>ERZ773067.1608-NODE-1608-length-11907-cov-5.220385_pt1 | contig 11907 bp, 15 predicted proteins | sample MGYA00580622_ERZ773067 | MGnify/ENA primary metagenome ERZ773067 (study PRJEB29015, sample SAMEA2737998) | human oral metagenome | biome: human oral; feature: human-associated habitat; material: dental | place: China | collected 2113 ...
GTTCTCGAGCAGGGCGATCTCGCCCTCACCCAGGGCGGCGACGGTCTCGGTGGCCGCGACAACGGCCCCCGCGTATCCGCTGATTCGATCGCTTCGTCCGCATCGGCGGAAGCCATCGAACGCGGCGGCGACCGGGGCTGGTGGGATGATCTTGCCCAGTGGGCTGGCGACACGTGGGACGGCATCAAACGCTGGTTCGACGAGGTGTGGACGAAAATCACCGCCCCCCTCAACAGCCTGAAGGAAGCCGTCACGGGCGCAGGCCCGTTCGGCGACATGGTGAAGGGGCTCGGCGACAAACTCGCCAAGGACCTCGGGAACTGGATCAAGGGCAAACTCGGATTGCCGAAAGACGAAGGGTACCGCCGCGGAACCCGTCACGCCCAGCCCGGCTGGGCATGGGTGGGTGAAGACGGCCCCGAACTCGTCAACTTCCGTGGCGGCGAACAGGTGATCCCCACGGACATGTCACACGCTCTGACACGTGGCGGCATGACCGTGTATCTTTCAATGCCAAAGGACGCGTTCGAATCGGTTGAACGGCTGTTCGAATTCATGTCGGACCTGCCCGGGCAGGTCCGACGCATGGGAGGGGTGATGGTCTGATGGCCGTCGGATACCGCACCTACGGGCCGTGGGTACCCTCCAGCGGCGCCGCGAAACGCATGCGGCTCCGCTTCGAGTGGTCTGTCGCCACCCCCTCCCCCGGCGCCACAACGGTGCCCGTCACGCTGATCGTGTCAGTTGAGGCAGGCAACTGGTTCTGGGACGGGCAGGCACGCTACAGCCGCTCCGGGGCGCTCGGGTCCCGTAACCAGAGCATCCGTGTCGAAGTGCGCCCGTCCGGCGGTTCGACGGTGATCGATCGTGTAACCACGGACGTCCCGATCTACGCGGACGGCGCGTACATGATATCCGCGTCCGCGTCCCTGTCGGGCGTGGACTATATCGGTGCCGGCGTAACCGCTTCCCACACGTCTTCGATCCCGCTGCCGGGGCGCGTATCCGGCACCCCCGGTGCGCCCCGCCCGGTTGCCCAATACGTGTCCGACGACCGTGCCATCATCTCGTGGGGCGCCACCGACCTGGCGGACAGGTATTACGTTGAGCAGTGGTCTGAAGCGCATCAGCGGTGGTGGCGGCTCGGCACCGTGTACGGGACATCCATCACGGACTACGGCCTGTCGCCGAACAACCGCTACAAGTGGCGTGTCGCCGCCGGCAACAGCAGCGCCTACGACTCCCCCTGGAACGAAACCGGTGGCATCCGAACCACCCCCAACGCCCCCATTCTGCGGGTTGTGCGGAAAGCCTCCACCCTAGAGGTGCACATCACCTCGAACGCCGCCTACGCGCAGAACTGGCAGCTGGAGCGCCGCCGGAACGGCGGGTCGTGGGAGTACTGGACCCAGCTTGAGGGCGAATCCAACTACGCCACAATGCAGGGCGACGGCAACGACGTCTGGGAGTTCCGTGGCCGCTCCGGTGTCGTTGAGGGCGGGCAGCGTTGGTCCGCGTGGACCGTGACCGACCCGGTCCGCCCTTTGGCGGCCCCGAACGCGCCCACGCTGCTGGCGCCGGTGGGTATCGTATCCACCGATGCGTCCACGCTGTTCCGTTGGCGGCATGACCCCCGCGACCTCACCGAGCAAACCGCCGCCGAGTTTCGTTGGCGCCGCGCCGACGCCACGGATTGGGAACCCGCCCGGCAGGCCACCCCCCCCAACAGCAGCGAGTACGCGGCCATTCCGCTACAGGTTGGCGAATACGTGTGGCAGTGCCGCACGAAAGGCCAACACCCCGATTGGGGGCCGTGGGCCGAGCCCGTCGGCTTCACCGTCGCCGCCCCGCCACGCTTCACAATCACGTCCCCCGCTGAGGGCGAGACGCTGCGCACAAACCTGCTCACGGTCCAAGTCGACGCCACCGAATCGAATCCCGACTGGCAGATCGACTCGTGGGAGGCGCGCCTCACCCACCCCGACGGGCAGCTCGTCACCGAATGGCGCGGCGTGGGCCACCCCACCAGCATCGAATGCCCCTACCGGCTGGCTGACGACACCCGCTACCAAGTCGCGGTACGGCTGCATTCAACATCCACGCTGTGGACCCAATGGCGAGACGTCCAATTCGCCGTCGACTACGCCGAACCCGCCAAGCCGCTACTCGTGGCTGTCTTCCGAGAACCGGAAGGCAACGTGGCGTTGACGGCGGAAGCGCAAGATGGCGAGATTGCCGCCGCCCGGCTACGGATCGAATACTCCCGTGACCACGGCCGCACATGGCATCGCCTGGCGGAAGGGGACGCCCCCACTCTGCAAGCTACCGACCCGCTCCCGCGTCTCGGCGACGAAATGTCCTACCGAGCTGTTGCGATATCCGCACTCCCGTCGGAATCCCAGCCGACAGAAACAACAATAGGGACGCCCACGGATCGGTTGTGGATCAACCCCGACGGCGCCCCCGCCGTTTGGGCGCTGGGTGACCTGTCCATACAGCCATCCACGCAGCAGGAGATGAAACTAGAACACTACCTGGGGGCCGCCTACCCGACACCGCACTGGGGTGAGCAACGCACCACAACAGTTCGGCTGGGGTTCCGCACCCTTGGGCGCGTCGACGATTCACTCGGCCCCACCGAAGAAGCGTGGACGGTACTACTCGGCCGCCGGCTGACATACCGTGACCCGGAAGGACGTATCCTCCGATGTGTTCTCGAGGGCGACATGTCCATTCAGCAAACCCGACGTGGCCTTCAGGCCTGGAGCATGACCTTGGCGGTGATTGATGGCTGAATCTTGGATCATCACGCACCTCAACAGACGTGACAAAGCCCAAGGGCCGCTACGCGGCGTGCGGGGCGGCTCCTTGGACTGGTCGATCCACAAACAGGTGCGGGGCGGCGGCACACTGGAACTCACCGACCACGGGCAGCGAATCGACTGGTTGAACGACCGAATTCGCGTCACCCACATGCGCGACGGCGAACCCCGACACATGGGTGTTTTCCTGCCAACCGTGCCAACGTGGGAACACGACGAAACCGGCCGCCGGGCCTCCATCCGGCTGGTCGACAAAACCGACATTCTCCGCTCCCAGGTCGGCACGTGGCACCAAGTGGAGGCCGGGCGCGCCATCATCCCCACAGTCATCGGTATCATCCGCGCCCACGGGGAAGACGCCATCGCGTTGGGGGAGTCGTCAACGACTCTGCGGTCGACTCTCACGTGGGAACCGGACGCCACTTGGCTGACTGTGATCAATGATCTGTTGCAGGCCGCCGGCTATGGGGCACTGTGGTGTGACGGTGTCGGGTGGTACCGGTCCGAACCCTACAAACTGCCCGACCAGCGCGCCTTGGCCGCCACTTACGGCGGCGAGCTCGCTGACTACCGGATGCTGCGAACCTTCCAAGACGAAGCGGACCTGTCCGACACGCCCAACGTGGTTGTCGCGATCGCGCAAGGCGACAGCGAGAAACGGGGGCTGCGGGGGGTGGCGCGTAACACCAACCCCGACTCGCCGCTCTCGATCCCCGCCCGCGGCCGCGAAATAGTGCACACCGTCACCGGTCTCGAAGCCGCCACACAAACAGTGATCGACAACCACGCCCGACGTCTCCTGCTGGAGGCGTCCGAAATCACCCGCAAAGCAACATGGAAACATCCCGTCGACGATGTCGGCGTGGACGACCTGGTTGAGCTTCGACCGCTACAGCTACGCGGGGTAGTGACACAACGCAAGGTGTCTCTCGGCATCGGCGCTGTAGTCGAGGACACATGCCGACGTATCTACACCGGAGGAACTCTATGGCAGACCTAACCCGCGCCGCCGAACTCTTGGCAGGCGCAATCAACACCACAGGGGCACGCTGGGTTTGGGGCCGGTGGGACGGCCACAAAGTGTTCCTGGACGACGACCCCGAGGTCGGCCTGACGGCCGAGAACGCCGCCGGGCTGCTGGAGCCCGGTTCCCGCGTACTCTGCCTGGTGGACGGCCGGCGAGTGATCATTCTCGGCCCCGTTCACCAGCCATCCCGCGCCTCAGCGGGAAGTAACAGCAACGGCTCGTGGTGGCGCAGCGAAGACGGAATGCAGATCTGTTGGGTCCACACAACAGCCGTGCGGGCTGAAGCCGTACAGTACGGCGGCATCCTGTGGCAGTCACGCTGGGAATGGCACTACCCGATGCCGTTCATCGGCCAACCCACCGCGTTATGCGGCACGTGGCAATGGTCCACCGGCGCCTCATGGGGCGCCGTTGTCGGCCAAACCGGTGTCACCTCGTGTCTGCTGCGCGGCTGGGACGCGGTCCGCCGCACCGTCGCCGACCCGCTCACGATCAGCGCTACCGCTATCGGCCGGTGGCGCAGCTGAATGAAAGGAGAAACCATGGGGCTGGTATACATCGGAACCAACTATGAAGGTGACGACGCCTACCTCGCCGAAACCCCCGCGAAATGGTGGGGCCTGTGGAAACAGGCCGTGGCACGTGACCTGCCCGACATCAAACTGGTGATCATCCAAGCCGCCGGCAGCGCCAAAGCCTCGGCCGGCACCCACGCCGACGGCTGGGCCATCGACTTGCAGACATGGCACCTCACCAGCGGCCAGATCGAACGCCTGGTCGCTCATGCCCGCAAGTACGGGGCATCAGGCACTTGGTATCGCACCCGCGCGCAGGGCTTCGACCCGCACATTCACGCCGCCCTCGACCCCGGAAGCGGCTACACGAACTCGTCCTACCAGATCGCGGCCGTCCGTGACGGCTACAACGGTCTCGGCCGTCACGGCCGCGGTGGCCGAGACACCCACCCCGCACCTGCACGGTGGATCACCGCCGCGCAGGGCATTACCCTCATGGAACAAGAAGGAGACGACATCATGGCCAGCAGAGACGAAGTCAAACTGTGGGTGAAGGAGGGCATCGCCGAGTTGGATTGGGGCGGCGAGAAATTCGGTCCCTATCTGGGGCGCATCCAAGCGAACTCTTCCGACGCCGCCTACTACGCCCGTCAGGCCGCCCGGCAGACCGCTGACATCACCCGCCCGAACGACCCCAAGGCAGTGAACGGGCAGGTCAGCCTGCGACAGGAACTCGCTGATGACAAGTCGATCGGCATCGAAAACCAGGCCCGGCTGAACCAGCTCGAAGCCAAGGTGGACAAGATCCTCGGGCTGTTGGAGGCGCAGCGCGGATGATCGCGCTGGAGGCGCCGCCCGATGTGTGGCTGTGGCCGTCGTGGGAAGTTCTTGGCGGCATCTTGGCCGGGGCGGCCGCGCTGGTGACGGCGCTCGCGGGCGGCGCCAAGGTGCTTGCCGAGCTGCGCGAACTCCGTCACCAGACCGACAAAGCCGCTGCTGACGCCGCCGCGGTGCTGGCTCAGCAGCACCCCAACCACGGCGGCTCGATGCGGGACGCCCTCAACCGTGTCGAAGCGTTGACGCTACAGAACGCCACCGAGCTTGCCGCGCTACGCGACGATGTCGCTGATGTTCGCACCTCGACACGCCGCCACGATCGGGAACTCGGCCGCGCCAACGATCTTGCCGCCGCGGCCGCGACCCGCGCGACCCAAGCCGAACGCCGTTACGACGAGCAACTGTCTGACCACAGCGTGCGGCTGCATCATCTGGAGACGCTGACGATCCGTCGCACGACAGGAGATTCCCCATGATCCTTCACCGACGCCCCGCCCGAGGGCAGCTGTACCAGTACCACACCTACGGGGGCTGGGGTGTGCAACGCCCGGAGCATGGCACCCTAGGCCGCTACAGCCCGGACATGACCCGCATACAACCGGACGGCCGCACGGTCGCCTTGACGCTGCGCCTCGACCGCGCCGCCTACCAGCTTTACCGCGAAGCCGGCGTTGCCCACGAACAGGCATTGCACAACGCGCTGCTGTGCCCGTCCTTCGCGGGCCGCTACAACACCCCCGCGCACGGGGTGTGGGAATTCGACCTGAAAGCACCCGCCACGGACCGTGTCGAACTGGTCGCCATGTTGTGGCCACGCGACGACAAGGTTTGGCCGACCGGCGAAGTCAACCTGCTGGAGGGCCGTGTCGGCACCGGGCAGACTCTCACGAATCTGCACTGGCCCGGCCCCGACGGCACCCCACAGCACGCCCCCGCCATGATCGATCTTGACGTTTCGCAGTGGCATCGCTACCGCGTCGAGATTCTCCCCGGCCGTGTCCGCTGGTTTGTTGACGGCACAGTCGTCCGTACCCTCGACACCCCCCATGCCCCCCACGACACGCCGGTCCACATGGTTGTCCAGGCCGGCGTCAACCCCGCGATCATGTCGGATTGGCATGACGCCTTCGACTGGGAGCAGACCATTCTGCTCCGCCCCCTCCGTGCGCCGCACGGCGGGCAACTCTCCTAACGAAAGGAAACACAAACATGCTGTGGACTACTGCCTTTTGGGCTGGCGCTGCGGAACGCGCTATCAAGACCTTCGCCCAGTCGCTGGTCGCCGTGCTCGGTGTCGCCGGCACGGGCCTGCTGACCGTCGACTGGGTGTCTACCCTGTCTGTCGCTGGCGCGGCCGCCCTGGCGTCGCTGCTCACTTCTATCGGCTCGGCAGAGCACGTGTCCGGCAACCAGTCTGAACGCCCCGAACATTCGGCGGCCTGACATGGCCGACATCGATGGCATCAAGCTGGACGGTTTCTCGTCAAGTGAGTTGATGGCGCTCGCCGGCCGCGTCGCTGAGGCGCACACGCGCGCCACGGAACGCGAAGCCGCGGCGATCGTCACGGCGCGTCAGCGGCTGGCCGAAGCCGCCGATGCGCTGAACAAACACCTCGGCCCCCCCAACCCCGCGTCGGGGAATCTCCAGTCCCTGCGAGAAGCATGCAAGCTGTCCGCGAAGGACCTGACGGAGAAAACCCCCGAGGTGTTGCAGCTGCTGCTCACGTCGTTGCGGGATGTCACCGCCGTCGCCGAGCAGGTCGTGCGGATCGGGGCCGCGCAGGCCCGGTGAATGTGCTACCCTAGCTACGGGAAACAACCCTACGAGTTCTAGTCGCTTGGGCCTTCTAGGGCGGCCACGCTTTTGCTTGGTACGTGTTTCTTCGCAGTTGCTCTAAAGTGTGGGGCCCACCAGATTGGTGGGCCCCACACTTTCTGTTTCTACACCATCCGCCACTCCCCCCGCGGCGGCATCCACTTCACCGAAACCGTCTGGTGCTTCCCGAGACGCCGCGAAGCGGCGAGGGCTTCAACACCCGCCAAGAGATTGGCTTCGTGGTAGTCGGGGCAGCCACCGGGGCAGTCCTCTGGGAACGCTTCCTCAAGCTGGCCGTCGTCGTTTTCGCGTAGCAGCGAAGTGAAGCGGTGCTCACGGAGCCAGCGGGCGCGGCGGGTAATCCCCACGGCTGCCAAGCGGTTCTCAACCACGTGGCTGGTCAAACCGCCCCACGGCTTGCCGGGGTTGCGGGGCTCTGTGAAAGCCCCTACCTCACGCCATACGCGGTCGTTCGTCGCCGCTGGGGATGTGAAGCGGTGTTGCTCGGCGCGCATCGCGTACGGGCGCCAGTCGGGGCGGAAGAAACGACCGCCACCGATGTACAGGAACACTACATCGATGCGCCAGTCGTAGTAGGTGCCGGTATCGCCGTCGCTGCACCACCGCGCTACCCGCAGATCGGGGCGCGCGGTGGGGTGCCACGACATCGCAACCGGATGGCTGCCGCGTTCCGTTGCCGCCGCCACGATTCGCGCGAAGGCCGGTGAAGCCCCGCCCGCCATGCCGATGCCGTTGTAGTAGGCGCCGAGCCCGTCCCGGTACTCGGCAAGCAGCAGCTGGCAGGGCGGTATGAACTCGAACTTGGTGCGGGTCATGGCTGCCGCCACACCAACGCTGCGGGAAACCACCCTTCCCGCAGGGCGCGCCGCAAATAGCCGAGGGAGTGGCGGTTCGCATTGACACGCCGCTGGGCGTCGTCGCTTCTCAAGAGGGTTTCCAACAGCAGGGCCGCCAGGGCTGGGTCATCGAAGGTCATCGCTTCGGCGTCAAGGTAGGCGCCGAAGCTGTTCATGATCCCCGCGGGCCCGCCGGTGTCCCATTCGTCGTGGGACGCCAACGCCCAGCCCACGGACAGGACGCCGTCGAACATCCGCGCGAATACGCGGTCGCCCCCGCAGCCGCGGGAAGCGGCGCGCGGATGCTGGCAAGGCATGTAGCCTGCCCAGAAGCCGACTGTGTTGACGCCGACACGGGACACGAGGGCGCCGTACGTGTCGATCACTGCCTGCACTTCCGGCGGCAGGGGTGCTGTGTATTTACTCTCTGGCAGGGGCGCGCCGGCCGGTGGGGCGGGGTAGGTCATGATGGTTTTCCCTTCTTTGGTTTGGGTAATGGCGGGGCCCGCGGCCGCGGGGCCCCGTGAAGTCAGCGTTCGGCCACCAAGCCGCGCCGGCCCCACTCATCGGCGAAAAACGCGGGGGTGAAGGCCTCGCGGGGCATGTCGAGTTCCCGACAGGCGTGCTCCCACGCCGCTTCTTCGTCTTCGCCGAACTCCGCGTCGAAGACGCCGTCAATCTCGGTGACGAACCCCTCGTCGCCGCGGTAGCAGAGGCCTTCGATGGCGTCCTCTGATAGGTCGCCTACATAGAAGACGCGGTAGTGTGTGCGGTCCTCCACGAATCGGGGGGGCTGGTGCTGGTTGGTCATGATGGTTGTCCCTTCTGTGGGTTTGGTTTGCCGGGAACCCCCCGGCTGGTTACTAGTATACATGCCGGGTTGGGGGTGTGCAACTCGCGGATCAACCGGGGTTAATCCGCGCCGAGTGCGCGGCGTACCGTGCGGCGATTGACCCCGGCGCGGCGCGCTATCTCCACCGCGGGGATCCCGGCCGCATGGGCCTCGCGGATGGCGTCCTGTAGGGCCCCCATGGCGTCCCGCTCCTGCCGGCGGGCCTGATGCCACCGCGAGGCCTGTAGGGCGAGGATGTCTCGGTGGCTGCGGGGTGGTGTAGTGGTCATGTCTCTGGGGTCCTCCTAGGTCGGGTGTATACCGATATCATAGCGGCTCGTCTGGCGTCAGTGGCGAGCTCGCCGCCCCCCCGCGGGGTTGCACACCCCCAACCCGGCATGTATACTAGTAACCAGCCGGGGGGGTTCCCGGCAAACCAAACCCACAGAAGGGACAACCATCATGACCGATTACCTGCTCCCCGGCCGGGCCTACGAAGACTGCTACCGCAGTCTCTGTGAAATCGTGGCCACCTATGAAGGCGGTCTCGTTGACTATGACATCGACGCGATAGAGAGAGACGCGATCGTGCCTCACCCTTCCGGTGAGGGCTGGATGATCGTCGGGGCGGATGACCCGATCGACAACGGGGACGCGCTGTGGCGGGTCATCTGGGGCAACGCCTACCCGGATGACGATATCCAAGCTTTGGCGCGCGTCATCGCCGCAGCTGGTGACGCGGTGCCCGGCGGGACACATCCGCGTACCGCAGCGCGGGACTGGCTGGACTGGCGCCCCAACATCACCCCTGACGAACTACGCGACTGGCTGGCCGCCGGTGTGTGGCTTCCCCGCGTAGCCGTCATGCTGCGTCTCGCCGGGGTTGACCCCGAAGACATCGGCCCCGCGGACGGGGCCGCCATGTCCGCGGGCGACCTGATGGTTTCCACCTATCTTGTTCGCCATTCCTGACCCACCCACCGACGCCCCGCCCCGCCATGGGCGGGGCGGAAAGGCCTAGACAATGCCAATTGTAACCCCCCAGCCAGACAGTGTGGCCATGGCCATACGGGTCGGGGCCCGTTGGCGGGAACTCAAATCCGCCGCCGTGACTGCTGAGGCGCGCCTGCGGGCCGCCGAGGCCGCTTGGGACGCCCACCACTACCGGCCTTGCCCCGACGACCACACCGCCCGCCAAGAGTGGCGGCGCAACTCCCAGACCCTGACCCAAAACCTTGAACTCGCCGCCGGCGCGGCCAAAGCCGCACGGGAGGCCGCCGACAAGTGGCTGACCGGGCCTGCCATGCTCACCGCCGAAATCACGATCACCACCAGCGGAACCGAATTCCCCGACTGGTGGCCCAACCAGGAAGGAAACCCGCGATGAAGACCTACACCCCCACCATCGAAAGCCCCCCCACGGCCGAACGTCAACTCCGTGTAGTGGAAGAACTCCCTGGGAACACCCGCGCCACAACCCGCCCCTGCCATGCCGTCGCCTACATCCAGGATGACGGCGAAGCCAGCGTGGCACTGTCCCGCCTGGACGACACCCACACCCTTCTGAAGCTCGCCGCCGCTACCCTCCACATCTACGCCGCACGGGCGGGAATAAGCCCAGCCGACGCCGCCACGATCGCGGTAACCGGCCTCCAGAACAGTGGCGGGCCGGAAGCAGCGACGCGATGACACGCTTCGCGGAATGGCGGAACGCCACCGGCGCGGCCGGCGAGCCGGTCAACTACCTCTACCCCATCCACCCCGTCTTGCCCGTGACGGAACGCCGCCGACATGTGACGGTCCGGCATGCTGTGGCGTGCGTCGACTGCACCCACGGGCACCAATGCGCCGCTGCCTACGAAGCCCCAACGCCCTGCCCAACCCCCGACCGTTGCAGCGACACCAACCCCTGCCCCGGCCGCGACGAGGCGAACAGGTGGCGTGACCGCCACGCCACCGAATGCCCTAGCAAACTCCTAGGCCCCGCCCCCCCCCAACAGCATCCTCGCCGTCCCGCCAACGCGCGCGTTTGGACGCTGGAAGAAGACCAGCTGCTGCGCGCCAACGAGGCGATGCCCGTCACACAGCTGGCGCGGATGGTGGGCTGTTCACGAGCCGCGGTGAAGTACCGTAGAGCCGTGCTCGGCCTCCCAGAACCCCCCGCCCCCGACCCCCATCGTGGATGGGAGTTGAGCGAACTCACCCTGCTCGCTTCGGCACGCGACTTGGAGCACGCCGAAGAGCTTCTGCCGGGCCGTAGCCACGCAAGTATTCGTAGTGCCGCACAGCGGCGCGGCATCAAACTCCTGTCACGAAAGGACACGCATGTCTGAGGCGTTGCGGTTGCCGATCCCGTGGTTCGGTGGGAAGCGCCGTGCCACCCCGCTGGTGTGGCAGCTGCTGGGGGATGTCGGCCACTATGTCGAACCGTTCTGCGGAACCGCAGCGGTGCTACTCGGCCGCCCAGCAAACCACACGGGCGGGTTGGAAACCCTCAACGACGCCGACGGGCTGGTCGTGAACGGGCTTCGAGCGATCCGCGACAACCCGAGTGCCGTAACCTGGCACGCCGCCCAGCCCCTCACCGAAATCGATACTCACGCGCAGCTTGCCGTGTTGAACGAGAAAAGCCGTGACGAGGATTGGGTGGCGTGGTTGAAAGGCAACCCCTACCATTACGACCCCGCTCTGGCCGGCTGGTGGCTGTACACCACCGCAGCGTCGATCGGGTATCCCCTCGGCTACGGCGGGCCGTGGCATCGCGTCGACGGACATCTACGGAACTGCCCCGACCGGGGAGACGGCATCACTACGTCGCTACCGAAACTCGCCAACGTGGGTGACGGTGTGTTCCGAGCGTCGTTGCGCCCCGCTGAGGCGCTACACGACCTGATGGAAGCAATCGCACAGCGGCTCCGTCACGTCCGTGTCGCCTGCGGTGACTGGCGGCGTGTCGTCACCCCCGCAATTCTGCGCCCCGGTGTACGGCTGGGCGGCGACCCCGCCCACGGAATCTTCTTGGACCCGCCCTACCAAACCGGCGGGGACGTGTACCAGCACGGCAACAACAGCATCGCCACCGAAGTGCGGGAATGGTGCCTCACAGCGGATCCCGCGTGGCGGATCGTGCTGTGCGGCTTCGAGGATGAGCACGACCAGCTACTCGCGCACGGCTGGACGAAACACGAAGGCCGCGCCGGT
>ERZ773067.1609-NODE-1609-length-11906-cov-5.202515_pt1 | contig 11906 bp, 9 predicted proteins | sample MGYA00580622_ERZ773067 | MGnify/ENA primary metagenome ERZ773067 (study PRJEB29015, sample SAMEA2737998) | human oral metagenome | biome: human oral; feature: human-associated habitat; material: dental | place: China | collected 2113 ...
TCGATTGTTTTATAAAAATAGCCTTACAGCATAGATGTAATCCATTTCAGCAGGTCGTTACCGTTGGCAAATACAAGCAAGCCCAGAACAAGGATCATACCTATATTCAGAGATATCTCCATCAACTTGTCACTCGGTTTTTTGCCCGTTATCATTTCGTAGATGATAAAAAGTATATATCCTCCGTCGAGCACAGGTATGGGCAATATATTCATAAAGGCAAGTATAACCGATAGCAGAGCCGTCATACTCCAGAATATAGTCCAATTCCACTGCGATGGGAAGAGGTTGCCGATAGCGGCAAATCCGCCTACCGACTTGGCTCCCGCCTTGGTAAACACAAGTCTGAATTGCTTTACGTACGACACGAGAGTCTCCCACCCCATACGTATACCGGCAGGGAAAGCGGCAAAGAAGCCGTAACGAATCTTCTCGGTCTCGAAGATATGTGTCGGGTCGCGTAGTACTACACCTATTTTACCGTTTTCGTCGGGCATAATACTGTCCGAAACGAGGCTGCCACGACGATAGAAGTCTATTGTCGTCATCTTGCCTGCATTATCGGTGATAGCCGCCATAATATCTTCGACGTCGGTAAGCGGCTTGCCTCCCACTCCGACGATACTGTCGCCACGCTGCAGCCCCCTGCTCATCGCCGCCGACTGTGGCATAACACTATCGACGACAAACGGTATAACGGGCGTCATAAACTGTTTTTCTTTGGCTTCTATGAACTGTTCTCCGAAGTTTTCGGGCAGACAGACGGTTGTCGTCTCACCGTTGCGACTGACGGTAACATTGCGTTTGCCCTCTATCACAAGCTTTTCTATGACTTCTTTGCTGCTATTTGCCTCGCCTCCATCGATAGCAAGTATTATGTCGCCATTACGAAATCCGTTATCGAGAGCTGTACGACAGTATTTGTATCCGAGATATGCGTTGCGGACGGGCAAGACCTCTTCGCCGTTTTTAAACAACAGCATAGCAAAAATCAATATGGCGAGGATAAAGTTGAACAGTACGCCGCCGACAATCATAAAAAAACGCTGCCAAGGCTTACGTGAACGATATTCCCATTGCTGAGGCTCACTTGATAGCGACGACTCTTTGGTCGTTTCGTCGATCATACCTGCTATGGCACAATACCCACCGAAAGGTACCCAACCAATACCCCACTCGGTAGACTCAGGATAGCGACGCCAATCGTCGGCAGACAGTTTGTTGATGTCATCGGGTATCATTATGGGTTTGCCCTTTTTGTCGGTCTTAGGCACGCCGTTTTCGTCGACTGCCTGCACTTCGTGCTCTGGCAAGTTGCGTGAAAAAAACTTCGTCTGCCACTTGCCATTTATCTTTTTTGCCCTGAAAATGGAGAATCGGGGGTTGAAAAACAGGTAAAACTTGTTTACCCGCACCTTGAATAGTCGGGCAAAACCGAAGTGTCCGAACTCGTGAACTACCACCAGTATCGACAGAGCCAGTATCAGCTGCAATGCTTTGATAAGAAAAATCATATAGTCGTATATAAAAAATTTTTGCGGGCGAAATTAGATAAAATTTTTGACTCCTGCAATTCTGTACGGAGCCTACATAAATAAACAACTATTAATCATACATTTACAACAAAGCATCAAATTCCTTACCCTACAACAAAAAACAAGTGCCTATCGACTCAGCCGACGGCACTTGCCACATTTTTCTTACATTACAATATTGACTATCTTACGGGGTACGACTATCACCTTTCTGACAGCTTTGCCTTGTAGCCATTTCTGTGTCTCGTCGTGGGCAAGGGCACTCTTCTCTACCTCTTCGACACTCGTATCGGCGGGCAGGTCGAGGGTAAATCGCACCTTGCCATTGAACGATACGGGGTATTTTACCGTCGCCTCTACCAGACGCCGCTCGTCGCACTCGGGGAAAGCGGCATCGCAGACCGTCGTGCTATTGCCGCACAGACTGTATATCTCTTCGGCAATATGCGGAGCAAACGGGGCAAGTATCACCGCCAGCGGTTCTATAATTGCTCTCTTGGAACACTTCGCCGTCGACAACTCGTTGACGCATATCATAAACGCCGACACCGAGGTATTGAACGAAAAATTCTCTATATCGTAGGTTATCTTTTTTATAGTCTTGTGCAGCGTCTTCAGCTCCTCTTCGGTGGGCTGTCGGTCGTCGAGCAACAGATTGCCCTGAGCGTCATACACCAAAGCCCAGAGACGTTTCAAGAAACGGTGTACGCCATCTATGCCCTTCGTATCCCACGGCTTCGACTGCTCCACAGGTCCGAGGAACATCTCGTACAGACGCAGCGTATCGGCTCCGTAGCGTTCTACAATATCGTCGGGATTGACCACGTTGTACATCGACTTCGACATCTTCTCCACTGCCCAGCCGCAGCGATACTTACCGTCGGCATCGACGACAAACTCGGCGTCGGCAAACTCGGGTTGCCACCGACGGAAACGGTCTGTGTCGAGAATATCGTTTTCCACGAGATTTACATCGACGTGTATTTCGGTAGTGTCGTAGCTCTCTTTTTTAGAATAAGATACAAAAGTATTGGTATTTTTTATACGATAGACGAAATTGCTCCGTCCCTGTATCATACCTTGGTTTATGAGTTTGGCAAACGGTTCGTCGTCTTTTATATATCCGTAGTCGAATAGGAATTTAGTCCAGAACCGACAGTATATGAGGTGTCCCGTGGCGTGTTCGGAGCCTCCGAGATAGAGGTCGACATTACGCCAATAGCCATTAGCTTCGGTAGATACGAGCGCATCGCTGTTTTGTGGGTCTTCGTAACGCAGATAATACGCCGACGAGCCCGCAAAACCGGGCATAGTAGACAGTTCGAGCGGATAACCTCTGTACGTCCAGTCGGCAGCTCTGCCGAGCGGCGGTTCGCCCGTATCGGTGGGCAAGAACTTATCTATCTCGGGCAATACGACGGGTAGGTCTTTTTCGTCGACAGTACAGGGTACGCCGTCTTTGTAATATATGGGGAAAGGTTCGCCCCAATACCGCTGACGGCTGAAGATGGCATCGCGCAGGCGATAGTTTACCTTGACCTTGCCCAAACCTGAGGCTACGATATATTTTTTTGCCGCCTCTATCGCTTCGCTTACCGACAGACCGTTGAGCACCAACTGCCCTTCGGCAGGCGTACCTGCGGGCGAATTTATCACTGTGCCCTCTTTGGCATCGAAGCTCTCTTCGCTCACGTCGGCTCCTTCGACGAGCGGCACTATCGGCAGTGCGAAGTGTCGTGCAAAGGCGTAGTCGCGGCTGTCGTGGGCAGGCACAGCCATAATAGCACCGGTACCGTAACCTGCAAGAACATAGTCGCTTATATATATCGGTATACGACAGTGCGATACGGGGTTGACGGCATAAGAACCCGAAAATACTCCCGACACTCTGCGGTCGGCTATGCGTTCGCGTTCGGTGCGTTTGCGGGTCTGTTCCAGATACTTGTCTACCTCGTCCTTTTGGTCGGCGGTGGTAACGAGGCTTACATATTCGCTCTCGGGAGCCAGCACCATGAATGTAACGCCGTATACTGTATCGGCACGGGTGGTGAATATATTGATAGCTACGGGGGCTTCGCCTTCGGTGTAGAACACCATCTCGGCACCTTCGGAGCGTCCTATCCAGTTACGTTGCGTCTCTTTGATGCTCTGACTCCAATCCAAGCCGTCCAAGCCGTCGAGAAGCCGCTGTGCATAAGCCGACACACGCAGACTCCACTGTTTCATCATCTTCTGCACCACAGGATAACCGCCACGGATAGAGACTCCGTCTTGTACCTCGTCGTTGGCAAGGACAGTACCGAGCTTTTCGCACCAATTGACTGCCGTCTCTGCCAAATATGCTATACGGTAGTTCATAAGCACCTCACTACGACGACGTTCGTCCCACGACTTCCACTCCTCGGCACCGAACTCTATCTCTTCGGTATGGGCAATGTCGAGACCGATATTGCCCTGCCGCTCGAAACACTCGATAAGCTCACCGATAGGGCGTGCCTGCTGTGTAGTATTGCAATAATACGAGTCAAACATACGAATAAATGCCCACTGTGTCCATTTGTAGTAGTCGGCATCGCTGGTACGTATCTCTCTGTCCCAATCGAACGAAAAGCCTATCTTATCGAGCTGTTGCCTGTAACGACGGATATTCTCCTCGGTAGTAACGGCAGGGTGTTGTCCCGTCTGTATGGCGTACTGCTCGGCGGGCAGCCCGTAGGCATCGTATCCCATCGGGTGAAGTACGTTGAAGCCCTTCTGCCGCTTGTAGCGGGCATATATATCGGAAGCGATATATCCGAGCGGATGCCCCACGTGCAAGCCTGCTCCCGACGGGTAGGGGAACATATCGAGTACGTAATACTTCGGCTTATCGAGGTCTATCCGTACGCGGTAGGTCTTGTCGTCTCGCCAGCGTTGCTGCCAACGGCTCTCTATATCTCTGAAATTGTATTCCATTGATATGTATTGCGGTGTTATTTTCTATTGAATGTACGGCTATCTGCCTGAGCCGTAGGCATTATCATCATATCGTTGATACATACGTGCTCGGGCAACGATACGGCAAAATATATGCACTCGGCTATATCGCGTCCCGTGAGCGGCTCTATGCCTTTGTATGTACCTGCCGCACGCTGTGTATCGCCTTTGAAACGTACTATCGAAAACTCGGTCTCTACCGCACCTGGGCAGATGTTGGTTACCTTTATGTTGTGTCCCAGCATATCGATACGCATCGCCTTGCTTAGAGCGTCTACGGCGTGCTTGGTGGCACAGTACACGTTGCCGTTCTCGTAGACCTCCTTACCTGCTACGGAGCAGATATTTACTATATGTCCGCTATTGCGGGCTACCATAAGCGGCGACACTGCCCGAGTAACATACAAAAGCCCCTTGATGTTGGTGTCTATCATCCTCTCCCAGTCGTCGAGGACACCGTCTTGGATATGGTTTAGCCCCACGGCAAGCCCTGCATTATTGACCAATACGTCGATATTACGCCACTCTACGGGCAGCGACTCTATGTTGCGTACCACCTCGTCGTTGTCCCTTACGTCGAAACAGAGTGCAAGCACGCTAATGCCGTGTTGCCGTTCGAGGGCGGCTTTGAGCTCTTGCAGTCGTTCACTGCGTCTGCCTGTTACGATGAGGTTATACTTGTTTTCTGCAAAAATATCGGCAACGGCTCTGCCTATACCCGATGTTGCTCCCGTGATAAGTGCTGTTTTATTCATTATATAAGAAACGTAATTAATTGTTTATAGATTATCGAAAAAACGAAGCAAAGTTAGTAAAAAAGCTCCAAACGGCAAGTGCCGCGAATATTTTTAGCGAAGGCGTCTTTGCTCAGATTACGAGGCAGGAACAAAAAAATTGTGTGTAACAAAAAAAGTAGTAATTTTGCCGACGGAATTAATAATAAAACATCAAAATATAGATTATTACATTATGATGAATGCACAAGACATCAAAAACGGCACCTGCATAAGAATGGACGGCAGGCTCTACTTCGTAATCGACTTCTTGCACGTTAAGCCGGGTAAAGGCAATACCTTTATGCGTACTACGCTGAAAGACGTAGTCGACGGCAGAGTATTGGAACGCAGATTCAATATAGGCGAAAAGCTCGAAGACGTCCGTGTCGAACGTCGTCCGTATCAGTTCTTATACAAAGAGGGCGACGATTATATTTTTATGAATCAAGAGACTTTCGAACAACATCCGGTAGCACACGACCTCATAAACGGAGTCGATTTTCTGCTCGAAGGAATGATACTCGAAGTAGTAAGCGACTCGTCGACCGATACCATACTTTTTGCCGATATGCCCACAAAAGTACAGATGAAGGTTACTTACACCGAACCCGGTCTAAAGGGCGATACGGCTACCAACACACTCAAACCCGCTACCGTCGAATCGGGTGCCACCGTACGTGTACCTCTCTTTATCAGCGAAGGCGAAGTAATAGAGATAGATACCAGAGACGGTTCGTATGTGGGCAGAGTGAAATCCTAAAAGAGAGAAAGCGAAAATATTTGTTTTTATAAAACAAGTCTACCTACCTGTATTATATGGAAGGTAGGCTTGTTTGCTATTTTAATTTATCGTGTCGCCACCACGTTCAATACGAATTACTATCTTTTCGGACAAGTCTCCGAATTAGCTCGGGTACATAATTTACTCCGCTAACTTTAGTGAAAAAACTCCCGCCGAGATTACAAAGACACAAGCGTCGATAGCATAAGCCGATACTGCCCGAAAAAAAAGAGTATGCTCGTGTACAGAGCATACCATCTTTTTCGTTGTTTTATTTATTATTCGTTACTATCAATCGTTCATAGACGACAGAAATTCTTCGTTGTTTTCGGTCATACTTAGACGCTGTTGGAGAAATTCCATAGCCTCGATAGAGTTCATATCGCTCAGGTAACGTCGGAGTACCCACATCCGATTGAGTACTGCGGGCGATAGCAATAGGTCGTCGCGTCGAGTGCTCGATACGGTAATATCTACGGCAGGGAATATGCGTTTGTTAGCGAGTTTGCGGTCGAGCTGGAGTTCCATATTGCCCGTACCTTTGAACTCTTCGAAAATAACATCGTCCATCTTCGAACCTGTCTCGGTAAGAGCCGTCGCTATGATAGTGAGCGAACCGCCGTTTTCGATATTACGAGCAGCACCGAAGAAACGTTTGGGCTTGTGCAGAGCATTGGCGTCGACACCGCCGGTAAGTACCTTACCCGAAGCGGGTTGTGCCGTATTGTAGGCACGTGCCAAGCGAGTGATAGAGTCGAGCAGAATCACTACATCGTGTCCGCTTTCGACTAAGCGTTTGGCTTTCTCGTGCACCATATTTGCCACTTTCACGTGTCGTTCGGCAGGTTCGTCGAAGGTAGATGATATAACCTCAGCGTTTACACTTCGTTCCATATCGGTAACCTCTTCGGGGCGTTCGTCGATAAGTAGAATAATCATATATACTTCGGGATGATTCTCAAGAATGGCGTTTGCTATCTCTTTGAGCAAAACGGTTTTCCCCGTCTTCGGCTGAGCTACTATCAGTCCACGTTGTCCCTTGCCGATAGGCGAGAAGAGGTCGACGATACGCACCGATAGCGAATCGTTTTTGCCTTTTGTAAGGCGAAACTTTTCGTTGGGGAATAGCGGGGTCAGATGCTCGAATGGCACCCTATCGCGTAGTGCATCGGGAGGTAAGCCGTTGATGGTATTTACTTTAAGTAGTGGAAAATACTTTTCGTCTTCGTACGGCGGGCGTATCGGTCCCTCGATGGTATCGCCGGTCTTGAGCCCGAGCAATCTTATCTGAGCTGCCGAGACATAGATATCGTCGGGCGAAGAAAAGTAGTTGTAGTCGGCAGAGCGTAGGAATCCGTAACCTTCGCTAAGTATTTCCAACGTACCGGATCCTACTATCATATCGCCGAAATAGTATTGCTCCTTATGTCGCGAACCGTTGTTGGTAGCAGGCAATATTTTCGGCTGTTCGGGTTGTTCTGTCGACACTACTGTCTCTGCTTCCGCTCCTACTTTGATACTATATGAGGTTATCGGCTTATCCGTGTGTGTATCTGCGAGATTGTCTTCGACTATGGTCGTCTCTTGTATGGGTTCGCTTAGAGAGAAATCTTCGCCAAAGAGGTTGGCTGTCTTTTCTATCTCTATGTCGGTAGCTATCGACTCCTCTATCGGTAGCTGAAGCTGTGTATCTGCCGTCGGTCCTGTCTTGGTAGCTTTCGGCTTACGACGAGTGTTTTTTTCGGCTTTTACCGGCTTGGCAGGCTCTTGTGTGGGCGTGGGCTTAGTATCGGTGTCGGCAGGTGACGCAATATCGGCTGCTGCGGTGGCAGTATTTTTACTTGTAGGCTCCTTAGTTTTTTTTTCGGGACGAGCGTTGTTTTCGTCTTTTATTACTATCTTTTCTATCCTTTTGCGTTTTGGCTTGGGCTTGTCTTCGGTAGGTTTGAGTGCCGCTTTGTCTACTGCTTGTTGGTCGAGAATAGCGTATACCAATGCATCGAAATCGAGATTGCCCGATTTCTTTATGCTCATACTATCGGCAATACTTTGCAGCTCAGCGAGCGACTTGGATTTTAGTTGTAAGATATTATACATAATATAATTTTTTTGTTGTTTATCGATTAATAATGAGTTGTTTATTGATGACGACTCACAACACTATCTGCACATACTCTCACAGAGTGTCGCAAGATGGTCTTGTACTTGCGTCGAGGTCTGTTTTTGTCTCCGACAGAGAAGAGCAAAAGTAAGAGAATGAAAAAAATAGGAGTGAGGATTTGTTATTATTTATCTTTAAAAAAATAATTTCCCTACAAGACAAGGAAGCAGAGTCGATGCCGATACCTGTCTTTTGAGAGTGCAAAAGTAGTAAAAAATAATACACCACAAATATCTAATCAAGAAAAAATATTATTTATTATCTCGATATACCTTTTTATATCTTCTTGTATAGTATAACAAACAGCAATTGTACTCGGCAACTCAATTTTTTATATTACCTTTGCACACTTATCAGACACCAACCGCATTAAGATGAAAAACATACCCTCATATGCCTTTATCGACGACAGATTTGGAAGTTACGATCTGCAAAGACTCAATAAAATATCGCATACACGCTGCCGTCGTAGCAAAAACAAACCGCAACCGCTCACGGTCGACAAAGAGCTATCGTCGCTTACCGATCTGCTCAACGATATGAGACAGCGTCAAGTAACCGACAACACCGATACGGAAGCCACTACGGCATTCTCATTTGCAAGGTACAATAGTATAGACGACTGTTTACTCGACAAGCATTTGCGGTCGCTCAAACAAAAGTTATCATCAGCGGCAGGTACAAAATGAAGAGACTCTCGGCGGCTATTATCTTTGCCTTCGTAAGCATTTGGTCGGTCTCGTCGGCTCAGCCGAAACACGAGATGCGTATGGTATGGATAGCTACCGTAAACAATATCGACTGGGTGCCAGCGGGAGCAGTCGAACCGTATCGGCAGCAAGAGGCGATGATAGCTATGCTCGACACATTCAAGCGGCTCAATATCAATGCTATCGTATTGCAAATACGCCCCACGGCAGACGCTTTTTATCAGTCGCACGTAGAGCCGTGGTCGCACTTCCTTACGGGCAAGCAGGGAAGAGCCCCGTACCCGTATTACGACCCGTTGGCATTCACCATAGAGCAGGCACACAAGCGCAATATCGACGTACACGTATGGCTCAACCCCTACCGACTACTCAATAGCGACAATACCGACATACTGCAGAGGAACAGTCTGTTTTTCAGCCGCCCGAATATGTTTATAAAATATGGCACGCAATATTTTTTCAATCCCGCTCGGCAAGAGACACTCGAACACCTCGGCAAAGTGGTAGCCGATATAGTATCGCGATACGATATCGATGCTCTCCATATCGACGATTATTTTTACCCGTATCCTATCGAAGGAAAAGAATTTCCCGACGCTGCCGACTTCAGAGCCGACCCGCGAGGGTTCAAAAACAGAGCCGACTGGCGACGCGACAACGTCAACCGTGCCATAGACGTTATTTCGTCGACTATAAAGAGGATAAAACCTTATGTCGAGTTTGGCGTATCGCCTTTCGGTGTGTGGCGCAACAAGAGCCGCGACCCGAGAGGTTCCGATACGAAAGCCCTGAGCAACTACGACGACCTATATGCCGATGTCGTAAAGTGGATCGACGAGGGAAAGATAGACTACGTCGTGCCCCAACTATACTGGGAGATAGGGCATAAGGCAGCAGAGTATCGTACCCTTGCTGCGTGGTGGAACGAGCACTGCGGCAAGACCAATCTCTACGTCGGGCTCTATGCCTCGAACCTCGGCAACAAGACAGCATCTAAGGTTTGGCGACAAGGCAACGAGCTTTGCCGACAGATGAAAGTCAATGCCAGCTACCATAATATCAAAGGAATAGCGATGTATTCGGCAGTAGCTATAATGCAAAACCGCCAAGGCATTCGCGATAGCCTGCGTCGCGGTGCGTTCAGGTATCCGTCGCTTGTGCCGAGCAATAAGATGTTGCCTGCAATGCCACCGTTGCCGCCGCATAACCCCGAAATATCGTTCGACTACGTGGGGCAAAAGATATTCCTACGCTGGAAAGGTACGGGCGAACGCAATATAAAGTATTACGTCGTCTATTATTTCGATACCAATGAGAATATCGCCACCGACAACCCATCTAAGATATTGGCTACCACTCGCCAAGAGTGTCTCGATATTACCGACGTTGTTCTCGGCAATATCGATGTCAGGAAGCGGTTTGTCGTCAGTGCCGTCAATCGTTACAATATCGAGAGTGGAGCCACGAAGGCGGTAGTGTATTGAGAAGAAAATTATAATTATTTCGAAATAAAAAACAGATAATATGTATAAAAGAATTTTGTTGAAACTATCGGGTGAGTCGTTGCAAGGCACCGATGGCAGAAGCATTTGCGAACAACGTTTGGTGGAATATGCCGACCAAATCATCGAAGCTTCTCGCCTAGGAGTGCAGATAGGTATAGTCATCGGCGGAGGCAATATCTTTCGCGGACTCAGAGGTATCGAACGAGGCTTCGACCGCGTCGGAGGCGACCAGATGGGAATGCTTGCTACGGTCATAAACTCACTGGCTCTGCAGTCGGCTATCGAAAGCGGTGGAGGCCGTTGCCGTGTGCTGACGGCGATACGGATGGAGCCGATAGCCGAGTTTTACTCCAAACGCAAGGCGATAGAGTCGCTCGAACGAGGCGAGATAGTGATATTCTCTGCCGGTACGGGTAGCCCATATTTCACTACCGATACAGGTGCTTCGCTCAGAGCCGTAGAGATAGAAGCCGACGTAATGCTCAAAGGTACTCGCGTCGACGGAGTGTACGACTCCGACCCCGAGAAAAACCCCAACGCCGTGAGGTTCGAGACTATCTCGTTCGACGAAGTATATGCCCGCAACCTACGTGTAATGGACAGGACAGCCACCGCTATGTGCGCCGAAAACAACCTGCCTATCATAGTCTTCGATATGGACACTCAGGGAAATCTCCGACGCCTGCTCTGCGGCGAAAAGATAGGTACTATCGTAACCGATAATCCGCAGACGAAGAGATGACAGCAAAGTATACTTCTTGGGCATTCGCTGCCGGCTACGCCATCGTCATAGTCGGAGCTATAGTGCATATATTGGGATATTCGGCAGGTTTCTACGTATTCTGCATCGGTGTACTCATCAATACCGTATCGCGTTTCAAGTTACTGCCTCGCAGTGGCGACGCTCGCACGAGACGACTCAACGGGCAACACTTTATCATTGTAGCCTGCTTCGTGGCTGCTGCATATTTTATGTACAGACAACGTACGGCGTGGGCTTTGCCGCTGCTTATCGCGGGAGTCGTCGATTTCTATCTTACATTCCGATACCCGAAATCGTAACGGGCGACCGGCTGACAAAGGAGACAAAATAGAGGTAATATATCTTTGTGGCTATAGAAACCCACCTACGAACTAGGAGTAAATACAAAATAAGGCAAACAATTATTCGCTTGAACATTACTAATTTTGCAAAAAACATAAAAACATCATAGATATGTGGCTTGTCTTTGCACTTTTGTCGGCTCTGTTCGCCGCACTCACCTCTATCCTTGCCAAAATCGGTATCGAAGGCGTCAATTCCAATCTCGCAACAGCTATACGTACATTGGTGGTATTGGCTCTTGCTTGGGCAATAGTATTCGGTACCGGTGTCCAAAACGGACTTGGCGAGATAAGCAAAAAGAGTTGGACGTTTCTCATCCTTTCGGGCTTGGCTACCGGCTTTTCATGGCTATGCTAC
>ERZ773067.1611-NODE-1611-length-11899-cov-5.597180_pt1 | contig 11899 bp, 10 predicted proteins | sample MGYA00580622_ERZ773067 | MGnify/ENA primary metagenome ERZ773067 (study PRJEB29015, sample SAMEA2737998) | human oral metagenome | biome: human oral; feature: human-associated habitat; material: dental | place: China | collected 2113 ...
TGGCGGGTGAGAAAGGTGCTAGAGCGTCGGGCATGGTTCCATTATCCCGAAAATATGCGGCGCGCAGCGGGGTTTAGGTCATGGTGGGCTGTCGCGACTACGGCGGCTTGGCGAGAAGACCCCTGTGATGGTGAATATGGGGCACCACCTGGGGCTTTGCCAGTACCGCCGGGGTGTTCATAGTGTGGACTGTTCCTGTATGTTTCGCGCTACATTTTCTGTCGGTTAAACAACGGTGAGACGTTGCGCGGTGCACTGAAGCCTTCCAAGTGGTACGTCTGCGCTTGGTATATCCCTGGTAAATACAGGGCTAAGTATCACGCACAGTGAGGGAGAGGATGTTTACGGTGATGTTTGACCGGCCCCCAATAGCAGGGTAATGTTTTATCTGTAAAGTTTCTAAAGGTAACAATTAGAGGAGCCTCATCATGACTCGCCTGAACGACGAACAGCTCAACGCCCTTTTCAACGAACCCCGCACCGTGAACGCATTCACCGAGCAGCCCGTCACCGACGAGCAGCTGCAGAAAATCTATGAGCTGGCCGCTATGGGCCCCACTGCTTTTAACAGCCAGCCGCTGCGCATTACCTGGGTAAAGACCCCTGAGGCTCGCGAGCGCCTGGTCAAGCACATGATGGACGGGAATAAGGAGAAGACCCTCAACGCCCCCGTGACCGCTGTGCTGGCTTTCGATAAGAACTGGCAGAAGCGTTTTGGGGAATTCGCGCCCCAGGCCGCTGCCTTTGAGTCCTACTACGAGGCTGAAGAGGCGCGTATTCCTGCAGGCGCGCTGAGCTCTGCACTTCAGGCTGGCTACTTCATTACCGCCGTGCGCGCTCTTGGTTTGGATGCTGGCCCCATGACCGGCGCGGATTTCGATGGTATTGCCGCTGAATTCTTCGAGGGCACCGACCAGCAGCCTTTCCTCGTGGTGAACCTGGGGTATGGTGTGGCCCCCGAGTACCCGCGCGGTACCCGTTTTGCGTTTGATGACGTAACCCGCAGCCTCTAAAAGCTGTGCTTTGCACTCGCTGAGTCGCCGCATATTCGGCACTGAAAGAGACCAGCGAGAGTAAGCCGCAGAACTCCGGTAGTGATGTACATGTATCCGGGGACCTGCGAGCGCCTGATTTTTGCCGGTGGCTGCCGTATCTGATGATGCGGCAGCCACCGGTTTTTGTTAAACCCTGAGGGAACGGGGGAACTGTTGCAGTGCGAATTCTGGGGTAGCTTTATGGCACGGGCCGGTGCATGATGGGAAGAACGGCGCGGTAGCCTTTCGTGGGGCACATAGATTCACCGTGCCAAAAGAACCCGACGTCATAGGAAAGGATATGAGAGATGACCCGTTTGTCTGAGGACCAGATCACTGCTCTTTTCCGTGAGCCCCGAACTATGCGTAAATTTACCGATCGGCCCGTCACTGATGATCAGCTTCGGGAGATTCAGGAACTTACCTATCTGGGGCCCACAGCCTTCAATAGCCAGCCTTTGCGCATCACCTGGATTAAGAGCCCTGAGGCCCGTGAGCGTCTTGTGAAACACCTGATCGAAGCTAATCAAGGAAAGGCTCGTCAGGCACCTGTTAACGCCATACTCTCATACGATAAGGCGTGGATAGACCGTGCAGATGTGTTTAACCCCCGCGCGGCAGAGACTATCAGGAACTACTGCACGACCGAGGAAGTTGTTACCTTTGCCGCTCAGCAGAGCGCCAACCTGCAGGCCGGTTACTTTATTACCGCCGTGCGCGCCCTTGGTCTAGACGCCGGTCCCTTATGGGCCGATTTTGAGGGGCTGTATGAAGAATTTTTTGCGGGGACCGACGAGCATCCCATCCTTGTGGTGAATCTAGGGTACGGTGTTCCTACCCAGCATCCGCGCGATACTCGGTTCGGATTCGACGAGGTGACCCGCAGCCTCTAAACACTGTGTTGTGCGTTTGCTGAGCCGCCGAGGAATATTTATGGTACCCGGCGAGATTACCGCAGAGACCCGGTACGCGGCGAACGGAGAGGCCCACGAATATCTCTGATTCACCGGCGGCTGCCGCATCTGAATGATGACGGTAGCCGTCTTTTCGTTAAGATTTTTGACACTGGGACGGTAAAACCGGCGTTTGATGGGGTGCGGGGTACACAATGGGAATAACCCCACCTGGCAGGCCCCGCAGAGAGGAAAATGCAATGCCCCCTCACTACCACGACACCATTAACCTGGCGAACCCCACCCACCGGCCCCGTCTGGAGGAAGAGCAGCGTGCCGCCCTCTACCTTCAGCCGCGCACCTGCTACCGGTTTAGCGAGGATCCCGTCACTGAGGAGCAGCTGCGTGAGATTCACCAGCTGACTGTCATGGGACCCACCGCCTACAATAATCAGCCGCTGCGCATCACCTGGGTACGTTCCCCGCACGCGAAAGAACGCCTATTGACTCACCTGCATGAGGGGAACCGCGCATCTGCTTCCCAGGCCCCGGTGAATGCGATTCTTGCGTTTGAGCGGAACTGGCAGAAACGTTTCACCGAGTTCGCCCCGCACGCTGTGGCCGCGCAGAAGTTCTTTGAGGATGAGGGCGAGCGTATCCCACTGGGGCGGCTGTGCGCGCAGGTTCAGGCGGGGTATTTCATTACCGCTGTGCGTGCTCTTGGCTTGGATGCTGGCCCTATCACCGGCGCGGATTTTGAGGCGATCGCAGCGGATGCGGTGCTGCTGGGTGGGCAGGATCAGCAGCCGTTTCTGGTGGTGAATATTGGTTACGGGCTGGGGCCTTTCCGGGAGCGTGGGGTGCGGTTCAGTTTTGAGCAGACCACCCGTACTGTCTAGGCCCACAGGGCGGGGAATATTCTCACCCAGTAAGCGTGTCCAACTGGTAAGCTAAGGCTCAACTAGTGTATAAATAAAGTATTGTGTAGATGCTTAAAGGCGGCTCTCCCGGTTTCTCGGGGGAGCCGCCTTATAGTTAGGGCGTATTTGGTGCGTAGAGCGCAGAATCTGCGCCCCACCCGGCACTGCGGGTACGCCGTGCCGCTGCGTGGCTAGGCGCCGAATTGGCCCACGAAGAGCTGCGGCACGTTAGTGCACGTGTCCTGGTCGAAGTCGAAAGCGTACCCTTTACCCGACCCGGGCAGCCACACGGTGAGTTTGGGGGAGTTCTGTACCACACAGTTATCGCCGTGCGATGATGCGCTCACGCGCCGCATGGCGGCTGTGGTGGTCTCGCCCGACTGGAGCACCACCCCGGAGGGGTTCATAAGGTTACCATCGAGTTGGGAAGATATGCCCATAATGCTGCTGCCGTCCGTGTTGGTGTGCGCCACATCCGGGTTGCCTTTCAGGCGGCAGGGTCCGGCAGAGACATTGGTGAACGACAGGGTGTACTGCTGCGACCCGGCGGTTGAAGGGCCGGGGGTGAGCGATACCGAGACCTGGTTCGCGGTGCACGCCTGCGCACGGCTCACAAGTGTGCCGCCGCTGGATTCCTCGCTGGAGGCCCCGCCGCTTCCGCCTCCTGCAGGCTGGGCGGCGGGCTCTTGCTGAGTGCTGGAGCCGCTTGAGCCGCCGCTGCCGCCTGAGGAGCTGGAGCTGCCTGAGGTGCGCCCCGAACTGCCTTGTGAGCCGCTTCCTTGCTGTTTCTTGGTGCCGGAAGAGCTGGATGAAGAGGAGGAAGAACCACCTTTTTCGGTGCGTTTACCGCCGTCTTTTTTCTCCCCGTTGGTGCCGCCTTTGTCGGAGTGCTCATCGGATGAGCCGGGCGACTCTTCAGAGTTCTGGTGCTCTTTCTCGTCTTCTTTTTTCTTGTCGTTATTGTTTCCGCCGTTGACCACGTTAATGTCGCCGGGCGCGACCGAGCCTGAGGGGTTAGCTGAGGCATTGGGGGAGGCGATGGTGATGGTGCCGGGGGAGACGCTCGCACTGGCCTCGTTCTGGGCCGGTGCGTTCTGCGTCTGGTTGGTGTCGCTGGAGCCGCATCCGCTCAACGTAAGCGCGCACAGTAGCGCCGTGGAACAGATGAGAGTCCGTGCCGAAAGTTTCATTACATTGCCGCCTGTAAGGTGATGGACGCGCCGTCCATATCTGGGGTGTATTCTACCTGGCAGCATAGGCGGGAGTATTCGTTGGCTACATCGTCAACCATATCGAGTAGGTCAGCTTCTGCGTCTGTACGCTCGCCGGATGCTGCAATATGTTCGGGGTCAATAAAGGCGTGGCAGGTCGCGCAGGATGCGTTCCCTCCGCAGGTTGCCAACACCGGGAAACCGTGGGAAAGAAGCGATTCGAGTAGGGTGTGGTGTTCTTCCCACTCGACCTCACGACTATCGCCGGTCTCATCGGTTACCTTAATCATGACGCCCATGCGTTCCTCCTGTGCGTTTGTGTAGATGCATATCCATTCTATGCGTCAGGAGGGGTATTAATCGCCTTCGAGAGGCGAATTATGGGGGTGCAGTGGCGGACATTATAGCCTCTATAAAGTTGCTATTGCCTTACTAACACTAGGCTTAGCCTACCCCAAATCAGTGGTTATTGTTAGGCGTCCTCCACGGAACATTTCACAGTATATCCCCATTGTGCGCACCGTGTGAGCCGCGCATTCGGCGTGCACCAAGGCCGCAGATAAAGCCCGCCTGCCCCGGTGCTGTCCAAGCGGTGGGTGGGCTGGCGTGCGGGAGCGTTTCCCAAAAAGCCCGTGACAGGCACAAAGACCCCCAGGGGTGCCCGCCGGGTGAGGCGTATGGGCTGTGGGGCACCCCATAAAACCGCCGCTGGCACCCCTTCTGATGAGGGGCGCCAGCGGCGGTATAACGTGAGGCAATACACGGGCCATATTTGCAATATGCGGGCAAAAGATTCAAAGACGCACCGGCCCCGCCACACCCCGCACCTACAGCAGAGCCTTTACGAAGGCTGTAACTGCATTGGAGGGTCAGAGCCTTTCGTGCCTGGGGGTGGGTTCACCGCGGCGCGTGTACTCGGGTCGGTCCCGTTTAAGGTTCACCCCGAACTCGCGGCGCATATCGCTGACCGAGTTCTTGTACCAGCGCTGACTATCGGAGGGAGTCACCGGCATGCTCACACTCTTGCCGGGGAACGCATCATGAGTGACCTTGTAGTGGGTTTTGCCGTGCTCAACCGTGAACCCGTGGGTCTCAAGCAGTTTAATGTAGCTGGGCATATCGTTCGGGATTTTTACGCCGCGCTGGGCCTTCTGCCCGCTGAGCCGGGGCTGATTGTGCGGAGTGGGCCGAGTACCCGGTGAGGCAGAAGCCTCCGCCACACTCAGGATGGTTTTACGCACCGAATCGACGATCACCTCGTACCCGTTGAGCCGGTACCCGGTGCGGGCGCTGTGTCCCGGAACCGCTGACACCTCAGAGTCGATGCTCTCCAGCACCAGAATCAGCTCTTCTTCGCGCAGCCCCAAATCCTTCATATGCTGCTCAGCTGCCTCGGCCAGCGAGTATTTGCCGACCATCCCATCGTCAATTTTCCGTAGCGACATAACGGCTGAGCTATTGTGGGTGAGCACCACCCGGTACCCCAGTTTTTTGCTGGTGTACACGGGCACCTCGTACCCGTTGTTATGGCTGGTGCTGTATTCGGCGTCGGGGTCGTTAATGATGTCTAGCAGCAGCGCATACCCCAGGTTTTCCCGCATCATATAGTGCTTCAGCCCGGGGGTCACCCCGTAGTTGCGTTCTTCCTCGGGCACGCCCGCATAGAACTCTTCTTCAAGGGAGGCCCAGTGGGCTTCCTCTTCGGCGCGTTCTTTTTCCACCTGGATGAGGGGGGTCAGCTGGGCCTTAGGCATTTTAATGGCGGAGGGTGTGGGCACCGCCGAGAACGTATTGAGTGCTCGCGGGTGCTGCTTGGCGAAGAGCGTGGCGATCTGCGGGAGCACCTCAAAATACAGGTTGAGCAGGTCGGCATCCAAAACACGGTCTTCGGTGAGAGCGCTGCGCCCGGCGGGGGAGAGAAGGTCCCAGTCGCCGTCCTCATCAGTGTAGGTGTAGGTGGCGTAGGGGGCCATCTTCTGCAGTGCTTCGTAAAGTTCTTCGGGCACGTCGAGTGTGTAACCGGCCATGGCTAGTCCTCCTCCTTCAGGGGTTTAATGGAGCGGATGGTGCGGCCGTCTGGGGCAACGAACACTCGGTACTCGTCGTCGCTGTAGACGGTCAGCCACGAGGGGGCCGGGTCCACGCTCTTAGGTTCTTCAATAATGCGGATAACGCGGTTGTACGGGATGCTGCGCATCACCATGTAGTGTTCTACGGCGGGGGCGAAGGTGTACGGCAGCTCCTCTTCGCTGGTGTCGTCTAGGAACTCGTCGTAGAAGTCACGTTCGTCTTCAACGTTCAGCACCGTGTTCGAGCTGGTGTTCAGCTCCACCCGGTAGTCGTCGTACCGGTAGTGGGTGGTCCAGCCGTTGATTTTTTCGGGTACCCCGCAGTCGATAAACCGTTTAATGTCTTCGTAGTCGAGGTTGAGCTCTTTAATGTGTTTGAGCATTTCGGGCCGGATCTCTGGGTACTTCGAGCCGGGTTCCTCCGGGCGGTGCCGCGTTTTATGCAGCCTGTGCAGCAGCGAGTCCCGCTTGGTGCCGCGCAGGTAATACTGGTCGCCGAGGGTTTTGCTGAGCCGCTCGGTATCGAGCAAATCGGTGTGTTTCTCTTGGCTCACTGTGTAAGGTGCGATAGCTTCCACCTCTTTGAGTGGCCACACCCTTTCTCCTGCCGCTTCCCCATGCCGTGCGCCCCGGGACGGCTTAGTGGCGTAGTATTCGGCGATGGCTGGTGGCTTGTAGGTGAGCGGTTTGAACTTACCCGCTAGAGCGGTGGGGCTTGGGATGGGGCCGGTAGGGGTTTTCGGCTCAGCCTTGGATACTTCCGCCAGCTTCGGCAGCGGTGAGCTGGGTGGCTGCGGTATTGGCCGCGTAATATCTGGGTGGTTCCGCTGCTGTGCTTCGGCGACGGCGGGCTTTGGGGCGGTAGGGAGGGGTTGTGAAGTTTGCTGTTTTTGAGGGTTTGTATCTTCGGTACGTTGATGTATTTCTGCTGAAGTATGATAGTCGGTTTTCTGGGATTTTGTATCTTTTATCTGTTGTGTAGTATCCGCTCGGGAAAACGGTGTTTCACAAGGCTCACTACGCGGCAGGAAATTTTCTTGAAGAATCGACGCCATTGTGCGTATGAGTAGTTTTGCGTCCGGCTCTAGCGGTGCACACGGGCAGGCGAGCTCCGTCTTATGGGAATCATATACGGCCCAATGAGAGCATTTTGGGGTGGCTGGAAAAACACTAAACTTACCCAGTTGGGCGATTTCTGTGAGCTGGCGAGCTATTACTCGCGGTATGAGCAGGGTGGTTGTAGCCACTGCTACCTCCTAGGGTGTGTAGGCATACTGGTTGTATTCTTGCGTGGATATAAACTTTGGGTTGTGCTACTGTCGTCGCTGCCCTAGAGTTTTACCTCAATATCAGGACGACACCGGAAGTGGTGCTGTCCCATACACCTCGCGCCTTATCGTGATGCGAGGGCGGTATACCAAACACACTTTCCAGGGTAACTTTTTTAGGGTTCTGTGGCTATGAAATCGGCTCATAGCCAAAAAATGGTTTTTCCGATAGGTGCATAGTACGGTCTTTTTTACAGATTTGGTGGCAAAACTGTGCATTCGCCACCAATTTTTTCCTGTGTAACTGTTGTAGGTTGAGCTTTTCCGGTACCTTCTTGTAGTTCGCGGCCGAGTTTTGGATGCGGCGGTGGGAAGAAGGCAAGCTACCTAACGTGTACAAAACTGCTTCTTGTGTGTTTCTCTTATTGAAGAGTATATTTATACCATTTTACTGTTGAATCATAACTTTTGTCGGTGACAGAGAGGTAAATCAGTTGCAGCATGTCCTAAAGGTGCGTGGCGTGAGCGTGATTGCGGAGGTAAATCCCGTACATGATTGCACCGCCTTCCCGAGAAAACTACGGTAATTGCGGTGGTGAAACTGGTTGTCGGATAGGTTGCAAAAAGCCTTTCCTCGAAAGGAATGGCTTCGTCTGTACAACTCCGCACCATTGACCCTAACAACCTGATGATGATGCTGGACTTTCGAGGGAAGCTGGCCGCCGGTGAGAGCGGTCAGGTGTGTAATGCTCCCAATGTAGCGTATCTATCAGGCGCCCAAGGGTCGGATGGCTCGACACCAAAGAGCAAGGCAAGCAGCTCCTCGGGCAGGCCACCTTGCTTGAGTCATGCTTCCATCCAGCCGCTCAGGACAAGCTACGCCACTGGATTGCTGATAAAGTACGCACGCTGAGGGCGGCGTATGGGTGATGAACCACCGATACCACCACGCCAGCACACGCCAGAGGCCCACCCCCAGGGCCGTTCGAGCACCACCCATTCACGCCAGAGCAGGCACGCCACGTCGCCCTGATGCGAGCCATCGCCCAGGAACTGACCCGCCGCACCGGTGAAGCCTTCGTCCTCAAGGGCGGTACCGCCCTTGCTTCTGGCCTATGACCTGCCGCGTTTCTCGATTGATCTTGACTTCGACGGCTGTAGCCCAGGCACGGCCGTGCTACCAACATACTCAATCACGACGTCATCTCCTAGTAGATCGCCGAGACGTTTGGCTTCTTTTTTGATACAGTACTGGAAACTTCTCGTCCGAATCAAATAGTTTTAATTCCTTTTTCGTCTGCTGACTCGGTACATTCCCGTCGCGTCATTGTGTCACCCACCCTTACTTCGGGGTAGAAGAGTGTCGTTCGTTTAGTACAAATTTTACAAAGATGGAGTTGCCTATTATGAGGTTACTTGCATTTCAAATTTCTTACGAGATATCCACACAGCCATCATGATAGACCAGCCAAATAACGCCACTTCCGACACCACCGTCAACGGCACCGAAACTTCGTCCGCATAGTATGTACCGACAATCTTTAGTAGTGCAACACACACGCTCGTTAGTATGATCATCCGAGATTTCGTAATAATTGCTACCGCAATAACATATGCAGCCAATGCCAGTGCCATCCAATGCAATCCTGCAAACAATTGACTCGCGGACAATATGCTTGTTTCTGAGGTGATCGGTAACCCATTTACCAGATAAACGAGGCGGCCGAGCGCCATCATCGCGTGAAAGGCACCAATTGCCATAACAACACCTAAGGCAAGCACGACACTCATGCCAATAGGGTGCCGCTCCCTGTACTTACCGTACAACACCACAACGATCGCTAACAACATTGACGCTCCAAACGCCAACATCTCATCCGCCATCTGCAAGGCTATTCGATGCTGCTCAATCCACGCCAGCACACCTGAAACGTCCCTTGAAGGTATCGGCAGTGACATTGCAATACTAACGCCAGCCGCGGTAAGCAAACTAAAACCCATCAACCATACGATACTGATAACATACAAAATACGCTGACTACTTTGCTTCACCACCATCTCACTCCTTTGTCATATGTCATATACTTCTTCAATATCACTGTATCGCCCACCCGCGCTTCACGCGTGGTTTTCAGGTTAGTGACAATGCAACCAATCTCGCCTGTATTAAGTGATGGGTCGGCGGTCATACCAGGAGGTTTATTCATAGGGGTGTTTAGGGTGTTTAAAAAGGGGGTGTGTTGCTCAGTAAAGTGGCGGCTTGCTCTTGAGGAAATCTTTGGTGATTCAAACCAATTCAATCAGAAAACGAGTCGCCATCATGAATAGTAGTACAAGAATCTCCCGCAGTGAGGCTGTGGGCCTGTGCGAGACGATCTGCCCCTCCGATCCTCTACCGGTGTTCGGGTGCTGGGGCTGTTCTGTGCGTGCGCCTCACCCTGACCTACCTGAGGCACAACCTTCCCCAGGAGCTACTCACTGAGGTCTACGGCATCACCCAGGACACCACCTCCCGTATCATCGCCACTTACACGCCCCCTGATTGCCCAGGTTCTTCAGGAGCACGTGCCCACGGTGGAGGACATGGGCCCCACGGCCCAGCTGATCGTGGATGGCACCCTGCTGGAGTGCTGGTTCTGGGTCGATCATCCCGAGCTGTACTCCGGTAAGCACAAGACCATCGGGCTGAACGTCCAGGTCGCCTGCACCCCTTTAAGCCGACTAGCATGGGCGTCCGATCCCCAGGACGGATGCACGCACGATGTCGAGGTCCTGCACCGCTCCGGCCTGCTCGACGTGCCACCCGCCAACCTCTCGGACGGACCCTCACCACCTAGTAGTGCAGGAAGCATTCTTCCTATGGCTGTAGCAACCGAGCTTGAGATATCCGAATGAGCGGCGCTAGCAACAACTGGCATCCAAGCCATACTCGCAGGCTACATCGACGTGTCTGCGGATGTGCCACATGCGAACCCCTGATGCGTTTAAGGCTGTCGCCAGCCTCGATTGCGCTTTCCGCGCCGTCTTGATCGACGTCGCACAGCAGCACCGTGCGACTTTGATACAGGGTGAGAACTGGACGGACGACTTGGCTCCCACCGTCCTCATGAACGACGAAGCGCTCACCAGTGGTGGTGAGCGCTTCGCATCCTCAATAAACAACCTAGGGCACAGTATTTGTGTTTTGGGTTGGGTAAGGAAATGATGGTGCGCCTGGAGGGATTCGAACCCCCAACCTTCTGATCCGTAGTCAGATGCTCTATCCGTTGAGCTACAGGCGCATGTTCCGTGGTTTGAATTTTTTCAATCCGTCGCGGCAACAGGTAATACTCTACGGGATTCCTTCACACACTGCAAGTTGAAATTGAGTGTATTGGCTCACAATTAAGACGGTGGTTTTCTTCCCCGGCGTACCCGCTCTGTCGAGCCGCACAATCCCCTGGGTGCTCACTCCCGTTGCGGTGTTGGCGTCCTGCCTGCCTGTTGCGGTATCGCCCCAGGTCAGCGCAATATTTTGCCTCTGCACAGCGCACGCACCGGCAAAAAATATGGGATACGCATCGCAAACACCCCAGATGTTCCACACAACAAAGGTATATGCGCTATTCTGTAAACACACGAGGGAGTGGAAAATTTCATCGGCGTGCGAGCCCCTCGGCCCTGTGCGCCGCTGTTATTTAACCGCCCCAACCAGTCAGACGCGCCTGGCCAGCGAAGGTGCCCGGCATACAAACTCAAAGGGGAATAAAGTCAATGACTGATATTTCACGCGGAGCTCTTTCCGCAGAGCTAGAAAAAGACCTGCAGAACGCACCGACCACCCATGCCGGTCTGCTTGAATGGGTGCGCGAGGTTGCAGCCCTCACCGAGCCCGACCGTATCTACTGGGTTGATGGTTCCGAAGAGGAATACAACCGACTTGCCCAAGAACTGGTCGATGCAGGCACCTTCGTACGCCTGAGCGATCACGAGTTCCCCAACTCGTATGCAGCGTTCTCTGACCCCGACGACGTGGCACGCGTGGAAGAGCGCACCTTTATCTGCTCACAGACCGAAGAAGGTGCAGGCCCCACCAACAACTGGCGTGACCCCGTGGAGATGAAGCAGACGCTCACCGGCCTTTTCAAAGGTTCGATGCGCGGGCGCACCATGTACGTCATTCCTTTTGTCATGGGCTCTTTGAAAGCGAAGAACCCCAAGATGGCGGTCGAAATTACCGACTCCGCTTATGTGGTGTGCTCGATGCGCATTATGGCAACTATCGGCAAGGATGTGCTCGCGAAACTGGACGAAACCCAGGGCTTCTTCGTGAAGGCGCTTCACTCCGTAGGTGCCCCGCTTGAGCCCGGGCAGGCGGATGTGTCCTGGCCCTGCAACCCCGAGAAGTACATTGTGCAGTTCCCCGAGACTCGTGAAATCTGGTCCTTCGGGTCGGGCTATGGCGGCAATGCGCTGCTGGGCAAGAAATGCTATGCACTGCGTATCGCCTCGGTTATCGGTCATG
>ERZ773067.1614-NODE-1614-length-11888-cov-3.028564_pt1 | contig 11888 bp, 9 predicted proteins | sample MGYA00580622_ERZ773067 | MGnify/ENA primary metagenome ERZ773067 (study PRJEB29015, sample SAMEA2737998) | human oral metagenome | biome: human oral; feature: human-associated habitat; material: dental | place: China | collected 2113 ...
CCTAGTTTCACAGACACCGCCATGTTGTAAGAGGCGCGCGACTACGCCGGGGAACCCGAAGCAGGAAGAACTGTGTTCCGGCCCGACGAGGCACTTGACGCACTTGTTGGGTCACCAGAAAGAAGCCTGGCAATATTCTGCACCGACAACGGCGAAGCACCGCGAGGCACCGCCAAACCCGACTCACTTTCAGCCCGCCTTCCTGCCGGACTCCGCCCTTGGGCCGCTGAACTGGCAGCCACAGAATCTATAGACGCCCTTGCCGAGCCACTAGACCAACCTGGCAGGGCACTAGACGGATTCGATTGCCCACCGGATGGATTTGTCGGCGTACCAGACGGGCTTGTAACCGATGCACTAGGTGAGCCACCCGGAGCATACGGGGCCCAAGTCTCGGGCGGATCACCCTTCTCATGCCGTCCCGTGCTTCGCAGCCGTTCAGGGATCAACTCCGTCCCGGCAGGCCAGCCCTCGAATGCCTCTCCTTTTGCACATCCGGTATTGATATCGATGGAAGTTTTCACTCTGTATCCGATCTCAATATGTGCCCCGTCGGGCCGAGTAAAGAAAGCCGACTGTCCGCCATTTCTGCCCGGCGGGTCTTTGATCGGCGCTCCGAATCCCAAAGGCTTAGCCAATGCATGCATCCGCGCCAAAGCAGCATCCCAATTCTGCGTTGACAACGGCCCAGCAACAGCGAAACTATATCTTTCTGATACATAACCAACCGGGCAATTGGCACTGATGTTATCTTCCATCTGAGCATAAACAGGATGTGGATCCCATTCGCCAACTCCGAAGTCTTTCGACAAGGCGTCGTAGAAAGACAACAACAAACCAATCGTCTGACGCCGCTCTTCGACGATCGACGCCTTACTCACCCGCGCGGGCGTATCATCATTACCGCTCATGTACTGCTCCTTTCCAGAGACACAAGAAGACAAAAACAAGGCAAGAACCCAGGCCAGGCAACAAACCCTCAGTAGTTGGCGACGCATCGTCAACGCTCCGGAAAATACATGCCGTTGCCGGCAATAATGCTGGCAATGTTCTTCACCGAGGTGCGCATCTGCCCGCCTTGGGCATTGTTCATATACTCCGAGTGCCCTTCCGATCCGGCATAATTCGTACCGTCGGCATCGGTGGCCTTCTCGGTGCTGAAATGCTCGTAGAGGGGATTGTTGTGAGGTTCCCCGTGAGCTAACAGATTCTTATGCCATCCCGACCACGCCACAACGTCTCCCTCCGCAGCCCCAATACTGGTATGACCGGGAACCATGTTGAGGTCCGAGTTTCCCCGCGCCTCGAATCCCGGCGAACCAAAGCCTATGAACTCATCCGGGGCCTTTGTTTGACCAAGGGCATAGCCGGCAACGGTCGATCCGTATGAGTGGCCGGTTACGGTCATATGGGGGTCTCCGGCATGAGTGGCCTGAAGCCCGTCGCACAAACCCGCCAGTTTGTCCGCACCATCACTCGCCTGTGTCGAGCCTAGAACGCTTCTCACAGGGTTTATCGTCTCCCCCGTAGAAGGAGCGTCATAGTTGAGGTTGTAGACACCAGCGACTTGCTCGTGATTTCTACCTGCAAATTTAAGCTCAGCTTTTGTCGCATTAAGCACCGTATTCATGTCCCTGATACCCCCGCCCCATCTGCCGTCATGCTGAACAATGCTCCCATCGACGCTCGAGTTCATTCCCGGAGTGTGCACGTGCAAGTGCTTCGCATTATCGACGTCGCCGATTCCAACAGCAGCCCGCAAATGGCCGTCTTTGGGCGAATCGAATGCGATAAGGCTGTAATCCGCCGATTTCTTGTCGATGAAGGCATCCAGCTCCGCCGAGCCCTTCGGGGCAGGGAACTTCTTCGCCAGATTGTCAAGCTCATTCTTGCGCTTGCGCAAAGCCTCAAGTTCGACGTCGGTATCGCGATAGTTGCCCGGCCCCGTGCCGCCGTCCCGCTCGCGATAGGGCCCCTGCCTCTGCCAGGGGCTGTTCTCCCTCGTTTCTTTGCGATCACGGCCTTCTTGGGCATGCTCTTGTTCTATCTCGTGAATCCTCTTGTCGATCCTATTCCGTTCGGCTTCGAGCCGGAGCACATTCGCCTTGTGCCTGACCAAACTTGGAACGCCGTCGAGATTTCCGATCCAATCGGGATGCTCCTTGATAACTTTTTTCTGTTCAGCCGGCGAGAGCGCCGTCCACCAATCATTGGCCTCCTCGGCATTCCATTCCGAATCAGGCTTCTTCACGCCCCGCTTGACGATACTCCAATCCGTCTCCTGCGCTTTTTTCTTGATGTCGGCCACCTCGTCGTATACGGTGCCCGCTGCGTGAAGCAGTTCTTTTCCCTTCTCAAGGCATAGATTGACAAATAGCTGAAGCTTTTTGCGAGGATCGTCGGTCGCATCGTTCAACAAGCTTGCTCCACTCGGCATGATCCCATCCAGATTGACTTGGTATTCCGGGTCGACATCGCTAACCTTGCCGTCCGCCGTAACAACTCCACCCGCGGCATGAATGACGGAAGAGACCTGCTTGACCTGAAGAACCAATGCGGACACGGCTCCGGCAAGCTGATCAAAATCAGCCTGCGCCTTCTGGTAGGCGGAGCTCAGATCTGCGGCGTCGTCGGCAAGCCCTCGACGCACACGCATCTCAGCATCGGCGAACTCGCCCGAAAGATCGGCATTGTTAATGTCGAGGATCTGATCGCCAACATCTTTGTACTTTTGGGACGAACTATTCATCTCGAAAGAGGCGGCCGTCAGCGGCTCCGTGGTCCACCGCTCAAGCTCGTTGAAAGTGAACATTATTCGTTTTTCCTTCCAAGGCGTGAAATTGCGCGATACGACAATGTCGTTGACATCACATTACTACACATCATGGAAGAAGTGAAGGGGTTATCGAAACTCGAATTCGTTCGCGGCTTCGACCGGTCGGTTCACTCAGCGAACACTCTCGGCCGTCCTTACTCCATCAACAGCTCCCTAGCTGTCACTTGCCTCGTCTTTCGGGCTAGGATAGCAACGAAAAATACGGCAATACCAAGGAGCGCCACACCCAACCCCACAACCATGCCGAAAGGGGCCCGAGCGTCTAATCTTTGCACCCCAAACGTCTTGAGCAGGCCTTCGAGTATGGGAATGACCGTCAAACTACCAATACTGAAGCCTATAACGCCGCCCAATGCGACCGGCGGAGCGTAAGAGGCCAGCATGTGGCGCATCAGCTGGCCATTGGTGAATCCTGCCGCTTTGAGCACCCCGAAACTGCGCCGTGATCGCACCATTGCCGAGCCAATCACAAGGCTCACGACCAGCATCACCATGAATCCGGCAACGGCGAGAATTCCGAAGGACATCACCTTGCTCATCGTTAGGTAGGGATTAACGTAAGATTCGGCGATTGAGTAAGAGTTGACGACGTAGGAATACCTACCCCTCATCTCGGTTTTCACTTTGCTTACGAACCGGTCGATATTCTGGCGATGATCGAGAACCAAGGTCACATACTTCGGCTGGTAGGCCGCATTCATGCGTTTGGCGCCCTCTACCGTGACGGCAGCACCCATTCCGGCTCGCACGATGCTCTGCGATAAACCCGTCACGAGATAGGTCGCCTTCCCTCCCCCAAAATCTGCGGTCACTTCGTCGCCTACATCTACCCCTAGACTGCCCGCCAACTTGCCCACTAGCGAAATCTCGTTGGCGGATTTCGGGTATCTGCCTTTGTAGATGGATCGGCTGTTTTCCGGCAAAGGATAGGAATCCGCAACCGATAAATGCACCGAGCGCCCGGAAATATCAGCCTCTTTGGTGTTGTCAAAGATCTGGACTCGAGCGACCCCCGGCATCGCACCAAGATCCTTGCGCAATGTGTCGATCGATCCTCCCTCCGCCACGGAAACGGTGATGTCCTGCCGATCTCCACTGAAAATGCCAACGATTCTGCGCGGGTCTTTAAACAAAGCCGAGTACATCGCCAGCGCAAAGATCGATGCGAAGGAAACCATCGCAATCACAAGGACGATCATGATCGTTTGCGCGCGAGCCTGGAGCGCGGTTTTCAACCCGAGCACCAGCGACAGGGGCCCACGGGTAGTTTCCAGCGGCAGATAGTTTGAGTGAAAGGAGTGAGTGGCCTCCCCTCCTCTCAGCGCCTCAACGGGAGGTATCTTTCGTGTCCTTTTCGCCACCGCGAATGCCGTAATGCCGACGACGAACAGCATGATTCCAGCCGCAACACCAATTCCCGTGGCACCGACCTTCGGGGACCATTGCAGACCGGACTGAGACTCCACCAGCTGCCGGATCGCAGGGAAGAAAGCGATGCCTATCCCGGCCCCTGCAAGCGAGGCCGCCAAAGTGACGATGGCGAAAGGAAGGGCGAGAAGACGGGCTATATGGCCGGAGCGAAAACCGAGCGCCGCTTGCGTCCCCAGGGCCGGCATCTCGTGGATGATCGTCGAGCGAATAGCGAACCTGACGACGAGTGCCGCCACCACGGCCACGATCGTCGAAAAGAGGACGAAGGCAAAGATCAAAACACTGGCCGGAGCCATCAAACCCATGGTGAACAGATTCCATCCGATGGTCAGAAGAACCGGATCTTGCACTCCCTCTCGCACCGCTTTGTTCTTCAGTTTCGAGGAAATCTCTGCCCCGATGTCGTCTGCTCGCGATGTATCTTTCGCAAGCCCGCGGAACTGCCAACTCTTGTCCACACCACGAGCCGACGCCAAGGCAACGGCTTCGTCGGCATCGACGCGAAACTCAACCTTGCCATTGCCGATCGCACCGCTCATGGGGTTTTCGACAAAACCTTGCACGTGGTATCGGTGAACGACCCCGCCGAAGGTCATCGTAAAACTGTCACCCAATTCGTAGCCTCCTTCGACATTGAAGGAATAGGGCAACCATATGGGTTTGGTGTACCGTGCAGAAGCCTCCGCCAAAATCCTACTTTTTCCTATAGGCGCATTCTTGCCTTCTTCGACAATCACGACATCGCCGAGCTTCTCCTTGCCGCCGTAAGCGAATGTGGCTTTGGTACGCAGGGTCTCGACTATCGCATGATCCTTGATCCTGCTGTCGCCCTTGACGATCTTTTCCGCATCGCGAGCGCTTTGCTCGCTACTGAGCATGATCGAGATCTGTTCGGTTGTCAGCTCTTTCGCCACATTGTCCAAAGTTGCCGGGTATTGAATGGCCAAAACCGCGGCAAGATGGACCATTGCCGCCGCAATCGTCACGAGCAGAGCGACGATGATGAATTGCCCGGGCGTTCTGCGAAGACTTCGTTTGAGGAAGATGCGCCGCACTCTCACCACCCCATTTCGGCGAGGAATGCCGTCAGGCGCTCGCGCCGTTCTTTGCTCATGCTGTCGAAGAGGTCTAGCTTCAATTCGCCCTGAACCGTCCCGTCACGCAGGTAGAGGATGCGGTTGCCTCGCAATGCCGATGTGAGGTCGTGGGTCACCATGACCACAGTTTGACCGGCGCGATTGAAGCGGCTGAGCAGATCGAGGATGAGCTGCGAGTTCTCGGAATTGAGCTGGCCCGTGGGTTCGTCCGCGAAAAGGACCTCGGGTTCGTTGATGAGCGCGCGAACGATCGCGGCGCGCTGGGCCTCGCCGCCAGAGATCATTCCCGGGAATTTCTTCCTTGTCACGTCGTCAATACCGACGAGGTCGAAGAGCGTGCTGGCGCGGGCAGCCACCATTTTGCGCTTGCCGATGAGCAGGCCCGGCGCCATGACATTGTCCATAAGCGACATCGAGTCGAGAAGATTGATCTGCTGAAAGACAAAGCCGCAATGATTCCGACGAAAGACGGCAAGCTTGTCCTGGTCGAGTTGAGCGAGGTCTGCGCCGTCGAATATCACGCTGCCCAAGGAGGGCTTGTCCATGCCCGACAGCGCGTAAAGCAAAGTGGACTTTCCCGCGCCCGAGGGCCCCATGATCACCGTGAAGTCACCGCGGCGGATTACGACGTCGAGATTCTTCAGCACATGCTGTTGGATGCCCTTGTGAGAGAAGGTTTTCGAGAGCATCCGAGCAACCACCGCATCGCGCGCGTTTGTCGGAGCTTTAGATGATGCCGGCGTCTCGGGCTCTTCGCTTTTGGGTCCCCCTTCGCTTTTCTGTGTCGCCTTCATGACTCCACGTTATCCATAAATCGATTAAGGAGTCTTTTCGCGATTATTAATAGATTCTTAACTCTGTGAGCGCACTTCTTAATCGAACACCACAGGCAGGGTCCGAACGGTTACAGGCTGCGGATAGGCTGTGCAGCTAAACCCGTCGGGATAACTTCCCAGTAGGACCTAAGGGGCGAGCCTCAACTTCTCCGGTCAAACTTCAGCTTCTCCGGTCTAACCTCGACTTTTCAGGTCAAACTTCAGCCTGACTTCGCGGGCACCGCTTCCTGCCCACTTTTACCTGGCCAACGGGATCTCAAGGGACACGACGAAGCCGGGATCGGCAAGGTGACAGGAGAGGATTCCGCCCATGCGCTCCATGAGATGACTCGACGTATATAAGCCCAAACCTTCACCGGGCATACCCTCGGCATTCGAGCCACGTATTCCCTTGCCCATGACGGTATCAATCTCGCGCTCACTCACGCCGGGGCCACGGTCTCGAATGGCAATGGTGAGGAAGTGCTCGTCGACTTTCGATGTCACCTCGATCGGCGTCTTCGCGTATTTGCGCGAATTGGCGATCACGTTGTCGAAGATCTGCCGCAGGCGAAGTCGATCGACCGAAACGAGGCAACGCGGCAGGGTGAAATCGCCTATCGCCTCATCGGTGTCGGCAGCCTTGATCCATTTGATGATTTCCTCGCTGTAGACGGGGACGGGCTCGACTCGCAGCGCCGCGATTTCCTCACTGTTGGCCCGTGAAATATCGGCCATGAGCTCCTCGATTTGCCCGGCCTTATTTCGGATGACCCCGATTTTGGCACGCCTGGAGCCATCGGACTCGGTTACTTCCAAGAGCTCCGCGGTGGCGGCTATCGATGCGATCGGCGTGCGAATATCGTGGCCGAGCTCGGTCAAAAGCTGCTTTCTCGATTCCTTTGCGGCGGCCTCGGCTCGCCGAGCTCTACCTAGCTCGTCGCGCATAATGTCGAATGCGTCGGTGAACGGGCCGAAGAGGTTGCTTCGGTCCATGCGCAGCGGAACATCGAGGTTTCCCCCGGCGATTTCCCTCGCGAAAAAGCTCAGTTGTTTGAAAGGACGAAGAACTCGGCGCCTATATCCGATAACGGCAATGATGCACAACCCCGCAACAACGACGGCGGTTCCACCGGCCACGCGAAGCACAGTTTGGCGAGCTGCTTCCTCCTTTTCCAGCCAACCGTCGTATATGCGCAGGCGCCCCAAGTGCCGCCCGCCGGAAGACAGGTCGAATGTCGCACCGCCGATTCGCATGGCCTCGCGGTCGCTCTTGATGACTCGTCCGCGCGAGTAGAGCACCGAGCCATCGGGCTTGACCACCGTGACTCGCGAGAAATGCCGACCGCCTTTCTCGTCGCCGGCATGGACATCCGGCCAGGACTTCAGCACGGATTCGACCAGGTCGTTCGCCGCAACAACGTCGGGCTTGAACTCTTTCGGCGACTTTGTGGTCATGAGAATCGCCAGCGCGGCCGTGACGGCGAGAATTATGCCCGCAATGGTGCGTTTCATGACGCGCCCTTTCTTCGAGCTTTATCCCGGGAAACGGCCTTTTCGTGCCCGGTTTCCGACGCCAGAAGCGTTCCGCCCTCGCGGAAACGGTACCCTCTGCCCCACACGGTGCAGATATACGATGGATTATCCGGATCGTATTCAATTCGCCTGCGCAGGCGCCGTACGTGAACGGCCAGAGTTCCATCGCCGATCGCGGCCCCGCCCCACACTTCGCTCAGCAGCTCGCGTTTGCCGACGATCCTGCCCCTGTTGGCCACAAGGTAGGCCAAGAGCGCGAACTCCATGGCGGCCAGCGGCACGTCTTCTCCATTCACAAGTACGCGTGAGGTTCGAGGATCGACGCTAAGCCAGCCGTCGTCGTAGACCGCCGCATTGCGCTCCTGTTCGGCGCCGGACGACGCCCGCGCAAGGGCCCGCCGGATCTTCGCCACCAATAGCGCGAGCGAATATGGTTTGGTGATGTAATCATCGCCGCCCAGAGTCAAGGCAAGGATCTGATCGTCTTCGCTGGCTCGCGCGGACAGGAAAACGATGGGGACGTCTCTGTCGGCGCGAATCCTGCGGCAGAAATCGAAACCGCTTGCACCGGGAAGGTTGACGTCCAAAAGAATGAGACGCGGGTCGAATGCCGCAACGGCGGTGAAAGCCTCTTCAGCGCTGCCAACGGCTCGAGCGGCGATCTGCGACAGATTGAGATACTCAACCGTCGAGGCCGCAAGTGCTGTTTCGTCTTCAACCATCAACACGTCTATTCGTTCCGGCACTCTCTCAGATTACGGGTGCGAAACAACCTCGAGCAAGGCACACACCCCATGAGCTACGGCGCGATAATAGAAAATACGGAAACAGACGGAAAATCAAAAAATGAGTCATCCAGCTCGAGGGGAGAGGATCCGCTCCAAAGCGGCGATCGAACGTTCGTATCTGGAAGCGCCGGTAATGATGTAATCGACAATCGCACCGAAGTAGCTGTCCATGATGATGCGAACGACGTCGCCCGTCGGCAGCGCCGGGTCGACAACGCCCGTCTCTTTCCAGCGATCGACCAATTTGACGAGGGCGATGCTGAACTTCGAATGCCTGCGCTGCATATCCTCGCGCAATTCATCGTTTCGGATGGTTTCTGTCCAGGCGTTAACGGCCAGGCGTACCGAACGCACGACCCACTCCGGCGGCTCAAGCTCGTCCATCCGGGCGAAATCGCCGATGCGTGCCGCTGCAGCCCGCTCACTCCGGGCTCGACCGTCCCTTTCGCGCACAGGGCGGTCGCCGTCGATCGTGGTGAGATCGCCATCACCCGCCATTTCCTCCTGGACCTTCTCCATGTGCTCTTGGAAAGCCAGGGCGACCTCCGCGTAAACACGCCTGAGCGAAGGAGGATTCTCCTGTTCGGCAAAAACTGCGACCCGTTCGAAGACGGCATCGGTCCGCTCTTTACACACCGTCACGATGAGCTCGTTCTTGCCGCCGGGGAAATAATTGTAGACGGTGCTGGTGGACATCCCCGCAGCATGGACGACGTCGTCCATGGACGTCGCATGAAAGCCGTTGTTCGCGAAACACGCCTCGGCGGCCGCAACGATGCGTTCGCGCTGGCGTTTTTGATGTTCCACACTGACTTTCGGCATGCACCAAGATTACCCCACGCGACAAATCGAAACGATCGTTGTTGCTAAAAGCCCAACATCGGCGTAAGCTCATGAAGATAAAACGATCGTTTCGATTTGAAAGCGTTCTTATGTCAACTTCTGTCTCAGAACCGTCAGTCTCCCACGGCGGATCAACCTCAGAACCGTCAATCTCAAACGGCGGGATAACGCGGAACAAAGCCGCAATCCTCGCAAGCATCATCACCACCCAATTGATGATCGTGCTCGACATGACGATCATTGCCGTGGCTCTGCCAAAAATGCAGGAGAACCTCGGCATGACCGCCGCCCAGCGTCCATGGATCGTCACGGCCTACACGCTGGCTTTCGGGGGGCTCGTGCTTTTCGGCGGGCGCCTCGTTGGAATCATCGGGATTCGGCGGGCCTATCCGATCGGCCTCGTAGGATTCTCCGTGGCGAGTCTCGTCGGGGGCTTGGCTCCCTCCTTCGCGGTACTGGCCGGAGCCAGGGCGGCCCAGGGAGTCTTCGGCGCCCTTCTCGCCCCTACAATCCTTGCTTTCATCAACAACGCCTTCGTCAACCCTAAGGAACGCGCGAGCGCCTTTGCGGTCACGGGTGCGACCGGCGGAATCGGGGCCGCCGTCGGCCTCCTTCTGGGAGGGGCGCTGACGGATTTCCTCAATTGGCGTTGGGCCATGTTTATCAACATCTTCATCGCCGCCTTCGCGCTGGTCACTTGCCGTTCGACTCTCCCGCCCAAGCACAAGAACGATTCTGGTGTATCCATCACCGACGATCTTTTCGGTCTGATCGCGGGCTGCGCGGGTCTGTTCAGCATCGTCTTTGGGCTTGACCGTGCCCAGCGCACGTCGTGGGGCTCAACTTCGACGATCACGTTCATCGGCGTCGGCTTCGCCTTGCTCATCCTCTTCATCATTCGCGAGCGCATGGCCAGCAAGCCCGTACTGCCCCTGTGGATCGTGACGAATCCTACGCGCAGCGCCTCGTACGCAAGCCAATTCACATTCGGTGCCGCACAGATGGGCACCGCCGTTTTCTTAACCTATTACCTGCAAGAACACCTCGGATACTCGCCTATGAAAACGGGCGTGGCCATGCTTCCCATGGTTGCGGGAATCGTTTTCGCCGCCGCAATAACCGGCAAGGTCATACTTCCCCGCTTGGGGGCACAAGCCGCCATTCCTTTGGGTCTTGCCCTATCGGCCGGAGGAGCCGGGATCCTCGCGCTCATGGAGGTCCACTCCTCCTATTCACAGGTGGCACTTCCTGGCCTGGCCGTTTTCGGCCTTGGAATGGGCTTCGCGGTGCCCGCCGCATTCAACGCGGGCACACGTGGAATCGGGCCCGCCCATATTGGGCTAGCCTCAGCCACGATCAATGCTGGCCAACAAATAGGTTCCTCTTTCGGGGTAGCGACCCTCTCGACCTACGCAACCCATTTGGGTGAGTCGTACGCGACGGATCACACGACGGATTTCCAGTCGAGGATCATGGGCGCACTGACCCGAGCGCATGTCGCTCCTCAATCGCCCGCGGGCAAGAAGATCATCGCTTCGATGCGCGCCGAGTTCACCGACGAGGCTCAGGTCAATGCATATGCGGGTGGCTTCTTGCTGCTCGCCATCATCATGGCGGGCGTCGCAGTCCTCATAACCATCGGTGTCATCGCCTTGAGGATCACGCGGCGTCGCACGGCCGTGAGGCAAACCGCGAGCGCGACAGACCCGACATCGGATACACCACCCGCGACGGCACACATCGAGGTCAAGGAACCGGGCGCAGCCACCTCGCCGGATTCGGCGTCAGGCTTTACGGTTGGAATCTCACCTGTTGCCAAGCCTTCGCCCGATGCCGAAGATTTGTCAGCCTCCGATGCTGCCGTTCCTGTTGTCGAAGCCTTACCTGTTGCTGAAGCCTCACCTGTTGCGGAAACTTTGACCGCCGCGCCCGCAACGCCTCTCGCGGCATCACCAGCCCAACCCACAACGACGCCGAACAACGCTCCCCCAACGCCAGAAGCAGCCGAACCCGAGCCAAACGCGGGGGCATCGGCTAGGAAAATCTCCGTGGGCCAAGGTCAAGGCGACGTTCCAGCCCTGGATATCGCGATCGAAAGCCCCGCCCTCGACGCACCGGCAGCTTCACGCTCGGCTTCGTCGGCTGCGGACGCACCCGACGATCTGATCGTGCGTTACTCGGAAGAAGTCGGGCATACGTCAGACGGATCGACGGCGCGGACCATTGCCATAACCGTGACGGGCACGGCCCTGGCGACGGCTGCGTTCGCGCTGAAGGTCGTGCGCCGACGGCGTTCTAAGTGACGCACGTCGGGCCCGGCATCACGCACCGGGCCCGACCCGTCATTTTTTGTCCATGGGGATATCCGCGACCATGTCGGACGACGGAGCAGACGAGCCCGAAGCCGGTTCCATCGTCAACATGACCGACTCCCCCTCGTCCGGCATCGTCGATAAAAACGCGTACCGCGCTTTGCTTCCCGAGGGATACATGCCCATTGAGGTCATTCGTTTGCCCTTGACCGACCAGGCTTGAACGGCTT
>ERZ773067.1620-NODE-1620-length-11868-cov-4.813426_pt1 | contig 11868 bp, 8 predicted proteins | sample MGYA00580622_ERZ773067 | MGnify/ENA primary metagenome ERZ773067 (study PRJEB29015, sample SAMEA2737998) | human oral metagenome | biome: human oral; feature: human-associated habitat; material: dental | place: China | collected 2113 ...
CAGGTCTCAGCCCAGCGCTCATAGTAGGCGCGGTACGAATCCAGCGAGCGCACCATCGCCCCCTGCTTACCTTCCGGGCGCAAATCCGCGTCCACCTCAAGCGGGCGTTCGGCGCGGATTGCCGGGCGTACCGGCTGTTTAATCAGCTGCATCAGCCGGTTTACAATACGGTTCGCCTGCGACTGGGCTTCCTCTTCACCGGCTCCTTCCACGGGGCGGTGTACAAACATCACGTCCGCGTCAGAGCCGAAACCGTTCTCTGCACCGCCCAGACGGCCCATGGCGATTACCGCTATCTCAGTCAGCAGCGGGTTCTTCGGTTCCTCCTCGGGGATTTCCCTAATCCCGGCGGCTTCTTCGCGTTCTTTCGCCGTTATTTCCTCACGCTCGGCTAGGGCGAGCGCCGCGCCGATGGTGCACTCGTCCACGGTCGCCAGCCCGGTGCACACCTGCTGCACGCCCAGCAGGTTCAGGGCATCCCCCATGGCGATGCGCAGAATTTCGCGGCGGCGCAGGTACCGTACGGCGCGCATCGCCTCCGCGGAGTCGTCATGCCGTGATAGCAGCGAGGCTATCTCGGCTTTGAGCGCGGCCGCACCCAGTGGCTGCAGGTCAGCAACCTTATCAAGCCAGGTGATGGAGGTGGGCGCATCCTCCAGCAGGTCGGTGATATACCGGGAGCTTGAAAGTATGTGGCACAGCCGCTCCGCAGCGGCAGGTGAATCGCGCAGCATACGCAGATACCAGCTGGTGGTTCCCAGCGACTCAGAAACAATGCGGAACCCCAGCAGCCCGGCGTCCGCGTCCACCCCGTCAGCGAACCACCCCAGGAGCACGGGCATCAGGTGCCGCTGAATTTCGGCGCGGCGGCTGACCCCGCTGGTGAGCGCCTGAATATGCCGCATAGCGCCGCGCGGGTCGCGGTACCCGAGCGCAGCCAGGCGGTCTTGGGCGGCTGATTCTGTGAGCACCACTTCGTCACGGCTCAAAGTTGAGACCGCCGCCAGCAGCGGGCGGAAGAAGACACGCTCGTGCAGGGAACGCACGTTCCGTTTAAGCTTCTGCCACGCCTTATACATTTGCTCCGCCGAGAGAGTGCCCAGCCTCTCCGGGGAAACAAGTGAGCGGGCCAGGGCACGCCTCTCCTGCTCTTTGGCGGGCATCAGGTGGGTGCGGCGCAGCTGGGACAGCTGGATGCGGTGCTCCAGCAGACGCAGTTTCTTGTAGTAGAGCGCGAATGTCTGCGCGTCGGCGCGGCTAATGTAGCTTGAACCGGTCAGCGCCTCTAAAGATTCGATGGTGGATTTGGTGCGTACCGTGGGGTCGGTGCGCCCATGCACCAGCTGCAGCAGCTGAACCGTGAACTCAATATCACGCAGCCCGCCGGGGCCGAGCTTTATCTGCTGTTCCACCTGCGCTGGGGGGATATTGTCGGTCACGCGGGCGCGCATCGCCTGCACCGACTCAACGAAGGACTCCCGCGCCGCTGAGTCCCACACGAACGGGTCGATCGCGTGGGCGAAACGCCGCCCCAGGTGCGCCGAACCGGCAACAGGGCGGGCTTTCAGCAGCGCCTGGAACTCCCAGTTCTCCGCCCACCGCTTGTAGTAGCTCACGTAGGATTCGACGGTGCGCACCAGCGGCCCGTCCTTACCTTCGGGGCGCAGGTTTGCGTCCACCTCCCACAGGGGCGGCTCCGGGGCTGGGGCCATGATTGCTTTCGTGAGGGCGTGCACCAGTTCCGTGCCGATCTGCGCACACTGCTGCTCAGTGAGCGGCTCAGCCCCCTCGGGCAGGTCGCTGGCGGGTGCGGGGGCGATCACGTACACCACGTCCACGTCAGAAATATAGTTCAGCTCACGTGCCCCGCACTTGCCCATGCCAATAATTGCCAGATCCAGGGCATCCACGGATGCGCCACGCGCGGGGGCGGCACACAGCCCCCCGCCAGCGCCTTCAGCGACTTCGGTGCGGGCGATAGCGAGCGCCGCCTCTAGGGCGGCTGCGGCCAGGTCAGCAAGGTGCCGCCCGATGGTGGGCATGAGCTCCACCGGGTCGGGTGAGCACACGTCAATCAGCGCTATTTTTGCCAGCTCCGCACGGTAGGCCACCCGTAAAGCCACGTACCCGTCTTTGCCGGTGAGTTCTGCGCGGGCGCGCGGGCGCTCAGTGTCCGGGTCGGCACCGACGGCGTGTAGCAGACGGGTTCGGTACGGGGTATTAAGCGGGGCGCTCTGGGGAAGGGGGCTCTTCTGCGCCCGTTCCGGTGTTTTATTCGGCGTGTCTGCTTCGGGGGTATCTAGTACAGTTTTCGGGTGTTCAGTCGCCACCAGCTCCGTCTCGCCACGCACCGTATCAGTGTCAAAGAGCGGGTCGATCATCTGCGGGTGGCGGTACAGGAAATCTCCCACCGCCTGGGATGCACCCAGCAGCCGGAACAGGCCCATCTGTTTTTCGCCGCAATTAGCCCGTTCGGCAACCGGCGGGTGTTTCTCAATCAGCCGCACTAACACTGGTAGGGCGGTATCCGGTGAAGGCGCATACCGCAGCCCCGCGAACAGGTTTACCCGGTCCACGGAGGCAAGCTCAGGGGCCTCTAGCCAGCGTTCGCTTTTGCCGGAGTCGTAGAAACCCGCGCTGACCATTTGCGCCCGCAACCGTGTGCGGGTGCGGCGCTGCTCCTCAGCCTGCTCAGTATCAGCGGGTTTAGATACATCAGCGTCGGCTGCATCTGCCGCTCCCACCGCCCGGGCAGCACCGGGGAGGTGGCTCCCGGTGCCAGATGCGGTGCCTCTGGGGTGCGTTTCCCGCCCGTTCTGGGGTGTATGCCCTGGTTCCGCTTGATTCATACTCACCTTCCCGGTACGTAGTACCCGCCACTTCTCTCATAGCCTGCCCGCAAGCAGCTTTAGAGGATGCCCAGGTTGTGTTTAAGCTCGTACGGGGTCACCTGTGCCCGGTAGTCTTCCCAGTCGGCCCGCTTATTCCGCAGGAAATGCTCAAACACCTGCTCCCCCAGCACCTCAGCCATGAACTCGGAGTCCTCGGTCAGGTTAATGGCTTCCCGCAGCGACGCTGGCAGCGGGTGGTACCCCATGGCGCGGCGTTCAGCGGTTGTCATTGCCGCCAAATCTTCGGTCACCGCTGGCATCAGCTCATACTCGTTTTCAATGCCTTTCAGCCCGGCAGAAAGAATCACCGCATACGCCAGGTACGGGTTAGAGGCCGAGTCAAGGCCGCGGTATTCAATGCGGGCCGACTGCATCTTGTTTGGTTTATACAGCGGAACCCGCACCAGCGCAGACCGGTTATTGTGCCCCCACGAAACGTAGCTGGGTGCTTCCCCGCCACCCCACAGGCGCTTATACGAGTTAATGAACTGATTGGTGACCGCCGTGAATTCGGGGGCATGCTTGAGTACCCCGGCAATAAAATGCCGCCCCATTTTTGAGAGCCGGTATTCGGCACCCGCCTCGAAGAATGCGTTGGTGTCCCCCTCAAACAGGGAGAAATGGGTGTGCATCCCACTGCCAGCATATTTGGTGAAAGGCTTGGGCATGAATGTGGCGTACATGTTTCGGGTAAACGCCACCTCTTTAATGACGGTGCGGAACGTCATCACATTATCGGCGGTTTGCAGGGCGTCGGCGTGACGCAGGTCGATCTCGTTCTGCCCGGGGCCGGTTTCGTGGTGGCTGAACTCCACCGAAATACCGACCTCTTCCAGCATGGTCACCGCATTACGGCGGAAATCCTGCACAATCCCGCCGGGTGTGTGGTCGAAATACGACTCGTAGTCCACCGGGACGGGGAACCCGTCAGCCCCCAGCTCCGTGGATTTAAGGAGGTAGAACTCGATCTCGGGTGAGGTGTAGCAGGTGAACCCCATTTCGGCGGCACGGTTCAGGGTGCGTTTAAGAACGCCGCGGGTGTCGGATGCGCTCGCTTCCCCATCTGGGGTGAGGATATCGCAGAACATGCGGGAGGTATGGGATTCGGCGCCGCGCCACGGCAGGATCTGGAATGTTGAGGGGTCAGGCTGCAGCAGCATGTCTGACTCGTACACCCGGGAGAGGCCCTCAATGGACGAACCGTCAAACCCCAGCCCTTCCTCGAAGGCGCTTTCAACCTCGGCGGGGGCGAGCGCCACAGATTTGAGGGTGCCGACCACATCGGTGAACCAGAGGCGAATAAAGCGGATGTCACGCTCCTCAATGGTGCGCATCACGAATTCCTGCTGACGGTCCATATGTTTCTCCCTCGATCCGGGCGGTCGTTGAGTCGGCGGTGAGCGGTACCGGGCGCACACGCGTGCGCTGTCACGGTTTTGTCTCTTCTCTAGCCTATCGGGTTCTGCGGCGGAACGCCCAGGGTGCAGGTTTCGTTTATGTAAATTCTGTGCGCCCGTGTTGCCTCTGCGGTGTCTGTTCTCCTAATGAGCCGTTTCTGGTGACCAGACACCGCAGTGGCTGGGAGGTGAGATTCCTTTATCCCGCGTTTTCGTGCTGTTCAAGGACGCCTCGGAACACTTCCAGAGTATTCAGCGCGGCGGGGAACCCCGCATATACAGCAAGCTGAATTGCCACTTCAATCAGCTGCTCTCGGGTACCTCCCACATTGAGGAAGCCGTGCGTGTGAACCCTCAATTGAGGCGTGCAGGTTCCCATCGCCCCACAGGCGGCAACAGTCACCAGTTCACGTTCCCACAGGCTCAAATTCGGGCGTGAATACACATCACCGAAGGAGTACTCCACAATCATCCTGCCCAGATCAGGGGAAATATCTTGCAGAGATTTGATCACTGAATCCCCCGCGCTCCCGTCAACCTCAGCGACAAGCCTACTCCCGGTCTCAAACCGTTCAGAAGGCTCGGTTCGGTGTTCTTCAAGAGATGGCCGAATGCCGCGTTCGGTGAAGACTTCCCGCGCGGCTGAGAGAGCGTTGAGCGCTGCAGGGAACCCGGAGTATATCGTCAGATGGATAAAGGTTTCAATAATCTGCTCGGGCGTGCACCCCACATTAAGGGCGCCCCGAATATGAAAACGTAGCTGGCTGGGGGCGGTCCCCATCGCGCCCAGCGCCGCAATAGTCAAAATCTGACGCTGCTCATAGGTGAGCCCAGAGCGGCCGTACACATCGGCATACCCAAGTTCTGCGGTCAGTCGCGCCAGATCGGGAGAAAATTCGGCCACATAGTCTAGGACGGAGGGGCCCTGCGTCTGCTCAACCTGGGCGAGTATTTGCAGGCCGCGCTCGTAGCGGTCATTGCGGTTCGTGCTCTGCTGCGACATGTTATCTGCTGTCATCGTGTGTATCCTTTGTTCGGGTTACAAAATGACCAAAGTATCTGCTTAGTATCAGTCATTTACTATTTGGCAAGGTACTGCCAATATCCTTTCCAGGCTCCCACCAAATCAATTCATGTGCAACTGTCCTCCCCCAGGTGTCTTCTCTGATGCGCATACAATAGGGCCTGTAGAACATGCGGAACGTGCGCGGAGCTCTAGGAAAACTCAGTCTGGAAAATGCGCTAAATCCTCATGCCCATACACTACTAAGCTCCCACACTAAACGAGGGAAAAGAGGGAACCCGTGGCTGACGAGCAGCGTATCTTAGATATTATTGATGGCCTAGAAGAGAACTTTACGGAGCAGGAAGCATACAGAATCTACATTGAGTTCTGCTTCCGTTTTATACCCCGAATCGAGCATAAAATCCCCGAAAAGCTCAGGGCACATCTTGAGGTTGCCGAAGGGTACTGGCACGCAGGAAACGTATCACCTCAAGCCCTTGAGAACGCCCGGGTGCTTATCTGGAAATATCTAGATTCACACAACCTAACATATGCTCCTCTCCGCAAATCAGCGGCCATCCGGTTCATGCACCAGCTCTTCTGGGATAAAGCAAATACGGATATTTGGGATCACTTTGACTGGTGCCGGGAGCTGCTGCCTCATTTGGGGTATAAGAACCATACGATCCTGCAAGAGCTGGAGTATGTGCTCTCCAAGGCCACACGAGAAGGTTTCGCCGCATAGCCACACGCTCATTTCTTCTAGGAATAGCGGGAGGGTGCCGCCTACCAGAGCTGCACCGCAAACCCAGCACTACTTTGCAGACAGCGCGCACGGGGTAACCCTCACAACCAACACAGAATCAACGTACTTTATACTTATTTAAAGTATTTATTCTCCGAACTTTTGTGAGGAACAAGCGCTAGTGAATACTTTCCCCACCCGCACGTGCACTGAGCGCATCCGCCGCACATTCCGCAGGACGCACCGCACCTTTCTGGCAATGGCGCTCGCCGCCGTGTTAGGTGTTGGGCATACCGTGGTGACCAGCGTTGTTGTTCCGTCTGCTTCTTCTGCTGTAGTAGGCACCCGCACTTTTGACTCACGGCTGGATCCCGCGCATCCAGTCGTTGATAAAACAGGTGTGCTCAGTACAGAACAAATCCAACAGATGAGTGTTCCTCTTGCTGATGTCTCCGCGCGACGCGGGGTCTCGTTGCAGGTTGTGGTGATTGACAGGGCCGCCCCGGAATGGGCGGATGACTGGGGGCATAAATTTTTGCGGCAGAATGGTGCAGGCCCCGATGATAAAACTGCGCTGCTTCTCATAGAGCTGGACCCGCAGGGTACTGGTGATAAAAACGCCACCCCAGAAGCCAGTTTCCACTCTCTTAATATGCATTATCTGGGTGCCACTGAGGGCTCTGAAATAAGAAATAAAACAATAAACCCGCTCCTTGAAAAACGTGATTTTACGGGTATAGCGCAAGCTATGGCTAAAGCTTTTGACAATAGCACAGGGTACCCAGATAAATATAATATTCAGCCCGCTCCGCAAACAGCCACGCCTACCCCATCACCTACACCTTCGCCCACAGCAGCGGGCCAGTCTGTTATGAAAACAGAGCTTAATCCTGAAGACCCAGTCTTTAGTCTCACATCGTACTCACTCACCGACCCGAAATTATGGCCCGAACTTATAAGTTTTAATAAAAACGACGACGCCCAGTTGTATGTTGTGCTGCTGACCAAACCAGAAAACCCATCAGATTTACAGGAGTGGGGCAAAGAGTTCTTACGCGTTAATAATGCCCCCGCGCACACTGCGGTGCTTGTCTGCCAGGGAGATAGGACACGCGATGATCCTCGAAAATGTTTGGTAACCACTAATGATAGCAGCTTCATCAGCGATGACGTATTACATAAGATTAATAATGACTACATTAAAGAGAAATCAAACCATAACGATCTCGGGGTTATTATAAGAGCAGCCCTAGAAGGCATCAGAAAAGAATCGCTGGACGCCAAGACAAAAGCCGCCCCTAAAGAAAGTAACGGATTTTTAGATACCGTATTAGTATTTTTAATTATTGGGCTTTTTATTGCGTTTATATGCGCCGCTATTATAGGGTTCGGCAATTTTATTATTAAGGTATATCGCGGCTTATCCCGCATTTTTGCTGGCACACCAAAAAGTAACACACTGGAAGATAGCGACAAGCCCGACCAATCACGCACTAATATTCCGAATATCGACAAATTGGCCATAGAAAACTGGGAGAAATACAGTCTTAATGAGTAGCTTATTGAACAGAGTTATTGCTCACTATTCTTCCCACCGCAATCCGCAGGACGCCCCGCTCACATGTACGTGTGCGGGCGCGGGCAGCGTGTGCCGTTCCCGGTGGTCACAGCGCATCACTCAAATTGCCTTAGCTGTGACTCTTGGGCTGGGTGGATCAGGCGCCCCACTGTTCCTCCCCTCTCCCGCAGCACCTGCCGCCCATGCTGAAAGCGTTTTCGAGCACCGGTTTGACCCCTCGCACCCTATTGTTGATAAGGCGGACGTGCTGAGCCAGCAGCAGGTACAGGAGGCCTCACAAAAGCTGACAAATATTCATTCAAAACGCCCGTTCCGTTTTTATATTGTGTTTGTAAAAACTGCGGTGCCGGATGCTTCCCCTACAGAGGTTCCCTCGGCTCCCTCGAGTGCATCCCCCGATGCCGCCCCGAAGCCTGCGGGTCAAACCCCGGAAGATAAGAAACGGATGCTGTGGGCGTATCAGTTTACTCAGAAGAATCATCTTGACGCCTATGATGCGCTGCTGGTGGTAGAAACGGACACCCATCAAGCGAGCCTCTACCATTCTCCACACGGTCCTTTGCAGAATGATGAAGCTCAAAAACTATACTCCGAGCACCCGGCAGACGGGGTGCCCTCCATTGAGAGCACTGTACATGAGGGAAAGTGGGATGCAACTCTTACCAGCCTCGAAGCTGCACTTCAGAAAGACGGCCTGTACGACCGCATTATTGCGGCACGGCCCTCCCCGCACGCGTTCGGCCCCGCGTATAACCCGGGTTTCGGGGAGGGCCCGGGCGCGGGCGGTAAGTGGAGTCCCAACCCCAGTGCTGAGGCGGCGCAGAGAAGTTCTTCACAAGACTCACCAGACGGTGCAGTGATTCTTGCGGTTCTCGGCGCTGTAGCTGCGGCAGGGGTTATTGGCTACGTGTGGATGCGTCGCCGCGCCCGCACCCTCAACGAGCCGGAAAAGTAGTATGCCGGTGACCTTATCTATGTCTCGTATTCGTAGGTTTTGTAACCGCAGCCTGATAGTGAGGTACCCGTGGTAAGAACAGGGTTAAAGTTATTGCGTCTGCTCTTTTCTGCTGTGCTCACAGTGCTTTTAGGTGCCACCTGTACTGTAGCCGCTGGTGTATTGTCCCCCGGTGCTGCACAGGCGACAGAGGTTTTCTCCGCCCCGCTAGATTCTCAGCACGCAGTTATTGACCGCACCGGTCTTATTCTCACCGACAATGACCTTAAATATCTTGAGAGCATGACGCAAAAAATTGCCGCCAAGTACAACGGTCACCTGTATATTGTGGTAATCGATAATACTGACGGCGGCAGCCCCAAACAACAGTCCGGCCAGCAACGCAGTGATGAAGAGTTGCAGGCGGAACGCATACGGTGGGGGCGTGATTTTCTGCAGCGTAATAACGCCCCCGATCATGCAGTACTGCTGATAGCGACCGCCGATAACTATCAGATCTCTCTGGTGGCTAAAGACCCCTCGTGGCTCAGTGATGAGGATGCGCAATACCTGTACAAGTATGCGGAGATCGATAAGTCTGCCGCCGATTGGGCACGGCATCATAGAAATAGTGACGCCATCGAGCAGGCAGGAATAAATGCTTCAACTCTTTTTGGTTCCCCCGGCAGGGAAGAACCTCCCCAGCTCGCCCGTTATCAGAGGGATCAAGAGGCCTCCGCCAAAGCATCGGCTGAAGCCGATATCGGTGTAAAACCAGGTACTTCCTCACAATCCTCCGGGAACGAATCCCGGAAGGTAGGGATTATCCTCACCGCACTAGCCATACTTTTTGCTCCCTACGGCGCATGGATTATCTTCCGCTACCTCTGGGCGAGAAGAAAACAGCGCACGCACAAGACTATGGGTACGTCAAAAGCACCCTCAAAGCGTGAGCCCTCACATAAAGATTCCGTAGTGAAGGATGAGGTAGATACCCTAGGCACAGCTATTGCCGCAGCCCACAACCGCCGCACCCAAGCTGCTGCGCTCATAGAACGTGCCCTGCTGGCGTACCGGGGCCTGCCGCTTAACGATCTGCAGGCCCTAAACAGCCGTGCTGAAAAGCTGCTGAAACGTGCCAGCAGTGAGCACACAGAATTGGCAGAAGCATCCTCCACAACCGACCAGCCGGTGAATACCCCCAAGACCCGGAAGAAGCTCAAAGAGCTACGCTCTTGGGTGGATGAGGCGAATGATCTTCTCGATTCTCTCTTTGAATCTCTGGAAGTTTTGGGGCGTCTGCCTCTGGCCGTGCGCGAATGTGAGACGGCGGCAAATACCCTGCTGGATGCTTTCTTATCTGAGGAAGTTTCCCATAATTTTTCGGTTGCCGAACAACAGCGGGCGGTGCTTCGCCGCACCCTGCGCGACCGTTTAGAAACCGAAGATTTCGCGCCGCTAGACTATATGTTCCGCGTTCTGGAGGACACCGCCTCCCTGCTGACCCAGGAGCAGAAACTCATCGGTTCAAAGGCGCGCACAAAAACCCAGGAAAACCTAATAGGTGCACATGTGGCGCTGGCCGAGCAGTATATCGCATGCGCGCACATAAGCACCAAAACGCAACCCGTGCAAGATAAGCAGAAGACAAAACCTGCCTTAGCAAACCGCTTGGAACGTGCTCAGTGGCTGTACCAGAGAGCTACTCAGCCTCTATCGACACGCAAGAAACCACTGGCAGAACGATACCAGCGTTCTACCGACGCTCTAGAGGCGGCACGCGCGGCGTTCACTAAACGCTAACGCAGGTACCGGTGCCAGGGGTTAGGCAGGATAAACTATAGGCATGAGTGAGAACGAAAACGCACCCTATGCAACGTCCACTGTAACGAACACTGCCGAGACACCCGGCATGACCCAAACGCCCTTTAGCCTTGATACGGTGAAAAAAATCCGCACCATCCACCTGGAGCGGGCTAAGGCTGAGGGTGAGAAGTTCTCAATGCTCACCTGCTACGACTTTTCCACAGCGCAGGTTTTTGACCGCGCAGGCATTGAGATGCTTCTTATTGGTGACTCGGCCGCGAATGTGATGCTTGGTTACGAATCAACCCTAGCCATCACCCTTGATGAGATAATCCCGATGGTGGCCGCAGTATCACGCGGGGCGAAACGGGCAATGGTGGTCGCTGATCTGCCGTTTGGCACCTACGAGCAGTCGCCGCAGCAGGCGGTTGCTTCTGCGGCGCGCCTCATGAAAGAAGGCGGGGCGCACGCCGTAAAAATTGAGGCCGATGCGCGCATGGCCGACTGGGTGCAGGCCCTTGTAACCGCTGGCATCCCGGTAGTTGCGCACGTGGGGTTCACCCCGCAGGCTGAGCATGCTCTGGGCGGTTTCAGGGTTCAGGGCCGTCACGGTACCGCCGACCGGGTAGTTGAAGACGCCCGGGCACTCGCCGCTGCTGGCGCTTTCTGCATCCTTATGGAGATGGTAACCGCAGAAACTGCTGAACGTGTTAACCAGGCAGTGGGTGCGGTACCCACCATCGGCATTGGTGCGGGTAATACTGCTGACGGGCAGGTGCTGGTGTGGCAGGACGCCATGGGCGTGCGTCAAGGGCGGATGCCTACTTTCGTGAAGCAGTTCGCCCAAGTGGGGCAGCTGCTGGAGGATGCAGCTCGCGCTTACCGCTCTGAGGTACGGGCTGGCTCATTCCCGGCCGATGAGCACACATTCAACTAAGGCCAGCCCACAGCCAGCATGTTTTTTCCGGCTGGTTCCGTACGCATCATGTGTATGAGCCAGCCGGAAATATTTAACGCATCATTGAGGGACACCCCTACCGCTGGTGGGGTCTAGTCCTTCCACTGGTTATCCCATTCTTCGTTGCGTTTCTGGGCGGTTTCCATAGCGTGTTCCGCCTCTTCACGGGTCTTATAAGGGCCCCACAGGTGAGTGATCTTGCTCTGCTGCCCTTCTTCAACCTCCCCAGTGGAGGTGTTGTACCAGTATTCGGTCTCGTGGGGGCCGGGGGTCATATCATTTTTCAGGCTCACAGTCTCTCCTTAGTCTCACACCACATGAGTGTATCTATATGTACGGTATGTACCTTTCACGGTATCTTATCCGTGCTCGCTTCGCATGTGTTTACCCCCGCACCGCTGAAAACAGCGCGGAAAATAATACACCAGTTGGCAAAAGGTTCAGGATTTGGGTGTCTGCCCGGTCCCAGTGCGGGCGGGCGCCGCTAAAATATTAGGTATGGCTACTTCTCATAATCTTCCCGCAGAACCGGGTGCCGCGCCCATAGGGTGC
>ERZ773067.1621-NODE-1621-length-11867-cov-18.174145_pt1 | contig 11867 bp, 13 predicted proteins | sample MGYA00580622_ERZ773067 | MGnify/ENA primary metagenome ERZ773067 (study PRJEB29015, sample SAMEA2737998) | human oral metagenome | biome: human oral; feature: human-associated habitat; material: dental | place: China | collected 2113 ...
GCGGCGTTGAATAGTGGCTGGACGGGAAAATCGTCAGGCTAGCTGGCTGATCCAAGATCTCGCCCGTCAGCGGATCGATTCGCGTGAGTTTCTCAACTTCATCGCCAAAAAATTCTACCCGCACCGCCGTGTCCTGCCCGGCCGGGAAAATATCCACCACATCGCCGCGCACCCGAAACGTACCGCGCGCGAAATCAATGTCGTTACGCTTATACTGAATGTCAGTTAGCAGGCGGATGAACTTGTCCTGAACCCGCCGCTCGCCGACCGTCAATTGGATGGCCATATCAGCATACGTTTCCGGCGAACCGATACCGTAAATACAAGACACGCTCGCCACGATGATAACGTCGCGTCTCGTTAACAGCGCCGACGTTGCCGCATGCCTGAGCCGATCAATCTCATCATTAATCTTTGAATCTTTCTCAATGTACGTATCGCTACTGGCGATGTAGGCCTCCGGCTGATAATAATCAAAATAGCTAACGAAATAATGCACCTCATTATCCGGAAAAAACTCCTTAAACTCAGAAAACAGCTGTGCTGCCAAAGTCTTATTGTGCGCCAGCACCAGCGTCGGCACATTGGCTCGGGCGATGATATTTGCCATAGTAAAGGTCTTGCCCGACCCCGTCACGCCCAGCAACGTCTGCTCGCGCTCGCCCCGCTCCAAACCATCCATCAATTGAGCAATCGCCGTTGGCTGGTCGCCAGTCGGCTGATACGAAGAAGAGAGGCGAAATTTATTCACCTCTCTATTCTACTATATTTATAAAAACTAGTCTTGTTCGTAAGCTTGAGGTGTGCCAGAAATTTCACACTTGCCATCAACCAGCCGGCTCGGAACCGAAGCGGCTTTTAGATCTGAGCATGGTATATAACTCTGTTGTGTGCCTGCGACTATACCAATTTCACCCGTGCCTTTTTTTGGGCCAATTATTGTATAGGCGTTAGTCAAGCCGTAAACTGCTGCATATTTTCCATACGCACGGTCAATAACCGGTTTATAAGTATAACCTTCACGCTCCGGAATTGGCTGGCCAACTTTAGATTTCAAGAACTCCTTTAGAGAATCGTCGATATCCAACTTATCAACATCACTTACTGAAGTTAATTGAGTGCCCCTACCGTCTCCGCCAGTGCGAAAATCTTTATATTTTTTCTTAGTTTCACTCGACGGATTTACCTCTTCTTCACGGGCTTTATCTGATAGTCTAGAAGAATCCTTCTTCGTCTCGTTATTTTTTGAAGACTCAACACTTTTATCATTATTTAGCGCCCCCACAATAATCCAAGCCACCAGACCAATAATAACTAGCCCCATAACAATCACCGTCGCTATCAACCATTTATTAGCCGTTGGTTTATTCTCCATACCTAACCCTCCATTTTAGATTGTGCTTTTGATTGTATATGACTGGCTATCTGTCGTCAATTCATTGCAACCATAGGCATTTTATGATATAATCGGAAAGTTAAAAAATAAAATAAAAAGGATAATAATGACTCCGAAAAATGTTTGTATTCCGCGCGAGCTACAACTCCAGGCAGCCATGTTTCGTCTGGGTAATGTCGATGAAGAAATCCATGCCGGCTATGAAATCCTCCAAAAATATCATAAAACCGTAACGTTCTTTGGTTCGGCAAGAATCAGCGAGGATGATTATTACTACCAGAAAGCCAAAGAATTGGCCTTTCAATTGGCAAAAGATGGCTACACAATTATTACCGGTGGCGGCGGCGGAATCATGGAAGCGGCAAATCGTGGCGCCATAGAAGCTGGCGGACAATCAATTGGCTTTAATATCCGCTTACCGCATGAACAATCGCTCAACAAATATACCACCGACTCTTTTGCATTTACTCACTTCGCGCCGCGTAAAATTGTCATGACACTGCTGGCCGATGCTTACGTTTGTTTCCCGGGCGGCTTTGGGACGATGGACGAAATATGTGAAATTATCACCTTGACACAGACAAAGAAAATGAATTCAGCACCAATTATTCTATTTGACAAAAAGTTTTGGGGTAAATGGGACGATTTTGTTCGCAGCAATATGCTTCCTAATAAGCTAATTTCTGATGGTGACGAAAAAATCTATACCATTACTGAAAATATACCAGAAATAATTAACGTCGTTAAAGATCAGCGAACTTGCTGCGACCGTTAATTTATTTCTTAGATTTTGGTTCAATCCAACAGATTCCGCCCTGACAGACCACTCGCTCAACCGCAGGATTATGCGTACGCGGGTGGTTTTTATAGCGGCGCGTAATTTCAAAGCCTAATCCTCGCTTGCCATGAGTTGTCTGTTGTTTGCCAAGCGGTAATTGACAGTGATAATTATTCACAACATCAATCGGATTAAATGATATCACCTGCCCGTCAACATCTAATAGTACCCAGTCAGAGGCCTTGAATGGCGCCCATTTGTCTACCTTTGGAGCAATGGCCATGAGCGACTGATAAATTTCCTCAGCTGTTGCATTTGTCGGGTCAAGCCCTAAAGAGCGAATAATCGAATGTGCCCTAGCCAATATTTCCGCAATTAATCGCACGTCACTGTCATCACGCGTCATCTGCCTAAGCTCAGTCAAGGCACGACGTTTTTTAGCGTCATCTCCTAATAATTTTCCTAGATTTTGTGCCATTATAGTTCCCTTTCTTGAATTGGCATAGTATGAAGTGGTGTGCCGGAATATAAAATACCAGCTTTCGCCCCAATTTTCATAACAACCGAACTTGCATTTGCGCTACCCATTATTACAGAATTTTTCAAATTACCGCTCCTCGCCCATTCACTCAAAAATCCAGAAGCAAAGGCATCACCAGCGCCCGTTCTGTCAATTGAAGGGCTATCGTCGTACATTAAGGCTCGCACAATAGTCTTTCCGTCACTTGCCATGGAACCATTTACGCCGTCAGTCACTAGGATAACTGGTACCAAATTTAATCCACGGCGCACCAAAGTCTCCAAATCGTCACCCGATACTAATTGCTGCATTTCTTCTTTATTTAACGTCAAGACATCAACATCAGACAAAAGTCCTATCAACTTATCCTTTTGTGCCAATTCTTTCTTGCCGGGATTAAAACAAATTTTCACGTCGCGACGTTTGGCCTGGTGAAATAATTTATGAAGCATCGGCATATTGCCCGCCAAAGTTGAAACATACAACCAATCCGCATCTTCATCAGATAAATCAAAGTCCGCCTCGTGATAATGAGTTGAAGCTCCGCGGTACGTTAGGATTGTTCTTTCGCCGTTTGAAGCTAGGAGTAATACAGAGTATCCCGTGCTGTACTTTGGGGAATATCGCACCAAATGCGTATCAATATTCTCCTTATCCAAATCAGCCAAAACGGCCTGACCAGCTGGATCATGACCGATCGCGCCCATAAAACTGACATAGTGACCCTGTCTAGCGAAGGTAACTGCCGCATTTGTAGCACCACCACCCGTTGAAAAATGAATCTGATTAACGTCAGCCTTCGCACCCAAATCCAGCCGCGCAAAACAGTGTTCCGGACTTTCACATACTGGAGTTAATGCGTCGGATTGACTTAAAAAAACATCCTGGATAGCGGCACCAACAGTAATGATTTTTGCCATTACACCACCGCCTTTCCTGCAGAATTAAACGCCTTAATCTTTGACTCTACAACTTCTTGAACAGCCGCATAGACTGGGGGCATCAGCTTAACAATAGCGTATTCATTTGGGTTTTCGCGCAAGGTTTTTTCCAGTGTGGTGCGGAAAGCATAGCGCATGTCGGAGTTGATATTGATTTTGGAAACGCCAATTTTCGCCGCTTCCTCAAAATAATGCAGCGGCGTACCCGACCCGCCGTGGAGCGAAATCTGGCAGTGCAGCGCCTCGCGGATGTGTGCTAACAATTCCAAATCCAGCACTTTCGGTACTGGATATTTACCATGCAGGTTGCCAACTGCCGCCGCAAACGTGTCAATTCCCGTCGCCTCGACAAACGCCCGTGCACCGTCTGGTGTAGAAAAAGTTTTCTTGATTTCTTCATAGTCAATAGATTCGGTATGAACATTGGAACTGCCGCCAAAATAGTGCGGCTCGGACTCCACTAGCGCGCCGGTAAATTTGGCATACTCGACAACCTCGCGGGTTTTGGCGATAATCTCCTCGTCCGAGGCGTCGTGATTAGCCTGGGAAATGTCGATGTGCACAAATTCGTAGCCCGCGTCAATGGCTCGTTTACAACCCTCGACCGTCGGACCGTGGTCCAAATTCAAATACATTTCAATTCCGTACTCAGCCTTATAATTGTCCACCAAATCACGTACGTTCTCTAACCCCATAGCTTTCACTTCGGCGTCAGAAACTTCCACTAAAACTGGCGACTGCAGTTTCTGTGCTGCCCGCGCCACAGCAATCAGCGTTTCTTGGTTATCAATATTAAACGCCCCAACCGCAAAATGTTGCGCCCGCGTCCGCTGCATTAAATGACGCGCCCGCGTCGTGTTTTGCCGAATCTCTGAAATCGATAGTCCCATACTGCCCCCTAAAATACTTATGCTAATTATATCAGTTACCGCGTACTGTGCCAAGAGATTTTAATGAGATAAAGAACTCAACACATTGACTTAATGACTCATATACGATATATATATATCAACTTTTGCTCGAAGTTTGTCTAAGGGCGAAAGTGCCCTTTGGCTTCGAGCATCATCTTTTTTTCTGAAAGGAGGGAAAGATGAAGCTGTTCAGAAGATTGATGGTCAGGGCTATGGCCCTGACCATCATCTGCTACCCGCTTATGTGGGTAGCAGCATGGGCATTGGGCCGGGGGCCCATGCCCCCTTACATCGTGGCGGTAATTGCTGCCACCGCAGCCATCGTAGTCAGTGATGACATCGATGGCGAAGAAAGCAGGGGCTAACCGCCTGCTAGAAAATAGCTCGCCTTGTAGACTTCACGTCTCGGCTTGAGCTCACTCGGCGGGCTATTTTCATTGGAGAAAATTTACGACGCTACGCACAATTGAATTGACATCCAAACCATGCTTTTCCCATAATTCAGACATTTTGCCCGACTCGCCAAACGTGTCATTAACGCCAATTCGCTTCATCTTCACCGGTATATTCTCACTAAGAACTTCTGCCACGCTTGAGCCAAATCCACCAGAAATCTGCCCTTCTTCCGCCGTAATGACAGCCTGGCATTTTTGAGCCGCATCAAGTATCGCATCCTCGTCCAGCGGCTTAATTGTCGGAAAATGAATCACTTCCGCCTGAATATCATATTCTTTCGCCAATTTTTCTGCCGCTAATAGCAGTTGATATGTCATCATGCCCGTTCCAAACAAAGCGACATCTTTACCTCGCCTCAGCGCATAACTTTTTCCAATCTCAAAAGTCGATTTATTTAAGAACAACGGCGTTTTTTCGCGCGGCAGACGTACGTAATTCGGGCGTTTATCTCCAGCCATTGCCGCCGCCATTAGCCTGGCTTCATTAGCATCGCCTGGCGCCAACACCACCATGTTCGGCAAACTGCGCATCAACGCAATATCTTCTAACATCTGATGCGTCGCACCGTCCGCGCCAACATTCAACCCCGCATGCGAGCCGACCAACTTGACTGGCTGATTATTCAAACAAATCGTCGTCCGAATCTGCTCCCAATTCCGCCCCGGACTGAATGCCGCGTAACTGGCTGCAAATGGAATATTACCCATGGCAGCCAACCCAGATGCCACTGTCGCCAAATTTTGTTCTGCCACACCAACTTCAATCGCCCTAGGATTACCAATTTCCTTAGCAAATTCACCAAAGCCGACACTCTCCATCAAATCCGCACTCAGCGCCACCACTAGATTATTCTTCTTAGCGACTTCTACTAGCCCTTCGCCAAAACCAATGCGAATCGCTGCGGACTCTGATTGCCGCCAATCTTCCCTCAGAAAACTCACTTGACATCTCCTTTTTCACCTAGCTGAATAAGCGCACGCCTAGCCTCCTCGGCATTCGGGGCTTTTCCATGCCATTGGTAATCATATTCCATAAAATCAACACCGAATCCAGGAATTGTATGCGCAATTATGACATTTGGCTGACGAGAAGCTTTTGCTGCGTCAATCGCTTTTACAATTGCCTCGTAATCATGCCCGTCGACTTCCTGCGTAAACCAACCAAAACTCCGCCACTTGTCCGCCAAATTTCCTAGCGGCATAACTTTTTCCGTATCGCCACCAATCTGAATATTATTCCTATCGATAATCGCAATTATATTTGACAAATCATATTTCGCGGCAAACATCGCCGCCTCCCAAATATTACCCTCATTAAGCTCGCCATCGCCCAGGCTACAATAAACGAACCGCTGGGGATTACCGCCTAAATATTTCAATGAATAAGCCACGCCAGCCGCTTGACTTAAGCCACAGCCCAAAGGGCCGCTTGTCGTTTCAACGCCAGGTAAGATACCACGCTCTGGGTGACCCTGAAGTTTAGAGCCAAATTTCCTTAAATTAGTTAATTCTTTTTTATCAAAAAACCCTCGCTCCGCCAAAGTAGCGTACAGAAGTGGCGCATAGTGACCATTGCTCATCACAAAAATATCTCGATCTTGCCAATCAGGATTTTTAGGATCTAGACGCATGGCGCGAAAATAAAGAACCGCCATGACATCGGCAAACCCCAAACATCCAGCCGCATGTCCAGAGCCAGCTGTCACTAATTCATGAATAATCGACTGACGCAAGGTTTGGGATATTTCTCTCAATTCGTTTAGCCGATCATCAGACATTAAAGTACACTCGTTTTATTAATTTCCTGCTGGAGTTTGGAAAAAATTGCGTGTGGATCTGATGATTTTTGGATAACACCACCAACGTTCAAAACATCAACACCACCCTGCACTAAGCTGTATGCATTATCCACCAGCACTCCGCCATCCCAGCCGATTTCTACGTTTGAGTTGATAGATTTAATTAGTCGGATTTTCTCCAATTGCATTAAGCTAGCTGTACCGCCAAAATGGCCTAATTCACCGCTAAAAATCATCACGTGATCAGCTAATTTTATCAACTCCTCAACCGTCCGAGGCACTGTCGGCTTTAATAACGCCAGACCCGCCATGATTCCTGCCTGACGTATCTGTATGAGAGCCGTCTTTACATCGCCAGTCGCCTCTGCGTGAATAATAATCATATGCGGCCTTAGAGCAATCAGCTTTGGTACATATTCTTCCACGTTGTTTATCATGGCATGAATATCAATTGTCCAACCTTCTGGCGCCCACAATTCCGGAATACTAACCGTCAGTGTCGGCGCAAATTCACCGTCAGAAATATCAATATGCACGCGCTCAGCGAAACCGGTAATTCTATCGACTTGCTCTTTATACTGAGCGGCATTTTCCGCTAGAATTGCTGGCGTAATCACGGCGCTCATGATAACTCATCCAACTGCGCATTGCGCCGATTAAACCGCGGAGCATTAGCATACGGTGTATTTAACCACGTCTCAATGATGCCTTTCCAAGCCGCCTCGTCATCTTCCAAAATTCGCGCGGGCAGACATAATACATTCGAGTCGTTATCATTACGCGTCATTTTTGCCTCAAATGCATCCCAAATCACGCTGGCACGGATTCCCTTAAAACGATTAGCCGCCATGCACATCCCTTGGCCGCCGCCGCAAATCAAAATCGCCCGCGGATCTTTACTATCATCGCCGATAACTTTCAATGCTGCCGCCTGAGCGAATTGCGGAAAATCATCGTCTGGATTCAATTCCACGCCGCCAACATCCTCGACATCATAACCATTCTTCGCTAAATATGCGAACACTTTTTCTTTCAATAAAAAGCCGCGATGGTCTGAGCCGAGATAGATTTTCATAATTTTAGTATAAGCGGTTTCGGTAATTTTTGCAAGGGAAAGTTGAATATTTTTCCAGAGGTGGAGCATACCTATTTGACAAAAAGTATTGACATTTTATGACCAGTATGATATATATATCAGCTTTTTAAACCGAAAAGCGACTCCCGGGGAGTTCACCCCGATTGAGGTCGCGGTTTTGAAAAGCCGCACCTCAGATTTTTCTCTGAAAGGAGAGAATTATGTCCACCACTGCTTTGACTATGGTCGTAGTCGTCGCCCTGATCGCTGGCCTCTTTGCGGCATCAGTCATGGCACTGTACCGTCGCCGACTGGCGGCGGCTTCGTTGGCGGCGGCCGCGGCGTGCGCTGCTGCGCACGTCGTATTTATCTCCCTAGCCTGGGAGGGCGCGGCCTCCATGCGGTGGGACGCGTCGGCGGCGATGCCGCCAATCTCATCGCTGCCGACGGGTATTTACGACACGCCCGCCTGGGCAGCCGTCGCCTTCTTGGCGATTGGAGTCGTCCTCTCCGTCCTCCAGTGGAGGCGCAGAAAGGCTGCCGAGAAAGAGTTGGCGAAAGCCCTCATGAACTTCTTTGGAGTCAATGAGGACACTAAGCCTGAGGAGTCCGAGGAGGACTGAGATGCTCCGTGCCAGCAGGAGGCGCATTACGAAATATTCTGTAAAATCGTGGAAATCCCGCGTCCCCGCACCATCACGGTGCGGGGTTATTTCCTTTTTGGAAGAAGTTTTTATTGACTCTTTTTCAAGTAATGTCCGACATCCGCCACTAGCTCAACCAACCGATTCGAATAGCCCCACTCATTGTCATACCAGACCATAACCTTGATCAAATTACCACCAACTACCTTCGTCAATGGAAGATCGACAATTCCAGAATATGAATTGCCGATAAAATCACGGCTGACCAAAGGTTCCTCAGAAACGCCCAGAATACCCTGGTAAAAGTTACTTTGTGCAGCTTTTTTGAAGGCTTCATTAACCTGCTCAACCGTCACGTCACGTCTGAGAAGCGCCGTCACGTCGCTGAGAGAAACCACTGGAGTTGGGACACGGACACTGAGGCCGTCGAACTTGCCAGTTAGCTGCGGCAGCGTTTTCGTTACAGCAATGGCCGCACCCGTCGTTGTCGGCACCATATTTTCAGCCGCGTTGCGACCTTCGCGGAGATCCTTAGCCGGCGCGTCTTGCAACCTTTGGCTGGCAGTGTAGCTATGTACCGTCGTCAGCATTGATTTTTCCACGCCAAATTCTGCGTCCAGAACCGCCATCACCGCACCCAAACTATTGGTGGTACAGCTGGCATTAGAAACGATCGGCGTCGCGTCCTTGATCTTGCTGTCATTCGTACCCAGGACAATTGTATCGACGCCGTCGGATTTGGTTGGCCCGCTGATGACCACGCGCTTGGCACCCGCAGTCAAGTGCTTACCTGCACCATCTTTATCAGTAAAAAATCCGGTCGATTCTATCACTACGTCGATATTCATCTCGCCCCACGGCAAATTCGCTGGGTCTTTTTCCGCCAATACCTTAACCGTCCGACCTTCAACAATTAGCTCGTTCTCAGTAAAATCAACCTGCCGACCATACTCGCCATAATTACTATCATGCTTGAGTAAGTACGCCAGCGTCTTCGTGTCCGTCAAATCATTAATTGCCACGACTTCCAAATCACTACGCTCGCGCGCAATCTTAAACGCATTGCGCCCAATCCGCCCAAAGCCATTAACTGCTATTCTTGTTACTGACATATGCCCTCCCCGTTAGATATTTCGCTTTAGCTTTTCTTAATTATACTACAAAGTTGTATAATAAATACATGACGCGTGAAGAGTTACTCGCCACAGCTGGGCAAAAGTACGATGAAGTGCCGGTGCTGGTTCTGGCAAGTGCCATCGATTACGCCGCCGAAAAACACGCTGGACAAAAACGCAAAAGCGGCGAGCCGTATATCAACCACCCGCTAGCGGTGGCCGAGATTTTGATTGAGTGGGGTATGGATATCGACACGGTGGTGGCGGGCGTGCTACATGACACAGTCGAGGACACCGACGCGACGCTGGATGAACTGGAGAGTTTATTTGGACGCGACGTGGCGTTTTTGGTGGATGGCGTGACCAAGGTTTCGCAGGCACGTGCTGGCATGCGCAGTCTGGACAGTTATTTGCCGCACACTAAGGATAATTTGACCAAGCTGATGATCGCGGTGGGTGAAGACGTACGGGTGATTATCATTAAACTGGCGGATCGCTTGCACAATATGCGGACGCTGCAATTTATGTCGCCCGAGAAACAGAAGAAGATTGCCCGCGAGACGATTGAGGTGTTTGCCCCACTGGCTGACCGGTTAAACATGGGACGGGTGCGCGTGCAGCTGGAAGAATTAAGCTTCAAATATTTGATGCCAAAAGATTTTCACCGCACCAAGAGCTTGATGGATAGTCGATTGAAAAAATCGCAGCGAAAATTAGACCGTGTGCGCCGTGAAGTTGAAGCACGGCTGAAGGAAGAAAAGCTGGTTTTTCAAATGGACGGGCGTGTCAAAAGTGTCTACAGCCTGTTCAAAAAGCTTGATAAGGTCGGTGATATTGATAAGATTTATGATTTGATCGCCCTGCGGGTGATTGTCGATGATTTGTCGACGGGCTATTTGGTCTTAGGGATTTTGCACGACATGTATCAGCCGATGCACGAGCGAATCAAAGATTATGTTGCCAACCCCAAGCCAAACGGCTACCAAAGTCTACATACGACAGTGCAGACACCAAGAGGACAAATTGTCGAATTTCAAATTCGAACCAAGGAAATGCATGAACATGCCGAGCGTGGTTTGGCGGCCAGCTTTCATTACAACGAGCAGAAATTGACCGACGCTTACAAAAAAGGTCGTATGGGCGCTATGCCGGCAGATTTGTCATGGATTCGCGAGCTTCAGGAAGCGGCAGCGCTGGCTAGCGAAGGTAAACGATTTGACTCTGACAAGTTCCGTATGAAATTATTCTCGGACCGAATTTTCGTATATTCTCCAAAGGGTGATATTTATGACTTGCCACGCGGCGCCTTCCCGCTGGATTACGCTTACCGCATTCATTCCGACATCGCAGCGCACGCCAGCGGCTTTAAGGTCAATGGCGTTATGAAGCCGTTCACTTATGAATTGCAGCACGGTGATGTCGTTGAAGTCTTGACCAGTAAATCCGCCAAGCCCAAACCAGCCTGGCGCGACATGGTCATAACGCCGCACGCCAGGGCTAAATTACGTATGCAGTTATCAAGGAGTGGCGGCGTACTGGCGCATTTGACCGGGTTAACCGACGGTGTTTCGTCGCTGTTTCGACGGTAAACAAAACACTCACGCCTCATCCCAGAGACTACGGCAGACACGGCACCTCCTCCGCCAGAGACTGTGAAACGTTTGCGAACAGCGGACGTTTCAGCCGAACGCTCGCGAGGAATCTCCAGCGGAGATTTGAGCGAAGAGTGTGCTCTGGCAGAGGATGGTAGAGTGGCTGCCGCAGCTCGGACTCCAGCCATCTCCTCCACAAGTCGAATACATCCGGCGGGCGCCATCCGCAAGAACCGTCGACATGTCAGAGAGGCTGACGGTTGCACTGCGTGATAAACACGTCGAATCTTAGGTGAGACGTGATACCACCCTGCTTTACACGATAATTTACGCCTGCTCGTTCCAGCGCTCAATCGCCGCCGCTACAACCTGCTTGGCAGCCTCAACGCCAGCAAATTCCTTGACAATGGTCGAACCTGGCTTCTTCAGATCCTTATAGTGATTGAAATGGAATTCAATTTGCTTAATCAGCTGCGTTGGCAAGTCCTCCAGCGACTGAATGGCATTGCCATTGTGGCGATCGTCGCTCGGCACCGCGATAATCTTATCATCAACCTCATCGTCATCGACAAACTTCATCACGCCGAGGATTCGCGCCTCGACCACCAGCCCGGTCGTCAGCGGCGTATCCGTCACCAACA
>ERZ773067.1623-NODE-1623-length-11855-cov-10.511441_pt1 | contig 11855 bp, 16 predicted proteins | sample MGYA00580622_ERZ773067 | MGnify/ENA primary metagenome ERZ773067 (study PRJEB29015, sample SAMEA2737998) | human oral metagenome | biome: human oral; feature: human-associated habitat; material: dental | place: China | collected 2113 ...
TTATTACTGCTTTGTTAATAGATTGTAACAAATACATAATAAAGGGAGTTGAGATTTACCCTACTGTTGCTGTTATTAATTAAATGTCAATGATACATTACACTACCTATGAATAAAATATATTGATTATTTTGCCCTATCTCCAAAAATAAAGACTCTATCACTTTTTATTGATTTTGCTTTTTTATTTATTGCGGTTATGGTTGTATTATTTGCTTTAAATTTTAACAAGTCAAAAAGAGTATGATGAAAGGCAAATTTCATCCGCCAGCATTTACTTCTTAATTAGCATTAATACAGCCATAAGTGCAGACTCTGAATAAATTAATTCCTTTCACTGAAGATAGTATTTATTTTTTGCAAAATGTACTTTTCTGTATTATTCCGATTTTTTTGACTTACAATTTTTTTGATGAGCTTTTAGCTTTTTCATAGCCCAGTCATAATGACTTGCTGTGGCACTTACAAAATATGAACCAAGTGTGCTACCCGGTGCCCACCTATAGACGCCTTTGGAAAATAATTCTTCACCTGTATATTTTTCAGCCAACTCTAATACATCAATATGGGATTTATGAAACATTTTGCTTGCATCTTCAAGAGAAGTATTCTGATGTTTTTTCCAAAATTCCACATTCATATCACCATAAGTTTTCCAGTTGTATGGTTTAGGCAAAAATGGTTGTTCTTCTTCCTTTTGATTGGCATGTACCCAATTCAAAACAAGCTGATGCCATTCATATAAATGGATTAGAACATCTCTTAAATTCTTATCTCTTTTCCAATGGGCTTCTTTTTTCTTTTCATCTTTTGAAAAATCAAACTGTATATTTAACTCATCCTCCGTCATCTTTGAAATAAGTAAATTCAACTTTTCATAGTTTCCTTTAGCGGCAATCATTAAATCACTTTTGTCCTTGGTCTTGGCATGATAAAGCCCTCCTGTCTTAGCTAATATCTTAATACTTTTTTGTTTTTCTTATAGATGTCCTATTTTTACTACTTAGATATGTCTTTCTGTGGAAATTATCTTTTCTGATAAACTTAAGCTCTCTTATAAGCTAATCCCATATAGAACTGCCACCTTATATTCTTCAAAGTTTTCTTTGATGATTTCTTCTTCATTTTTTCTTGCAATAGCAAGGCACATCTTCTCTGCAGACTGGATAAGGGTGCTAATCAGATTTTCATCTTCACTGCTATCCACTCTAAGATAGTTTTGCTATAGACATTCCAGTCTTAATTTCATAAGCATTGATGATGGACTCTTTCACTTTATCTAGCATTGAGACTGCTTTTTCCATCTCGCCCTTATTTACAAAAGCTACAGTAATAAGATTATGGACCATTAGCATGGATACAGGACTTATTAAAACCTTTGTTCCTGCCATAGCTATAACCGATGCTGCACTTGCTGCGATACCATCAATCTTGACTATGACATCCCCCTTATAGTCGATTAGCATATTATAGATTTGAGCTGCTGCTACACAGTCACCTCCTGGAGAGTTAATCCAAACAGTAATGTTTCCATTTTCCTTATTTAACTCCTCTTTGAAAACCTGTGGTGTCATGTCATCATCAAACCAAGATTCTTTAGCTATCGTTCCATTAAGGAATAGGATGAGTTCTGTCAATTCCTCTTCGTTTTGGTTTTTCACCCCGTTCTTCCACTTCCAAAACTTTTTCATTAGGTTCTTTATCCTTTTCTTCATCACCTGCAAATGCTCCTGCACAATTTATCTGGAGCATATTCCCATTTATGAGATATAAATCACCGCCATCTTCATTTGGAACACGGTCTAGGTTTTCTAATTCTCTAATATCATTGGCAGACATCCGTCCATTTTGCCTTGCTGTAGCATAGCCAGTCATTCTTGATTGCTAATCTCCACTAAGGAGTCCGTCCACATTGAATTTGACATAGTACTTTTTCTTTTCCTCCTCAGTAAAAAGCCTACGAATAATAGACTATTCCCATCTAGCTACCCAATAATCAATCGTGTACTTTACAAACTCAAGTGATTGCTACTCAATATTAAAAAAACTCGACTTCTCTAGTTCACCTACCATATGAGGTGGAATCCTGAAAATCCTCGCTATCTCATTGATTTGAAATTTTCTTGCTTCTAAAAACTGTGCTTCATTTGGAGAAATGGAAATAGGTGTATACTTCATTCCTTCCTCCAATATAGCTATCTTATGGCTATTTCCTCTGGAGAACCCTTTAAACTAGCTTTCTCTCATAGCCTCTGGATCTTTTACTGCTCCTGGATACTCTAAGATTCCACTTGGTGTTGCACCATTAGCAAAGAACTTAGCACAATATTCTTCTGTTGCGATTGCCATGCCTATAGCATGTTTAGTCATCGCAATGGGTGAATAGCCAACAAGTCCATCAAAGCCAAGTCCTAGAATATGAAGAACCATTTGTTCTATTTGTAGGCTTATCTCTACTTTTGAATAAAGCACTTAATATTCCCATTCATATTCCTCCTAATTTTTTGAATAGAAAAATCACCTACTCTTATTAGTAGATGCTTTCCCTTAATCATGCTAGTTCTCCTTAAATTATCACCACTTTTAAGGGATTTTTATTTTAATCGTATATATTTTGTAGATTTTCCTACACCCTCTCTTTTAATTTCACCTTCATCTATCAATTTTCTTAATGATCCTTCAATTGAACTTACACTTAGCGATGGGCAAAGCTCTCTAATATCCTGTTTAGTAAACCTTCCTAGTTTCTGTAAAGTAGCTTTCCTTACAAGTTCAACAGCAGGAAGTTTTTCTTCTACAATAGAAAATCTATCTTCAAACGCTTTATGTGCAGCAAGAATTGTTCCCAATATATATTTCACAAATGGTAATACATCCTCATTTTCTTCATGCCAATTTACTCCTGCTTTTCCTAATGCATCGTAATAAGCCGGCTTATTTTTTGCTATTATAGCCTCTAATGATATATATTGACCCACATAAAAACCACTCCTGTATAGCAAAAGTGTTGTTAATAATCTGCTCATTCTACCATTACCGTCATTAAATGGATGAATGCATAGGAAATCATGAATGAAAATAGGTATAACAATAAGAGGTTCTAATTCTAAATTACCGATAACTTTATTGTATTCATTGCATATATTATCTAAAGCCTCAGGTGTTTCAAAAGGTGAAAGTGGTGTGAATAAGATTTCTGTATGCCCATCCGGATAAGTTGCACTGATGTAATTTTGTACATTCTTTGTTTGTCCTGCTATCGGGTTATTCATATAACTAAACATAATTTTATGCATTTGTAGAATATAGTTTTTTGAAATAGGAATAGCATCAAAACTTTCATGGATAATATTAAGTACATCTCTGTATCCTGCAATTTCTTGTTCATTTCTATTTCTTGGAGTTGTCTTTTCCTCTACCAATTTTTTAAGTCTCACACTTGTTGTGACAATTCCTTCGATTTCATTTGAAGCTTCGGTACTTTGAATCTTTGCTATTTCTATAAGTTTGTTTAATTCTTCCGGTTTTTGTTTCAAATATAGTTCCTGCTTACCTTGATATCTATAAATTGAGGCAGCTAAACCAAGCACTTCTGAATCCCATTTTTTATCTTTAATTTTAGAATAATTAAAACTTCTCATTGATTTTCTCCCTTATAGTTTCTTTTATCCCTTAAAATATGCCATATTTTAAGGGATAATTCAAGGATTAAGGGCATTTCAATATCTACATAAACAAAATACCTCTGCTATCATAAACACTTTCCGTGTTTTGATTCCCACATCTTATTGCTCTATCAGGTGCCATGATTTTCGCAATAGCACCATCAATCTTTTTAATGGACTTTTCTTTATCTGCTTTTATGTTTCCAGCAGGATAGGTTCTGATGAAGATATTATCCATCATCCATCTGAGCAATGGATTTCCACCATGTGCAAGTTCTTGTTATCCATTCCCTAGTGTCAACTCTTGTATATGAATATATTCCCACTTAAGCACTTTTTATCGTAAAAAAGGGCTTACCCCACACTACCGATACCTTTTAACGATAGCCTTAGAATAAGCCTTTAATTTCAATGCTTTATTTACTTAGTGGGCACAACCCTTTACATTAATACTACCGTCTCCACATGGCTCGATACTTCCATTTTGATGTCAGGGCAGTTCCCTGTTCGCGGGAACAAGTCAGCCCGTATTCATCAGAACTTATCCGATTTTCGCTCCGTCCGCCTCAACTCCGAGTGTTCGCGGAAACATATCAAGGTTTTCTGAAACCCACGTAAAATGGGACTTTCCCAGAAACCCATGATGCCATCGCCTCAACCCTTGGCCGATCCGCGAATGGATGGTATTTCATCGTCTCAACCCTCCTTAAAGGCTGATAAGTGGCACAATCACATCATAGAATTTCTTGGACCATTCAGCGTGGAACTTTGCCATCTGTGGCCAGTCCTCTTTATTCTCTATTGATCTTTAGAAATAACATTACATTTAAGAAAAGTATCAAGCAACTGTTTTTGCTTGAGAAAAAGCAATCAATTCTTCTCCTCGTATGTGAGGGCATCCCACTCACATTTTTCAAAATTTGTGTTCACCGCATTCTCATATACTTGAGTCATTTATTGAATCGTAAATCACAGAACAGCATAAGGTGCCTTACGCATCTTGCTCTTTTGATTTAGCTCTGGTTTTCTTGGCAGGAGTTGGGAGCGTAAAGTCAAGAATGTATTCAAATGTTGTGCCCATAGTGATATAGCTGCTCGGCCATCCAAAAATACCAATCTTGTTCACCAAGTTACGTCGATCCCATATAATTGTGTTTCTAAATTCATAACCAGCAGCACGCATGGCGTTGATGATGTTTATATGCAAAGGCACTCGTTTTCCATCAATCCATGCATCCGTGATATTTATAAGGATATGAGCTTTCTCTTGAAAAATAGGCATCACATCCCGAAAAATTTCAGATATTTGTTTCTCGAATGAATCAGCATCGAGTGTTCCTAAATCACGGGGATCTTGGCTATACTGCTCAATCTTGCCGAACTGTTCGTTTTCACGCAGGTCACCACGGCGACTTTTATTCTTGCGCTCCCTGTTCAGTATATTGGCATAAGGTGGTGATGTAAAAGCCAGCTTAACCGTTCCCGGTGCGACACGGTTTACGATATTTCTGGCATCGTCACAAAAGGCCATTTGTTTACAATGGCAGTCAGAAGGCGGTTCCGAAACACGAGAATTTGAGAGATCAACATACTCCTGTTTTAAATCAAAACCTAATGCATTCCGATCCAGATCTTGGGCTGCAAGAAGAGTCGTCCCAGACCCGACAAAAGGATCTAACACGAGTTCTCCCTTGTGCGTAAACTGCTCAATGGCTCTTTTAGCCATAGCAATAGGAAATACGGCGGGATGAACTGACTTGTCTCTTATATCCCTTGGTTCGTACATAAATTGCCATACGCCTATTTGATTCTTCATCCAATCTCTGGCCTCTATGCAAGAAAGGAAACCTTTCTTACAATCACAAAGCCGTGCGTTATCAATGTTTATGAAATCGGTAGTTTGCATTGTTCAAATTCCCTGCTTTCCTTAAACCTGCTCTGTGCAAAATCAAAAAACTCTTGATTGATCTCAAATCCGATGCAGCTTCTTCCAAGCCGGTCGCTTACTATCCACGTTGTCCCCGTTCCCAAAAAGGGATCGAACACAACACCATCCTTTGGGCTTCCACACAGCACAATCTGTTCAACAAGTTTTTCAGGGAATGTAGCCGTGTGGCTACCATTAAGAGGTTGTGTATTGATGGCCCAGATATCGCCCGGATTTTTCATACGACCATTTGCACCAAGAATCTTGATTGCATCCAAATCAAAGAAATATTTCTTGTTCAATACAAAGTGAAATACGTGTTCATATGTGTTGTTCAGGCGATCAGTAACGCTGGCAGGAATCCTATTCGGCTTTTGCCAAATAATATCGTCACGCAATAACCACCCTCGCTCCTGCATTTCAATAGCAAACCGAGATGGAATCAGCAGAAGTTGCTTGTTTTGGTAGAGTTTACCATTTTGCTTTATCTTCGGTTGAAGTGGTTTAGTTGTAAAATACTTCTCTTTACGATCTTTCTGAACTTGTGTAATGTTTCCTTCGTCATCTAAATACTTACTCCAAGCACCTGCACCTGATCCGAAATACGTATCTCCAACATTAATGAAAATGTTAGCGGTCGGTTTCAGATACGGACGAAGTTCATCAAAAAAGTCTGCAAGCCTCGATACATAAGCTTCAGGAGTCTCTTCGGAACCTATCTCTCCTTCGCCATTATAAACTCTTTTGCCCCAATACGGTGGTGACGTTACCAACAGATCAATTGAATCAGCTTCTACCTCTTTTATTAACTTAAGTGTATCTCCACAGGCAATCATGTGTTCCATTTATCTTCCTCCTTCTAAGCATCTGCAATACGCAAGATTAGTTCACTCTTCTCCTGATCTAAATAAATTGAGAACCTTGTTATTCCTTTTTCTACTGGAAGGTTATTCAAAATCGATTTCGGCAAGCGGATTCGCATATCTTGCTGTAATATATAAGTATCAAGATAAATAGGTTCTTTCGCCATATTAGTCTCCTTTCATCCTATAATAAGGATCATTATAGCACCAATTTATCCCAAAATCAATTCAAATAGTCCGTATTGATTTTGAACTTTTCTTGAAGAGCACCCTTTAAATAACTATATGTTGATGATATAAGTCAGTTTTTGCCGCAGGCCGTATCCGGAATTTCGTTCCGTGATTATGTCCTGTACGTGCATCAAAATCAACGTAAATTGCTCCCTCTTCGATGAGGCCCAAGAATCTTTCCATCGTAGGATCAACATAGGCTTCGATCTCTTTGTACTTAAAGCACTCATCACCGGAGATATAGCGTGTTTCAGCTTTCACATACATGAGGTTGTTGAGTTTTGTGCTTAACTTTTGAGAAATGTCCGCAAAAGTCCAGTATGGATTCGGATCAATATCTCCAGTGCCGACACCATCCCTTATGAATCTACGCCACTCAGCATGGCGATCATCAATCATTCGGTAGTCAAAGGAAACGAAAATGCATTCAGCGTTCCAGTCAACATTGACCTTAAAACCACGGTCGCTGCAAGAAGTTGCATTAATGGTTTGACGGAAACTTCTTTCGTTCATAGAGTAGAGAGTCCCCGCATCTTGGTGGGTCCATCCATAAAGTGGAAGAAGAATCTGCGGGACTATCCGTGCATTTCGAGGTTTTGGTTCACTATGGAATAATGTCAGCAACGATCCTGTTTTGGCTCGTTGGCTTTTCAACTCCCAATCTCCAAAATCGGGCAATTGAAGATTGTTTTCCACAACATCTAGAAGGTCTTCCAGCGTGTTACCGACGCCACCGGCATTACCGGGACGTCGATTCCTGACCCATCCCATTTCTTTGATTTCTTGTAGTCTGATTCTTAGTAAATCCAGATCGTGCTCTCTCATTTTATTACCTCCTACATGATCTTCTCGACACTGTCGAACAAGCTGTTTAATTTTCTTATAGGGATTCTTATGTGAGGCCCTCGATCATGAGGAGCCTTCTTTCTGAAATCTGAAGCTGGCTGGTCAATACACAGGTCCATTACAACAGCACCAGATGCGATTGCATCATAAATGTTTTTTGGCGAGCTCAGAATAAATGCCTCTACAAAATGAAACTCTTCATCTTTAGAATTGGCAGTCCCTCTCGTCTCGGCCAAAGCAAGTAAAACCTGTTTTATTTTTCCGTGGCCGCTTGTCAAATCCCATGATGCTAAATACTCATCTTGAAAAAACAAATCAACATTCGCATCACCGTTCCCATGCAAAATAAAACCGAGGCTGTTGACCTTGTTCCCATATATAGTTGTAAATAGTTTTCGCTTAAGTGATCCATCCCTCTGAGAAGGCTTCTCATAGCTAAACCTATCAAATATCTGATTGGGTGTTAATCCTGCCGTTGATGTTTGGTGGAACAGAGTTAATTTACTTGCCTTGTTTTTCTTTTTTCGCATTCCTTTAAGCTCATATGTGCCTAAATCAGCAAGATGCAGATTGTTCTCAGCAACGCCAAATTCACGTTCTAAAATCTGGCCGACGATTCCATCGTCCTTTCTAAACATATCCGCAGGAACGCGAATAAAGCCTTTGTCTCTGAGTTCCTCCATCTTCTGAATGACTTTTTCCTTAGTCCATTCCATATACTTAGTCCTTTCCAACAAGAGAGATACAGCCTGCTGTTAAACAGCAGGTCCTTTTGTGTACCTCTTATTCTGTTATAGTTCCGTCCTTGATGTGGTAACTGATACCACGCTCATTACAAAACGCTATTACCTCTGCTGCCCTGTCATTGAAGAACTGCTTGTATTGCGTATAAGCAGTAACTTCGATGCTATAATTCATTCGACCAAATATGATCCGGTCAACGAAGCTCACTTCCTCAAGCAAGATCTTCAGGTCTTGTCTGACTATATTAGGTGTCGGGAACAACTCAATACTTACCCATGTTTTACATCCAGCTTAGTGCAAAGCCTTCAATGCTGCCAGTCGTTTTTTCCAAGGTGCTGAGCCCTGTTCCATTCGTTTCCTGAACGCTTCGTTTGTATTTATAAATGTGACACCATATTCATTGTCTTTAGATAGTTCGGACAACTCAATCGGCAAAATACCCTTTGTTAATACCAAGCACTTGACCCCTACATCATTTATCTTCTTGATGGCGGCAAGACTCATATCCTGAACTTCCTTGTACTGATACATAAACGGATCAGTCGTAAAGCAGAGGTGAAGCATACGGATTTTGCTTTTAAACCTCGGAAGTTCATCTTCTAAAAGCTCTAATGTATTTTCTTCAAATGCCGGTTCGCACCAATCTTCGTATGGGTTCACATCACCGAAACGCTTTTTTGCAAATAAGCGTAACAAGGATACAGGTATCCGTGGAAGCAGCCGGGAACGTGATTCATCGTATAATCTCCGCATTCGACCGCCGTTTTATATATAAGCGTCTTTAGCCGGATAAACTTTTTTATCTTTTTCAATTTATCCACCTCACTGACACTGTTTTCCCTTTTTCTTTAGACATAAATGCAGTGGGTTTGCCCTTTGCAGTCACATCCGGATTTCTTAATATGTCTAAGCACCATCCTTTTCAAACTTCTTAAGTATTTTCTTTATGTCGCTAGTAGAGCATATTGGCCCATGTTTAATAAATAATATAGCAAGAGCATCGTGGAGTGAAGTCCAGTTAACACATTGAGAAAAATGCTCTACTGTTTTTGTTTCGATATCATCCGCTTCAACCATCTGGTTATCAAAGTTCTCTGCCCAAAGTGTCATTTGCCCTCCGTACTGGATCTCTTGCAACGCCTCCAATCGATTACAGATATTGTCGACCATAATAAGTCACCCGTCTCGGTGATTTGTGGCATGTATTAATCGGTACTTCAGCCTCTGGACCTTCTTGATTTGAAGCGGCATATTCAACACGTATGTGTAGCTTTCTATAATACGCATGCAGTATTGTTCTGCAAACTGAGCCTCAGCATCGTATTCATCTATTTAACTTTTTTGTACGATTCGATTATCGGCTGTCAGTAATCACCTCCAGCTATTTCGTTAAGCTCTTTGATGGATTTGTCAGAGGTGTCCATCTTTGTAGGCTCATACTCAACCAGATCGTCAAACAGAGCTTTATCATCAAAGGTAGTACTAAAGGCATGACAAGCCTCTCGAATAAAACCACACGAGTTCATGTTAATAAGCATTTCAATAGAATTGAACTGAACCTTCTCAAAGTTGTCGAAGAAGGAGCATTGAAGTGCTTTGATACCATAAGAATCAATATATAAAAACACATTGCAACTTTCTTTACCACGCAAAATAGACTTAATATTGTCCTCATATTTACCTGATACTATTTTTACCCAAGGATATGCCTTGAAGTTTTTCTTTAAATCGTCATCATAGTTTAGATCGATAAATGTGGATTCAATCTGAGTGCTTTGCATCGTTGTGCTGGAAAGGCACTCATCAATGATTCCAAGAGCAATGAGTGGAGATCCATCGTTACCGTCCTCGAATTTCCCTTTGCCCGCAAAACAATCCACATAAACAAGTGGTTTGTATGTGTGCAAAATTTTAGAGACATAAGGTTTAAAATAACATCCAAGAAGCTCATCCTTAACGACAGACCACGCCTTTTTCTCTACAAAAAAGTCATCATTTTTCTTTGCCATACAAACCACTCCTTTCTATAATATCAAAACGGTAATTCGCCATCTTCTTTGTCTGATAACTGTGATGCTGCCCCTAAAAAAGCATCCGGGTTCTCTTGAAGGTATTGGTCAACCCGCGACATCAACACTACCCCCTCCACATGCATACTCCACCCGAACATATCCACTCCCTGCACCTTCCTAAGCTCATACTCTTTTTCACAAAGATATTCAAGATCCCTCGCCAGTGTCGCACTGTCGCAGCTTACATAGACTATTCTTTTAGGTTTTATTTTAAGTATTGTATCAAGGCAGGCTTTATCGCAGCCTTTTCTTGGCGGGTCCAGGACAAGACAGTCCACCTCCAGTATATCTTTTACCGGAATACTTCCTATTCCTCCCATGCTGTACTCTTTTTCAATTTCCACAAAGCCTGATATCTCATCTTCGTTATCAAACTCTTTATTAAGCATCTTGGCACTTGCCCTATCGTAAAGCTCAGGCAGTACCTTCTCTGCCTCCCCCAGTAAAAAGTTTGTATTTTCTATATTATTTAACTTGGCGTTTTCCAGGGCATCTTCCACTGCTGCCTTAACTATCTCTATACCGTAGACCTTGCCTGCCTGCTTTGACATATACAAAGATATACTTCCTATACCGCAGTACAGATCCCATACTGTCTCATCTTTACTTAAATTTGCAAATTTTAAGACCGTATCGTATAACTTCCTCGTCTGTATTGGATTTACCTGGAAGAATGACTTGGCTGAGATTCTGAATTTTATATCATCTATATAATCATAGATATACCTGTCTCCGTAAAGGTTTACTTCTTTTTCACCGAGTATTACATTGCTTTTTGCGGTATTTACATTGTAGGATATACTTTTTATATTAGCCGCCTTTAATAATATTTCTACCAGTTTTTCACTGTGAGGGAGTTTATCAGAATTTACAACCACACAAACCATAAGTTCACCGGTAGCAAAACCTTTTCTTATAAGTATATGTCTTATTAAGCCCCTATGAGCCACCTCATCATACACCGGTATGTTATATTTTTTTATAAATCCTATTACGGCTTCCATTATAGACTTATTTTCCTCTATACCTATAAGGCAGTCATCTACCTCTATAACACAGTGTGTCCTTGCAGCATAAAAGCCGTATACCGCACTGCCCTTCTTTATTGATATCGGATAGATAGACTTATTTCTGTACCTCCAAGGTTTTTCCATACCTATGATAGGGTAATGTATACATACACCTTCTTCATCTTTAACATCGGTATAATTTACAAAATAATCTTTTGGAAATTTGCCTATTCTTATAAGATTATTAATGATCATCTTATCCTTTAATTCAAGCTGACTTTCATAGGACATATTTTGCAGGCTGCAACCGCCACAGGCTCTTGCCACACTGCATTTGGGCTGTATACGGTTTTTTGAAGGCTTTAATACCTCATTAAGCCTTGCGTAACCGTAGCTTTTCTTAGTTTTCATAACGGTCGCACTTATTCTGTCCCCTAGCAAGCTGTCTTTTACAAACCAAGTAAAGGCACCGGTTTTTCCGATGCCTTCCCCTGTAG
>ERZ773067.1624-NODE-1624-length-11854-cov-2.738876_pt1 | contig 11854 bp, 8 predicted proteins | sample MGYA00580622_ERZ773067 | MGnify/ENA primary metagenome ERZ773067 (study PRJEB29015, sample SAMEA2737998) | human oral metagenome | biome: human oral; feature: human-associated habitat; material: dental | place: China | collected 2113 ...
TTTTTAAATATTGACATTTTAGTAAAAATATTATATACTAACTTCATAGCAAGATTATTTGAAAATCAAACTTAAAATTTCATAGAACAATCTAATATAAACTTATCAAGAGAGATACTAGGGAACGGCCCATTTTGAGTATCCAGCAACCTGTAAAAACAAGGTGCTAAATCCGGCATAAAAATGCAAAGATAAGGATAAGAATTTTAATTCTCTTCCTTAGTGGAAGAGTTTTTTTTTAGATAATAATATAAGCTTTATGTTTGATAAATTTAATCGTATCATAAATCGCCAAACCATCATAAACACTTCCACCAGGGCTATTAATGTAAAGTTTAATATCTTCATCTGGATTTTCGAAAGCCAAATGAAGAAGTTGCGCCACCACAACATTCGCCGTGTGTGAATTCACGTCTTCACCCAAAAAAATAACTCGTTCTTTTAAAAGCCGCGAATAAATATCAAACGCTCGCTCGCCTCTATTAGTCTCTTCAACAACCGTTGGAACTAAATAATTCTCTGTTTTTCGCATTTTCTCTCCTTAATCTTTCGAAACTTCAATTATAATTTCACCATTTTTCGCACTCGACACAAATTGCGTTCCTTTTGGCGGATTTTTCTCCAGAATTTCCTCGGCCAATTTGTGTTCAAGTAAATCCTCAATTGCGCGCCTAAGTGGCCTTGCTCCATTTTTAGCGTCATAACCCTTTTCAATAATAAAATCTTTCGCTGATTTTCGAACTTTCAAATTCAAACCTTTTCGAAGCAATCGATTATTTAAATCAGCTAAAAGGATATCAAAAATCTTACCAATTTCAGTTTTCGAAAGTGATTGAAATGTAATAATTCCGTCGAATCGATTTAAAAGTTCAGGTTTTAGAACTTTTTCAAGAGCCCTTCGAGCAAATTTTTCATTTTTTGAGTGATTCTTTTTTGAAGAACTTTCCGCCTCAAACCCGAGCGATTTTTCATTCATCATTTCGCTTGCACCAAGATTACTTGTTAAAATTACAACAGTGTTTTTGAACGAAACTTTCCGCCCTTCAGAATCCGTTAATTCACCATCTTCTAAGAGTTGCAAAAGTAAATTAAAAGTGTCGGGGTGAGCTTTTTCAATTTCATCAAAAAGCACTACGGAATATGGCTGACGGCGAATTTTCTCTGTTAAAGTTCCACCTTCACCATAACCAACATAACCAGCCGGTGCACCCAAAAGTTGCGAAGTTTTATGTTTTTCGCCAAATTCGCTCATATCAATTTTAATTAAAGATTTCGAACCGCCAAAAACCTCGTTTGCAAGCTGGCGTGAAAGTTCGGTTTTTCCAACACCAGTCGGACCAAGAAAAATAAACGAACCAATTGGACGATTTTCATCTGAAATCCCAGATTTATTACGGCGGATCGCTTTCGAAATTTTCTCAATCGCCTCACTTTGACCAATCACCTTTTTAGAAAGATGTTTTTCAAGATTTTGAAGAATTTTTGCCTGATTTTTTGAAATTTTTTGAACCGGAATGTTAGTTTTTAAAGAAATCGCTCGTGCCACATAATCGCTCGTTAAAATAATTTTTTTCGAACTTTTTGCTTTTTGCTCTTCTTCACTAAGTTTCTTTCTAAGTTGTGAAATTCGCGTTTTATAGAGAGCTGCACCTTCGAAATCTTCATTTTCTGCCGCTCGAATTTGCTTTTCATTTAATTTTTCAATCTCGCGCGAGAATTCTAAAATTTTATTCGGTTTCGACACCTTCTCGCTCGCAGCTAGCGCACCAGCCTCATCTAAAATATCAATAGCTTTATCTGGCATTTGGCGGTCAAAAATATATCTCGCACTCATATCAACGATTTCACCCAAAACTTCATCAGAAACTTCAATATTATGATATTTTTCATATTTTTCTCGCAAACCTTTTAAAATATCAATCGTTTCATTTAAGCTTGGTTCTTCAACCTGAACAGATTGAAAACGCCGATTCAATGCAGAATCTTTTTCAATCGATTTTTTAAATTCGTCAAAAGTTGTAGCACCGATTAGTTTAATTTTTCCACGAGCGAGTGCTGGCTTTAAAATATTTGCCGCATCCATTGCGCCTTCCGCCGAACCAGTTCCTGCTAAAAGATGGATTTCATCAATAAATGCAATAATTTCTTGATGTTTTTCAAGCGTTTTAATTACATTTTTTAGCCGCTCTTCAAATTGACCACGAAATTTCGTACCAGCCAACATTCCAGCTAAATCAATTTCAAAAATTCGCTTTCCAATTAGTTGTGATGGGACTTGTTCTTTCGAAATTTTTTGAGCAAGAAGCTCAACTACAGCGGTTTTTCCAACTCCAGCTTCACCAATCAAAACTGGGTTCGATTTCGTGCGACGAAGCAAAACCGTAATTAATCTCTGAACTTCAGTTTCACGCCCAATTACTGGATCGAGTTCGCCATTTTTGGCTTTTTCTGTCAAATCTTCGCCAAATTTCTTCAAAATTGCAATTTCACGGCTTGATTGCTGCTTCTCTGAATTCTTTCGAAAGCTTTTTTGTTCAATCTCATCAATTCCCTCAGCTGAATTTTCGTTCGAAAACAAAATATCAAAAGCATTCACTAGCCCCTCAATATCAGCCCCGGTTTGCCGAAGTACAACCTGCAATTTTAAATCTTTTTGCTTTAAAATTGAGAAAAGCAGGTTTTTTGTGCCAATTTCATTATCGTCACCAGAAATTAAACTCGCCATTTTTAATGCAAAAACTGCACGGTCGGTTAAGGCTCGCACATTTGGATTTGCAAAATCTGGTAAACTTTTCGAAACTGGCGGATTTTCAACAAAAAAATCATATAAATCTTCAAACTTTAAGCCGTATTCATATGCTAAAGTTGCCGCCGAAGATTCGCGATTTGCCAAAATTCCTAACAAAATATGTTCAATTCCAATGTAGCCAGTTTTAAATTTACGAGAGAAGAATTCTGCCCGTTCCAAACTTTTATGCGAATTTTCACTCATTCGCGAAATAATTTCTTGAAAATCTTCAGGTATCATAACTCTATTTTATCATACTTTTAGCACTCTTACAATATGAGTGCTAATAATTTCTTATTTTATTTGACTTTTTAGGCTTTTTTATATATAATTGTCATATTAAAATGCGTGAACTAAAACTTTCTAAAATTCAAACGCCCCTTGGCGAAATGACGGCAATCGCTCACGACGATGCTTTGGTTTTTTTGGAGTTTCAAGATAATGAAAATTTCGAAAAAGATTTAGCTCAAATTAAAGAGTTTTTTGAAGTTGAAAATATCGAAGAAGGCGAAAATCTACCAATTAAACAAATACGCATTGAACTTGAAGATTATTTTAAACACCCTTTTGCAGGTTTTAAAACACCAATCGAAATGATTGGAACAGATTTTCAAAAACAGGTTTGGGAGGAGCTTCAAAATATTCGCTCCGGCTCAACCTCAACATATTCTGAAATTGCTGAAAAAATTGAAAATCCTAATGCCGTTCGTGCGGTTGGCAACGCTCTGAACGCAAATAAGCTTTCCATAATTATTCCATGTCATCGAGTTCTTACAAAAGATATGGATTTTGGCGGTTATAACGGAGGGCAAAACCGTAAAAGCTGGCTTCTTCAACATGAGGGGATTTAAACAAATTTAAAAGCACTCACGCGAGTGCTTTTTTTGGAGGCTATTTTTCGAAAAACTTTATAATCTTGTGAAGCTCTTCAAGATATTCACCAGATTCATCTTGTGCCAACATCATCGCTGGGACAGATAATGAATAATCAAAACCATTCCCGCTATCGCAATACCAGCCATCTCTAATTTGAACAGCATAGAATTTTTCACCATTATCAATAGCATGCTGAATTGCTAATTGGAGCATCAGCTCGCCATTGGGATTTTTCTGCCATTCAGCTAAATTCCACGCTAACGACTCGAGATAATTATTTTTGAAAATCCACGCACAAACGCTTGCAAGATTACTTTTCGCGTTCTCAACACCTGGTTTTTCATCAATCCGCTCAACATCAACGACCAAATTCCCACTAGAACCTTTTTCGCGTGACACAATCAAACCTGCAACGATGCCGTATTTATCAAATTCAGAATCATTGAGAACTTCTTTTGCTGCCATAACACTTCCGTCAAACTTCTGATAAGTTTCGAACATCTGTAGAAATTCGTTCTTTTTACTGTTTTTAATTGCGAAAATATCATCCGGCAAAACATACCAGAAATCATCTTCACCGATAAATTCAATAACTTCTGGTGTTGAAATTGGTGCCTGATTACCACAGGCAACGCAATGTTGCAAAATGAAATTCTTTGGAGCAAGAAGCTCAACACGCTCAATTTTTTCAGCAAATTTAGCTTTTCCTTTTTTTCGAAGTGAATCTGCAAGTTCTCGCTTAATCTCGAAAACCTGCCTGATATCGTTTTTTTCAGGGCTAATCACTATCGCGATATTTTTAGTCGAAATACCAATCTCTAACAGTTTTTCAATCTGAATACAGATGATATTTTGTAAAAAACCGTCAAATGGCAAAGGAATTAACTCCTTCGAAAAAGCCGTAGTTGCCGGATATACCCGAGTTCCTTTTCCTGCAGCGGGAATTATGACCTTCATATTTTCGATCTTACTTGACATAAAAATGTCCTCCTTTTTTAAGTACTTTGGTTGCCCAAAGCCAATGCAATAATTATAACACGAGAAAAGCTAGCAGTCAACTCTGCTAGCTCTTAAAATGTTTATTGCTCTTCTCCGCCGAATTCCTCGCGGTCACTTTCATCTCCGTCGAGGTTTTCAACAACTTCGCTTTCAGTCGCTTCATTTAAAGCGCTAAACAAGCCGTCTTCAACATTCCCTCGTGGTTTTTTCTCGGTAGATTTAGCAAGTTCAATATCGAGTTCGAAACCAGTTAGTCGATTTGCAAGGCGAACATTCTGCCCAGCGCGGCCAATCGCAACACTTTGTTGATCTTCACTCACAAGCACAGTTGCTCGTTTGCGTTCGTTTTCACCAGTTTCTTTAATTTGAACTTCAACAACTTCTGCAGGACTTAACGCCTCACGGATAAATTCGCTTGGGTTTTCGCTCCAAGTTACAATATCAATTTTTTCACGTTCACCAATTTCATTCATAACAGATTGAACTCGCACACCGCGACTACCAACGAAAGTTCCAACTGGATCAACACCGTTCATGATTGAACGAACCGCCATCTTAGTTCGGCGACCAGCCTCACGAGCAATCGCAACAATTTCAACCATTCCAGTTTCTAATTCTGGCACTTCTTGTTCGAAAAGAATTTCAACGAATTTAGCATCTGCACGTGAAAGAATCAATTCTGGTGCACGACCATCTCGTTCAATTTCTTTAACAAGAACTTTAATCCGCTGGCCAACACTAAAATATTCACCATTAATTTGTTCGCGGAGTGGCATAACTCCATTTGCTTTTCCTAAATCGATTCTCACAAATCGTTGGTCAATTTTCGAAACCGAACCACTTACAATAGTACCAACTTTATCTTCGAATTCTTCAAGAATAATCTCACGCTCAGCTTCGCGAAGTCGCTGCAAAACAACTTGTTTAGCAGTTTGGGCAGCCACACGACCAAAAGTTTCAACCGGGAACTTCTCTTCAACAATTTCGCCAATTTCAGCATTCGCATCAAGTTTTTTCGCGTCTTCAAGAGAGATCTCGTTATTAATATTATAAGCTTCTTCACCGTCAACAACTTCATATTGCACAAAAACTTCGGCATCACCAGTTTGAGTATTTAGTTCTGCTCGAACATTTTGGTCGCGATTTCCGTTTTCGCGTCGCCAAGCAGCCGCAATCGCCATCTCAATAACTTCTAAAACTTTTTCTTCTGGTAAATTTTTTTCAGCTGCAATTATTTTTGCCGCCAACATCATTTGTTTAATATTTAAATCTTCCATTTTATCCTTTCGAAATAATTTCTTATGAAAAATGCCGACCTGCTGGCCGACCACTTTTCAATTTTAGCACAATTTATTTTTTTCGTCAAGCTTCTAATTTAATAAAGTTAATCTTTGGTATTTTTCAAGTGATTTTGGTTTTTCTCTCAAATATTCTTGCCAATCTTTTTGATTTTCGAACAAAAAATCTACCGCAGATTGTGCTCGCGAAATCATTTTTGTGTCACCAATGCTTGCAAACTCTAAATTAATCTCACCGGATTGAGACTTGCCATAAATTTCACCAGCACCACGGAGCTCTAAATCCTTTTCCGCCAAAATAAAGCCATCATTAGTTTTCGAAATTTCTTGGAGCCTTTGTGGCGGTTTTGCATTTGAGCTCATTACAAGATAACAAAAAGCGTCATCACCGCCACGACCAACTCGCCCACGAAGCTGATGAAGCTGTGCTAGACCAAAACGGTCAGCATTTTCGATCACAATTACACTTGCATTTGGAACATTAATTCCAACTTCAATAACGGTAGTTGAAAGTAGAATATCAGCTTTTTTTACCAAAAAATCTTCCATTATTTGCTCTTTTTCTTCCGACTTCATTTTACCATGAAGTTGTAAAATTCTAAATTCCTTAAAATCACGTTTCAATCGTTTAAATTCCACCTCAACACTTTTAATTTCCTCGTTTTTTCCTTCTTGAATTGCTGGAACAATTACAAAAACTTGCCGTCCATTCGAAATTTCAGATTTAATCCTTGCATTCATCGGAGTACGAGAAGCTGGTGAAATAATTTCAGTTTGAACCGGCTTTCTCCCTTCAGGCTTTTCTTTCAATATCGAAACATTCAAATCGCCAAAAAGCGTTAATTGCAACGACCTTGGAATTGGCGTAGCAGTCATCGCAAGTAAATGTGGCATTTTTTGGTGAGATTTTTCAAGAATTTTTTGCCTTTGATCAACACCAAAGCGATGCTGTTCATCAATAATCACTAAACCAAGATTCGAAAATTCCACTTTTTCTTGAATAATTGCACTTGTACCAACCAAAATATCAAGATTGCCATTTTTTAGATTTTCGAAAAGTGTTTTGCGAGCCTTTCCTTTTACCTTACCTGAAAGAAATCCAATCGAAATATCGCACCAAGTCAAAGTTTTTGAAAAATTCTCAGCCAATTGCTGTGCAAGAATTTCAGTTGGTGCAAAAACCGCCACTTGATAACCATTTTTTACCGCATTTAATGCAGTAATTGCCGCCACGGTTGTTTTTCCGGAACCAACATCGCCCTGCAAAAGCCGATTCATCGGAAAATCCTGGCTCATATTTTGCATAATCTCCCAAGAAGCAAGCCTTTGCGATTGCGTCAAATTAAAAGGTAGCTTTTCAACAAATTGCTTCACATCTTGAATTTTTGGCTCGATATTATATCCACGAAGTTGCTCATTTTCAATTTTATTTAATTTTGCGGCCAAAATTAGCTCAAAAATTTCATCAAAAGCCAGCCGTTCAAGTGCCAAATTAAATTCTTCCGCCGAACCAGGAAAATGCACCCATTCAATTGCTTGTGCACGTGAAATCAGTTTCTCTTTTCGAACAATAATTTCCGGCAAAGTTTCAGGCAAAATCTTCATCATCGGCTTTAATTCTGTCAAAATCTTTCGAATTGTTTCAGTTTTTAAACCTTTTTTTTGCGGATAAATCGGTACAATTTCTCCATCTTTACCTGAAAAATTTTGATTTTTTGGCAATTCTTCACGCTTCATTAAACTCGGATTCGTAATTTGATAACGATTATAGTTAAATTCATATTTTCCCGAAAAGAAAAATTCTTCTTCATCTTGAAGCTGTCTTACGCGATACGGCTGATTAAACCAAATTGCTTTAATTTTTTCTTTTCCATCAGTTAAAATCGCCTCAGTTATTGTCATTCCACGCCGGACTCGACACATCGAAACTTTTTCGGCATAAGCTTTAAAAAGAACCTTCCCTGGCTTAATTTCGCTCAGACTGGTTAAGCTTGCGAAATCCTCATATTTTCGTGGAAAAAACTCCAAAATATCACCAACAGTTCGCAAATTAACGCTTTCGAGCTTCTCGAGCGTTTTTTCACCAACACCCTTTACCAAACCTAACGAAGAATTTAAATTCATTACTAAATTTTAGCATCTTTTGGAGTTTTTTTCAATTTTCGTTAATAATAAAAAATCGCCCGTTTTGAGCGATTTTCGAAACAGATTAAACTTTGTTTACAACAGGAATAACAATTGGTGTATGACCAGTTGAATCAAACAATAGGTGCGAAATATCATCTTTGATTTCTTGTTTCATGTCGGCAATTTCAACTTTTCGTTCAACTTCACGGTCGATTTTAATTCGCAAATAATGACGAATTTTGCCAATCAATTCTTCACTATCTTTTAAATAAACAAATCCACGCGAAATCACATCTGGCGTTTTAAGAAGTCGGCCAGTTTTCTTGCTAATTGTTAGCACGATAATGAAAATACCTTCAGTTGAAATATGCAAGCGATCTTTCACAACCGCATCATGGACTGTATTTCCAGTGTTATCATAAAGAATTGAACCAACATGAACACGACCGCCTTTTTTAATTTTCTTTTCTTTTGTAAGCTCGATGATATCACCACTGTCAGCAACAAGAATCTCTTCCCGTTTCAATCCAAGAACTTTCTGCGCCATTTCAGCATTGTGTTGAAGCATATAAAATTCACCATGAACTGGGAGGTAATTTCTTGGGCGAATAGTTTCCACCAATCGAACGTGATCATCGTAGTAAGCGTGCCCTGAAAGATGGAGTGGACCAATGCCGTGATAATGACCGCGACCGTGCTGAATTACACCAGCACCTTCCCGCAAGAGTCCATCAACAGTCGAAGCCACACGAGGCTCATTTCCCGGAATCGGACTCGAAGAAAATACCACAACATCTGTTGCTTTAATTTTAACAAATCGGTGAGCGCCAGTTGCCATTCGGTTCAAAACAGCGTTTAATTCACCTTGTGAGCCAGTGCAGACGATTGTAACTTTCGAATCATCAAGCTTCACGATATCTTCCATTTTTACAATAACATCTTTTGGAACTTTAATTTTTCGCGACCTTAAAGCAATTTCAATCGCATTAATCATTGAAAATCCAGCAAACGCAACCTTACGGTCGTGCTTTACTGCTTCATCTAAAATTAATTGTAGGCGGTAAATCTGGCTTGAAAAACAAGAAAAAACCAATCGTGCATGCGGATACGCCGTCATCACTTCACCAACACTTTCACCAATTGAATATTCACTGTGCGGGTGCGTTCCTGGTGTATCAATATTTGTACTTTCATTCATCAACAAATCAACACCTTCGGTTTGCGCAATTTCAGCAAGCCGCGGGAGATCGAATTGAGTATCAACCGGATCGTTTTCGAAACGCCAGTCACCCATATGAACAATATTTCCATTTGGTGTACGAATAACCATTGCCACACATCCAGGAATCGAGTGCAAAACATGCACAAATTCAAGCGTCATATATTTCGAAATTCTAATTTGCTCATGCTTAAATGGATCAACAATTTGATAATTTGGCGAAACTTCAACAATCGCTTCTTCCATCTGGCGTTTAATCATTCCAATCGTGAAATCGGTTGCATAAATTGGAATATTATTTCCAAATTCAGGTAAAAGCTGGCGGACAGCACCGATATGGTCAAGGTGGGCATGGGTAAATGCAACAGCCTTAACTTTGTGCATGTTATCTTTTAGATAAGTGATATCTGGCGTCATGAAATTTACACCAGGGTAGTCTTCATTTGGAAAAATAGAGCCCATATCAATCACTAAAATTTCATCCATATATTCAATTGCGAACATATTTTTACCAATTCCAAATTCACCCAAGCCACCGAGCGGAATCACTCGTACACTATCCTTTTCTGGGCGAAGTTTTTTCAATTTCGAAGCTGTTAGTTGTTCGCCATTAAAACCGTTAAAAAGCGATTTATTAACAGGAATATTAACAATATGCTGAGTTGCGCGCATATTAATATCATTCGAAATCATTCGCTGAGCTCGCACGACCGCGCCACGACGTGTTGTTGTTGGTAGATTCACCTTTTTAGTGTCAGATTTTTGAACTCGAGTTTGCTTTGAAATATTCTTAGCTTTTTGAGCGATTTTTGCGTTCTTCTCGCTACTTTCTTTTTTAGCATTCCCAACATATTTATCTCGATTTTTTTGCAAATCTTGAGCTTTTTTCTGCAAGTTAGCACGCTTACGAGCCTGCTTCTCATTAAAATTATCAGTCATTTTTCTCCTTAAATTAAAGCGTTCGAAAAGTTATTTTTAGGTCGGATTCTTCGAACAAGTAATATTTTAGTATTCTTATTTTATCAAATTTCAGGTTTAAAGTCAAATAAAAAAGAGCCCGAGGGGGCCCTAGATCATAAACATAAAGCGCGGTATCTCTCAATTAGGCTAAACTTATAGCCTTTTTCGACAAGAGCCTTATAAGCTCTTTTTAGATCCTTCTTCAAATCATCATCAAGCCTTCTAATTTCAGCTTTCGAACGTAAAATTGAAAAAAGACCATTTTTAACTATGTTGTCAAGACGAGGATTACATCCTCTTATAAATTGGTCGATAGACCAATTGTCATTGCTACTAATAATAATTGCGAATTGCTTTCCAAAAACATTATGCATCTCACAGATATTTAAACCCGTAAAATACATATTAGCCATTAGTTCGTGGCCACCGGTGGGCAGCCTGCAAACGATGGGTCTTAAGCAATGAAGAATTGCTAAAGACTCCTCACAACCGAGCTGCTTATCTTGCACAATTAATCTGATTATATTCTCAGCAAGAATGTAATCTATATTTGCTGGAATATTAAAGACACTTTCATTAATAATTTCAGAGAAGCACTTATAAAAGTTTTTTATAAAGTTCCAAATTTTTTGTAACTTCTCTTCCATAGCTTCATGTTTTTCATCATATTTTGTGTCGCTATGAAATTTTTCTGCGATATTTAAAATACCCTGCAACTCTTGAATGTCGCATTCGCTAATGGCTTTCAATACCATCTTGACATCCCAAACTAACGGATAGAGATGCTTTTGGGCTTCAAAATAGTCCATGCTTTCTTCATTAAAAAGTACTTCATATAATAACATTTTGTTACCTCCAAAAAATATATAGAATATAAACATTATACCTATTTTTACATTTTTTGTCAATTATAAAATCCTTGCTCAGCAAGTAAGGATATATAAACTATTCTAAAGAAACAATGAACGAAGAACAAAAATAACTCTTCAAGTTTTAGTAAGACAAATACCCAGTTCCTTAATACTATTAGAAATGGGCAGGTTTTCACTAAGATATCCCTTTTTTATAGAAAAACACCTTTCTAAAGTTCTTTTGCAAACTGTGAATTAAAATATGTCATGCTAGATTTTCGAAAAAAAGAAGACCCCACATAATTAGCAGGGCCGTTTTTTATTAACTAAAAAACTTACAATCTTTGAAGATCAAGCTAATCTCTTCTTCAATGGCGTAATTGCCATTTAGTGAAAATTTTAGCACAGTAATACCGTTATCAACTCTTGTGGTTAAATTATAGGACATTTTCGCCCTATCTCTGATAAAACAACGAATCCTCCAGAGGTAAAACTCCGTAAAAATCCATGCCACTGCGACAAAAATAGACACTCTTTCATCTGTCTGGCTTTCAACCATTAAAAGTGTCGCCATGAACAATAAAGCCAAAACAACAACTATATGAGATAAATAAAATCTAATTGCGAATTTATTTATCCCTTCAAAAGCTTTCTTTACGAAAAGACGAACTCTCTTCTCCGTCTCCGTGTTCTTAGGCAACTCAGCTTCTTTAACATAAATCCATACCCAGCTGGT
>ERZ773067.1625-NODE-1625-length-11853-cov-3.089846_pt1 | contig 11853 bp, 15 predicted proteins | sample MGYA00580622_ERZ773067 | MGnify/ENA primary metagenome ERZ773067 (study PRJEB29015, sample SAMEA2737998) | human oral metagenome | biome: human oral; feature: human-associated habitat; material: dental | place: China | collected 2113 ...
CCAACGATTTAATCCTTCAAAAAGAAGATGAAACACTACGAATTGAAATTGAAATTATCAAAATTAAAGAATCTTTTTCGAAAAAATCAAGATCTAATTTAAAAAAATTCGTGGTAATTTTACGCGATATTACCAAGCAAAAAACGCTTGATGAAGAGCGTGATGAATTTATCAGTGTTGTGAGCCACGAACTTCGCACACCAGTGGCAATTTTAGAGGGTTCCTTGAGTAATTTAAAACTGCTAATTGATAAAAAAGCACCTTTTAAAATGCTTGAAAAATCTGCTAAAACTGCCTACAGCCAAAATAATTTTCTCGCAACAATGGTGAATGATCTTTCAATACTCTCACGTACAGAAAGAGGAATCGGTGAAGGAACAGAAGAAATTAACCCAAAAGAGCTTGCCGAGACACTTTTCAAAAAATATCACAAAACAGCTTTCGAAAGAGGCCTAAGCCTCAATTTAAATATTGACAATAATCTTAATCATGTTAAAGCTAGTAAACTTTATTTAGAAGAATTATTACAAAATTTTATCACAAACGCCTTAAAATATACGCGCGAGGGCTCGATTGAAATTTGTTTTAAAAATTCACAAAAAGGTGTAATTTTTGAGATTAAAGATACTGGTATAGGAATTAGCTCAAGCGATCAAAAACGGATTTTCGAAAAGTTTTACAGGAGTGAAGATTGGCGAACGCGAGAAACTGGCGGCACAGGCTTAGGGCTTTATATTTCTTCAAAATTGGCAGCAAAAATTGGTACAAAAATTCAACTCGAAAGCAAATTAAACCACGGTTCGAAATTCTTTTTTGAACTCCCAAAAATTAAAGAATAGATTTTTGCATATTTTTTGCTTTTTTAAAAATTTTATGGTATACTTGACATATCAAGCCTAATAGGCTTTTTTAATTTTGGAATAGGAGAAAGATGGCGAAGAAAGAAACCAAAATAACTCGCGTTAAAGCAAAAAACGCAAAATCGAAGCCTGAAAAAGAAGTTTCGAAAGAGCTAAAAATAAGTAAATATGCTGCAAAAGTTGCTGGCATCAAAACAGAGAAAAAAGCTAAAAAACCAGCACCAAAATTTGTGCAAATTTTAACGAAGCCGTTTAAATTTATTACAATTCCATTTGTTGCACTTGGTAAATATTTATCAGCTTCTTGGAAAGAACTAAAACTCGTTCGCTGGCCAACCCGCAAAGAAACTTGGAAAATGACTAGTGCTGTAATTGCATTTTCTGTAGGGTTTGCGACATTAATTTTATTGCTAGACGGCTTGTTTAACTGGATTTTTAAAACACTAATTAAGTAATTTTGAAAGGTATTTATGGCAAATAAACGATATGATGATTCCCGAAACTGGTATGCGGTTACAACTTTAGCGGGATATGAAGACAAAGTTGCGGAAAATCTTCGCCAACGAATTGAAGGCGTAGATATGGCCGACAAAATCTTCGATACGCTTGTTCCGAAAGAGAAGCAGATTGAAGTTAGAAATGGAAAACGCAAAGTTGTTGAACGAAAAATTCTACAAAGTTATGTTTTAGTTGAAATGAAATTAACCGAGGAGACTTGGTTTGTTGTTCGAAACACGCCAGGCGTGACTGGATTTATTGGCTCAGATTCACCAACACCGGTTTCTGAAAAAGAAATGCGTGATATTCGCCGCAGAATGGGCGCCGAAGAGCCAATGTTTGAAATTAACTTTTCTGAAGGTGAAATTATTAATATTATTGATGGACCATTCAAAGGTTTCGAAGGTGCAGTTTCTGAGATTGACGCCGTGAAAGGCAAAATCAAAGTGATGGTTTCAATGTTTGGCCGTGAAACTCCAGTTGAGCTTGATATTCTTCAAATTGAAAAAATCTAATTTTAATTTCGAAAACTAAAAAAACGCTCAAAATTGGGCGTTTTAGTTTTATTTAAAATTAAAAATCTCGCTAAATTTAGCGAGAAAAAATTACTTTTTAGCAACAACGTTTTTATTAATCTTGAGAGCTTTTTCTATCATATATTCAGGATTTGATAAATTTTTATTAATAAGCTTAAGTTTATGCGTTCGAGAATATTCGTGAAATTCAGGTGTCGCTAGAATCATCCCATCTTCAACACAAATACAAACCTGGTAAAGATTGAAACCAAATGACGAAATTAAATCTGTAATATTGCGATATTTTCGCTCAAAACCTTGTTTGAAAATTGCATCCGTATCTTTAATTCGCCAAATATCAAAAAGTTGGCCGTGGTAATTAATTCGAAAACCTTTGTGATTATTCTTCTCGACAAAAGTCCCACCCAGATCTTCAAGCCGTTTACGAATTTTTGAGACAGATATATCTGTTTTTACCACGATATCAATGTCGTGATTTTCAACCGAATTAATGCAGAGAGCTTTATAGATTGCAAAACTCCCCACAATATAAACCCGCCCAAAATCTTTTAGAGCCTCAATTAATTCACGATTTTTCATTTTTAAATCTCCAAAGCATGATTTTAAAATTATAGCATAATTAACAATTAAAAACAAGAAAAAAGTATAGTGAAGCTGAGGGCTATAGAAGCTTATATTAAACTAACGCCATTCCTGCAAACAATGTACTTTAACAATATTTTTCACGCTAATCACATTTTCACATTCGTAATTTTACGTCGAACAATCTTCACAAAATTTTACACAATGAGTTAATAGTCCTAAAATAAACGAATTGAAGCTTGAAATTTTAAAAAAAATATGCTAAAATTAGTATGTTACGCACTTGAATTATCAAGTATAAAATTATTTAAAGGGAAATTATGGCAAAAAAAGTTATTGGAAATTTGAAACTTCGAATCCCAGCTGGCCGTGCAACAGCAGGTCCTCCAGTTGGTTCAACACTTGGTCAATGGGGTCTAAATATGATGGATTTCATCAACCCATTCAATGAAAAAACTAAAGATATGATGGGTAAAGATGTAATTGTTCACCTTCAAGTTTTCGAAGACCGAACTTTCACTTGGAAATCACTTGGTCAACCAGTTGACGATATGATTCGAGACCGAGCAGGAATCCAAAAAGGTGCAGGAAATTCAAAAACTGACAAAGTTGGTAAAATTACAAAAGCTCAATTGCAAGAAATTGCTGAAGCTAAAATGGAACACTTGAACGCAGTTTCACTTGAAGGCGCTATGAAAACTATCGCCGGAACAGCTCGTTCAATGGGTGTTGAAATTACTGAATAATATTCTTAAAAATCGCTCTTCTGGGCGGTTTTTAAATTGCAAAAAAAATATTTCTATGTTATACTTTAACAGATGAAAAAAGCTCTAAAATTCGAAATTAAAACTCGCCTTAATGGTACTTTGGCAAGAACTGGTGTAATTCAAACTCCACACGGTGAAATTAAAACTCCAGCTTATATTGCAGGCGGAACTAATGCAACAGTGAAGGCAATGACGCCCGAACAAATCCGCTCAACTGGTGCGCAGGCTGTGCTAGCAAACACCTACCATTTGATGCTTCGGCCTAGTGCAGATATCCTAGCAAAAGCTGGCGGAATCCATAAGTTTATGAATTGGAACGCACCAACTTTTACTGATTCTGGTGGATTTCAGGTTTTTTCACTTGGAATGGCTTACAAAAAGGGGATTGATGCAACTTCACACATTTCGAAGGGAGATTCAAATTTAGCACGCCATAATTCAAATCAGCTCGCAAAAGTTGGCGAAGACGGAGTTTGGTTTAAATCTCACATTTCAGGCGAAAAAATTTTTATGAGCCCCGAAATTTCAATGGAACTTCAGCATAAAATTGGTGCCGATATCCACATGGCTTTTGATGAATTAACTTCGCCGCTAGCTGGCCGAGCACAAATTAAATCTGCATTAGATAAAACTCATTTTTGGGCTGAAAAATGTTTGAAACGCCACAGCGAATTAAATACCGAGCATATCGCAAAAGGCGAAAATCTGCAGGCACTTTTTGCGGTGGTTCAAGGTGCGCGCGAAGAAGATTTTCGAAAAGAAAGTGCGAGTTTTTTAGGGTCGAAAGCCTTTGATGGCTTTGGGATTGGTGGAATTTTTCAGCCAGAAGAAATCGCTGAAGTTCTAACTTGGGTGAACACAACCTTGCCAGAAGAAAAGCCACGACATCTATTAGGAATGGGTGCGCAGCCGGCTGATCTCTTTTTAGGCGTGGAATTTGGTATTGATACATTTGACTGCGTGGCACCAACTCGTCAAGCTCGAAACGGCGCAATTTTTACTTATTCTGGGCGAATTAATATTAAAAACGCCAAGTTTAAAGAAGACTTTACACCAATCGATAGCAATTGCAATTGCTACACTTGCCAAAATTTCACAAAAGCTTATATAAACCATCTTTTCCGTGCGGACGAGATTCTTGCAAGTACGCTTGCTTCAATCCATAATGAATTTTTCGTAATTAATACAGTTGACAAAATCCGTGAAAGTCTTGAAAACGGCACTTTTTTTGAATATAAACGCCAATTTTTAACAAAATATTATGGTGAAGAGCGAGCAAAAGACTTCGAAACTAAGCAAAATGAAGATTCGTTGCAAAATTAAGCCAAATTCAAAAAAAGGGAATCTCATTAAAAAATCACAAGACGAAAACGGTGAGTTTTTTGAGATTTTTGTTCGTGAGCCAGCAATTGAAGGCAAAGCAAATCTGGCAGTAATTGAATTATTAAGCAAAAAATTCGACGTTTCGAAAAGCCGAGTCTCCCTAAAGACTGGTGCAAAATCACGATTTAAGATTTTCGAAATTGAAAAATAATAAATTTACCTCAATAAAAGCAATTCTATTTTGGTCAGAATTAAATGGAAAATAGAAGACTATTCCTTCGATTTTTAGTTGGCAAGTTTAATCTATAACACAAATAACTATAATATCTTATATAATAATTTCGCAATCAGTCTATTTTATAGTATAATTTAGTTATGTTTAAAGAATCACCTCAATCAATTAGAGATTACGCAAAAAATCAATCAACTGATTCAGTGAAGCGATATTACAATGACATCACAGACGCTTTAGATGATGAGGAGTTTCTTCAGACTCTATCAGATACAGAGGCTTTAGATCGATTAAATTATCTTCAAAATAATTTAATTGTAATATTCGTGAAAATATTTATCATAATGTGTTAAATACAATCTATACTAACTATATTATACATAGATCAGAATCAAAGCAAACTATTAGTAAATTTTCGCAAAAAATTAAAGGTTTTGAAGAAAAAATTAAAGAATACGAAGAAAGCTTAGAAATAATTAAAGAGGTTGCAGGTGATATATCTGGTGCTGAGATATTAAAAAACTATGCTAAAGATTTTGATGAAGAGGCTGAAGAACATAAAGAGAAAGCAAGAAAATGGTTGATAGGATTAGCCATATCTGTTGGTATATTTACCGCTATTATTGCATTTCTTCTAAATATTCAAATCTTTGACTTCTCAACAATTGAAGGATTTCTAGCTGGCGATATAAAAAAGGCAGCAGCAGATAATCTAAAAACTTTAGTATTTATTATAAAGGGCTCAATAATTATAGCTTATGTTCAAATTCCGTTATTTATTAGAAAAAATTATTTTGCAGAAAAACATTTAGAGCAGTCTTCAATTAATTCATCGCCGAAACGTATTAAATGCTCTACATGCCGTCTATAAAACAATAAATAGTGCAGAAGAAAAAGATAAGATACTCACGGTCGGAGCAACTATTGCATTTTCAGAACCAGAAAGCGGATTTATTACTAGAAAAGAAGGTGCTGGTGGGGATGACAATATTGAAGCTATTTTAAAAGTAATTGGTAAATAAAAGCAAAAGAACGGCAGTAATGCCCGAACCAAAATCGGGCGCATTACCGTTCTTTTATGTTTTAATAGCGCTACAAAATAAAAAAATCAATATTACATAATTGTTTGCTAGTTTGAGTTTTACTTTCAAGTTCTTGATTTTTTCAAGCTCTTGTTCAAACTCGGTTTCGTCAGTATTTTGCATAATTTGCTCCTTTTTAGTGGGCGGCTTGAACTGAAGTGCAGTCGGGTGGATTCTCTCCAATCTTCAGCTCGAATCGCCCACTAAAAGTTATACTTTTAAGTTTCCTAGTCTAATTGCTTAAGCTCTAAATTATTACTGATTAGCTTGCTTTTGAAAGAGAAGACTTCTATTAAATAATTGCTAGATTGTTAAAGTATATATTTTTTACGCGGTTTTATTAATCCTCGGAGGTAATTTATACAGAAATTGCCTCGATCGGAACAATAAAAAGAGACTCACCATATCTGGAAATGAGCCTCTTTTTATGTTTTTTCACCAAAGAAAAAACACGAGTACATTAACTCATGTTTTTACTTTGGCTGGGATGGAGGGATTCGAACCCCCGAATGGCGGGACCAGAACCCGCTGCCTTACCACTTGGCGACATCCCAATACTTTTCAATTATATCAAAAAAAATAATGCTTTTCAAGAGCTTTTCGAAAACCTTTTATTGACAAAACTCATATTTTCTGCTATAATTTAATTATTCAAGCTTTTGCTAGAACTTTTCAGGAGGACCTAAAATGATTGACTTTTTATTACAAACTGCGATTGTCGAAGCAATTCAAAGAAGTTCAGTCTTACGATTCGAGATGGATGGAAACAAAGTTATATACATACAACCAGAATCGGCGTACAATTTGAATAGTAACTTAGTTGAGCTTCGCGGCTCAGCGGAAATTGTCTTTCTTGGGGGTGATGCCCCAAATCAATTTATCTCAAGAAAAGAGATTGTTCAAATCTGCTTGGTGGTAGATCGAAAATCTAAAGTCAAAAAAATGATGACAGATGAAAATATTCCACCAAGAATTGAAGAGGCTTTTACAATAAAGCAGTCTAATCTTTCGAAAGAAGAGCTAGAAACACCACCTTTTTTGCGGAACTAGCTCTTCACCTAAAGTCGCAAAAAACGCGGCTTTTTTATTTTGCTCAAGCTTGCATTTTAAAAAATCTTGTTATAAAATTTAAACAATAAGCTCATCGGTCCGCCGAAATCTATAGCTTATGGAGGGCTCATATGCATATGAGTAGCATTTTTGTGAAAGTGGTTGAGAATACCGTAAGCGAAAAACAGCTTTCGGCCGAACTCGCCAAAATTCAACCCGTTAAGATTGAAGGATCTTCAGCAGAAAAAATCGTAGAAAATCTCGAAGAACTGCTAGGCAAAAAAGATTCCTTTATCTTAATAGCTGGTGCTAATATTTTTAGTGATCAGCTTGTTTTGATGGAAGAAATCTTTGATATTTTCGAAATGCAAAATATCAAAGATATGGGGTATTACTATCAAATTATACAAGATTCGAGTGAAGATTATAATTTCGAAATTTATTGCCGAAGTGGCACTAGTATCGAAATTAAAAGAATTTAATTCAGAACCTCGCAATTTTGCGGGGATTTTTTAACCTTGATTTTTCTTTAAAAAAGTTGTATAATATAAAAAGCGCTCGTTTGAGTAGCACATTAGAAAGAGGAATTAATTATGGCTTATTATAACTTTGTTATTCGCACTTCTGCTGGCGATGAAATCTTTTATGATCGCAACAGTGATGATTTAATGCAAGAATTGAATATAGTTGTTGATGGATCGAATCTTCTAACTGAAGATGAAAAGACTCTAATTCGAAAAGAAGTTTATAAGGAATTAGAGAGAATTCGTAGTTTATTTGAACAAAATGAAAATAATTTTGTAATCTATGATAGTTTTCAGGATGTAAAGGAGAGGAAATTTAGTATTGAATTTTTGAAAGATTATACAATCAAAGTTGTAAAATTGGAGGAGGAAGAAAATGAGTTATAATATTAGCGGAAGAGCTTTAAAAGAACTGAGAAAACTAACAAAAGAAAACCCTTCAGGAAACTTTGATAAAGGAGAAGCCCCAAACCTCTGGGCCTACATCCAAGAATATTGCCGAATCGGAGCCAATAAAAATCAAACGCACTTTCATTTCGAAAGTGCGGGAGAAGTCTACGAAGTCGACATAATCGGCCATTTGTTGACAATCTACAAACATAATTGGAAGCCCCAGTCATTTTAAAATAAAACCCTGAAACAGGGTTTTTAATTTTAAATAAAATTCAATGCTAAAATTTTATTTTTAAGCATAAGCATTTCTGTAAAAATTACAACATCCTACATTTAACAGATTGAAAATTGTGGAAAACTTAAAATTAGCTTAAAATTATATAAAAATATTGACTTTTAGGTTAATTCGTGATAGAATTTAAAAGATAATATCAAAAGAAAACAGACAAGGAAAATGCGAGGAATATGTCTGAATTACCAGAAAAACAAGTAAAACGGCTAAAAAGCTTGATTCAAGAAGCGGAAACGAATCTTGCGGCAGCCAAAGAATTGCTGATAAGCATTAGCGGTGAAGACAATACCGTGACAGCTCCAAGCAATTCCATTATCGAAAGCCCTCATGGCAAAGTTATTGAAGGTGTTTTCGATGGTCAAAATATGATTGGTCCAGATGGCAAAAATTACCCAGTTCCAGCAAATTACGCTTCGAAATCAAAGCTTGTGGAGGGCGATATTTTGAAGCTTACAATCAATGAAGATGGTGGGTTTATCTATAAGCAAATTGGTCCAGTTCCGCGAAAACAAATTATTGGAACGCTCATCAATCACGACGGTTCGTTCTTTGTTGAAGCAGGCGGCAACGAATATAAAATTTTGCTTGCAAGCGTGACTTATTTCCGCCTTCAAGTTGGTGACCAGGTCACAATCATCATTCCAGAAGACAACACCGACACCACTTGGGCTGCGGTCGAGGCTTCATTCTAAAAAATTTGATTTGAGAGATTTATATTAGTTAAAAATCGTGCGAAACTATTGCGAGGTCGCACGATTTTTAATTTGTTTGCTTTTTCGAAAACTTGCTAAATATAATCACTTATGTTAAAATAGATAAGTTAATTATTAACCTTAAGCACATTGACAAAAGTAATATATATTTTAATATTATAACATAAAAAACCGCCTAAGCACGGGTGGGCATCGCTTAGGCGGTTTTTTATCTCTTCGACGCACCCGCTAAGGCTCGAAAAATTCGAAGCTGAAAACCCACCAAAATTCAACAAAGGGCTCGCCGGTCAAAGAGGTTACCATGTGCAATATTTATAATTCTTATAGTATATAAAGGAGGGATACAGAATTATTAATAACATATTGCACATTATAACAATAGATTTAAGTTTCATTGACAAATTTTTAAATTATTTTATCAATATTTATATATTATCATAAACTTACAATAATGTCAACAATATTTTAGAATTTTATGGAAATTATTAAAATTAAACCTACGTCATTAGATTATTTAAAAGATTTACAACATATTCCAGACCCACCAAAGCAGCTTTTTATGCGAGGGCAGTTGCCTCCAGAAAGAATCAAAACCGTAGCAATTGTAGGAACTCGCAAGCCGAGCGCTTATGGTAAAGAAGTTGCAACCAAAATTGCCAGCGAATGTGCAAAAAACGGTATTGTAGTTGTGAGTGGTTTGGCTTTAGGTATTGACTCGGTCGCACATCGGGCAGCTCTTGATAGTGGTGGAATTACTCTGGCAGTTCTTGCAAATGGTGTTGATAAAATTTATCCGCGTTCGCATGAAGCTTTAGGGCAGAGAATTCTTGAAAATAATGGCGCCATTTTAAGCGAATATCCAAATGGAACGCCAGCCCAACCTTGGCAGTTTTTAGCACGTAACAGAATCGTTTCAGGTCTTGCTGATGCTGTAGTAATTATTGAAGCTGCCGCCCGTAGCGGAACTCTCTCAACCGCAAATCATGCCCTCGACCAAGGAAAGGAAGTTTTTGCCGTTCCAGGAAATATCACCTCACCACTTTCTGCGGGCTGCAATCAGCTTATTAAGAACGGCGCAAATCCCTTAACTTCAATAGAAGATCTGCTCGATTTTTTAATTCCAGACCGTTTCGAAAAACAAACCAAGCTCTTCCAGGGTGACACACCGGCCGAAAACGTAATTCTCGAAATTCTTTCAAAAAATGGTACAACAGCTAGCGATTCTATAATTAAGCAATCCGGGCTTTCTGTGAGCGACTTCAATCAAGCCGCAACAATGCTCGAAATTAAAGGGCTAATTTCAAACAATGGCGGAAATATCTGGAGCTTGAAGTAGATTTTTAAAAAGAAATGTGATATACTAAGAAGAATGAAAAACTTAAAAATTAGCGATTTTTGGATTTATAAATTTCGTTACCAAATTGGAGTTGGGATTTTATCACTCAGCTATCTTGCAATAATTATTTATACTTTATTTTTTGCACCAAATGGATTAACCGCCGGGGAAATTGAGAGCGCTAAAAGTTCAGTAAACTTAAACTTTTCAAATATTTTTTCGAAAAATATTCTAGATTTTCCATTTAGATTTTTGCAAAAAACTAGCATTGATATTTTTGGTTTAAGTAATTTTGCAATTAAATTGCCGTCAGTTTTAATTTCTCTGTGTTCGATATTTTTTATAACGAAAATCTCAGGAATGTGGTTTTCGAAACGCGCCTCTGTTTTGGCTTCCATCATCGCAATCACATCAAGCCAGTTTTTCTTTATTGCTCAAAACGGAACGAGTGAAATTCTTTATATTTTTTACCCAATTTTGCTAATTTGGAGCGGAATGGAATTTCTAAAGGAGCCAAAAAAACGCCAAATTTTCACTTTAATTTCAATTTTAGGGCTTAGTTTTTACACACCACTCAGTTCTTACATTGCACTAGCATTTTTAATTACAATTTTAGTACATCCACATTTACGGTTTATTATTAAAAAATTACCAAATTACCAAAAAATTGCGGCGCTAATATTATTTTTAATAATAACTTCACCACTTTTAGTTTCGATCTTTTTTGATTTTTCAATCTTGAAAATAATTTTCGGAATCCCAAACTCGTTAAAACTTTTCGAAAATCTCAAAAGCTTGGTTTTAGCACTTTTTGGTTTTTCAAATCCAATTAGTAACGGAATGATTTCGCCAATAATTAATCCAGCAACTTCAATTTTAGTCGCAATCGGGCTATATTTTACATTTATTGCAAAACATTCCGCAAAAAGTTATTTAATCAATATCTGGACAATAATTCTGCTTTTAGTTTGTATTATTAACCCCACAACAATCACAATTCTTTTTACGCCAATTTTAATTTTAACAATTACAGGTCTCCAAGGTTTGATTAACACTTGGTATGCGCTCTTTCCAAAAAACCCTTATGCTCGAATTTTTGGGTTGATTCCAATTTCGATTTTTGTTTTCAACCTATTAATCACCAATCTTTCAGTCTTTGCTTTAAGCTATCGATATTCGCCACAACCGCTTGCCGCTTTTAGCCAAGATTTAAATATTTTACTTGAAAAAACAGATTCAAACCGTATTTTAATGGTTTCGAAAAATGAAGAAGATTTTTATAAAGCACTTGAGCGTCAAGGAAGGGCAAAAGTAAAAAATAAATTCGAAGATTCTGAAGTAATTCTTTCGAAAGAAGCCTACCAAAACGCAAAAATTCCAGCAAATTATAACGTAAAAAGAATTTTAGTTTCAAACCGTAAATATAATGCTGATAGATTTTATGTTTTGAGGCGAGGTTGATTTTCAAGCATTTTTTTGATAAAATTAGAAGAGTAAATTATTTTAAATGGAGGAATTATGGCAGGAATTAAAGACCAAATGAAAATGGTGCGCGAACTACAGAAGGCGCAAAAAGAACTTAAAAAAGAAATTATTGAAGTTGAAGCTGGTGAGGGTGCAGTTGTAATTCAATTTACTGGTGAGTTAAAAGTAAAAAACGAAAAA
>ERZ773067.1627-NODE-1627-length-11811-cov-3.497363_pt1 | contig 11811 bp, 10 predicted proteins | sample MGYA00580622_ERZ773067 | MGnify/ENA primary metagenome ERZ773067 (study PRJEB29015, sample SAMEA2737998) | human oral metagenome | biome: human oral; feature: human-associated habitat; material: dental | place: China | collected 2113 ...
GATCGTCGACAGGGAGGCGCTCGTGTGGTCGGGAGACACCGACCACCTTGTCGTTCCTTCTCACGAAGGGGCCATGGGGATCTTGCCCGGTCACACTCCGCTCATGGCCCTCCTCGTTCCCGGCAGGGTTGAGGTGGACCTTTCCGACGGCCACTCGCTCGTCTTCGAGGTCAATGGAGGTTTCGTGACGGTCGATGAGGATAACGTATACGTCGTCGTCGAGCATTCGGACGCGGGGCGCGCCGAGTAGGAACGTCGAAAGGTGGCGATATGAGGGCGCTGGACATTGTCTGCGTAATTGCGACCTTGTGCGCCCTCTCAGCCCTTGTTTTCCTCAGTGTCTACTTCATTCGTCTGCGAAGCCTTCTCCACAAATACGGCACCTTCCAATGTGCGCTGCGGCGGAAGGGAGGGCGCTGGATCCCGGGAATCTTGGTGTTGCAAGCTGATTCGATCGACTGGTATCCGCGCAGATCGCTTGTGTTGAACTCGAAACGAAGCCTTCCGCGCGAGCTTATCGAGATTCTCGGCCATCGCCAGGGCGTAGTTCCGGGAACTACGGTCGTCGAATTCCTCGGCGACGGAGTCGAGTACGAGGCGGCTTTGCGGACTGCCCAATTTGCCGGGGTCGTCTCATGGATCGATTCTGCGCCGCCCGCCGAGGAGCCGGCGGACTTCTAATAGGGCAGCGCGAGGCGGGTTTGCCGATCGCGGCGTCGAACCGCAGTGTTCCTCAAGCTGGAGGACTTCTGACTGGCGAAGCGAGGTGAGCGCCGGGCACCCGGCCCATCGGGTAGGCTGTAGAACTATGCGCGTAGTCTTCGCTGAGTGTTCCGTCGATTATTCCGGCCGTCTCGATGCTCACCTCGAGAAGGCGACGAGGCTTCTCATGGTCAAAGCCGACGGCTCGGTGCTCGTGCACGCCGACGGCGGATCCTACAAGCCGTTGAATTGGATGAGTCCGCCGTGTTCCATGACTGTACGCGAGCCTTCGGAAGACGAAGCGGCATCCGGCGTGCGCGAGGTGTGGGACGTCACGCGCAAGAAAAGCGAGGACAAGCTCGTGGTGCGCGTCTTCGAGGTGTGGGCTGAGGCCAGTCACGATCTGGGAGTCGAGCCCGGGCTGGTCAAGGACGGCGTCGAGGCCCATTTGCAGGCGCTTTTGGCGGAGCAGGTCGAACGGATCGGCGAGGGCATGAGCCTGGTTAGGCGGGAATATCCGACGGCGATCGGGCCCGTCGATCTTCTTGTGCGCGACGGCGACGGCGGGCACGTGGCCGTTGAGATCAAGCGCCGCGGAGAGATCGACGGAGTCGAGCAGCTGACCCGGTATCTCGCGCTGCTCGAACGCGATCCGCTGCTGACGCCCGTGCGCGGTGTATTTGCCGCGCAGGAGATCAAGCCTCAGGCGAGGGTTCTGGCCGAGGATCGTGGGATCGAGTGCATCGTGCTCGATTACGACGAGATGCGCGGATTGGACAACGCTGAGGACAGGTTGTTCTGATGCGCCGCTCGAAGAAGTACTCGCGGCCGGTGCGTCCGCTCAACGCGCGGGCGGCCATGGGTGGCACGAGCTATGAGACAGGCCATGACGGTGCGCAGTACAAGGTCCGGCACATCGCAGCGGCGACCAAGCGCTACGTGTGCCCCGGTTGTGGAGGGACGATCGCCGTCGGCGAAGCCCACGAAGTCGCGTGGACGGAAGACACCATTTTAGGCTCCCAATTTGGGATCGATTCGAGGCGGCATTGGCATACATCGTGTTGGAGGCATCGCGGCCGCAGATGAATGCTTAACCCCGCGAGCGAAGAGCTCTGGCGTCAAGCTAGAAATAACCGATGGGGAACCGAACCCCAGCGACGCGCGCGTAACTCTGGCTTGTGCGATGCGGCGCAGCTAGTGTTGGGCATATGACAGTATTAGCGACACAACGCACGGGAACGGCTAGCAAGCTTCCGTTTCTTCTGCTGCACGCGATGCCCCTCGATTCGACGATGTGGGACCTGGTCCGCGACAGGCTCGGCTCGATCGACGTTTTGACCGTTGACGCCCCCGGTTTCGGAGGGTCTCCCAGCGGAGCTGAGCTTGACGAGCGTTACGGGCATTCCGAGCCGACGTTGAAATCCTTCGTTGAGGCGATCCGCGAAACGCTCGACGAACTCGGCATCGAACGGATTGTCCTGGGCGGAATGTCGATGGGCGGCACGGTGGCGGCGACCTTCGCACAGACATATCCCGAAAGAGTCGCTGCTTTGGCGCTGATGGACACGAATATTGGGGTGGACGACGCCGAGCACGCGGCGGTGCGTCGCGAGGGAATCGCCCTGTGCGAAGAAGGCAAGGGATATGAGTCCGTCAAGGAATGGACCAACCTCCTGGTCTCGTCGGCCTCGCCCGAATCCGTGCGTCAGAGCCTTGACCGTAGGTTCCGGCTGTTCAATTCGGCGTCGCTCGCCTGGCTGCAGAAGGCGCTTCTTGGGCGCGAGAGCGCAATTGGCGCGTTGACGGCGGTCGATGGCCCCATTCTTCTTGAGCGGGGCGCGGACGACGCCATGTGCAGCTTTGCGCTTCTCCAGCAGTGGAAAGAGCTCGCCCCTCACGCCAGGATCGTCGAGATTCAAGGGGCCGGGCATTTCGTGGCCGACGAACAGCCCGAGGTGTTGGCGAACGCGCTGGCCGATTTCTATCGTCAGGTGGCCTAGTTTCTATTGCCAGGTGGCTTATTTTCTATTGCCAAGTGGCTTAGTTTCGTCGCCAGGCGACCTAGTATCTGATCGGGGTGGGAGGGGTAAAACCAGTCCCTCCCACCCCGAGATCCTGCCCGACAGCCGAGAACTCTCGGCAGTCCGGGGATGCGTCCGGCAGGCTACGTCTGCCAGGCGGCGGGCATTTCACGGCCGCCGGCAGATAGGCGCGACTACGACGCTTGCTTCTTCTTCACGCCGCCCCCTTTGGCGGAAGCCGACTTGGTGGACGGTTTAGCTGAGCCCTTCTTTTTAGAGGCAACGGGCCTGGGCTTGGTTTTAGCCTCGTGTTCGTCGTCCGGCGCGGCGTTTTCTCTATCAGACACGGCGTCCGAATTCTCGGCGTCCCTCGAATCGGAAGCCTTCGCTTCTGCGTCCGTGGGCTTTTCGGCGTCTTCCTTCGACGAATCGACGGCCTTCGGTGTTTCCACCTGGCGGACCTTCGGGGTTTCGTGCGCGTCGACCTCGTCGGCGCTTTCGGGTGCGGAAGCCGCCGACGCCGCCGACGTGACCGTCGGTGCGACGCGAGACTGGCCCGCGCTCACGATATTGGCCAGGGCGAGCCCCGAATCTGAGGAGGCGAGCATGGAACGCATGTCCTCCAGATAGGTCAGCAGCGCATCGCGCTGGCTTTCCAGCGAGGCGACGTGCTCCTCGGCGGAATGGGCCATTGCGGAGGCTTCGGCGTTGGCCTCTGAACGGATCCTGCGAGCTTCCTCGCGCGCGGCCGAGACGATCGCGGAGGCCTCCTCCTGAGCCTGATTCAAAGTGGCTGTGGCCGTCTGCTCGGAGTCGGACGTGATTTGCTCGGCCCGCTGAGTGGCCTCCGCCAACCGTCTCTCGGCCGCCTCCGCCCGTCCTTCGGCGTCGGAGACCATGGCCTGCGTGCGTTCGCGTGCCTCGGCGTCGATGGCGCTGCGCTCGTCGGCGCTGCGCTTGCGAAGGTTCGCTACCTCACGATCCACGGATGCTCGCAATGCTGCGACGATCTCGTCGGTTTCGCTGCGCAGCCGAGTGGCGTCTCGAGTTGCCTCGGCCCGTATCTTGGACACTTCTTCTTCGGCAGCGGCGCGCATCTCCGAGAGTTCGGCATCGACGTTGGCCCTCTGGGATTCGACGTAATGGTCGATTTCCGAACGCAGGGAAGAAACCTCGTTCGATGCCGATGTGCGGACGCGATCTGCCTCGCGCTCGGCAGATGCGACGAGCTCTTCGGCGGTGCGGTGGGCATTGGTAGCCAAGGCATCGGCCTCCTGACGGGATGTCGTGCGCAATTGATCGGCCTTATTGCGTGCGCTCGTGAGCGTGTCTTGAGCTTCGGCCTCGGCGCTGCTGGTCAATAGTGCGGCGCGCTCCTTCGCCCGCGCGATGATGGCTTCGGCGTCGGAATTCGCTCTGGACATAACGTCCATGGCCTGCTCTTCGGTCGAACGCAAAAGGCGTTCGACGCGCGAACCCAATCCGCCGTAGCTTGGACGGGAATTTTCCCGAACTTGTTGCTGCGCCTCGGCCAGTTCGCCTGACAGGCGCAGGATGCGTGAATCTAGTTCGGTCACCTGTGACCGGGTATCCTCGAGCGCCGCCTCGGTTTCCTTGAGCGTGGCCTCGAGTTCGTGGATGCGTTCGTCGACCTGCGCGCGGTCATACCCCTTTCGCACAAGCGGGAACCTGCTGGTTTCCTCAACCATTCTCCGACCTTTCCGATGAGTGATATGTGGGTTATGAATCGGATACAGACTAGGCTACGTTCATAGGCCGTGATCGACCTAACCGGGACGTCAGGCGGGACGACCTGTATTGTTATAGAAACGTTATAAACGAGGGTGCTGCGAACCGGCGAACGGTGTTCGGCTTCGCGAATCCGCGTGTGCGCGGAGCTCCCGTTCCACTTGACGAGAGGGACAACATGCGAAGGACCGCCGGCATAGCGCTCGCTGCGCTGGGGCTCATAGTGGCTCTGGTCGGTATCATCATCGGAGTCGTCGATAAGACGGAAAGCACGGCGACCGCCGTTGCCGAGGGCGGATCGGCCCCTTACGTTTACAGCGCGCCGGGAGTGCTCGAACTGGGCGCCAAAACGGTGAAGGTGAAAGTGACCGGATCGAGTAACGCGGACGTCACGCTTGCTTTCGGGGCTTCCGACGACGTCGAGTCTTGGGTCAAAGGGCTTCACGCCACCAAGATCACGGGATTGACCGACTGGACGAAGCTGAAGACCGTGACGGTCAAGGCAGGCTCGAAGGCGAGCGAGAAGAAGGGCGCCCCGTCTCTCGCCGATTCGGACATGGGAATTGAGAAGAAGACGCAGAAGGGCTCGGTCGAGCAGCAGTATTGGATCGAAAATTCCGGTTCCATCTCGCTCATCGCAACAAGTTCAGACGGTAAGGCTCCCACCGTCAGCCTGACGTGGGACCGCAACATCAAGCCGTTCAACAACTTTCCGATCATTGTTCTCGGTTTGGGCATGGCCATCGCGGGAGCCGTCCTTTTGGCGCTAGACCATCGAGACAAGCTCCAGAAAGCCGAACGCGAGGCCATACGTGAACGCAAGCTCGCCCGCAGAGCTGCGCGTGCCGAGGCCGAGACGACGGTGCTCGCGGCCTCGGGCCCCTCGAGCTCCGATTCCCGTCAACATCGTGGTTCGCACGGCGGCTCTCAAGGTATCCCTCCGGGAACTCAAGGTACCCCTCCGGGAAATGGCGCGGGATGGAATGCGGAGCACGGCGCCTACGGTCCACGAGACGGCGGGGCGCCCGCCAATCCCGGTCCACAAGGCGAATCGATGCCCGGCAATGTTCGTTTTCCCGCAGCCAATCCGACTGTTCCGGGCATTGCCGTCGGTGGTCCCGTTAACCGTCCCGATGGCGGTGATGGCCCGGATGCGTCGGGTGGAATTTCCTGGCCTGGCGCTGCTCAGCCGATTGGCGCAACCCAGCCGATTGGCGCACCCGAGCCGGTTGGCGCACCCGAGCCGGTTGGCGCTGCTCAGCCGATTGACGGAACCTTGCCGATTGGTGCGACCCAGCCGATTGACGGAACCTTGCCGATTGGTGCGACCCAGCCGATTGGCGCACTGCCGCGGCAGATGGTGCCGCCGCAGGACATCCCTCCGCGCACAAACGTTCCGATGATCGGCAGCGACACGCAGGAAATCGATCCTGTAAGCATGATGGTTCACGAAGCTAGGATCGAAAGCGATGAGGGACTGCATTCAGAAATCCGTAGCGACAGTGATGAACGCCATAGGAGCGCGCGCCATGAGCAGGCGAGCGATACGGGTATGACCTTAGGCGCTGGAATCATCGCGGGTAGTCCCCGTGCTCACGAGCTGCGCGGACGCGAACTCTCAGAAAAAGACCGTATCGTCATCCCGGAAGCTTCCGGTCAAGAATTCACCGCCTTTAACCACGGTGCCGCTTCCGGTTTGGAAGCTCCCGCCCATGGCGCAGACTCCGGCCATGACACCGCGTCCATGCACACCGCGCCCGTTCCTGAAGGCCCTCTTGATTTGAACGCTGCCATCGCAGGCATGGGAGGGGGCGATGTCTCCGCAGCCGGCGCTGTCGGAGACGCCGAAATGCACAGAAGCGGCGCTGACGGCGCTGAAGACTTCCCCACAACCGCTTGGCGTGGCCGTTGGCGCTTCACCCAACTGGACGACGCCGGAAATGAGGAGAATGCACATGCTTAGAAAAGGAATGGGACTCGCCTTGGCCGCCCTTCTCGCGGGGGGATCCCTTGCGGCATGCGGTGACTCGGAGCCGCCCGTGCCCTCGCCGAAGGCTGCGACGTCGTCGGGATCGCGTCCCGCCGCTTCGATTCAGAACTTCGCGAGGATTTCGAAGCGTGTATTGAGCGCCGTTAATGCCAATGACAAGGATCTGACCACCGATAAGCTCGAGCAGACTACGGTGGGGCCGATGACCGTCATTCGCGGTGCGCAGTACAACACCAGACGTCTGCTGGGCGATTCCTACCCGATTGTCTCACTGGCCACGGACGTCAAGAAGAATCAGGTGGCGATTTCGGCGGCCAAGGGCTATCCGCGGCTCTCGATGGCCGTCATGGATCCGGTCAAAGGGACTAATCTTCCGGCTCTCAACGTCTTCTCGCAGGGCGGCGCTCGCGAGAATTGGAGGCTGTGGGGCACTCTCGAGGTCTTGCCAAAGGCTGAATTCCCGTCGATCGAAGGTGGCAAGACGGGGGCTGAGTTCATCAGCGCAGATTCCGGCAAGGGGCTCGTCGCCAGCCCGAAGCAAGTCATCGAGGGATACGTCAACCTCAACCAGACGCGCACCGACGGCAAGGGCCTGAACTTCGCAGAGGACTCGGTGCGCAAGGCTTTGCAGCAAGACAGTGACAAGAACAACAGCTCTGTCAGCGGTGCGGGAAAGGCGACGATGACGTTCGCTGTGGGAGACAACGGCCCGGTCGCCCTCCGCACCTCGGATGGTGGGGCCGTCGTTGTGGCGCAAATGAATTACTTCACGACGATGTCTTCGGACTCCGGCCATACCGTGACGGTAGGAGGCCCGATAGGAGGCATCGCGACCGGCAAAGCGGGAGGGAAGGTCAAGCTCGACGGAAACACGTTGACCGCCTCGAGCACATTGCTGGTGGCCTTCAAGGTTCCCGCAGCGAAAGCCAAGGACAAGACGATCAGCGTGATTGCCTCGGGCAAGTCCGTCACGCTGAGCGCAAAAGTACAGTGAGGTAAGAATGTCACAACCATTGTCGATGTACGGAGCGGTTGACCTCTCGTCCGTGGGGCCTGCCCCCGCCTCGGAGGGATCTGCGATCCACGGGCCCTTCATCCTAGACGTTTCGGCCGCCAACCTTCCGTCCGTCCTCGAAACATCGGCCCGGGTGCCCGTTATTGCGGTCTTTTTCTCGGCGCGTTCGCAGGACTCCGTGACGCTTGCCGATCGGCTTGGGGACATCGCGCGCAAAGCCGCGGGAAGCTTCCAATTGGCCAAGGTCGACGTCGATGCCGCTCCGGAGGTCGCTCAGGCTTTCAGGGTGAACGGAATTCCCTCGGCGGTGGCGCTTCTCCAGGGCCAGCCGCTTCCCCTCTTCGAGGGCCTCCCGGCCGAGGGCGACCTTCCCGCGGTGGTTGATCAGCTATTAGCAGCGGCGGCCCAATACGGGATCAAAGGAAGGCTTGACGGTGCCGAGGCTCCCGCGGAACCGGAGCTCAGCACGCATCATGCGGCGGGCCTAGCCGCGATCGAGGCTCGCGATTTCGTCAAAGCGGAGGAAGAATTCCAGCTCGCGCTCAAAGAGGAACCCGGAAACGAGGATCTCAAGCGCGGCTTGGCTCGGGCCCAGCTCATGCTCAGAGTGGCTGAGGCGAGCGAGCCTTTGGCAGCTGTCGAATCCGCCGACGGCGCCCCCGGCAATTGCGAGGCCCAGCTGACGGCCGCCGACGTCGAAGTCGCCTACGGGCGGCCAGATGCCGCCTTCACCCGCCTCATCGCGGCCGTGCAGCGCACAACCGGCGACGAACGGGAGAAGATCAGGGAAAGACTAATCGAGCTCTTCCAGGTAGTCGGCCCATCCGACCCCATGGTCTCGCAGGCCAGAAAGGCCCTTGCGAACGCTCTCTTCTAACGTTTTCAGCTTTCTAGTTTCTAGCGAGTTTCTATATCTCTCAGCGCGGTGGGTGCTTCTCGTGCGATCCGGGCGTGCGTAGCCGCGTGAACCAGGCGGTCGTATCGGGAGGGACGAATCCGTCAAGGCGCTCGCAGGCCGAATCGAGGGTCTCGGGGGCCGAACAGAGGATCGGGCGCCATCCTTCGGGGATGGGAACGGGACAATCGAAGGCGGTGACGATCAAGACGTCGCTGTCTTTGCCATCGTCGTCATGTTCGTGATCGCCGTCGTATCCCTTGCGCGGCCTCGTATTGAGGAAAGCGAGGCAGGAGCCTGCGGTACCGATCCCGTTGGTTGCGGCACCGATCCCGTCGGTCACGTCGATGAGTCCGCCGTGACCGAGCCCAAGTTCGCGTCGCAAAGCGTACATGCGTGTGAATAGGTTGAGCGGGGAGCCCGGGTCGTTCCTTTGCCGGTCCACCGCGTAGTCTGCCCATTCGGCCGGCTGCGGCAGCCAGGATTGTCCGTCGGGGGAAAACCCGAATGCCGGGGCGTCGGCCTCCCAAGGGATCGGAACCCGGCATCCGTCGCGTCCCGTCTCCTCTCCGTTCGTTCGGAAAAAGGCCGGATCTTCTCGCAGCTCGTCGGGCAGCGCCATGTGCTCGGGAAGGTTGAGTTCTTCACCCTGCCACAGATAGGCCGATCCCGGCAGGGCTGCCATGAGCATATGCGCTGCCAGCGCCCGCCTGTGGCCCGCCACAACGTCGGGAAGCGGATCGCCCGCTTTGATGCCCTTGGGGTAGTCTCCGGCGTCGGCGAGCCCCAGGCGGGCGGTTGCGCGGATGACATCATGATTCGAAAGCACCCAAGTGGTCGGCGCACCCACGGCATCCATGTCTCGCAGCGAATCGGCTATGACGCGCCCCATGCGTTCAGCCGTCCAGGATGAATCGAGGAATTCGAAGTTAAAGGATTGGCTCATTTCGTCGGCCCGTACGTATTTGGCCACGGCCGACGAAGGCGAGACCCAGGCCTCGGCGACGAGCATGCGATCGGGCCCGAACTCGTCGAGAACCCGGCGCCACTGCCGATAGATGTCGTGAACGCCGTCGAGATTCCACATGGGCGCCGGCCCCATATTTCCTTCGCCGCGATCGTCTGTGGAGATCTCGCTGTTGTCTCTATCGCCAGTGGACGTGTCGCGATTATCGGCGGCCGTGCTGCCCTCGCCCGCTGCCGCCCTGCCCTCGCCTTCGACCATCGCAACTTTGCGGCCCCAATCGGGTAGGGCCGGATCTTTGACGAGCCCGTGGGCGACGTCCACGCGGAATCCGTCGATTCCGCGGTTGAGCCAAAATCGCAAAATATCGCAGAATTCAGCGCGAACCTCGGGATTGGACCAGTTGAGATCGGGCTGCGAAGAGTCGAAGAGATGCAGGTACCAGGATGTGTCCTTCTCCCACGGGGAACTCGGGGCGTCCTCGCGGTCGCATACGCGCGTCCACGCCCTGCCGCCGAAGACGGAACGCCAATTATTGGGGGAAGAACGGAACCAGTAGCGTTCGCGCTCGGGTGAGCCGGGGCCTGCCGCCAAGGCCTGCCTGAACCATTCGTGGCGGTCGCTCGTGTGATTGGGCACGATGTCGAATATGACGCGCAAACCCAGCGAGTGGGCTCGCGCGATGAGCGCGTCGACGTCGGCCATCGTGCCGAACATCGGATCGATGTCACGATAGTCTTCGACGTCGTACCCGGCGTCACGCTGAGGGCTTCGGTAGAACGGGCTGAGCCACACGGCGTCCACACCCAGATCTGACAGGTGGCCCAATCGCGATGTCACGCCCGGTATGTCCCCCACGGCTCCGCGCGAGGAGGCGAAAGACCTGGGATAGACCTGATAGATGACGGCGTCTTGCCACCACTGCTGCGGAATGGTGGGGGAATGCAAAAGCGTGAAACCAGGAAAATCTAGGGAGGTCATTTCCTTATGCACCGCCTTTCACGCGCCTCTGTGCGGCGCAGTCGATTCACGCACGATGAGTTCGCCATGGAATTCCATCGACGTTGGGGCGTGGGCATTTCCTATAAGTGCCATGATGGTCGAGATCGCCCCTTCGCATATCGCCCTCACCGGTTGGCGAATAGTGGTTAATGGAGGGGAGGAAAACGCCATGAGCGGGGAGTCGTCGAATCCGGTGACGGAAACGTCTTCGGGTACGCGAATGCCCTGGGCGCTGCACTGGCGGATGACGCCGAGCGCCATAATGTCGCTTCCGCACACGATGGCCGTGCAGCCTTCCTTAAGCAGCATTCTGGCAGCGCTTTGGCCACCCTCGACGGTGTAGAGAGTGTGGACCACGGGTGCCGTGGCGTCGGGCGCGTGGGAGTCCATGGCCGAGCGGAACCCCTTCACTTTCATTTGAGAAGGGATGAATCGTTCGGGGCCCATGGCCAATCCGATTGAGGTGTGCCCGAGCGAGATGAGGTGGCGAACGCATTGCCCAACGGCGTCGGCCGAATCCGTTGAAAAATCGGGCGTGGCAATCTGCGGGTTGGGGCCGTTGACGGTGACGAACGGAAGGCCGATCTCTCTCAACCGCTCGTACCTGCTGACCGAGGCTGACACATCCGCGTGAAGGCCCGAAACAAAGATGATTCCGGCCACGTGTTGCTCCAGAAGAAGCTCGACGTAGGAATCCTCGGTGATTCCCCCTGCCGTCTGCGTGCACAACATTGGCGTGTACCCGTAGGAGGAAAGTGTGCTTTCGATATTTTGCGCGAAGATCGGGAATATCGGATTCGTCAGTTCGGGCACGATAAGCCCGATTCGTCCACCGGGGTGTTCCCTCAGCTTTTCCGGGCGTTCGTATCCGAGCAAGTCGAGCGCTGTGAGAACGGCCTGACGCGTCGCCGAAGCAACCGTTTCCTTGCCGTTGAGAACGCGAGAGACCGTTGCGGTCGATACCCCCGCCTGTTGAGCCAGATCTGAAAGCCGAATGCGATCCGCCATGCTCACCCCCGAGGCAACTCTGCCCCTCGTGTCCGTGACGCCGAGACGTCATATCGGCGTCGTTACGATCAGCTTACCGCCAGATGGCAGGCCGGGAAAATGATGGGGAGGAGGCGGTCGCGGTCAAGGGGGTGCGGCCGCGACCGCCACGTCAGAGGTTCACGCTTTCGCGTTCTTTTTCGAGCCGGTGTTCTTCGCGCTCGCCCCCGCGTCTTTCGCGTTCGACGTCGACGCGGCGCTCTTCGCTGCACCGGACGGCGACGTGCGGCCTTTCGTTCCCTTGGCAGCACTAGTCTTGGCTGCGGCCTTCTTGGCGGCAGGCTTCTGGCCGGGCTTGGGGGTCAGGTAAACGACTCCGAATGGGGGCAACTCCAAAAGGGCCGAGTGATCGCGTCCGTTCCAGTTGACCTCCTCAGCCTTGACCTCGCCAAAATTACCGACGCCAGAGCCGCCGTATTCGAGGCC
>ERZ773067.1628-NODE-1628-length-11810-cov-23.823224_pt1 | contig 11810 bp, 10 predicted proteins | sample MGYA00580622_ERZ773067 | MGnify/ENA primary metagenome ERZ773067 (study PRJEB29015, sample SAMEA2737998) | human oral metagenome | biome: human oral; feature: human-associated habitat; material: dental | place: China | collected 2113 ...
TCTCCGACATGATCATCACGCAGCGCGGCTTCCAGTCGAACTCGAAGATCATCACGGTCTCCGACGAGATGCTTGAGACGCTGATCAACATGAAGCGCTGATTCTATCTGTAAAACGCAAAAGGCTGCCCGGTGGGGCAGCCTTTTTCTATGGAAAACCAAACCCATAACTAATATTTATATATTTTATGCTTTACCAATAATTAAGAATTGATGTATAATAGCTACGCTGCATTATCCTTGTGCAGGGCCGAAAGCCCTGTGTAGAATGGAGGAATTATATCTATGGAAATGCTGTTGGGCTTTATTGTCCTTCTTGTCTGTCTGGTCGTCGGCGTACGGCACGGCGGACTTGGACTTGCGGTCATCAGCGGATTTGGCCTGGTGATCTACACCTTTGTCTTTGGCTATCAGCCGGGCAAGCCGCCGATCGATGTCATGCTGATCATCCTTGCGGTGGTCACCTGTGCGGGTTTCCTTCAAACTTCGGGCGGACTCACCGTTATGCTGAAGTATGCGGAGAAATTCCTGCGCAATAATCCAAAGCACGTTACAATCCTCGCGCCGCTTACGACATGGTTCCTGACGGTGCTCTGCGGAACGGGCCACGTGGTCTACACGATGTTCCCGATCATCTATGATATTGCCATTAAGCAGGGCATCCGTCCCGAGCGTCCGATGGCGGTCTCATCCGTCGCATCGCAGATGGGCATCTGTGCCTCGCCGGTCTCGGTTGCGGTCGTCTCGATGGTCGCGTTCCTCTCGACCTCGGGCCATGAGTTCTCGGTGTTCCAGGTGCTTTCGGTCTCGATTCCCGCGACAGGTCTCGGCGTCCTCTTTGCGGCGCTTTGGAGCTATCGCCGCGGCAAGGATCTCGAACAGGATGAGCGCTTCCAAGAGTTTATCCGTGATCCGGAGAATAAGGCGTATGTCTACGGCGATTCAGAAACGCTGCTCGACAAGGAACTGCCGAAGGAATACTATCGCGCCATGTATATTTTCTTCATCGGCATCATTGCCATCGCAGTTTTGGGCAATTTCCCCGAGCTCCTGCCGAAATTCCCGCCGAAGCCAGACGCTGCGCCCAAGGCGATCTCGATGGTCATCGTTATCCAGATGGTTATGCTGCTCGTGGGCGCAAGCATTCTCCTCTCCTGCAAGGTCAAGGCGAAGGATGTGGGGAACTCGCAGGTGTTTCGTTCGGGTGTCGTTGCGCTCGTCTCGGTCTATGGCGTCGCGTGGATGGCAGACACGTATTTCGCAAATCATATGGGGTTCCTCAAGGGGTTCCTCGGCTCTGCCGTGCAGTCCTATCCATGGGCATATGCCATCCTTACTTTCTTTACGTCGAAGCTTGTGAACTCGCAGGGTGCCGCGATCGCGATCGTTGTTCCGATGGCGCTCAACGTGGGCATGGACCCGATTCTCATCCTGTCCTTTATCTCGGCGTGCTACGGCTATTTTTTCCTGCCGACCTATCCGTCCGATCTTGCGTGCATCGGATTTGACCGTTCTGGTACGACGCGCATCGGCAAGTACATTCTGAACCACTCGTTCATGATCCCGGGCCTGATCGGCGTCATCTCCGGCTGCTGTGTCGGCTACGTGGTCGCGCATCTGCTCTTCTGATGTCTTTATAACAAGAACGCCGCCTGCAGAGATCTCTGCAGGCGGCGTTCTTGTTATTTCACAGGATTGGCATCTCACCGTTGTGGCTGAGGATGTCCTTGCTGAAGTCGATGAAGGACTGTGCGGCGCGCGAGATGTAGCGGTCGCGCTTCCATGCGAGCCCGATGTCCACGTAGATCGGACTGGCAAGCGGCAGTGCACGGATGCCCTGTACATCACGCACAATCATATCGAGGAGGAAGGCGTTGCCGACGCCGCTCTCCACAAGTCCCATGATGGTGACGACCTGATTGGACTCGAGCACGATATTCGGCGTGACGCCTGCGGCTTTCATCTTTTGCAGCATGGTCTGCCGCAGGAAGGAGCCTTCCTTGAGCATGATGAGGTTCTGGTTCTCGATATCCTGCAGCGTGATTGCCTTGCGGCCGGCAAGATCGCTGCCCTCGGGTACGCAGCAGACAACTTGGCTGCGTACCATCGGGAGCAGCTGGAGGTTCGGCGAGGAGTCCGGGACGATGATGATGCCGAAATCCAGTTCGTCGCGTTCCAGCTGCTCGCGGATGGCGACAGATCCCTCTTCGTGGAGATAGACGTCAAGATGTGAGTAGCGGCGCTGGAAGCTCGAAAAGATCTTCGGGAAGAGATAGGCCCCCATCATGGGCGGAATGCCGATCTTGATCGTGCCTTTCTGCAGCTGCTTGTAGTCGTTGACCTCGAGTACGGCGTCCTGTATATTGCGCAGGGCTACCTCGACGCGGCCGAGAAAGACTGCACCCTCGGGCGTGAGCGAGAGCTGCTTTTGGCTGCGGTCAAAGAGCTGGATGCCGAGTTCACCCTCCAACTTTTTGATCGCGACGGTGATATTGGGCTGGGAGACGCGGAGACGTTCGGCGGCGCGCGTAATGTTTTTGAGTCGGCTCGCCATCTGGAAATACTCCAACTGCCGTAGTTCCATAAGACCATCCTCCTAATAAATCTTTTTTATGTGCTTTCTATTATATCATATTTTGAATGAATACATGATAGGATAATGCAAATTTATTGAAAAAATTTCCTTACTTTTTTGGAGTTTTTTTAAAAAATAGGTAGGATTTTTCGGCGATTTATGGAATAATATAAAAGACATGGACGAATATCTGACGGATCAGATAAGTGATACGTTCATTGATTGAGAGAAAAGGATTGGGGGGCTTTTGCTTTGGAAAAATCAACGGTCATCGGGATTATTATGGGACTAATCTCGGTCTTTGTTGGTATGATCTTGAAGGGGGCACCGCTCTCGGCGCTCAATAACCCGGCAGCGTTCCTCATCATCATTGGCGGTACATTTTCATGTCTGTTCATCGGTTTCCGCATGGAGCAGCTGGGAAATTTTTTCAACCTTATCAAGAAAACGTGCAAGGTTCCCCAGCTGCAGGAAAAAGGACAGCTCGTCCAGCAGTTCATTGAGCTGTCTCAGATTGCGCGGCGCGAGGGAATCCTCGCCCTCGAGAGCAAGGCACAGGAGATTCAGGACCCGTTTTTCCGAACGGGTCTCGGCATGGTCATTGATGGTATGGACCCGGATTTTGTGGGGGATGTCCTGGATGCCGAGCTCGCGATCATGCAGGAGCGCCACGCAGAGGGGCGTTCGATGTTCACGCAGGCAGGCACCTATGCGCCGACACTCGGCGTTCTGGGCGCGGTTGTCGGTCTGATTGCAGCGCTCGGCAACCTGAATGATATTGACAAGCTGGGACACTCGATCGCTGCGGCGTTCGTTGCAACGATTCTTGGTATCTTTACGGGATACGTTCTCTGGCATCCGTTCGCGAATAAGCTTAAGATCATGTCGGAGCAGGAAGTCAGTCAGAAGCGCATGATCATCGAGGGAATTCTCTCGCTCCAAGCGGGAGATTCTCCTACGGCGATCGAGGCAAAACTTATGGTCTTCATCCCCCAGACGGAGCGTGAGGCGCTGAAGGGAGAGGGCTGACATGGCGCGCAAAAAGCATGGGAAGCCCCATGAGGAAGAGCTTAACGAAGCTTGGCTCCTGCCTTATTCCGATCTGATGACGCTGCTGCTGGCGCTGTTCATCGCGCTGTTTGCAATGTCGCAGACGGACGCGTCAAAGATGCAGCAGCTGGCCGAGGCGTTTACTGCGGCATTCAACATGGGCGGGCCGTCGTTCTTCTCCGGAATGGGGCCGTCCAACTCACAGTCGGATGCATCCATCAGCGGCGTAGACAACGGTACCGGCGCCTACCTCAAGGAAAATGCAGACCTGAGTGAAGCAAAAGAAAAGCTGGAGCAGTATATCAAGGAACACGACCTTCAAGATCAGGTGAGTACGGAGCTGAGCGAAGAAGGCTTGATGATCCGTCTGAAGGAGAGAGCGCTCTTTGCTTCTGGCTCAGCGCAGCTGCAGGGCCAGGCAGAGCAGATTGTTCCCGTCATTGCGGCGCTCCTCTCATCACTGCCGGAGCGTGTGACGATCTCCGGGCATACGGATAATGTGCCGATCTCGACGGCGCAGTTCCCCTCGAACTGGGAGCTGAGTTCGGCGCGTGCAGTGAGCCTTATGCGCGGCCTGATGACCGCGCAGCCGACGTTGAACCCGGCTCGCTTCAGTGCGCTCGGGTACAGCGAGTACCGTCCGATCGCATCGAATGATACGGATGAGGGCCGCGCCCAGAATCGCCGCGTTGAGGTCTTTATCGCGCGCAGCATGCGATACTCCGGAGATACGACGAGCAGTACCTCCAACGGGCAGGCGACGGCGAGTGAGAGTGCGCCGTCGACGATGATGCCGGCCTCAACAGGACTGCCGGGAGGAACGGCGGCAGGGACATCTGCGCGTCCCATACAAGGGCCACCGGGCATTGTGCCGGAACCTTTGCAGCATTGAGGAGCAGAGAAGATGAAAGGGACTATTGCAGGGGCAATGGTCCCTTTTTCCGTCATTGGATCAGGAGATGCTATGATTCTCGGGATTGGCAGCGATATTATTCACATTCCGCGCGTTGCGCGCGCGATTCAAAATCCGCGCTTTCTCGCGCGTGTTTATACTGCGGGTGAGCGTGCCTATGCAAAGAGCCGCGGCAAGGGAATGCCTGCAAGTCTTGCCGCGCGCTTTGCGGGCAAGGAGGCCGTGCTGAAGGCATTCGGGACAGGGCTGCGTGCGGCAGCGCTGCATGATATTGAGATCCTGCCGGATGCGCTCGGCGCACCGCAGGTTCGCCTGAGCGGATATCTTGCGGGGCGCGCGGAGGAGATGGCGATCGATCGCGTATGGATCACGCTCAGTCATGAGCGTGATTATGCGACGGCATATTGTATTTTGGAGGGTCAGCGATGAATGTATCGTTTGCAGAAGACATGCGCAGAATCGATGAAAGCGTGGTGAAGGACTACGGTTTGCCTGCCGCCGCTTTGATGGAGAATGCGGGACGGCGAACCGCGGAGGAGGCTGCTGCGCTGATCGGCAGTGCGGCGGATAAGGTGTTCGCTGTCTTTGCCGGCGGCGGAAACAATGGGGGAGATGCCTTTGCCGCCGCACGCCATCTCATGAATATGGGGGCGCGGGTGAAGCTGTTCTTCATGGGAGAGGAAGAACGCCTCGGAGAGACGGCGCGTGCAATGCACAGTGCTCTGCGGAGCATGGGCACAGAGATTCGCCCGCTCGTCAGCGATCGCGACTGGGATCGCCTGCGTGTCTCTCTTCGCTTTGCTGACGCAGTGGTGGACGGCATTCTCGGCACGGGGGTGCAGGGAGAGCTGCGCAAGCCGGTCCTGCGGCTGATCGAGGAGATCAATGCAGCCGGGAAGCCCACGATTGCGATTGATATTCCGAGCGGGGTGGAGGCGAATACCGGGCGTGTTTCGTCGCTCGCCGTCCGCGCAGATCGGACACTCGCGCTCGGACTGCCGAAGGTGGGACACTTCCTTGGAGAGGGCGCAAACGCCGCAGGGGAACTGCTCGTCGATGATATCGGCATCCCCCATGCCCTGCTTGACGGCACACAGCTGCGTCAGTCCCTGATCACGCGGGTGGCCGCAGAAAAACTCCTGCCTGCGCGCAGCCGCGATGCGCACAAAGGCACCTGCGGACATATTCTCGTCGTTGCAGGCTCGCTCGGGATGACGGGCGCCGCGGCGCTTGCTGCACAGGCGGCTCTCCGCATCGGAGCAGGACTTGTGACGCTCGCGGTGCCGGAACGCCTCTATGCCGTGCTTGCGGCAAAGATGACGGAAGTCATGGTCGTACCTGTCCCGGATGAGGGGAAGGGATACTTCGGCGGGGTAGCGGCTCTGCAGGAGACGCTGACGCTCGCGGCGGATGCCGATGCCGTACTGATCGGCCCCGGGATCGGGCGGGCACAGGAGACGAGTGAGTTCGTGCGCCTTTTTGCTGCGGATGTGAAGGCACCACTTGTGATGGATGCAGATGCGATCTTTGCCTTCCGCGGTCATCTGGATGCACTGCGTGAGCTGCCGCAGGTGCCGATTCTGACGCCGCATCTTGGCGAGTTTGCCGGGCTTCTCGGCAAGACAACGGATGCAGTGCAGGATAATTTGCTGCATACGGCACGAGAAGCGTCACGTGCGCATCAGGCGGTCTTTGTGGTGAAGAGCGCGTGCACGATTGTCGTCTATCCCGACGGGGACGCTTTCTTTACGACCTGCGGAAATGCGGGCATGGCGACGGCAGGTGCGGGCGATGTGCTCGCGGGTGCGATCGTCGGACTGATGCGTCAGATGGAGAGTGCCATGACGCCGATCGTCGGTGTGTATCTGCACGGACATGCGGGCGATCTCGCCTACGCACGCAACGGGAATGGACTGACGGCGGGCGATATTTTGACGGAGCTCCCGCAGGCGCTCATAGAGTTGACAAGATAGCTGTACGGTACTATGATAGAACATAAAATTTATAGGAAAGAGGCACTTGATTATGGCAAAGGCGGACATTGACTGGGGCAATCTGGGGTTTGTATATCGCTCCCTGCCGCAGCGCTATATAGCAAACTATGCGGACGGGAAATGGGATGCCGGCGGGCTTTCCTCGGACGCGACGGTTGCGATCAACGAGTGCGCAGGCATTCTGCAGTACTGCCAGGAGGTCTTTGAGGGGCTGAAGGCATATGAGACGGTCGACGGGCATATCGTGACATTCCGCCCCGATCTCAACGCGGCGCGCATGTATGATTCTGCCGCATATCTCGAGATGCCTTCGTTCCCGAAGGAGCGCTTTCTCGAGGCGGTAGATGCTGTGGTTGCTGCGAATCGCGACTATGTTCCGCCGTACGGTTCCGATGCGTCGCTCTACCTGCGTCCCTTCCTGTTCGCTTCGGGTGAGGTGATCGGCGTAAAGCCCGCCGACGCCTATCAGTTCCGTCTCTTTGCGACGCCGGTAGGGCCCTATTTCAAGGACGGCGCAAAGCCTGTGCGCCTCTGCGTAAGTGCATTTGACCGTGCGGCGCCGCACGGCACGGGGCATATCAAGGCGGGGCTGAACTATGCAATGAGCCTGCATGCCTATATGGCGGCGCATGCGGCGGGCTATGATGAGAACATGTTCCTTGACGCGGCGACACGTACCTATGTCGAGGAGACGGGCGGCGCGAACTTCCTGTTCGTGACGAAGAACGGCACGGTTGTGACGCCGAAATCGGGATCCATCCTGCCGTCGATTACGCGGCGCTCGCTCGTTTACATCGCGGAGCACATCCTCGGCATGAAGGTGGAGGAGCGGCCCGTCGCATTTGCGGAGCTTTCGGAGTTCGCGGAATGCGGACTCTGCGGAACGGCGGCGGTCATCTCTCCGGTCGGTTCAGTGACGCACGGCACCAAGGTGATTTCGTTCCCCAGCGGCATGGAACACATGGGCCCGGTCCTGCAAAAACTCTATGATACGCTGCGCGGGATTCAGCTCGGGACGGTCGAAGCACCCGAAGGCTGGATCCGCAGGATCTGCTGATGACATTTCGTCCTTTTTTGAGAGAAGGATTCCGCTGTATGCGGAAAACTCTCACGGAAGGACGAAATTTTTTTTGGGAGAATGGGACAGGTCACAAGGATTTTTGATAATCAGAGAGAAATTCTAAATAGATAGCATCTGCTGTGCAGCGTGCATTTTGCCTGTGGGAATGTATTTGGGGAAATACAAATGGGAAGGGAAGATTTTACCTGGGGGGTTCTTATGCCGCTTGATTTTACGATGCCGACACAGTTTCACGGCATTCTGTCGACCATCGCTCCGCTGGATATTCTCGATATCCTGATCGTGGCGGTCATCCTCTACCGCGTCTATGTCATGCTTGAAGATACGCGTGCCATTACGCTCGCGAAGGGGATTCTCGTTCTTCTCGGCGTGACGGTCGTGGCGAGTTATTTTAATCTGCATGTGATCTCGTGGCTTCTGCAAAAGTCCGTGACGCTGCTCTTTGTTGCGCTGCCGATTGTCTTTCAGCCGGAGCTGCGGCGCGCGCTCGAGCATCTCGGACAGGGGCGTTTTTTTCGCGCCGGCGGGCTTATGGATGACGAGGAGGCGCAGAGCACGGTCCGCGAGATTCGAAATGCGGTGAAGATCCTCTCGGCGAATAAGATCGGTGCGCTGCTTGTCATTGAGCGCAATATGGGTCTGAATGACATCAGCGCGACAGGCATCCAAATCGACGGCCTCATCACCTCTGACTTCCTCATGAATGTCTTTATTCCGAATACGCCTCTGCATGACGGTGCGGCGATTATCCGCGGCAATCGGCTGATCGCGGCGGGGTGCCTCCTGCCGCTCACGGAGAATCGTACGCTCTCGACGGAACTGGGAACCAGGCATCGTGCGGCGATCGGTCTCTCCGAGCAGTGCGACGCGCTCATTGTCGTTGTCAGCGAGGAGACGGGGACGATTTCGATTGCGGAGAATGGGCGGATTCATCGCCATTTGGACGGAGATGAGCTGACGCATATATTGACGCCTGCGTTTGCGTACAGTTCGCGCTCGTCGATTCTGGACATGGTCCGGAGCTGGAGGAAGAAATGATGACGAAGCTTCGGAACGCTGTGCAGCATAATCTGCCGGCCAAAATACTTGCGCTCCTCGTGGCTGTTGTGCTCTGGCTCTACGTGATGAACGATCAGAACCCTGCGATCGAGGGAAACTACACGGTGCCGGTAACGATCGAGAATGCACCGGACGGTTATCAGATCAATGCGGCTGCCGATACAGTGACGATCCGCGTGCGCGGTGCGCGGTCGCTCTTTGTTGCGGCAGACCGCAGCGATTTTCATGCGAGCGTTCGCCTCTCGGACTTTGTCGAGGGGGAGAAGGCATATACCGTGGAAACCTCCATTCCTTACGGCTTTGAACTGGTCAGCATTTCGCCGGACAAGATCTCTGTGACGCTTGACCGCATTGTGCAGAAGACGTTTAAGGCGGAGCTGACCGCTTCCGGTGAGCCTGTCAGCGGCTATACCGTGGATAAAATTACGCAGGCGAATGAGACGGCGACAGTAGAAGGCCCTCGTTCTCTTGTGGATCGCGTTGTACATATTGCCGGTCATATCAGTCTCGCAGGACAGTCGGGCGATTTTTCGGTACATACATCACTGCATGCCATTGATGCCGACGGGCGCGAGGTATCCGGCGTTGCGCTGCTGCCGGAATCGACGGATGTCTCTGTCCGGCTGGCGCGGGGGTTATCGCGCAAAGTCGTGGAGGTGCAGGCACGCCCGCGCAGCGACCTCGCTCCGCATCTCCGGCTTGAGGGGATCACGGTGGAACCCGCGCGCATCGAGATCGCAGGGCCGGAGGATGTGATCGGCAAGATCACGAGCATCGGCACGGAAGAATTCTCGCTTTCAGATGTGCATGAGACGGAGAAGCGTCAGGTAAAGCTCCGCCTTCCCGCGGGAGTGACCGTGACGGATCCGAATGTGACAGTGGAGGTTAAGGTCGGAGACATGCGATGATACGCGTAAAGAATCTGCGCGTTCCCTATGATGACGCTCGCCCGCTCAAAGAAATTGCGGCAAAACGTCTCAAGATATCACCCTGTGCCGTGCACGGGGTGATTGTCGTTCATAAGGCCTTGGATGCGCGGCGGCGGAACGGAGCACCGATCGTATGGAATTATACCATTGATGTTGATGCGGCGGATGAGAAGGACGTGCGCGCACGCGCACGCCGTGATTCGGATATTGCACCTGCGGAGAGAGAGGAGCCGCTTGCAATTCCGTATTGCAGGGCGGGAGCGTACGGCACACATCGTCCCGTTGTCGTTGGTTTCGGCCCGGCAGGCATCTTCGCGGCATGGACGCTCGCACGTGCGGGCGCTGCGCCGCTTGTTTTGGAGCGCGGGCAGGATGTTGACCGGCGCACGCAGGACGTTGCGCGTTTTTGGCAGACGGGCATACTTGACACGTCGTCCAACGTGCAGTTCGGCGAGGGCGGGGCGGGTACGTTCTCGGACGGAAAGCTGACGGCGCGCAGCAATGATCCGCGCATGCGGGAGATCATAGAGGCGTTTATCGCAGCGGGAGCGCCCGCAGAGATACGGTATCTCCAGAAACCGCACATCGGGACGGACATCCTGCGGCGGGTGGTGAAGAACCTGCGCGGGGAGATCGTCCGCATGGGCGGCGAGATTCGCTTCGGTGCGCAGGTGACCGGAATCGAGCGGCAGGTGGGGCGGATCGCGGCGCTGATCGTGAGCGATGCGGAGCGCATACCTGCGGACGCCGTATTTCTCGGCATCGGTCACTCAGCACGCGACACCTATGCGATGCTGCATGAGGCGGGGGTGGCGATGGAGGCAAAGGCATTTGCCGTCGGCGTGCGCATCGAGCATCCACAGGCGTTTATTGACCGCATGCAGTACGGGGATGCCGCAGGAAGTGAATATCTGCCCGCAGCAGATTATGCTTTTACCTATCGGGACACGATCGGCGGGCGCGGCGTCTATTCGTTCTGCATGTGTCCAGGCGGCATGGTGGTTGCAGCGGCCTCGGAGGAGGGGCGGCTCGCGACGAACGGGATGAGTAATTATCATCGCGCTTCGGGCACGGCGAACAGTGCGCTGCTCGTGCAGGTGAATCCTGCAGACTGGGGAGGAGATGTGCTGGGCGGCATCCGCTTTCAGCGGGAGCTGGAAACGCGCGCCTTTCACCTCGGCGGCGGAGATTTTCGTGCGCCTGTACAGTCGGTTGGAGATTTCCTCGCCGGGCGTACGGGGACGATGGATTTTGCTGCTGCGCCGACCTATGCGCCGGGCGTGCGCCCCGCAGATCTGCGCGTCCTCCTGCCGGCAGAATGCACGGCATCGCTTGCGCGCGCCCTTCGTCATTGGGATGCGCGTGTGCCGGGATTCGGTGCGGCGGATATTCCAATGACAGGTGTTGAATCGCGATCCTCTGCTCCCTGCCGCATTCTCCGCGACGCCGGGACGATGGAAGCGGTCTCTGCGGCGGGGCTCTATCCCGTCGGCGAGGGCGCGGGCTATGCGGGCGGCATTATGAGTGCTGCGCTCGACGGGCTGAAAGCCGCACTTGCTTTTTTAGGAAAGATAAAGTAGATTATGATGAGGATAAAACAGATCAATAGGGGGCTTTCACAGTGAGACTTTTTGGAACGGACGGAGTGCGCGGAGAGGCCAATACGGAACTCACACCGGAGCTGGCATACCATCTTGGACGTGCGGCGACGCTCTATTTCGGAGCGCGTGCGAATATGCGCCCGCGTATTTTGATCGGGCGGGATACACGCATCTCGGGCGAGATGTTCGAGGCGGCGCTGACGGCGGGCATCTGCTCGGCGGGCGGCGCTGCTCTGCTGGTGGGCGTGGTTCCGACGCCGGCGATCGCCTATCTCGCGCGCGCACACAAGGCGATGGCAGGCATCGTGATCTCTGCCTCGCACAATCCGTTTCCCGACAACGGCATTAAGTTCTTCGGCGGCGACGGCTACAAACTGCCGGACACTGTGGAGGATGAACTCGAACAACTCGTCTGCCGCCTCCAAGCGAATGACGACGCGGCGCGTCCCACGGGCAAGGACATCGGGATTGTGGAGTATCGCGATGATCTTCTCAATCAATACATCGACTATGTGGTGCGCACCTGTACAGAGCGCTTCGACGGCATGAAGATCGTGCTCGACTGTGCGAACGGTGCCGCCTACGAGGCGATGCCGAAAGTGCTGCGCC
>ERZ773067.1629-NODE-1629-length-11810-cov-4.185623_pt1 | contig 11810 bp, 11 predicted proteins | sample MGYA00580622_ERZ773067 | MGnify/ENA primary metagenome ERZ773067 (study PRJEB29015, sample SAMEA2737998) | human oral metagenome | biome: human oral; feature: human-associated habitat; material: dental | place: China | collected 2113 ...
CTTGCTCGGGCAGACGCGCGACGATGCGGCGGGCGAGGCGTTTGACAAGGTGGCTCGCGTGCTCGGGCTGCCGTATCCGGGCGGCCCCGAGATCGACCGCCTCGCGAAAGAGGGCGACGCCTCGGCCATCGACTTTCCGCGCGCCTTGGAAGAAGAGGGCAACTACGAGTTCAGTTTCAGCGGCTTGAAGTCCGCCGTCTTGAACTATCTGAACTCGATGAAGCTCAAGAAGATCGAGGTCAATGCCGCCGACGTCGCAGCGTCGTTTCAGAACGCCGTCGTCGAGACGCTCGTCGAGAAGTCGCTCGCGGCTCTGCGTGAGACGGGGCTGAGGACGCTGGTCTTGGCGGGCGGCGTCGCGGCGAACAGCTCGCTCGAAGGGCGGCTTCGCCAGGCGGCGGCAAAGGGCGGCATCGAGTTCCATTATCCGGGGCTTCGGCTCTGCACGGACAATGCGGCGATGATCGGCTGCCGCGCCTACTATCAGGCTCTGGCGGGCGGCTTCTCAGACGCTCATCTGAACGCCGTGCCGGGGCTTTCGCTGCGCGATGTGGGCGGGGCGTGACGCATGCTTCCGATGCTCGCTGCACGATGGACGAAAGGCGCGGCAAGAGCGATGATTCCTAGCGTTTCGCTTGGTCATCCTCCAAGAAATGGCAAAATAATTTCAGTTGCGCTTTTTGTTTGAATCTGTTAGAATAGGTAGGCAAGCGCAGGTTTGGACATGCCAAGCCGTCGGTGCGTGCAGCGTCCGAGAGGGACGTTTTCACATAATTATCAGCAAGGGAGATATTTCATGGAGTTCCAGGACAGGACATTGGTTTGCAAGGATTGTGGCAAGGAGTTCACGTTCACCGCAGGTGAGCAGGAGTTCTACAAGGAGAAAGGGTTTGAAAATGATCCGGTTCGCTGCCGCGACTGCCGCGGAAAGAGACGCCGCAGCCATGATGGCGACAGCGGTGAGCGCACGATGTTCCAGGTGACATGCGCTGCCTGCGGCAAGGAGACGGAAGTTCCGTTCGAGCCGAAGGATGACCGCCCGGTCTACTGCCGCGATTGCTTCTCTGCCAGAAGGGGCAGATAAGCCGAAGCTTTGCATACTTTTGCCCGATGGAAGCCTGCGGGATGGTTTCCTTTCATCGGATAAGACGCAAACTTTCGTAGCATAAGGTACAGTCTCCTCTTGTTTTATATGCTAAGATGGTAAGGATGGCATATAAAATGAGAGGGGACTGTTTTTTATGAAAGAATGGTGCGTGATTTATTCGTCGCTTACGGGAAATACGAAGCTCATCGCCGAAGCGATGGCGGCAGAAGCGGACGCCGACCTCTTCTCGGTGGAGAAAGCGCCGGAAGACCTCTCGAGCTACGAGGCCGTGGCGCTCGGCTATTGGCTGCGGCGCGGTGCGCCCGATCCGAAGATGCTCGCGCTCCTGCCAAAGATTGAGGGCAAGGATGTCGTATTTTTCCAGACGCACGGCACAGATCCGGGCAGCGAGCATGCCGTCACGGCGTTCGCGCGTGCAGGATATGCGCTCGGCGCGGACTGCTATATCGCGGGTACGTTTTCGTGTCAGGGCAAGATCAATCCGAAGATTGTAGAAAAGCGCAAGAAGGAAGCTGCCGCAGAGGATGATCCGCACGCGGGAAAGAAGGCGCAGGCGCGCTGGCAGAGAGCCGCGAGCCACCCCGATGCTGAGGATCTGCAAAGGGCGCACGATTTCATGCGCGTGATGCTGGAAAAGCGGTTGAAGCGGAAGGCGCGGCTCGAAGCGGGCAAGATATAATACGGATAAAGTGCAGGGGGAGTGTACATGGACGCTTCCCCTTTTCACGTTCTTGTGCTATACTTTCCTTAATGATTTCTTATGGAGGCGGTGGCTGATGGAGAGGAAGATCCTCTTGAATCCAGGTCCGGCGACGACGACGGATACGGTGAAGATGGCACAGGTCGTGCCCGATATTTGTCCGCGCGAAGAAGAGTTCGGCGCCATCATGCGCGAGGTGGCGCAGGGGCTTTTGAAGATCGTTCATGCCGATGCGAAGGAGTTTTCGTGCGTGCTCTTCTGCGGCTCCGGTACGCTCAACATGGACGTGTGCCTGAATTCGCTTCTGCCTGCGCAGAAGAAGGTGCTCATTGTAAACAACGGTGCGTATTCGGCGCGTGCCGTCGATATATGCCGCGCCTACGGGCTAGCGCATATCGACCTGCGTTTTTCCGTCGAAGACGTGCCTGATCTCAAAGCGATCGAGCGTGCGCTCGCGGACGATCCCGACATCGCTCTCGTCTATACGACGCACCACGAGACGGGCACGGGTGTCCTGAACCCCGTCCGCGAGATCGGTGCGCTCGCGCATGCGCACGGCGCGGCGTTCGTCGTCGATACGACTTCGACGTATGCGATGCTGCCCTTTTCGATGGAGGAGGCGAACATCGACTTCTGCATGGCGTCGGCGCAGAAGGGTATACAGGCGATGACGGGGCTTTCCTTTGTCATCGGCCGTACCTCACTCATCGAGGCGTCGAAGGATTATCCCGTGCGCTCGTATTACTGCAACCTCTACCAGCAGTACGCGTACTTTGAAAAGACGGGACAGATGCAGTTCACGCCGCCCGTGCAGACGATCTATGCGGCAAAGCAGGCGCTCGCCGAATACTTTGCTGAGGGCGAGGCGGCGAAGGCGGCGCGTCATGCGCGGGTGGCGCAGGCGATTCATCGCGGGCTTGCAGCCCTGGGGCTGAAGGAGGCGATTCGCCCGGAGATTCAGTCGGGACTCGTCGTCTCCGTGCTTTATCCTGCGGATGAGCACTGGGATTTTGACCGCGTGCACGACTATTGCTATACGCATGGTTTCACGATCTATCCGGGCAAGATGCAGGAGAAGGGGACGTTCCGCCTGTGCGCGCTCGGCGCGATCGACGAGACGGATATTGAGAAGTTTTTCTGCGTGCTGAGAGAAGCCTTTTTGGAATTGGGCGTGGCTTTGCCGCAGGAATGAAACGGCAATGAACGGAATGGGAGAGACAGGAAAGGCATGAATCGTTGGCAGGAAATCTGGAATAAGAGAAGTGCACAGCTTGCAGGCATTGATCGCTCGGACAAGCGGGCGATGCTCTTGGAACTCAAGCGCATCAATGGCTTTGATGTGACGGGCGGCGGTATACCGTATGAATCACTTCTAAAGCAGTACGAGGAAACGAAGGCGGCGCTTCGTCTGCCTGCAGGCGGCAGCATATTCGAGGTCGGCTGCGGTGCGGGAGCAAACCTCTGGCTCTTTCGGCTCGATGGGTTCTCTGTCGGCGGTCTCGATTATTCGGAGAAGCTTATTTCTATCATGAAGGACGTATTTGCTGAAGGAACCCTGCGGGAAAGCCTTTGTGATGAGGCAAAAAATCTGCCTACGAAAGAAAAATATGACGGCGTGCTGGCGAATAGTGTCTTCTCCTATTTTCCCGATGAATCCTATGCGGAAACCGTGTTGGAAAAAATGCTTGAAAAGACATGCGGCAGCATTGTCCTCCTCGATGTGCATGACGCGGAGAAGAGAGCGGATTTTCTGAGTGCACGCCGTATGATCGATCCGGACTACGACGAGCGGTATAAGAACCTTGACAAATTCTTTTACCAGAGGTCGTTCTTTGATGAATTTGCCAAAAAGCATGATCTGTCCATTGTCTTTGCAGATTCGACAATCGAAGGTTATTGGAACAATCCGTTCATCTATCATGTATATTTCCATCGCAAGGAAGAGGCAGAGAGATGATCTGCGGGAGAAAGGGAAGGTATTATGCAGGCGACGGAGTTTTTGGACATCTTGGGTGCAGATTTTTTCGTCGGCGTGCCCGACTCGCAGCTGCGCGCTCTTTGCGACGCTTTGATGGAGCGATACGGCAATCATGCGCCGCACATCATCGCGGCGAACGAGGGGACGGCGGCGGGAATCGCGGCGGGGCATTATCTCGCGACGGGTCGCTCGCCGCTCGTCTATTTGCAGAACAGCGGTGAGGGCAACATCGTCAATGCACTCGCGTCGCTGCTGCACGAGAAGGCGTACGCGATCCCGCTGATCTTCGTCATCGGCTGGCGCGGCGAGCCGGGCGTGAAGGACGAGCCGCAGCACGCCTATCAGGGCGAGGTGACGCTTCCGCTGCTCGAACTTCTGCAGGTCGAGCATTTCGTGCTCGCGAAGGAGACGCGAGGAGAAGACGTGCGCGCTGCCATGGAACGCTTCCGCTCATCTTTGGAGGCAGGGCGTTCGGTGGCCTTTGTCGTCCGAAAGGGTGCGCTCGCGCACGACACGAAGGTTTCCTACAAAAACGGCTATGCGCTGCGCCGTGAGGAGGCGATTCGCACGATCCTCGATGCCGCAGATGAGAGCGATGTCTTCGTCTCGACGACGGGCAAGGCGAGCCGCGAGCTTTTCGAGCTTCGCGAGGCGCGCGGCGAGGGGCATGAGCGCGATTTTTTGACGATCGGCTCGATGGGGCACAGCTCGTCCATCGCGCTCGGCATCGCGCTCGAAAAGAAGGGGCGGCGCACGTGGTGCCTCGACGGCGACGGCGCCTTCCTCATGCACATGGGCGCGGCCGCTGTCATCGCTGCCGCAAAGGCATCGAACTTTTGCCACGTCGTCTTGAACAACGAGGCGCACGAGAGCGTCGGCGGCATGCCGACGGCGGCTTCCTCCATCGACTTTCCGGCGCTCGCGCGTGCGCTTGGCTACGCCGCCGCGCGGCGTGCGAAAGATGGCGAGGAGCTTGCCGCCGCCTTGGAGGAGATGAAAGGGCAGGCAGGACCGTGCTTTTTGGAGGTGCGCTGCGCCGTCGGATCGCGTGCCGACCTCGGCCGGCCGACGATCCCTCCAAAGGCCAACAAGCTAGCAATGATGCGCTTTCTCAGGCTTTAATTGATAACAGATACTGCCTGGTATACCCTTGACAAATGGTAGGATAATCGGTATGATAGGAAAAGACGTTGACGCGAAGAAAGTGCCGAAGAAGCGGTCTTTCGAGTCGACACTTTTGAATTTTAGGAGGATGAATATCATGGGTACGATTTTCTCTAAGAGCGATTTCTGGATTGGTCTTGCTGTCGGTGCTGTCGCAGGCGTTTTTGGCTACCGCTTCATGCAGGAGCGCGAGCAGCAGATGATGGCGATTCAGCAGGGCGCTCCTGCGGCGCAGGTGCCGCTTGCTGAGCTTCAGCGTCAGAAGGAAGAGCTTGAGGATCTCATCGCTGCGCAGGAAGCCGGCGCGAACCAGTAAGGGAAACATAAGAGGGGCTGCGACAGGCAAATGCTCGTATCGTCATGGCATATTGCGTGCGCAGCCCCTTTCCTGTTTTGCTGTTGATAACGAATTGCATGAAGGAGGACGCTATGGCAAAGATTTCTTTGGGCTTGCCGCTGGCAGCGGCTGCCGCAGGCACGGTCGTGACGCTCTTTGTTCCGACGAAGCGTCTGCATATCGTCTGCGGCGCGGCATGGGCGGCACTCTCGCTCGTCCACGCTTGGCAGTATCGCAGGAGGCTTGCGCAGGATCTTGCGGCGGCGCCGTTCGCCGTCCGCCTCGGGCGTGATGTGATGAGGAAGGTCGACGAGGGTCTTCAGAAGCTTCCCCTGCCGCCGACGAAGCTTGGCGCACTCATCGGCTCGATGCGTCCTGCCGCCTACGCGCCGGGCAGGATGCGCCTCTACAGCCGTTCCCTTGTGGGAAACGAGAAGCTTAGAGAGCAGATTCTGGCGTACTTCGCCGACTGTCCCGAGGTGGACAAGGTCGAGTGCAGTACGCTCACCGGCTCCGTGCTCATCACCTATGAGCCGGAATTTTTTGCTGAGAACGAAGAGCTTTCACAGATTGAAACGTATGTGAAGCATCATGTGCAGATGGCACAGGGGAGGAGTTAAATCTTTATGTCTTATATGTCTGGTTTGATGATCGGCACGGCCCTTGTCCAAGGCCTCGGCAGCATGCTTTCGGGCGGCGCTTCTGCAGGCATGGGCGGCGGCATGGGCATGGGCAGGAGCGCGGGCATGAGCGGTCTTTTCGGCATGGCGTCCGGCATGGGGCGGGGCGGCATGGGCAGAAGTTCCGGCATGAGCGGACTCTTTGGCATGATGCCGACGGGCATGGGCAGCGGCATGAGCAGCATGTTCGGTCAAGGCAGGGGACGCGGCAAGGGCATGGCGCAGGACGCGTCCGGCTCTCAGGCTGTATCTGCACCGGCAATGCCGGCTTTCGCGCTGAAGAGTGCCGTGCCCGGGCGCAGGCGCTACTACGCGGCGGCTCTGCAGGAGAACGAGGAGCTGGCAAAGCTTCTGGAGAAGAATCTCGGCCGCATCGCCTTCGTCGATTCCGTCAAGGCATCGAGCGTCACGGGCAGTCTGCTCGTCTGCTATACGGGCGATGAGAAAGCTGTCGACCGCCTGATGGCGGATCTCGGCAAGCGCGTCTTTGGTGCGGCGGATCATGCGGGTTTTAATCTGCCGCAGGGGCTTTCCGATTTGCTCCCTGCGGCAGGCGTCACTCAGCCGCTCGCTGAACTCGGTGCAAGCATCCGCCGCACAGCAGGCGCGGCGAACGTATGGCTGCACGAGAAGACGCATGGCTGGCTCGATTTCCCGTCGGTATTCGCTCTCGGCTTCATCGTGCGCGGCTTGCGCAAGATCCTGCTCTATGAACAGCGGCCGTCGGGTCCGCAGATGCTTTGGTGGGCATTCTCGATCTTGAAAGGATGGAAGATGATATGACGTATGGGACATGCTCGCTCCGCCTATCGGCGGATCTTGCTCAGGATAAGCGCGCCCTCTTGGGTGCACAGCTTCGAAGCATAAAGGGCGTCGTCGCCGCTTCGGTCGGCGACAAGGCGCTGACGGTCTGGTACAAGGAAGAATTGCCCCTCGCACTCGTGCGTCGGCTCGTCAAGCGCATGGAAGAAGAGTGCGCACCGAGCGATCCCGAGCTTGACATGGCGGGCTATCGGCGCGAAGCGATCTTCTCGCTCGCGAGCTTCGCGGGCATGAAGGCGCTCGAAAAGCTCGCGCCCGAAGCCTTCGCGGGAATGAAGGTGTTCCGCAGTCTCCTCGTCTTGGCCATCGCGCGCAACTTCCTCAAGAACGGTGTCGTGGGCATGGTGAAAGAGCGCCGCCCGAACGCCGACACGCTGACGAGTACGGCGGTTATCGCCTCCGTGCTCGCAGGCAAGCCCGAATCGAGCCTCACGCTGCTGACGCTGTCGAACGGCGCTGAGATGCTGACGGCTTACGCCGCGGAGCGCGCGAAGAAGCAGATTTCCGGCCTTCTGAACATGAACCAGCGCTTCGTCTGGCTCGTTGACGGCGGCGTCGAGCGCAAGGTCGCGGTCGAGTCCGTGCAGGTCGGCGACCGCATCGCGGCACATTCGGGCGAGATGATCTGCGTCGACGGCCGCGTCGTCAGCGGCAAGGCGTCCGTGAACCAGGCGTCGATCACGGGCGAGTCGAATCCCGCGATGAAGCGCGAGAAGTCGCCTGTCTACGCAGGCTCTGTCATCGAGGTCGGCGAGATCGTCATCGAGGTCGAGAAGACGGGCAAGGACACGTCGCTCGCGCACATCGTCCACCTCGTCGAAGAGGCGCAGTCGAGACGTGCGCCCGTGCAGAACTTCGCCGACAACATGGCGAACATGCTCGTGCCGATCTCGTTCCTCGGCGCGGCGATCGTCTACGGCGCGACGCGCGATTGGCAGAGGGTGCTGAACCTCCTGTTCATCGACTTCTCGTGCGGCTTGAAGCTCTCGACAGCGACGGCGATTTCCGCTTCGATTGCGGCGGCGGCGAAGAAGGGCATCCTCGTCAAGGGCGGCAACTATATGGAAGCGCTCGCTAATACCGATACTGTCGTCCTCGATAAGACGGGCACGATCACGGTCGGCATCCCGCAGATCTCCTCCATCAAGACGGCGGAGGGCGTGACGGAGAAGGAGATGATCCTTCTGGCAGCGTCGGCGGAGATGCACTCCGTGCATCCTCTGGCAGTCGCCATTCAGAAGTACGTTAAGGACAACAACTGGGAAGTGCCGCAGCACCGCTCGTCGAAGACGATCGTCGCACGCGGCATGCAGGCGGTCGTGCCTGATTTCGACGGCTTCAAGGGCGGCGACGTGATCGTCGGCAGCTACAAGTTCATGAAGGAGCGCGGCGTGCAGGGCGCGGGCGAGCTCGTCGTCGAGGACACGACGGAAAACCTCCTCTACATCGCGCGGAACGGCTCGCTCATGGGCATCATCGGCATCACCGATCCCGTGCGCCCGAAGATGAAGAAGACGCTGAACCAGATGCGCCGTTACGGCGTCGATGAGATCGTGATGCTCACGGGCGACTCGGAGAAGGTCGCCGATCATGTGGCGCGTCAGATGGACATCGACTCCTACCATGCCGAGGTCTTGCCCGAAGACAAGGCGAACTACGTCATGAAGCTCAAGGAGCGCGGCGGCAGAGTCATGATGGTCGGCGACGGCATCAACGACGCGCCGGCGCTTGCCTTTGCCGACGTCGGCGTGACGCTCGGCGGCCGCCAGACGGACATCGCCGCCGAGTCGTCGGCGGTGACGATCCGCTCGGAAGATCCCGAAGGCCTCGTCGACGCTCTGCGTCTCGGCAAGCGCACGATGGGACTGATCCATCAGAATTTCCGCGCGACGATCCTCGTCAACTCGGGCGCCATGCTCATGGGCGCATTGGGCATGATCAGCCCGCTGTGGGCGGCTGTCATCCACAACACGGCGACGCTCGCCGTCGTCTTAAACAGCGCGCGCATCCTCTCGACAGGCAAGAAGCCCGCAAGGCGCGTCGGCTGAAAGTAAACTACACGCACAAACGTCCACTTCGTGGACATTGTGCGCCGCCCTTACAGAAGCCTAGCCAATCGGTCTGCACCTTCGGCTTGACCTCTTGGGGCTTCATGGTAAAAAGAAAGGGATACCGCAGGGATTTGTGCGGTATCCTTTTTTGATGCTGCGGTGCATGTGCGCGTCGCTCGCTTCTCTTTGTAGTCCGTCGGAATATCTGCCGCATGATGACAGCGCTTCCTTGCCGTGACATCCCCGCAAGACCAAGACAAAAGTTATACGAGTCGCCCTTTATTATGGACTTGACAATCATTCTCAGATCATCTATAATAGTCTCATAAAGATGAGTGATATTCATATTTATGAATAAAGAAAGGGAGAATGGTTATGAGCAGTGTGGTGATTCTTGGGGGGAACGAGTGTATGGAGTGCCGTTATCGTGAGGCATGCAAGAGCTGCGGGTTCAAGGCGAAGGTTTTTCCGAAGATGTGTCGAGACCTCAGGAGGAAGATCGGCTCGCCTGATCTCATCATTCTTTTCACGAGCACGGCATCACACCAGCTTGCCATGCACGCGCAGGAAGAGGCGAAGAAGTGCAATGCGAAGATCGCTTTCTGCCACTCGGCAAGCATGGCGGCGTTGCAGAACGTCCTCGCTGAGCACTCAGCATGAGGGCGGAACGCGTCATGGTGATGCGATGTCTTTTGTGATATTTTAACGAAAACGCAGGAGCGAAGGGGACGCTCCTGCGCTTTTTGTGTGCAGGAGCGTCGTCGGTCTCAAGGCGGAGCTTCGGGGGAGGCTGCGCATTTGCATCCCTGCAGTATTTTTTACGGGAAGGGTGCAATTTCTTCGGCGTAACGTCCGCCCGCTGTTTGATTAAATGAGAATATTTATAAATTGATAGAAAAAGTTCAAATCGCGCCTTATTTCCTTGACAGTATGAGCTGGATAGAGTATTATTATCTCTGCCGATGAACTGGATTCAGTTTCATTGTCGTTCTCATTTTTTATGAAACCCCAAGCGATTGAGCCGTAGGCGTAGGTCGATTGGCTGAGTTTCGCTAAGGGAGGCGTGCAATGTCCGCAATATGGACGTTTGCGCGTGCAGTTTGTTGTCTTATTTAATGGAGGTAAGAAACATGACGTTGAAAGACGGAAAGACAGGAATGTCTCTTCGTGTCGACAAGGTGGGCGATTCGGAGCTCAAGCAGCGCCTGATGACGATGGGGCTGATCCCGGGCACGCGCATCAAGGTGCTGCCGTCGGCGCCGATGGGCGATCCGATGGCGATCGGGCTTCGCTCGTACAATTTGGCGCTTCGCCGCGCCGATGCGGAGAAGATCGAAGTGACGGAAATCAAGGAAGGAGCGGGAGCCTGATGAGCACCATGAGCGTCGCCCTGACGGGCAACCCGAACACGGGAAAATCGACCATATTCAACGAATTGACGGGCATGCGCCAGAAGATCGGTAACTGGCCGGGCGTCACTGTTGACAAGAAGATGGGCGTCGTCAACTACAAGGATCGCGTGATCACAGTCGTCGACCTGCCCGGTACCTACAGTATCAATGCGCGCTCGGCGGAAGAGCAGGTCGTCATCGACTACTTCAAGACGACGATGCCCGACCTCGCCGTCGATGTCATTGACTCCTCGAATATCGAGCGCAATCTCTTCCTCACAGTGCAGCTCCTCGAAGAGGGAATTCCTCTGCTCATCGACCTCAACATGCAGGACGAGGCGGAAAGAAAGGGCATTCGCATCAACATCCAGAAGCTCGAAGAGGCTCTGGGCATGCCTGTCGTGCAGACAGTTGGCCGCAGCAAGAAGAGCATCCAGAAGCTCATCGAAATCTTCACGACGACCGTCATGTCGAACTACCGTCCGAGTGCGATGGTTGAAGAGCACAAGGCGAAGGCGACGGAACTCAAGAAGAGCGGTCTTTCTGCCGAAGAGCTGGACGAAAAGCTCATCGAGCTGCGCTATGATCTCATCGACAAGATCATGAAGAAGGCGGTTGTCGTCGGAAACGTCGGGCTGTCGACTTCGGAGAAGATCGACCGCGTGCTCGCGAACGGCGTCTTGGCGCTGCCTATTCTCCTCGGCATTCTCTACTTGGTGTTCTGTATCGCCTTCACGTGGATTGGTCAGCCGCTCGCAGATGCCGTCGGCGACTGGATCGGCGGACCGTTCACCGACTGGATCAATGACGCGATGGAATCTGCGGGCGTCGCCGAGTGGCTGAAATCCTTGATTGCAGACGGTATCGTCGCGGGTGTCGGCAACGTCATCAACTTCGTGCCGCTCATTTTCACACTGTTCTTCATGCTGTCCTTCCTCGACGGTACGGGATATATGGCGCGCGTCGCCTTCATCATGGATCCGATCATGCGCCGCGTCGGCCTCACGGGCAAGGGCATCATGCCGCTGATCGTTGGCTTTGGCTGTGCCGTGCCGGCCATCATGGGTGCGCGTGCGCTCGACTCGGAAAAGGACAGGCTCACGTCGATTCTCATCACGCCTTTTTTGACATGCTCGGCGAAGCTGCCGATCATGGCGCTCTTCGCTGCGATGTTCTTCCCTGAACATGCCGCGAATCTCGTATTCTCGATGTACATCATCGGCATCGTCGTCGCCATCATCATGGCGAAGGTCTTGGGTATCACAGCGTTCAAGGATCAGGGATCGACGTTCCTCCTCGAACTGCCGCCGTACCGCATGCCGGACATGAAGACGGTGCTCTTGGAAACTTGGGACAAGGGCAAGGGATACCTGATCAAAGCTGGTACGATCATCTTCGCAATGAGCGTCGGCATCTGGTTCTTGTCGAACTACAATGCGGACGGCGCTACGGATGAGATGAGCGAGTCCTTCCTCGCATCGATCGGCGGCGGTATGAGCCATCTCTTCGCGCTGCACGGTTTTGAGACTTGGGAGTCGGGCGCGGCCGTCGTCACGGGCATCATGGCGAAGGAGTCCGT
>ERZ773067.1631-NODE-1631-length-11809-cov-3.043219_pt1 | contig 11809 bp, 8 predicted proteins | sample MGYA00580622_ERZ773067 | MGnify/ENA primary metagenome ERZ773067 (study PRJEB29015, sample SAMEA2737998) | human oral metagenome | biome: human oral; feature: human-associated habitat; material: dental | place: China | collected 2113 ...
ATGAAAAAATTAAAATTGCCGGTGATTTGAAGAGAAGAGGGTTTGCCGATGAGTTAATTGCAGAAATTACCGGTCTTTCAAAGCAAGTGGTAACGGCTCTGTAAAACCGGTTTCTCATCCTACCCATAATATAGGCATTGTGTTGAGCTTAGCTAAGATATATACCGCATGTCTTGTTATCTCACTACTTGCAACTCTTTATGGGGTAATTAAATATATAATAATTGTTGTTCTAAACAAAAGGTAAGACTAAGTTTCTGCAAAGAAACTATACATAAGCATCTTAAACAGTAAAGAGGGGTAGGTATCTCTATCACAAGATTCCCACCCTTCTTAAGTTAAGCGCAAACTACTTAGATTAGCTGTTTAATCCGCTCTCTTTATAAAGCTCAAATGCTTCAATATACTCTCTGGGATTGTCGAGTACACGAAATACAATCATATCATCCAAAGCTATTTTCTCTATATCGCAGAGTACCCCGCCTCTAACGAATGTCTTAATATGATAAAAATACATGCATTGTTTAAAATATGAATTTAACCCTGCGGTTCTTCTCTTATATCCATGATCTTGCAGCAAAGTTCTAAGTTTCATTCTTATATAGTCTTTATTATCAAGAAATATTATTCTGAGCCTTATTTCCATAAAATATGATTTCAGATTATAATAGTCATCTTCTGTGATATATGTAATTTCACTTCCAATAGATTGAAGATCATTATTCACCCCCGATAACTCTTTATCAAAATCTTTTTTATTTTGCCAATAGCAGACTTCATCTAAGACCTCAGTAAAAAATTTTCTTTTATTAAATCTGTAGTTTATAGGTAAATATAAACCCTCATAATTCCAGATACGGGATAAAAACCTACTTATTGCCTTAGCTGATAAATCACTTTCTATAATAATCCTTGCAAGTGTTGGTATATCATACAATAACTCTTCCATTTCTTAACTACCCCTATATATAATCCCCAATTATTCACACCATAAGTCACAGACCTCTTATTTCTCATAGCATAGTAGGATAAATTATTAGTTATCACTTTTCAAAGCATTACATTGTCTGCAAAGGACTTGCAGATTACTCGCAACAGTTTTTCCACCTTTATTCATCGGAATTATGTGATCTATCTGGAAAGGTATTTTGTTTGAAAATTCTTTCTTACATATAGCGCATTCATATAAACCTTTATTGTTTAATGATGCTTCAAATGTTTTGTCTCTTAATTCCTTCTCAACATCCGGTGCTACTTTCCCAATCTCATTAAGTGGCATGTCCTCAAAATTACGTTTACCATATTTCACATTACTTTCTTCCAGAAATATATCTTTATCTGTAATTTTAAGAATTTCCAATTCCAACTGCTTCATAAAATAGATTTTTCTTCCAAAGAAAAGTCTAAGTAAGTTATCATCATTATTTTCCCAGATTCTGTCCAGATACTCACTCTTCTTCCTTGGTCCCATATCTTCATCTACGATATGCTGAGCAAGGATTGAAATATCAAGTTTATTTTTATCAATATCATCGAAAGTATAAAAGGTTGGAACTTCATCATATTGAGCATAATATTTCAAAATACTTTTAATATCTCTGCTCTCATATGGTGGAACCATTTCACCACAGAAATATGATGATCTGCACTGTTCTTCCAGCTCTGCTAATAATTCATCACTAAGATACTCTTCCTCAATATCGAATACCTTAAATAACTCAGGTAAAGAATCCATCAATTTTTTATAAGCTTCTTTTGTACTGTCATATATCATTACCTGATAAGATAAATCCATACCGTCTTCTTCCAAATATGCAAAAGCATACATTCCAACAGGTATTCTTTTAACAAATGGAACATTCTCAAGTGCAGATGTATCAATCGTGTCATCCAACATTGATGCAAACTCTTCAATTTTTGAAATTGCAATCGCACTAATTTGACGCTTATCTCTATTAGTGTCAATATCTTGAAATTCTCCTTCACCGCTAAACAATGATGCAGTATTGCACCAAGCAATGTTTTCATTCCACTGATCCACAAAGGATACTATATAGGCTTTTGATGTTCCTCCGGCAGCTGTACCACGAAGTGCCCGTCCGATCATCTGAGTCATTAAAATCTTTGAAACCGTCGGTCTGGCTAAAAATACAGTCTTAGTCTGCGGAAGATCTACTCCCTCTGTTAAAATATTAACATTGATTAGCACCTGTAGCTCTCCATCTCGATACTGTTGAAGCTTTCTCTCATTCTCTTTTCTTGATATCGTCACACCTGTAACCTTTTCTCTAATATCAGATACAATATAATCAGACCTTATTCCGGCCTTTGTAAACAGCTTACTAAGAGCTATAGCATGCATAATATTTACCGCAAATACAATGGTTTGCCCATATTCATCTTTATTTTCTACATATGTATCAACTATTAACTTATTACGTGCTGCATTTGATGCCATTTCTTCAGCAAGTTCATCAGGTAATACATCCAATCTCTGAATGCTCTCTAATGCATCCAGTCCAAGATTTACACCAAAGTCTTCATCTGTGTATTTGCATTCAAAAACCGGTGTAGATAATATTCTGGCATTTATTAATTCTTTTAAACCAATTTGATATGTTATCCCCAGATTACCTTTTACCGCATTTCCCGAAATGTCAACACCATCCTTAAATATTTTTGCCAAAAGTCCTTCCTCTTCTTTTGCTGTTCTAAATGGTGTTGCTGTAAGACCTAACAACTTCAAATTAGGAACTCGTTCTTCAATATATTTTATTATTTTTCTATATGTTTTTGCTGTAGCATGATGAGCTTCATCAATTACAAGATAAATTTCTTTTTCTCCTTTAATCCATTTATCAAGTACCGACATATTTCTCCCTATGCTGTCTTTACTTAAAATCAAAATATTGTCTTTTTCGGAAATATCTATACTTCTGTCATGGCTTGATGACCCTGAAACTATTCTATATGTAAACTCACTTATATGTGGCATTGCTTCTGCATACGCAAATTTTTGGAAAGATTCTGCCGCCTGATCTAATAACATTTGTCTATGTGCTATCCATATTATTTTTTTCTTTTTATCAACCGCACTCTTTAAAAGCCAGGTTGATGCTGTATAAGTCTTTCCACCACCTGTAGGCAATACAACAAGTGTACTGAAAGAATCTTCTTTATCAATTAAGTTTAACTTTGTCATAGCATCTTTTTGATGATTATAAGGAATTCTTGGATTAGTACCTTTTTTTGCTATTACAGTTCCATTTGATTTTACTTCAATAAAGTCCATCATTTATTCCCCCATTAATGATATATGATTAGTTACTTACACATGTTATCATCATAGTATTAGAAATACAATCTTTTTAAATACTAGAGAGAATTCATATATACTTATTTTTGTTTATTTTGTATAGGGAACTCCCTAAATTTTGTACACTTTAACGTTGGCGAAAAGCTTAAAATATCTTATAATTATATTTGTGAATATGAGTCACATTAATCACTACGATTTATAAATTTCATATTACTCTATAAATTTCTATCAAAACATCAAACTCTCCCCGATTATTGTGGCTCATATCTATGTTAATTCTAAACTGCTTATCTAACTTCTCTACTTAGCAGAAATTCTAAGTTTATATTTTTCAAAATATCTGCTATAATACCGTTAAAGGCATTATAGCAAATTCCAAAAAGAAAGGACTACAATGCCAACCAAGAAAGAATTTGAAGAGTATGCCAGAGGGCTAAACCCTATAGATGATTTGATGTTTAGCAAGATGGCGGAAAGCAAGGAGTTTTGTGAAGAAATACTCCGAGTCATCTTAGATGATGATAAACTCATAGTTACTGAAAATATACCTCAATGCAAGGTGGAAAATCTGCATGGACGTTCTATAATTATGGATGCAAAATGTGTAACCGGAGACGGAAGACATATCAACATTGAGGTACAGAAAGCGGATAATGATGACCATCTTAGAAGAGTCCGCTATAACGGCTCTGTCTTAACTACTAACATAACAGAAACCGGAACAAAGTTTGAATTTGTTCCTGATGTCTGCGTGATATTTATATCTGCTTTTGATATGTTTAGAAGTGGGCTACCACTCTACCATGTGAAAAAAGTTGTTATGGAAACAGGGCAGGTTGTTGAAGACGGACTTACCGAAATATATGCAAATGCAGTAATCGACAACGGTTCAAAATTTTCCAAACTGATGAAAGTGTTTACTGAAAATGATACTTACAATACAGATGAATTCCCTGTGACAAGCGAAATTAAAGCTGGATTTAAGTTTGATGAAGGAGGTGCTGTAAAAATGGATGAAACTTTACAGAAGTGGATGCGTGAAAGTGAGGAAATTGGTGAAAAACGAGGTGAAAAGCGGGGCAGACAGGAAGGTGCTGAAAAGGAAAAGTTCAAAATAGCCAGAAGTATGAGGAAAGAAGGAGTTAACCCCGAACTTATAACAAAATTTACAGGTCTGCCAACAGAAGTAGTTATGGCTCTGTAAAACTATTAGTCATACCCTGCCCATAAGACAGGTAATATTCCCGCTTTATAAGTATTTAATCAGCTAAGTCGGTAAAATGCCTGTTTTATTGGTATATTGGGGCAGATTACGAATGTTTCTGCGAACTAAATAACAGACTGACCAAGAATTGCTTCCAAGTCAGTCTGTTATTTACTTTAAATCAAAATTTATCCAATCTCATCCACCACACTGTTCTCAAACTGTCTTGTAAACAGCCCGTAATAATACCCTTTCTGTCTCATAAGTTCCTTATGTTTTCCCTGTTCTATAATCTTACCGTCCTTTACCACAAGGATTACATCAGCATTTACTATGGTTGAAAGTCTGTGAGCTATTACAAAGGAGGTTCTGCCTGTGATTACCTTCTCTATCGCATCCTGAATTATCTTCTCAGTCACAGTATCTATAGAAGATGTAGCTTCATCAAGCACCAGTATCTTCGGCTCTGCAATTATCGCTCTTGCAAATGAAATCAACTGTTTCTCACCGGTTGAAAGCAGGTCTCCGCCTTCTCCCACCTCACTGTCAAGCCCCTTGTCCATCTTCTCTACTACTGCTGTAGCAGACACAAGTTCCAGTGCCTTCATTATTTCCTCGTCAGTTGCATCAGGTTTTCCATATCTTAGGTTCTCCCTGATTGTGCCCGAAAAAAGATGCGGAGACTGCAATACATAGCCTATATTTGAATGTAACCACTGTCCGGAACGCTCCCTTGCATCCCTGCCGTCTATCAGCACCTGTCCTTTGGTAGGCTCAAAGAAACGGCAGACAAGGTTTACAAGGGTTGACTTTCCCGCTCCTGTTTCGCCCACAATAGCCACATTAGTGCCTTGCGGAACTTTAAGATTAAAATTCTCAAGCACATATTCGTCTCCGTCAGGATATTTAAAAGTCACATCCTTAAACTCTATGTCACCATGCAGCTCTTCCCAGTTTTCCTTCTTGGGATTAAATATATCTCCGTATTTTTCCACAACCTCTTTGCTGTCTGCCACATCTGATTCCGTAGCCATAAGTCCTGTAAATCTCTCAATATTTACAGATGAAGCAATGAGATCTGCAAATGTCAACGCAACATTGCTTATTGGTTCTATGATTCCCTGTACATAGGACATAAATACAGACAGTGTTCCTATAAGCATAACTCCTTCAAGGCTTAAAATACTTGCCTGCATGAGTACAAGAGCAATTACAACCGAACTTACAAGTGAAACCAATGAAGAAGACAGTGCTGAAAAATGAGCTACTCTTATAGATTTTCTTTTCATGTTGAGAGTATCTCTGTCAAAATTTTCTTTCATTCTCCCTTCTGCAACGAGAGTTTTTATCTCCTTTGCACCTGTGATTCCTTCATTAAAATTTCCTGTAATTGCAGAGTTTATCTCTCTTACTTCACGATTGAGATGTAAGAGATTCTTTTGGAAGATTGAAACTATTATGGCTTCAATCGGCAAAATAATCGCTATTGCAAGTGCCAGTTTAGCATTTAAGCTGAACATTACCGCAAAAGCACCTACAATATAGACTGTTGACCACATAACATCAAAAAAGTACCAGGCTGCAATCTCACCGATTCTTCCGGTATCACTCATCACCCTTGCATGTATATAGCCTACATTATTCTGATTAAAATATGAAAATGAAAGTGACTGCAAATGATTAAAGCTTGAATTTCTTAAATCTCTTGCAACACTTATTTCTATATTGGAAGCTACATAAGGTGAAACAAACTCCATAGCAATCTGAATCACGATTGCTATAAAATATAGAACCACAAACATTCCTATCCCGTTTAATTCTCTTTTCCCTATGAAATTATTTATTGCATACTGATTAAAAAGCGGGAAAATAATTTCAAAAAGGGTTGAAATAGCCGCTGTTACAAACATTATTATCATTTCTTTTTTATATGCCCTGAAATATGGCCAAAGCTTAGGTATGCCAAACCAGGGCAGGAACTTTATCGTAGTTTTATCCTGCATATAACCTCCTTACGACTCGTAGTCAAGAGTTACAGACTGTATATCATATATTTTCTTGTAAATGCCCTCTTTAGCCAGAAGTTCATTATGAGTACCTGATTCAGCAAGGCTCCCCTTATCAAATACCAGTATATTATCTGCTGCCATAAGGGTTGTAATTCTGTGGGAAATGATAATAACTGTGCTGTCTTTTCCCTTTTCCATAAGTCCCTTTCTTATCTTTGCATCAGTTTCCGCATCAACCGCAGAAAGTGAATCATCAAATACCATTATAGGTGACTTTCCGATAAGCATACGGGCTATGGCTGTTCTCTGCTTCTGTCCTCCCGATAGAGTCACGCCTCTTTCTCCTACTGTAGTCTCAAAGCCTTCCGTAAAATTCTCAATAGTTTCTAAAAGACTTGCAGTCCCTGCTGCTTCTTCTATATCTGCTCTCTCTGCCTCCTTACCGCCCAGTGCTATATTTTCAGCCAGGGTTCTTGAAAATAAATAAGGCTCCTGAAGTACCATTCCTACATTTTCACGAAGATAGCCTATTTCAATATCATTTATATCCACATCAGATATAGTTATATTTCCGTTTTCCTTAGGAAGTTCATAGAGTCTGTTTAAAAGGTGCATAAGGGTGGACTTGCCTGATCCTGTACCACCGAGTATACCTACTGTAGTACCTCCCTTTATGGTAAAAGATACATTTTTAACAATCTCCTTTGTCTCATCATAGGCAAAATTTACATTGTTAAATACTATATCACCCGTCATCTTAGGAGTAAGCTTCTTTCCCTTATCTTCTTCCTCTTCCGAAGCCATAATATACCGTATTCTTTCTGCTGCGATTCCGCTTCGGCTAAGGCCTGAAACCAGCCTTCCAAGCATTCTTATCGGCCAGACAAGCATAATATTATATGAAAAAAACGCAATATACTCACCTGCAAGCATTTCTCCCTTAACAGCAAAAATTGCTCCAAGCACGACCACTATCATAGTCTGAATACTTAGAAAAAATGTTCCTATAGACCAAAACCAGGCAAGTACCCAGTCAAGCCTAACCCACATCTTCCAGTAATCGTGATTTTGTTTTTCAAACCTTTCCTTTTCAAAAAGTTCTCTGCCAAAAGCCCTTACTACTCTTACTCCGGTCAGATTCTCCTGTACAACAGCTGAAAGCTTTCCCTCTTCCACGTCTGCTTCTTCAAAGATTTTACCCATTCTTTTATGACCGTATATCGAATAGGCTATATTTATCGGAATAATTGCAAGGGCAATAAGAGCCAGCTTCACATTTACTCCAAACATAAAATAAATAGAGAAGGCGAGCATTAATACAGTCCTCACCATCTCGGTCAACTGTCTGGATACAAAGTTTTTCACTGCATCTACATCTGAGGTACAGCGCTGGATTATATCACCCGTCTGATTCTTTGTATGCCACGAGAAAGGAAGCTTTGCTATATGCGCAAAGATATCATTTCTCATAGTTTCAACCAGGGTTTCGGCTCCCTTGGTATTGTAATATCTGTATAGATAGTTAAAAACTGCTGCCAATATTCCTATAATTATAAGAAAGATTGCCACCACATACAGATTCTCTCTAAGATAAGCCGCACCTCCCAAACTTTCTATAAAATTTGTTACAAAGTCCGGAAAGTTACTCTTTTTACCTGTAATCAGTGTATCTACCACATAACTTATTACCCTCGGTATTATAAGGGTAAGCAGGTTCACAAGAGAAATACAGACTATCGCAGTTATAAAATATCTCTTGCTTCCCCTTAAAAAGTATAAAAGAAGTTCTCTATTAGTATTAAATTTACTTTGTTTCATATCTTCTCCTGTCAAACAAATTTAAGTGCAGAATCCCCCATAACAGTATATTCATTACACTACAGCTGTAGTCTATTTTTCTGTATTATTCACACTTAAAAGCCGATGAATAATTATATTCTACTTAGGGCACACCATACTTAAGAAAGTTTCGGCATCTCTGTTTGCTATAAGCTCTTCCGGAAAATCAATTTCCTCGAGCATATTAATTGCGTTAGGATATTTGCCTATCTTAAATGAGCAGTGTGCATCACTGTTTACTGCTATCTTGGTTCCTGTCTCTGCACAGGCAACTGCAATCCTGCGGCATCTCTCCTTTATAATATCACCATGACCAAAGGATGCTTCATTTATTTCTATCATTTTATTCATAGCCTTAGCCGCTCTTACAACTTCTTCCACATCAAACTCAAGCCCGGAACGACCGATATGGCCGAGTATTTTCACCTTATCATGCTCAAGTGCCTTAATATAGAGTTCTGTATTTTCTACCGCAGTAGAGTTGGCTGTAAATTCTTTAAAATGTACACTTGCTATAAGGTAATCCAACCTGTTTAATATTCCTTCTTCATAGGTAACCTTATTTCCGTTCTTATATGGGAACGGAATATAAATATCATGCCCAAACAGATTTCCCTTAAGGTCTACTATATCCACTTCTGCTCCAAATAACAGCCTTACTCCATGCCAAACCTCAGGCAAATCCCCTCTATTTATAAAAAAACCATAGCAGGCAAAAGTGGTTGAAGGCACAAAAAAAGAGCTAAAGTGGTCGGTTGTCCCAACTAACTCAAGCCCTTGTTCTTTTCCTGCCCTTAAGTTCTCCTCTATCGTCGAGTAGGCGTGCCCGGATGCCAGGGTATGAGTGTGGGTATCTGTTTTTATTTTAATCATGACTGTGCCTCCTTTTCTTTATCTAAAATTCTTGGTAACTATACTATTCTAGCAGAACTGAGTTGATTTGTAAATGGAAATCTTGACTTTCCCCTGCTATCTATCCTATAATTTGTTAGAGTTCAGGCAATTTAAGAGCTTTTACCAACTATAACAGATTTTGAAAGGAGTTCCTATGAACCTTCTCTTTTACCGCTATGGAAGCATCTGTGAACCTGATTTTATTGAAGGTTTTAAGGAGCTTGGCAATACAGTAGATGAATTGACCTATGAAATAGAGGATAAAAATATTCCGGCTGCTAAGAGAGTGGAACTGGTTTCTGCCGCGCTGAATAAAAAAAGTTATGATTTTGTATTCAGCATAAATTATTATCCCTTTCTTTCCGAAGTCTGCAATATCTATAAGATAAGATATATCTGCCAGACTGTGGACAGTCCTGTTATAGAGCTTTTTTCGTCCACTGTAAAAAATGAATGGAACAGAATTTTCCTTTTTGACCTGTCTCAATATAAGGAATTTCACCCTCTGAATCCTGACTGTATATTTCACCTTCCTCTTGCCACCAATCCAAAAAGGTGGGCAAAGGTGATAAATTCAGCCACTCCCCGGCAGAAACAGAAATTCACCTCTGATATTTCTTTCGTAGGTTCACTTTATACCGAGAAATGCCCTTATGACAGGTTAAATCCTTCTCCTTATCTTAATGGCTACCTTATGGGGCTAATGAAAGCCCAGCAGAAGATTTACGGCTATCATTTTATAGAAGAAATTATTTCAGATGAGGCGGTAAAAGAATTTGTTAAAAATATGCCGGACTTCTATACTCCTCCCGAAAGCTATACTCTTGAGGATAAAAAGACTGTTGTCCGCCTCTATATAGACTATAAAATTACTTCAATGGAAAGAACAGACCTGCTGACTGCCCTCGGAAATAAATTTAAGGTAGATTTTTATACCGGAAGTATAACTGATGGAATTCCGGTAAACAATAAAGGCAGGGTTAAAACTCTTACCGAAATGCCGTTGGTATTTCATAACAGTAAGATTAATCTAAACTTTACCGCCAAGTCTATACGCGAAGGACTTCCGCTCAGAATCTTTGATGTGCTTGGCTGCGGTGGCTTTTTGATAACTAATTATCAGACGGAACTGCCCGATATATTTAGCATAGGCGAAGATTTGGAAGCCTATACAAGTGAGGAAGATTTACTATATAAAACAGAATACTACCTTACGCATGAAAATGACAGACTTGAAATAGCCAATAACGGTTATAAAAAACTTGTTAAATATCACAATTATCCTGAAAGAATAATGCAAATGCTTGAAATGGCATTTCTTGGAAAGAAAAAAGAGGCAAAGAATGACTAAAACTATCCTTTTTATAGATTCTCCTTCCTTTGGCAAGCTTGATATGATAGAGGCTATGAAGGAAAAAGGGCTTGAAGTAGAGCTTTTTTATCATGATAATATATTTTCATATCCGAATGATATAGACTTTGATAAGGCCTTTGACGATATGTTTGTAAAGAAGGACTACCTCTTCGTATTCTCTTTTAATTATTTTCCATCAGTTTCAAACGGTTGTAAGAGGCATAATATAAAATACCTGGCCTTTGTTTATGATAACCCTCTGACCTCACTCTACTCCTATACCATCATAAATTCTGTGAACCATGTATTTATTTTTGACAAACATTCTTATGAAGAACTTGCAAAACTTGGTATTACCACAGTTTATTATCTTCCGCTTTGTGCCAATGTTAAACGTCTTGACAAAATGACTCTTCCTGCCGATAAGAATAAAATTCTCTCAAGTGATATTTCATTTGTAGGCTCTCTTTATAATGAAAAGCATAATTTCCTTGACAGAATGACTGACCTTGACGACTATACCAAAGGCTATATAAATGCCATAATGGAAGCTCAGATTAAAATAAACGGATATTTCTTTATTGAGGAACTTCTGACTAAGGATATAATTGAGGCCATGAAAAAATCGCTTGACTACAGCCCTAATAAATACGGAACTGAAACCGTAGAGTATGTATATGCCAATTATTTCATTGCCAGAAAAATAACAGCCATTGAAAGGAAGCGCTTGCTTACTGCTGTTTCAAATAAATTTGAAACCAAACTCTACACTCATAATGAAACTCCCGAACTACCAAAAATCAAAAACATGGGAGCAGTGGATTATTATGATATCATGCCTTTTGTATTTAAAAACAGTAAAATAAATCTGAACATTACTCTTCGCAGTATTCAGACCGGTATTCCTTTAAGATGCTTTGATATTTTCGGTGCAGGCGGTTTCCTCCTAACCAACTATCAGGCTGATTTATTTGATTATTTTACTCCCGGAGAGGATTTTGACTTCTATGATAGTGAGGAAAGCCTTCTTGTTAAGATTGATTATTACCTGAACCACGATAAAGAAAGGGCTGAAATTGCAAAAAATGCTTATGAAAAGGTTAAGTCCGGACACACTTATAAAGACAGACTGGAGCTGATGATGGAAGTTGCAGAAGTGGGGTAATGAACTCGAACCCTGACTTCTGCAA
>ERZ773067.1632-NODE-1632-length-11808-cov-3.022547_pt1 | contig 11808 bp, 9 predicted proteins | sample MGYA00580622_ERZ773067 | MGnify/ENA primary metagenome ERZ773067 (study PRJEB29015, sample SAMEA2737998) | human oral metagenome | biome: human oral; feature: human-associated habitat; material: dental | place: China | collected 2113 ...
ATTCCATATCACTCGGTAGCTTCAAATGATTATTTTCAAATTTTTTCTTAAGTATCTTTAGCACCATTTCATTATTTCCCATAGTATATCCAATTAAATCTAAATATCTATTTATTTCATCAATAGTCTTTATAACTTCATTTTCTGCAAGTTTCATTTCTTCTTCATCATTAGAAACAATACCTAAACTTCTTTCTAAATTATATTTAAGCCAGCCAAATCTACCGACTAAATTACCACAAATAACATCATACCACTCAACATCTTCAATTTTTCTATATTAAAAATACTCTTTAAGGATTGCAATAAACTTTTCTTAACTAAAATTATTACTTAAAAATCCAGACCAACATAATGCGTCTTCTAATAATTCTCTTTCTGGATTAGCAACTCCTGCACATTCTCAATCAATAATAATTGGATTATCCATTATTCCACATTACATTTTTCGGATCCATATCACGATGACATATTGTTTGATTTTTATTTGAAGCATTAAATCTTTCATTTGCTCTTTTTAGCATAGGATTATATTTCTTATAATTCTTTAAGAATACATTTTTATATGACATTTTACTGAAATTAGGATTATTTATATAACTTTCCCAATCATATAATCTTTTATATTCAACTACATTAGGCTCTAACCCTATTTCTTTATAATCTAATGAATGAATATGTGCTAAAACATTTCCAATCTTCTTACAATGTTCAACAGTTATTTCATCATCTTTTAATGATTTACCCTCAACATAATCAAATACCATATAATACATATCGTCTAATTTTGTTAAATAATTACCCTCAATATTTAATGCACTAGACACAGGTATTCCATTTTTCTTTGCTAGATTAGAAACTGATTCTGATACTACAAAATTACCGTATGCTTCTTTTCTAGACATTACTTTTGGATTCAATACTTTAACGCAATAAGCACCTTTATCTGTTTCTATCTTAAACATTTTGTGCATTAAACCAACAGTTATTTTTGTAATATTTATTACTTTACCAAATCCATATTTTTCACAAAATTTTTCTATATTCATTATTCTCACCAACTATCTGTAATTTTTCATTTTCAAAACTATATTTATAATAATGTACTTGTCCATTATCATTGATACCAATGATTGGACCTTTTTCATCCCAAACTTTATATACAAAAGGCTCGTTAAATTTTGTTTTTAAAAATTCATACGCTTGAACATATAAAGGATTATACATTTCTCCTACTTCAATATCTCTTACATTTAAAAGTTTATTGTGATTTGTTAATTTTTTTATTATTTGCCAACCCAAATAATGTTCTTCCATTTTATAAGGCTCAAATCCCATATCTAAATAAACTTTTACTGCTAGCCAAGTATGTGTTTGTGTATGTAATAATGTTTTTTTATGCCCTAATCTCCTCATCTGTTTTAAAGTTTCACAAATTAAAGGCTTTGATAAATGTTGTCCTTGATATTCTTTCTTAACAGAAACCCAATGTACATTACCTGTAATATCATCTATTGGAGTTTCTAAATAAAATGCAGTAGAAGTGGCAACTTTTTCTCCATGTTTATTTTCTATAAATATACAAAGTTTTTTCAATTCTTCGTAATGATTTCCATAATAATGCTTAAATGCTTCCATTCCCTCATCAAAAGTCAAAAATTCTCCACTAGACATTTCTATTTCAACCCAGTCTTTTTCATCTCCGTCATTAAATAAAACAAATCTATATCCATCTGGAAGCGTATATTCTTTTATATTATCTAAATCATTATTTACTAAGTACAAATCTACATATTTTAAAGTTCTATCTATTGTATTCATTCTATAACATCTCCATTCTTTGAGTCTTTTTTAAACAAAAAGACGACCCTCTAATAATAGAGAGTCCACCACAAAACAATACTAACAAATCTATTTTATTGTAAGCTTAAAGAAAGTGTGATTAACCCACTATTATTTACAGATTCTATTGATTTTCTTACATTTACTTTTTTCATTGTCAATCACACTCCTTTCGTTTTCCGAGTATTTTACCACAAAATGTTTGTGTTGACAATATATTTTGACAGCTTAAGTAAGCTCATTCTCTCCAAAGCTTCCTGTTTCATAGCCTTTTTCAAACTTGCACTCAACGCTTTTTCCATAGAGATACCTTACCTTTCTTTAATTATCAATCTTCATTTTTAATGATACCTGCACATTATATCAAAGCTTTATAATTATAAGAGACAAGATTATGGCATATAGTTAAATAAATCTTTAGTCAAACTTCTCTCTTACCTGATATAAATATCCTGTAACACTATGGCTCTGCAAGTATTTATCCCAATTTATATCATAGCCTATATTTTCCATAGTCTTATAATCTCTCATCCTTGTTCTTTCAGAAACCTCCGGAAACAGTTCTTCATATCTTCTTCTACAGTTGTAGTTGAATTCTGAAATGTCTGCTACTTCTGATAATTCTTCCATAAACCTTGTAAACCGAATAAGCTTCTTCAGATGTTTATTTCTAAGTGTTCCCTCCGGTTCGTTAAGTGTATTTGCGGCATCTTCTCTTAAATAAGCCTTCTCTTTTCTCGAATAAATTAATCTTATAAGCCCTGCATCAGTAAGGTCTCTTATATCACGAAAGACTGTCTTTTTATTTACAGACAGCCTTTTTGCTATATCATCTATCTCAATAATCCAGCTGGTAAAAATAATTTCATACAACAAAAGTTGCCTTTCAGTCTTTGTGTATTTTTTATCCAATATTTCATACCTCTTTTATATGCCATAATTCTGTCCTTAATGTAAATAAACCTATGCTAAAATGCTCTATATATTTAGTTTAACACAAAACCAATCAAAGGAAAGGAGAAATTTTATGATAGAGTCTGTTTCTTTAAACAGCTTAGTTGAAAATAATGGGAAATTAGATATCTATGGCTTTCTGCGTTCTAAAGAGATTCAGGATTATATGAGACAAAATGTAACTTTTAGCTTAAAAGAAAAAATTTTTATAATTTTAAATAGTTTCAATCCTTACAGCTTAAAACTTGAAGCTCTTAAGATATTATCCCAAGATAAAGAGCTTTCTGAAGATGAAAAAAGGCATATTTTATACACAATCAGATATCTGGAGAGAATTTTACAGGAAATCTATAGTCCCGAAAGTTCTGTAATATTTGCAATGACTGAGTGTTACACCGCTGAAAACAAAGAACTGAATGAATATGAAGCCTCAATTAAAAATAACAGTCTTACCTGGTACTATATGTCATATCAGGAGTTTCTTGATATACATAAGGATTATATGCCTAAAGACAATGAACGCCTGCCCAGATATGAATTTGATCTAGTTTATCCCGTAAAAACATGGCTTGAAAATACTCCTATCGGCTTTTCTGCAACCTGGATTGATGATAATATAGAAATATACTCAATCTCTGCAGATGATAAATGGGGTAAAACTCAAAGTTTTAAGTCTTCAATTACAGAATATTTTGAGTGTGGAAAAATCGGGCATTTCAGGCTTCCCTTTCCTAACGGAAGTAAAATTAAATTGCAAACACCTTTTATGAAAACTCCTCTCATAGGCACATTGGATTCTAGCGGTGATGAATATAACTGTTGGTATCATTTCTTTTATCCGGAAGATACCAGAGGCTGTCGCTGTGAATTTATGGATCTTTCCTATCAGGAAATTGACCTTTGCGACACTTTTACTGTATTTGACTGGGTTAGCAGTGCAAAATAAGAGGTCTGTTACCTATGCGTTAATATTTTGGGTATAAGCAATGAATTTATAATCGTATCTATTTGTTCTAACCCGGAACTTTCAACTTATCTGTCGAATTGGGCTATATTTTCATGTTCCAATCCGACAGATTTGATGTTTTCAACCCGATGGATTCGGCATTTTTAATCCTATGGATTCAGCAATTTAATAATTTCTTTTACCTTTGGCACTCTTCCGCTTATAATCAGCTTCCCATCCACCATAACCGAGGGAGTAGTCATAACTCCCAGTCTGACTATTTCCATTAAATCTTCCACCTTATCTATACTTGCTTCTAATCCCAGCTCTTTTACAGCTAAACAGGTATTCTCATATAACTTGTCGCATTTTTCACAACCTTCACCTATTACTTTAATTTCCATAATTACCTCAATTCCTTAACTTCATCGGTTTATCAACTATTTCCTTCCAGGCTTTGTCAATCGTGCGGATTATCTGTGGACCTGTTTTAGATAAAAATACAAGTTCTGAGATTTCACGCTCCGACGTTAATTTATAGTCAATCAGCTCCTCCACAACATCTACCTGCCTCCATCCATCATCTAACTTAAAAAATCCTTTTATTCTGTAACAATTCGGAAGCACCTTTTTAAGAAACTTTGTCAGAATTTCTTTTGACAGTATTTCTACGGTTTCTAATGATATAGTTTTAGGCTTATTATCTACCGTATTTAAACTATCTTCACATTCAGCCCATTTTAATGAGGTCAAATCTTCACTTAAAAATGATAAATCTATTTTACCATAAGAAGCTGTGCTTATCATACATATAGGATTAACCCCTCGTACAATGTTTTTTACTTCTTCAAGTTCAGATAAGTCCAGTAAATCCACCTTGTTTATTACTGCCAGATTGCAATGGGCAAGTTGCCTATCCACTGTTTCGACATCTTTAACCTGATTCGGGAAATTCACTCCGTCAATAAGGCAGATAACCCCTTTAAAAATATAGCTGTCTCCCGCCATTATACTCACAGCATTAAGGATTTCCTCAATATTGGAAGGATCTGCAAGCCCTGAACTTTCCACGAAAACATAATCCAAGTCTTTCTTACTCATTTCTGCCAGTGCCTGTACGAATGAAAGTTTCAGGCAGGAACAGAAGATAGATCCTCTGCTTATCTCGGTCATTTCTATACCGTTACGCCTTACTATTTCTCCGTCCACATTTATTTTACCAAATTCATTCTGAATAATTCCAATTTTTTTATCCTTAATATTATCCAAAATGTTTAACAGAAATGAGGTCTTCCCTGCTCCTAAGAATCCTGTGAGCACATATAACTCTTTCTTTTCCATAAGTTTCTCCTAAACATATACACCTATTAAATTAAAAATATATCCGGCTATTATAATTCCGACAACACAAATACCTATGAACAAAATTAACAATCTTGGCTTAAGTGCCTTTCTTAACATTATCAAAGATGGAAGCGACAAAGTTGTAACTGCCATCATAAATGATAAAACCGTTCCAAGCTCCGCTCCCTTAGCATATAGAGCCTCTGCAACAGGTATAGTTCCAAATATATCCGCATACATTGGTGTTCCAACCAGTACCGCTAAAATTACCGAGAATATATTCTTACTTCCAAGCACTGTTTCAATAAAATACTCCGGTATCCAGTTATGAATAACGGCACCTATTCCAACCCCTGCTAAAATATAAGGAAATACTTTTTTAAGAGTAGATATAACCTGCTCTGATGCATACTTAAGTCTGTCTGATTTAGTAAGCTTTAGGCTTTGAACATTTACACTTCCTGCCTTTTTGATATATTCTTCAATATAATTTTCCATCTTCATTTTATCAATAACCGTACCGCCCACTACAGCTATTATTAATCCTAATATAACATAAATGGCCGCAATCTTTGCCCCAAATATACTCATCAGTAAAATAAGTGAGCCTAGATCAACCATCGGTGAGGATATAAGAAAAGAAAATGTGACTCCTATCGGTAAGCCTGCACTTGTAAAACCGATAAATAATGGTATGGATGAACAGGAACAAAACGGAGTAACAGTTCCGAGCAGGGCTGATATTATATTCGCACCAATCCCTTTAAATTTCCCCAGTATCTGTCTGCTGCGCTCCGGTGGAAAATAGCTTTGGATATAGGAAATCATATAAATCAGTACACAAAGCAATACTATAATTTTAATCGTGTCATACAAGAAGAACTGAATGCTTCCTCCCATTCTGCTCTCTACATCAATCCCGATTCCTCCCAAACTGTTACCGATTAATTCATTCAACCATTTCATTCCCAAAATTTGATTTTGAAAAAATTCCCATAGGGTTTTCATAATGTTAAAATCACCCTCCAAGTATAGTCTGCATACTATAAATATACAGTTCAAATTTAAGCTCAATACTTATCAACTATTTTCTCAACCGGCCTTGGCTTGTATTTTTTATAATTCATAAGTATCATAAACTATTATACTCCAATCCGATATATTCGGCAATTCCAATCCGACACATTCGGTATTTTCAATCCGACATATTCGGCATTTTCAATCCGACACATTTGGCATTTTCAATCCGACACATTTGGCATTTTCAATCCTACATATTCGGCATTTTCATTCCGACAAATTTGGCATTTTCAATCCGACATATTTGGCATTTTTAATCCGACACATTCGGCATTTTCAATCCGACATATTCGGCATTTTCAATCCGACATATTACTCTTCCACCTTAATTATCTTATACAGCACTGTTCCCACTATAAGCAAAATCACTCCAAACAGCAGAGAAAGTGTTGTAAGAACAGTACCGCTGCCCTCAGAGGGAATAAAAATCCCGCCAAGAATAAAAAATATACTGATAATAAGAGTATATATACCGATTATTCGATATACTGCCCTATTCACTCTCTCCACCTCCTGCCAGTATCATATTTCTGTAAGCACCGTTAACTCCTGCAAGTTCTTCATGGTTTCCTTCCTGTATAATCCGCCCTTTATCAAGTACCAGAATTTTATCGGCTTTCTTTATTGTGTTTAACCTGTGGGCTATAACTATAGTTGTCTTTCCTTCACAAAGCTCCGATAAAGCCGCCTGTATATGACTTTCATTATCCGCATCTATGCTTGCGGTTGCCTCATCAAGAATAATAACAGGTGAATTCTTTAAGATACATCTTGCTATTGATATCCTCTGTGCCTCTCCTCCTGAAAGGGTGGCACCTCCGCTTCCCACAAAGGTATCAAAACCATAAGGAAGTTTCATGATAAAATCATAACATCTTGCCTTTCTTGCCGCCTCATATACACTCTCTTTGTCCACAGAAGACAGTCCCATGGCTATATTGTTATAAACTGTATCTTCAAAAAGATAAACCTTTTGAAATACCATACTTATCTGTTCCATCAGCCCATCTAAAGGAAGTGAGCGTATGTCTTTTCCCCTGAAAGAAATCTCACCTTCCTTTATATCCCAAAATCTTGCTAAAAGACTTGCTATAGTAGTTTTTCCGCTTCCTGAAGCTCCCACAAGGGCTAAGGTTTCACCTTTTTTAACCGAAAATGATATGCCTTTAAGCACCTGTTCATTTCCATAGGAAAAGCTTACATTATTAAATGTCAGCTCATTTTCAAATTCAGAAGGTATGTCAGTCTTACCGGTATCTTCTATCTCTTTTTCATCCATTATCTTTTTAAGCTTATTCAGACCGATTTCCATAATGGTAAACCGTGTCATTTGCTGGTAATAATGCTCTATTGAAGCAAATATGCCGAAAGAAAAGAGTAATACTCCGATAAATTCTACAGGTCTTAAGGCATTTTCTCCGAAAAGATATGCCGATACAAGAAGAATAGCCCCTGCACCAAGACAGTAAATCATAAGCAGCCCTCTTTCAAAGGGGACATGATTTTTCTCAAAACTAAGGCTTTCCTTCGCAACATCCGCAAAGCTTTTTCTTATTTCTTTAGCGCTCTCACCTGTCATATTAAAACTCTTTATCACATCTATTCCCTGTGCATATTCAAGTACCGCAGAAGTCATTTTCTTTATGCTTTCCTGTCTGCCACGTGAACTTTCCATGCTTTCCTTTTTCATAGGAATTGCAACAAGCACCGCTATCACTTCTGTTATAAGGGCTGCCAGACCTATAAGCGGGTTTAATATAAACAGAAAAACCGTAAGTATGAGCTGTGAAAATATATCGCTCACACTCTCACCTATAGCCTGCATACTCAATTCTTCTATAAATACCATATCATTTGAAAGAACTGTGCTTATTTCTCCTATATTTCCCTCCGTAAAATACCCCATAGGGAGCTTCCTTAAATGTTTGCCAAACTCTATTCTCTTGTCTGCAAACAAATCGTAACCTGCCATTGCCTGATATTTATTTAACAATGCCGTAAACACAGACTGCAAGACTAAAAACAAGAAAAGTATGGCAGCAGAAATTATACAGGTAGAAATATCCGCTCTTTTTTCCATAAGTTCATTTATCAAAAACAGAGCCACCGGATACGGAGCTTTGGCACAAAAACTTTTTAAAAATGCAAATATATAAGAAATACGGATGCGTATGGCATACTTTCCGGTATATTTAACTATTTTCCGAATTAAACCTATCATTCTGCCACACCTTCCTTTCTTATAAGACTCCACTGTTCTGCTTCTTCAGAGGCTTTCCAGAGCTTTCTGTATATTTCACACCTATCTATCAGCTCATCATGCTTTCCCACATCAGCTATTCTTCCCTTGTCAAGCACGACTATCTTATCAGCATCCTTGACACTTCTTAACTTATGGGCTATCGCAATTACAGTCTTGTCTTTCATGAGTTCTTTTACGGCTTTTTGCATTTTTTTCTCATTTTCCGGATCGATAAAGGCTGTTGCTTCATCAAGCACCAGTACGGGTGCATCTTTTAATATGGCTCTTGCAAAGGCTATTCTCTGCTTTTGTCCTCCCGAAAGACGGTTACCCGCCTCTCCAGCCATAGCTTCATAGCCGCCTTCAAGTTCTGATATAAAGTCCTCACATTCAGCCTTTCTTGCTGCCTCTTTTACCTCTTCATCGGTTGCAGCAGGTTTTCCTACCCTTATATTTTCCAAAATACTTTTATTAAATAAAAAGAGATTCTGTGAGACAAAGGATATTTCATTATTAAGTGCTTCGAGGCTTAAATCCGTTAATTTCTGTCCTCCAAGGGTAATGCTTCCTGAAGATACATCATAATAATGCACCAAAAGCTTCGCAAGCGTGCTCTTTCCGCTTCCGCTTTCTCCTACAAGAGCCACAGTTTCTCCCGTCTTTATATCGAGTGAAATTCCTTTAATTATCTCATCATTCTTATATGAAAAATGGATATCATTGAAAAAAATATCGTGATTTTCAGCATTAAATTTTTCTTTTCCTTCTTTAAGCGGAGGAAAATCAAGTGTCTTCTCAATAGCCTGTATCTTATAGTTTACCTGTGGCAGCGCCCCTATAAATCTCATACAGTTAAGAAGGAGAGGCATAGTTCCAAAGCTTATACACAGAGCAAGTATGTATTCCGAAAGTTCCAGATAACCTGTTACAATCAAAATCCCTCCCAGTGGTATAGAATACAAAGTTATCTGCGAAAAGAAGCTTCCGTAAGCGGCCATCCATGGAAAACATACCTTGTACCAGTCAAGTGCGTAATTATGATAATTCTTTACATGACCTTCATATTTTTCACTATGGTTATCCTGTCTGTTAAATATTCTAACCGCTTCCATACCGTTTACATATTCGATAATCGCATTATTAAGCCTTTTTGCGGCCGCAAAATAATTGCCCATCCGGCTCATGCCTATCTTCATAACCTGTCCGGAAGCACTTATTCCAAAGAAAATCATAAATAAGGTAACAAGGGCAAGCAGCCAGTTTACCGTAATAAGTGCAAAAAACATAACCGCAAATACAATTAAATTAGATATTCCTTCCGGTATCATATGGGCAAGCAGAAGCTCAACCGACTCCACATCTTCTGAAAACAGCTTCTTTACAGCCCCGCTTCCTTTGTCGATTATACTTCCAAGTGGCTGTTTCTCAAGCTTTTCCTGTAAAGAGCAACGCAGATTTTCAAGTGTATGATAGGCTGAATGGTGTGAGAGTTGTAAACCAAATATATAAAGCACCGTATAAATCAGCTTGTATGCAGTTATTAAGATTATGCTGATACCGATTGTGGTTAAATTTACAGCTTTTCCCGAAAGTGTAGCATCTATTATTTTCCATACTTCAAAATAAGGCATTATACTTGCAATTGCCGCTAAAATCAGTACAAAAACAGAGGCTATGGTAACCTTTTTATAATTTCCCATATACCGGAAAATCTTTGTAAACATACCTATTTTTTCACGCTTTTTACTTACATTTATATCTCCCTCAGAAAGAAAATAGGTCTTCAATCTCTTGGCACCATCTTCGTTAAGCGGATAAAAACTTTGTATCCTGCCATTTTCCATATACAGTACATGGGTACAGCACTCAAGTATAAGTTCAGGATCATGAGTCACTATTATGTTGACAGAGGTTTTTTCCTTTGTTTCATTTAAAAGCCTGCCAAAGTTCTCCATTCCGCCCCTGTCAAGTCCGCTGGTAGGCTCATCATAAAACAGGATATCCTTTTTTGCGCAGATGGCACTTGCAATAGCCACCCTCTGTTTCTGTCCGCCCGAAAGAGAAGCCGGATGTCTGTCTGCAAGCTCCTCTATACCGAGTAAAGCGAGCACCTTCCTTGTTTCTTCTTCTGTTATGTCCGACTGCATACGCGCTTCTTCCATCACGGAGTCTGAAAAAAGCTGTCTGTTCACGTCCTGCATTACCAGAAAGCTCTTTTTTACCCTCTCTTTGGCATTAAGATACTTCCCTTCAAATCCTATGCTTCCGTCAGCAGGTATCAGCCCGCAAAGTGCCTCTGAAAGTGTGCTTTTACCGCAACCGTTATCCCCTATAAGTGCCACTACACTGCACTTAGGCACAGAAAACCTGTCTATATCAAGTATCTGATTTCCTCCTCTGCCACAGGTAAGGTCTATTACATCTACAGCCGTTGTCTTATCAGTCTGTTCTCTATAAGCTTTTCCTATATTATTTAATCTGTTTAAATCCGGCAGTCTTAAGCCCTTTTCTTTTAATTCTTCATCAGAAAAATCTGCTACTTCTTTAGCCGTATACAAGCCTGTTATCCTGCCATCATCCATATAGATGAATCTGTCCGCAAGCCCTAAGAGATAAAATATTCTATGCTCTGACACTACTACAGTCTTACCGGATGCTTTTATCTTCGTTAATATATCCCTAAGTCTTTTAATAGCCTTTTTGTCAAGGTTTGAAGAAGGCTCATCAAAAACATACACCTCAGGTGCCGCCGTATAAGCACTTCCTACCGCAATCTGCTGTTTTTCCCCACCCGACAGCTCAAAGATATTCCTGTTCATAAGTGCTTCAAGCTGCATATCATTTTTAGTTTTTTCAAGCCGTTCTTTTATTATTTCCCTGTCAAGATTTTGATTTTCACAGCCAAAAACCAGCTCTCCTGTACTGTCTACATTGAAAAACTGGCTCTTGGGATTTTGAAAAACACTTCCTACATAACGAGAAGTAACCGAAAGAGACACTTCATTTACACAGACATCCTCTAACAAAACCCTTCCTTCCAGTTCTCCCTGATAAAAATGCGGCGCAAGCCCATTGATAAGTCTTGTCAAGGTAGTTTTGCCACAACCGCTTCTGCCGCATAAGACAACAAATTCACCCTTTTTAATCTCAAAATCAAGGTTATCTACCCCTTCTCCCGTTCCATGCTCTCCTCCATAATGGAAGCTTACATTTTCAAACTTTATCATAGACTTATTTTCCTTTTGCATCTAATTTTTATGCTTTTGCCACTTGCTAATACATGATTGCTTCAGCTTCGCTTCTCGCAATCCTTGCAAAAATATTCGTAATCCGCTCATTTTTTTACAAAAAATGGCTACTTACTCATATTTTTTGCGTGTCAAAAGATAATAAATTCTTT
>ERZ773067.1633-NODE-1633-length-11804-cov-11.496553_pt1 | contig 11804 bp, 8 predicted proteins | sample MGYA00580622_ERZ773067 | MGnify/ENA primary metagenome ERZ773067 (study PRJEB29015, sample SAMEA2737998) | human oral metagenome | biome: human oral; feature: human-associated habitat; material: dental | place: China | collected 2113 ...
GCAAAATACCCATTAAAAGGTAGGTTTTTAGGGGCAAAAAGCGTGTTTTTGGGCGTTAATAATAATGAGCTGGCGACCAAACTAGAAGGGCAAAATGGTGCTAAATGCAGGTTGTGTTCTTAAAAACAGACAAACTGAAAGGCGTGAAAGGTTAGAAATAGTAGTTATTTACCTACTTTTTGACCCAGATTTGCGCTAGAACGGAGTGAATAATAGTGCGGTGTTGTAAAATAAAAAATAACGATTTAAGTTTTTGAGTTTGTAAGTTGATGAGTTTATAAGTTTTTGAGTTTGTAAGTTTGAAAGTTCGTGAGTTGATGTGTTCGTGAGTTGATGAGTTTATAAGTTGATGAGTTTGTGAGTTTTTGAGTTTGTAAGTTTGAAAGTTCGTGAGTTGATGTGTTCGTGAGTTGATGAGTTTATAAGTTGATGAGTTTGTGAGTTTTTGAGTTTGTAAGTTCATAAGTTGATGAGTTTGTAAGTTGATGTGTTTATCAGTTTGTGAGTTTTTGAGTTTGTAAGTTTGTGCGTTGTGTGTTGATGAGTTGTTGGGTTTTCGTGCGTTTATAAGCCAGTGAGCTTGTTTGTGCTGCACTTTGTATGTGAGAAGGATGCTTGTTTGTGTTGGCATTATAACGACATTAAACCCTCTACATTTGTAGAAATCTTAAAGTAAAGCCGTACTCTATTTGCGAATGTCAGCTTAAACGTGTAATTTTGCAGCTAAATAACAGAAACATGACAAACAGTGAACATACACTTTGGCAGGTGGTGAAAGGCTACTTCAACGCCCTGCCCGACAAAGAGAACGAGAAAGAAACCATCAAACAGATAAACAGCGGTGTTACTTTCCACGGTGCAAACCTTTGGGTGCTAATCTTTGCCATCCTCATTGCATCGTTGGGACTGAACGTTAACTCCACGGCCGTAATTATCGGTGCCATGCTTATCTCGCCATTGATGGGCCCTATCATTGGCATGGGGTTGGCAGTGGGCATTACCGACTTGGAATTGCTTAAACGTTCGGCCACGCATTACCTTGTGGCAACGGTTATCAGTGTGATTACGGCCACGCTTTATTTCATCATTACACCGCTAACCGAGGCGCAATCTGAACTTCTTGCCCGTACGTCGCCCACGCTTTACGATGTGCTCATCGCCCTCTTCGGTGGTGCGGCAGGTATTTTGGCACTTTGTACAAAGGGTAAAGGCAACGTACTGCCGGGTGTTGCCATCGCCACAGCCTTGATGCCGCCGCTGTGTACGGCAGGTTATGGACTGGCCGTTGGCAACCTTTCGTATTTCTTCGGGGCGTTTTACCTGTACTTCATCAACACGGTTTTCATCGCCCTAGCCACGTTTTTGGGGGTGCGGATGTTGCGGTTTAAACGTAAGGACAGTGTGGATGCAGCGCGCTTGGCCGTTGTTAACCGCTATATGATAGGTGCTGTGGTGCTTACAATGCTGCCCGCTGCCTACATGACCGTGCAAATTGTGCGCGAGAGTGTGCAAGAAAGCGCCATCTTGAAGTTCGTTAAGAATGAGTTTGAGACGAAGGGCGCACAGATTATCTCGCACAAGATAGACGACAAGAGTAGTTCGCTGAACATCGTAACCGTGGGCAAACGCCTTACTGAGGCGGAAATAACTGATGCCCGAAGGCGTATGGAGGAGTACAAGCTGGGGCAGTTTAAGCTGAACGTGATACAGGGAATGCAGGCTGATAGCCTGATGTTGAGCCAGATGCTCAACGTAAACGGCGGTGCATCGCAGGCAAAGAACACGAAACTTTTGGAGCAGGCTGACGAAATACGGGCGTTGAAAGCCAAAAACCGAAAGTATGAACGCCTGCCAAAATTGGCCAGCGACATGCGTACGGAGATACAAGCCGTTTGTCCGCAAACCACAAGTATCAGTCTGGGCAACGTTGCCGAGGCCCGCGTTGACACAACGGCCACAACGCAATATGTATTGGCCGTTGTTGACTGCAAGGGGAAACTGTCGCCAACGGACAAGAAACGATTGCACCAATGGATGCGTGCAAGGCTTAAAGTGGATAGCCTTCGGTTGGTAGTACAATAAGAAAAGGCGTTGCCTATGCCACGTATTGCGCGTGGAAGGCAACGCCTTAATGTTTTGTTTTAACAGCCGTTCGGCGGCCTACACCATTATATGCTGATGGTGAAACCTGCCGAGAAAGCGAACTTTTCGGGGTAAACGCCTAAGTTGCTGCCTATGGTTATGGTCTCGAAGAAGTTGTATTGCACTGAGCCGTATACGCCGAACACCTCGCCGAAGTTATAGCGCACGCCCGTTTGCAAGGACATGGTTTTTGTACTAAGTATCGGGCCTACGTAAATGTCGAAGTTATCGGGCAGCTTTAACACTTCCATGAAATGGTAGTTGAGATAAATGCCGAGGTCGGAAAAGTCGTAAAACCTAGACTCTTTCTCGCCTTCGTCGTCCTTATAGCGTAGCGTGGTGAACTTTGCGCCATACGAAAGAAAGTCGTTGATGCCTTCTTCGTAGCCAATCTCAACTCCATGCCTGCCGCCTACATTGGTGTAACCGAGGTATATCTTACTGTCGTCGCTGCCGTCGAATGCTTGTGCAAAGAGTGGTGTTGCCGAGCAAAAGGCAATGAGTAGGGCTGCAAACAGACGTGCAAGCCCATGTGTGTTGCGTGTTGTTTTCATGTGTTGTGCTTATTTAATGGTGTATTTGGTGATTGAGAATACCTTGCGGCGTTCGCCGGTGTTGTGGTTTTTGATGATTTGCCTGCCGTAGACGATGAAGTTTTTGCCGTACCAGTGCAGCGTTCCAGAGTATCTCATCTTCTTAACATCCTCGTCTTCGTTGTCTGTTTCAATCATTTCCGACTTGCGTTCTTGTGCCACTTCGCCCGTTTTGTTGTTGAAAAGCTTAGAAACGAGCATCTTATCGTCGGCATAAACAAGGTCTACATCGTTTTTCTTAATGCCTGCCGAGATAAAGCGCTTAACGTACATGGGCTTTTGTCGGGGGCGCATTTCAAAGCAATTGTCCCAAAGTAGGTTGCAGTCGGCATCGAACTTGGCCAGCACGGCGTGGGTGTAGGCATAGCCGTTAAACTGGGTTACCATTACCGTTCCGGCCCAATAGGTTACGTAAGTGGGATAGAAGGCCTCGCCTAGGTAAAAGTAATCCTTGCCGTCGGTCATGATGCCGTGCGAGGCGATGTTGTATTTCAGGCTGTATTCCTTACCAGCCTTTTCGGCTTTTTCTTTCTTTCGTTCTATTCTGGCCTTGCGCCTGTTGCTCATGTAATCGGTGAAATTCTTCAAGTCGAGGAAGTTAACGAACCGCTGTTTCTTAATTTGCCAGTTTTCCAGCTGTGCAAAATAGATGCCTTGCGCGCCGCCTTTCTTGCTCTTGGTGTAGGTTCCTGTCATGAAATACTTGTTGTTGGCCTTAGAAAGCGATGCCGAAAGCAGGTCTTGGTCGATGTCGGTGGTGAGGTTGGTAATGCCCAACTGCGTGCCGTTGAAGTCTACGCGCGCCAAGTAAAGTTCGCGTTCGCCCTTTACAACGGCGTAGATGATGTTGTCGAGAATGGTGTTTTGCAGTATAAACACCTTTCTATCTCTTACGCCGGGTATGTGTATGTCGGCAAAGCGGCTTTCACCTGTGTTGAGGTCTACAATGCCAATGCGCTCCAAACGTTTCTGGGTGGAACTGAATACCAGCTTGCCATCGTGTATAATAAGGTCGCGCATGCTGGCTTTGCGTGTGTATTCGCTGTCGGTAACTTTCGTCTTGTGGTCCTTCGTGTTGAAGGCGTACACCGAGAAAGCTCCACTTCGGGCGCGCAAAACGGTGTAGTTAACATCGTTGTTGAAGGTGCAACTGTAGAAATACAAGTCGTCGTCTATCAGCGTTGAGTCGGTAAACAGGGGTTTGAGGTCGGTAGATAGGTACTCGGTTTTGAAGTATCGCTTGCCTTTATCGGCCTTTTTGGCAAACGAATAGACAATGAGTCCACGTTCGCCAAGGGGTGCAACCACTTGGTCTTCATAGTCTCCGCGGTGCGGATACTCAATTCTTGCTGTTACTTGTGCCATTGCCGAAAGCAGATTTAGGCACATGGCCAAAGCCATTAAGGTAATTGTTTTCATATCGTTATCGTTTTGTTGGTTTGTTTTCTTAGTGCCTTCGCGCGGTGGGCGAAGTGTGTTTGTTCGGTATCCGTTTGCTCAAAACGGCGTGTCATGGCGTGTTGGGCTGTTTCTTTAACCTTTTGTTAGCGAAAAAGCAAAGGCAAGAGAGAGCCTGCGCGCTGCCCTTTTGGGGGCGTGGAGCTAGTTTCTTTCTTGCCTTTCTATCAGTATGCGGATTGGTTTATCCCTTTCGCAACGGCGTTGTTAGAACTCTGCCGACTTCGGCGTGCGTGGGAAGGGGATGACGTCGCGAATGTTTTGCATGCCGGTAACGAAGAGGATGAGCCTTTCGAAGCCCAAACCGAAACCGCCATGAGGGCATGAACCAAAGCGACGTGTGTCTAGATACCACCACATGTCCTTCATGGGGATGTGGCGTTCTTCGATTTGAGCCACCAACTTGTCGTAGTTTTCTTCGCGAACACTACCGCCAATGATTTCGCCTATTTGCGGGAACAGCACGTCGGTGCCTTGAACGGTGCGGCCGTCTTCGTCTAACTTCATGTAGAAAGCCTTGATACCCTTGGGGTAGTGGGTCATGATGACAGGCTTTTTGAAGTGCTCTTCAACCAAGAAACGTTCGTGTTCGCTGGCCAAGTCCATGCCCCAGCTAACGGGGAACTCGAACTTTTTGCCGGCTTTCACGGCCTCTTCGAGGATGTTAATGCCCTCGGTGTAGTCTAGTCGAACGAACTCTTCGCTCACAACACCCTGCAAACGTTCAATCAGTGTGTTGTCTATCATCTTGTTGAGGAACGCAAGGTCGTCCTTGCAATTGTCTAATGCCCAGCGCACACAATACTTAATGAAGTCTTCTTCGGTGTCCATCAGGTCGTCAAGGTCGATGAAAGCCATTTCGGGTTCAATCATCCAGAACTCTGCTAGGTGGCGTGGCGTGTTGCTGTTTTCGGCTCGGAAGGTTGGGCCGAAGGTGTAAATCTGCCCCAAGGCGGTTGCTCCAAGCTCGCCTTCAAGCTGTCCGCTCACGGTAAGGCTAGTCATCTTGCCGAAGAAGTCGTCGTTGTAGTTCACCTTTCCGTCCTCGTCTTTCTTCAAGTCGTCCAGTTTTTTCGTTGTAACCTGGAACATTTCGCCTGCCCCTTCGGCATCGCTAGCGGTGATGATGGGCGTGTGGAAATAGAAGTAGCCGTGCTCGTGAAAGTATTGGTGAATGGCAATGGCCATGTTGTGGCGTATGCGCATAACGGCTCCGAAGGTGTTGGTGCGCAAGCGGAGGTGTGCGTGCTGGCGCATATACTCGAAGGTTTGGCCCTTCTTCTGCATGGGATAGTCGCTGCCACAGCCGCCCAAGAGCTGCAACTCGGTGCATTGTATTTCCGAGTTTTGGCCTTGTCCTTGGCTTTCCACCAGCTTACCCGTTGCGCTTACGCATGCGCCGGTGGTTATTTGTTTAAGTAATTCGGTGTCGAACTTTGTTGGGTCGACAACTATTTGTACGTTGTTGATGGTAGAACCGTCGTTTAAGGCGATGAAATCTACCACCTTACTGCTGCGGTGAGTTCGTACCCAGCCCTTCACGTTGACCTCTGAACCGAAGTCAGTACGTTGAAGAACGTCTACAATCTTTGTTCTACGAGTTTTTTCCATTGATGGTCTTTATATAGGAGTTAAGGGTGTTAAGAAGTAAGGTAATAAGGAGTTCTCACTAACGCTACAAAAGCATTTGGCTTAACTCCTTAACTCCCTTAACTCCTTAACTCCTTATACTTCTAGGTTTATTACTCAAAAGCCCCCATTCTTAGCATGTCTACTTCCTTCTCGGTAAGGAAACGCCAGTCGCCACGTTTGAGGTTCTTCTTGGTGAGTCCGGCGAATTGAACGCGGTCAAGGCGCACCACGCGATAGCCTAAGCTTTCGAAGATACGGCGCACAATGCGGTTCTTTCCGCTGTGGATTTCAATTCCCACTTGTGTCTTGTCCTTGTCGTTGGCATATTCGATGGCATCTGCATGCACTTCGCCGTCGTCGAGCGTAACGCCCGTTGCAATCTGTTGCAAGTCGTGTTCGGTAACTTCCTTGTCGAGGAACACGTGGTACACCTTCTTCTTCAAGAACTTGGGATGAGCCAACTTGCTGGCCAAGTCGCCGTCGTTGGTGAGCAGCAGCACACCCGTAGTGTTGCGGTCGAGTCGGCCAACGGGGTAGATGCGCTCAGGACAAACGCCCTTAACGAGGTCCATCACCGTCTTGCGTTGTTGTGGATCGTCGCTGGTTGTAACGTAATCCTTGGGCTTGTTAATCAGCACGTACACTTTCTTTTCGAGCGTTACGGGCTGGTCGTGGAAGATAATCTCGTCTGAACGAAGTACCTTCGTACCCAATTCTGTAACCACATTACCGTTAACCTTCACCATACCCGACTGTATGAATTGGTCGGCTTCGCGCCTGCTGCATACGCCGGCGTTGGCTAAGAACTTGTTCAAGCGCAGTGGCTCGTTGGGGTCGATGTTCTCTTCCTTATATTCTATACGCTTTTTCAAGCTGTATTTTGCATTTGGATCGTAGTCAGGCGTGCGTTGGCGATAGTTGCCTTGTTGGTAACCGCCGCGTTGCTGATAGCCGCCACGTTGTTGGTAACTGCCTTGTTGGTAGCCACCGCGTTGCTGATAGCCGCCGCGTTGCTGATAGCCACCACGATTGTTATTGTTGTTGTACGAGCGTTGCTGGTAGCCGCCGCGTTGCTGATAGCCGCCTTCCTCGTTGTTATAACGTGGACGATAGCCTCCTTCTTGACGTGGTTGGTAGTTGGAACGCTGCTGGTAACCACCTTCTTGGTTGGCTTGGTAGCCGCCATCTTGGCGTGGACGGTAGCCGCCCTCTTGCCTAGGTTGGTAATTGGCGCGCTGTTGGTAGCCGCCTTCGCCCTCTTGTGCGTTGTTATAACGTGGACGATAGCCGCCCTCTTGTCGCTGTTGGTATCCGCTGCGGTTGTTGCTGTTGTAGCTGCTGCGTTGCTGATAGCCGCCACCTTCGTTGTTGTAATTGTTGTAACGAGGGCGGTATTGCCTTTGTTGTGGTGCTGCGCCGGTTTGCAAGTTGGCTCCAAATCCTTCGGGACGGAACGCTCCTTCGTCTTCTCCGCCGCTACTTCTGCGGTCGGTACTGTAAGCGCGTTGGGTGTGAATTCGTGGCCTTTGCGTTCTTGCACCAGCATTTCCATAGGTTCGGGAATAGCTTCCACCTGCGTTGTAGCCTTCACGGCTTTCCTCTTGCTGTCCTTTCGACGTGTCTTGAGGGGTCTTTTCCATTTCTGATTCCATAATTTTAATTCTTTTTTAACCTCACGGTTGCGTTAATACTTTACTTTTAATTCTTTTAATTTATAGTTTAGTTAGGTTTATAATACTTAGTTTACGAGTTAACCAGTTGACCAGTTTACGAGTTGATACGTTTACTGGTTTACTGGCTTTCTTTTATCACTCATCTTGTTCTCTTGTTTCTTAGCTGCCCTGCTTACACCCCTGTATAGTTCCAGGGATTAATGGCGAGCAGCTCTTTCTTCACGTCTTCGTTTACGTCCAGCTGATTAACAAAGTCGTGAATAGTGCGCTCCGTCATCTTCTCGTTCGTGCGTGTTAGGGCTTTCAACGCCTCGTAGGGGTTGGGATATGCCTCTCTACGCAAGATGGTTTGTATGGCCTCGGCCACCACCGCCCAAGTGTTCTCCAAGTCTTCGGCTAGCTTTTCTTCGTTGAGAATGAGCTTGCCAAGCCCTTTAAGCGTGCTTTGGAAGGCGATGAGTGCATGTCCCATAGGCACGCCCACGTTGCGTAGCACGGTAGAATCGGTGAGGTCGCGTTGCAAACGACTAACGGGTAGCTTTTGTGCCAAGAACTGTAACACGGCGTTTGCCAGCCCCAGGTTGCCCTCACTGTTCTCAAAGTCGATGGGATTAACCTTGTGTGGCATGGCACTCGACCCCACTTCGCCCGCCTTTATCTTCTGTTTGAAGTAGTCCATAGATATGTACATCCAGAAGTCGCGGTCCAAATCGAGCACTATTGTGTTGATGCGGCGCATGGCATCGAATGCTGCGCCCATGTTGTCGTAATTGCTTATCTGCGTGGTTAGCTGCTCGCGCACCAGTCCTAGCTTGTCGCTGACGAAACGGTTGCCGAAGTCGCGCCAGTCTATTTGGGGGTATGCCACGTGGTGGGCGTTGTAGTTGCCCGTGGCTCCGCCAAACTTAGCCGACATCTTGCAGGCTTTAAGCTGCGCCAACTGCTCTTCCAAACGATAGGCAAACACGCCAATCTCTTTGCCAAGACGTGTTGGCGATGCAGGCTGGCCGTGCGTTTTGGCCAGCATTGGCACGTCTTTCCACGTTTCGGCATATTGTTTCAACTGTCCAATCAGCTGTTCCAACAATGGGTAATAACATTCTTCGAGCGCCTCTTTCAGCGAAAGTGGCACGCTGGTGTTATTGATGTCTTGCGAAGTTAGCCCAAAGTGGATGAACTCCTTGTAAGGTTCCAAGCCGCCAATGGCATCGAATTCTTCCTTAATGAAATACTCCACGGCCTTCACGTCGTGGTTCGTAACCTTCTCGATGTCTTTAACACGCTGTGCCTTAGCCTCGTCGAAAGTGCGGTATATGTTGCGTAGCTGGTCGAAACGCTCGCTGCCCACACCGGCCAATTGTGGCAAAGGCAGCTCGCAAAGGGCGATAAAATATTCTATTTCAACCCTTACACGATAGCGAATAAGGGCATATTCCGAAAAGTAGTTGGCTAACGGTTCGGTTTTACCGCGATAACGGCCATCGATAGGCGTGATGGCTGTAAGCATGTTAAGACTCATATAACTTTATAGTACTAATTGAATTGCAAATTTACCACAATAAATTGACACTTCCATGTTTTATATATTAAAATGTGTCTTGTAGTGAACTTTTTTGGTAAAAAAGTGCCTTGCGCCCGTTGAGGGCAAGCCGTTGGCTTGCTCGTAGCCACTATCTTTTTACAATAAAGGCTTTGCCGATAATGGATTTTTTGCTAACTTTGCGTGCAACAGGTCGAGAAGGCCGTACCAACAATCACCACGTAATCACTATGCTGACATCAAAAAACAGTTCAACTCTACATGTAAACAACCATAGCCGAACACAGCAAAACAAGCAAGCGGAGCCTTTCTCTGCTTGGCATTGGCGCATTATCCAGTGCGTTTGGGTAGTCCTCTTTTTGTTGTTCGCCCTCGACGTCGCCGCCCAAAACAGCGATGCCGAACGCGTTGGCGTGCCCCAAGATAGCGTCAACGTAAAAAACGAGACGGCAGACTCGGCTCTTACGGCACGCTCCCTGCACGAGATACAGCCCGAAACAGCCGCGAACGACTCGGTGATACATCGCCGAGACGACATTAGGTTCGACCGAAGTTTAACCTACGTTGGCCTTCCGCTCATCCTTGCAGGCGTGTTGGGCAGAAGCGAACGCCACCGCGTGTACTACTTGCACAAAGAGTTTGTTCCCGAATTTAAGTCGTCGGTCGACGATTATGTGCAGCTTGCGCCCTTTGCATTAGCCACAGGCATGCAGGTTATGGGCGTTCGGGGCAAGAGTTCTCCTGTTCGTTATTTGGCTAGTAGCGCGATGTCGTTTGCCATTATGGCCGCAATAGTGAACACCATTAAAACCACTGTCAACCAAATGCGGCCCGACAACAGCACCCACAACTCGTTTCCATCGGGACATACGGCAACGGCTTTCGTGGCTGCAACCATCCTTCACAAGGAGTATGGGCTCACGGTTAGCCCCTGGTACAGCTTTGCCGGATATGGCGTAGCCACTGCCACGGGGGTGATGCGCATGCTTAACAACCGCCATTGGATGAGCGACGTGTTTTGTGGAGCAGGTATTGGCATCATGTCTACCGAGCTCGGCTATGCCTTGAGCGACTTGTTGTTTAAGAAAAAGGGGCTAGTTGCACCCGAAAAGCATAGCTTGGTGAACCTAAGTACCCACCCTTCGTTCTTCTCTATCCGCATGAGCGGCATTCTAGGGCAGCAACGACTTCGCACGCCAGACAGCTTTAAGGCTACATTGGGCGACGTTCCGTTCCTTATGCAGTTTGGAACAGGGGCTATGGTGGGCGTGGAGGCAGCCTATTTCTTTAATCCCTACATCGGCGTTGGTACCTCGTGGCAACTGGTTGGCCACCATGTAAAGCACCTGGACAGGCCGTTTAGGGCGCATTCTTCCACGGCAAATCTCCCCGAAGGCGTTACTTACGACTTCTCGCGCACAGGGTTAAACGAACTTTGTTCTTCTATGGGGCTTTATTTGGCATGGCCCTTCATGCCTCGTATGTCTTTGGGTGGCAAGTTTACCGTTGGGCGCAACATCTTTAAGAGCATCTCGGTGCGCGCCATGAAGGAAGGTACGGTGAAGATCGGAACGCCTGAAAGCTACACCGACACGCAAGAAAAATACACCACCGAATGGGACTTCCTCACCATTAAGGGCAACAAGGCTTTGCGTTTTGGTACGGGCATGTCGCTCACCGTGGCCTATAAGCAGGCTTATAGTTGGCGCGCGTTCCTCGATTTTAATTATTCGCTCAACACGTTTACGGTAACATTGAACCCTTCGGAATGGAAACGACAAGAGTTTCCCAACGCTCCACCCCTGCCCAACGAGGTGTTAACCGAGCGAATAAAGAAGAATATGCTGCAACTAAGTGCTGGAACGGCGTTTTGTATTTCGTTTTAAGCACGTTGTAAGGATTAAGCAGTTGGGCAACAGGTACTTGTCTTTTGGCGTGCCTTGTTGTAGGCTTTGCCGCATTTGTTCTTTGTAGCAGAGCGGTTCTCCCGTCAACTCTTCAGCTCATAACCTCGTTAACTCGTCAATCCGTCAGCTTGTTAACAGGTTCTCTCGTTAACTTGTTAACTCGTCAATCAGCCAACTTCTTCCCTCGTCCCCATAAACAAATTTGAGAGATTTCTCACGCATCGCACGCCACACCTTATTATATAATGTGGCCGTTGCCAGTGAGAAATCTCTCAAACGAAATACGCTGATATGTAGTTTCTTTGCTTATGCGCTGCGGCGAGCGCATGCTAATGCGGTTGCGATGGTGCTACACAGCAGTCGTGCCGTCAGTTTTTGGCACACCATCCACGCGCTTTTTACTTCGCTTAACCTTGAACTTATCAAATCCATTTCCGTAAACGCCGCTCACAGAAGATTGCGTAACGAAGGCGTGTGGGTCTATTTCGTCAATCATACTGTACACTTGCGATGCCTCACGTTGTTTAGTTACAAGAACCACCAGCTTCATTTGGTTGCGCGAATAGTAGCCCGTGGCGTCTATCATTGTGCATCCGCGGTGGGGTGGGGTGCTGGTTATGCGTTGGCAAATCTCTTCATAGCGTTCGGAAATAATGAGGAACTGCACCGAGCGTTTGCCCATATTCACCACTTGGTCGAGCACAAACGACACCACGATAAGTCCCACATAGCCATAGATAACCTGCTCCCAACTCTTCAAAACCAAGTAGCTAAGGCTTACGATAATCATGTCTACCAACAGAATTACGCGCCCAAGAGAGATGTCGCGATACTTGTTGATGATGGCCGCAACGATGTC
>ERZ773067.1637-NODE-1637-length-11798-cov-4.733458_pt1 | contig 11798 bp, 9 predicted proteins | sample MGYA00580622_ERZ773067 | MGnify/ENA primary metagenome ERZ773067 (study PRJEB29015, sample SAMEA2737998) | human oral metagenome | biome: human oral; feature: human-associated habitat; material: dental | place: China | collected 2113 ...
AATGCCTCAACTGGGCAAATGCGCTCGAGCAACCCCCCGCCAGCCTGCGGGGCGGCTTGCGCGAGGGTCCGCAGATCTCGGTTTGAGCTTGATCTCACGGAAAGGCGCACTCTGCAACCTGCGTCTCACGGAAAAGCGCATTCTACGGGCGCCAAGACAGCGCCAAGACAGGGCCAAGGATGTCAAAATTCTTGAGTTCGGATAGACGAGCGGCTACTCTAAAGTTTCTTTGCGCGACCGCTTTCTGGTTGCACAAACTGATGTCGTGGTAGAGGAAGCTTAAAGCTCGATTCTGGGGGACGTAGGCCCCCATCAGGCCACCTTGTGTCGAGTCCTTGCGCACAGTGTCAACGAGACCTACAATACTTGCAGCTTCAGTCAAGCATTTAAACAAGGAGGCTGCGTGATGAGGCGTGTGGGAGGGGCTCTGTCGGCGCCCCTGTCAGCTACGGTTGTTGTGGTGGTTGGTACGGTCTTCGATCGCGCTCGTGCTAGGATCACCGCCCGGATTCCAACGCTTCTGCTGGCCTCCTCTGCCCTTTACTCCCTCGCCGACGTGGGGAGGCTTACCTCATGAGGGGTCTGTCTATGGTGAACTCCTACTCCATTATTTTCATGGGGTGGTGCTACGTGCGGTATGGTCTTCCCAAGTCTTGGCTGTTCTTTATCCTCCTGGCTAACGTGGTGATCTCCCTCATACTCGCCGCGCACATCGACAGCCTCAGGGGACGTTGCACCGTGCCGGTCGAGGCCGAACTTGTCCGGAGCGAGCACCGTGGGGCACTGCGGCGTTATCGTCTCTATAGTCCTGGCTGGCGACGTGGCTGGCTCGTTCACTGGATGCATGACGTCTGGCGTTACCGTTGGGGCAGTGATGTCTGTTTTGCGGAGGACACTATCCCCCCTCTCATGTGCTTGTTCGGGCCGCTCGTGGGCATCAGACGCTCGGGCACCATTTGGGTGGACCCGTCCCGTTCGCCGTACGCATCGTACGGGGGAGTCCTATCTCCGGACTGGAGGTACCACCTGCGCTTCTACTTTGGCATGGCTGCCTTCTGCCTGTTGGCTGCAGTCGCGCTGGCTGGCAGCGCACTCAGGTGAGCTCATGTAGCCGCGCAGGGTGGTACGAGTAGGGTCTCGATGAGGCTAGTTCCGTGCCCCGCAGGCACGGGGGAGCCGAGTGCCGGACTTCCTACACCACGTGGCAATGAGCGGGTACGACATGCGCCTTATGCTGGACCCTTGCGTGCTCTGTGGGCGAGGCCTACAATACCTATAGCTTCAGTCAAGCATTCAAGCAAGGAGGCAGTGCGGTGAGGCGTGCGGGAGGGGCTCTGTCGGTGCCCCTGTCGGTTGTGGTTGTTGTAGTGCTTGGCATAGTCTTTAGCCGTGTTCGTGTCAAGATCACAGGCCAGACGTTGTTCCTTGGCGTGCTACAAGGCAACGCAGGTGACAAGTCTAGCGTCTTGCGGGAAGATGATACCAAGAGGTCTACCAACAACCTGAATGGTCTGGGTGCTGCTGTAGCATCCCCCTCTGATCTGGGGTGGAACCTTGCAATGAGTGGTCCCACGCCAGTGTCCCAGCGGGTCTCCCCTGTCGTTGGCACTTTCTCCGACTTGGGGTGGGCCGTCTCATGAGGTGCTTGTCCATGGTGCACTCCTATTCCACCCTAATCTTGGTGTACTGGTGTGTGCGGTATAATTTCTCAGTGCCTGGGCTGATCCCCATCCTCGTGGTCAATGCGGTGTTGTCTTTCGTGCTCGCCGCGCACATCAACAGTCGCAGGAAGCACTGTACCGTGCCGGTTGAGGGTGAACTCGTTCTCAGCGAGTACCACGAGGCATTCAGATCTCCCATGGATCCCCCCACGCGTTCTCGCGCGAAGATTGTGTGGTTGCGTGATGTCTGGCGGTACCGCTGGGGTGATGATGTCCGCTTCGTTGAGGGCACCATCCCCCCTCTCATGTTTTGGTTCGGGCCACTCATAGGCATCAGTCGCTCGGGCACTGTCTGGGTGGACCCGTCCCGTTCGCCGTACACGTTACATAGGGGTGCCTTAACTCCGGACTGGAGATATCACCTGCGCTTCTACTATGCTACGGCCGCCCTCTGCCTGCTGTGTGCAGCCATCATGGCTATTACGCACGTGGACAGGCTCATGTAAGGACCCGTTGAGGCAAGGCCTGTATCCTGCGGCCCCAGAGAGCTGGGCGCACCGCAGGACCAGTCGTGACCGGTGACTGCAGAAGAGTTATGATGAGCTTACTCAACCGATGCCCATGGATGTCGATGTCCTTGGCCGTCGTTGCCCATGGCTGTCAGCTCCGACCCAACTTCCTGGAGGACACCGTGTTCAACAAGCGTCTCCTAGCTCTTGTCCCCACTGCGACAAGGAAGTCCATTGTCGCGGCTATCCTTCGCCTGTTCTCGCTTGGCTGTCAGGTGGCGGTGCTTGTGTGGCTTGCCGATATCCTCATGGACGTGCGGGCGAGTCTGAGCGCGGACATTGCGGTACCCGCCGCCTGCATCGTCCTGCAGCTCGCCTTTGGCGCATGTGCCGAGGCAGCGGGAAGACGCGCTGGTGCCGCCGCCGTTACGACGCTCACCAAGGAGGTCTTCGAGAAGCTTATCGGGTCGGGGACCACTCTTCCCTCTCGGATGAGTGAGGGAGAGGCGAGCCAGCTTGTTGGTGAGGGTGCGCAGCGCCTGCGCCCCTACTTCCAGGACTACCTTCCACAACTCGTCTTTGCCCTGCTTTCTCCCCTTGGCCTGCTTGTGTTGCTCCTTACGGTCAGTCCTCTCGCAGGTGTGCTCATGCTTGCGTTCGTCGTGCTCATGCCTGCCTCGATCATGATGCTTATGGGTAGAGCGAAGCGCTTCATGGGTGCCTACTGGGACGATTATGTTGATCTTTCCAGCGCGTTTCTTGATGCCATCCGGGGACTCGTAACGCTCAAGGGCTTTAGGGCAGATGCGAGCTGGCAGGGACGTCTTGCCCGGCTGGCAAAGGAGTTTCGCCAAGCAACGATGAGGCTGCTCAGAGTGCAGATGGGAAATGTCCTGCTCATGGACCTCTTCACCTATGGCGGCATCGCCACAGGCGTCGTCGTGGCGACGCTGCAGTGTGCGGCTGGGGGTATATTACCATCGGCTGCCCTCACGGTCGTGTTCATCTCGAGCTTCTTCTTTCTGCCGATGCGCCGCCTTGGTTCGCTCTTCCATACGGGCATGAACGCCAATGCCGTCTGCGAGCGGATCTTCGCGCTTCTCGATGCCGAGGACCGATTTGCCACAGACGAGCAGGTTGATCTTGGAGGTCCAGGCATCGAGTGCTCCAATCTGAGCTTCTCGTACGACGGCAAGGTGAAAGCCCTTGACGGCGTGGACTTTGACGTGCCGGCCCATACCCTCATCGGCGTGACCGGCCCAAGTGGTTCGGGCAAGTCCACCCTCATTCGCGCCATTGCGGGCGGGTGTGTGGGCTATGAGGGCAGCATCCGCGTTTGCGGCGTCGAGCTCTCGAGAATTTCCTGCGAGTCGCTCTTCTCTGTCGTGAGCGTCGTCTCACAGCAAAGCCACGTCTTCAAGGGAAGCTTTCGGTCGAACCTGCTGCTCGGTAAGGAGGATGCCAAGGACTCGGAGCTCTGGGGCGCGCTGCGAAACGCCCAGCTCGATGCCTTCGTGCTCTCATCCGGCGGCCTCGACGCACAGGTCGCGGAGGGGGGAGCCAACCTCTCGGGTGGCCAGCGGCAGCGCCTGTGCTTTGCCCGCGCCCTCTTACGAGACACGCCCATCTACGTCTTCGACGAGGTTACATCCAACATTGACGCCTCGAGCGAGCGCAAGCTCCTGGATGGGATCTCCCTGCTCTCGGTGACCCATACCGTGATCATGGTCACCCACCGCCTGAGTGCGCTTGCCCTTGCGGACGAGATCTACGTTATGGACGAGGGACGCGTCGCCGAGAGGGGCACCCACCCGGCGCTCATGGCCCGAGGTGGCCTGTATCGGAGGCTCTGGGATCGGCTTGCCGACCTCGAGACATTTGCAGCGCAGGCGGGCGTCGAGTACGACGAGGATCGCTACGTGCCGACCGACGCGGAGCTGCGTGTTGCGAAGGTCGTGGCTACGCACTCCATACCCCTCATGGGAGCCCAGGCCATGCAGGCCGCTCTCGAGGCACTGAGCTATCGCGCCTACTCAAGCGCGCCCGTGGCTGGCTTACCCAAGGGGCATCCTGCATGGATTCCCCTGCCTGACTTCGGGGAGCCGAAGGCTCCTGCGGATCAGGTGGCCGTGGGGACAGGGGGAAGCGATGAGTCGGAAGAGGACCACAGACAGGACTCTGGGCTGTCTGAGGAAAAGGACGACAATCCGTCGCGTCGCAGCCGACTCAAGACCATCCTGTCCATGCTTCGCCTCACGCGGGGCATGGGCAAGGAAGTCCTGCTTGCAGCCCTGCTAGGTACCTTGGGTGACCTCTGCGTCGTCGCCCAGCTCGCGCTCGCAGGCTGGGCCGTCTGGGTGTTGGCTCCCGCTTCGGCAGGGCCGGGCGCGATGTCCTGCCTTGTGGCCATCTGCACGCTCGCCCTTGTCCGGGCGGTCCTGCACTACGGGGAGCGGCTCCTTACCCACGACCAGACCTTCCGGACGCTTGCTCTCGTGAGGGACAGGGTCTTCGGTGCGCTCAGGCGCCTCGCCCCGGCGCGCCTCGTCGCCCGGGACGCGGGCGATCTCGTCTTGCTGCTTACCTCCGACGTCGAGTCGCTCGAGGGCCTCTACTCTCGCACGCTCGCGCCGACCGTCTCTGCCATCCTCTGTTCGGCGCTCACCATCGCGTCCGTGGGCAGCTGTGCCTGGCAGCTGGGACTTGTGGCGCTTGTGGGGGTCGTCTCGCTGGGTATCGCCCTGCCCCTTATCGCCAGCTCCCTCACGCGCAGGCGCGCAGAGAAGCTCAACGCGTACTCGGTGCTCATGAGCTCGTTTGTGCTCGATAGCCTAGACGGCATCTTCGACCTCGTCCAGTGCGGTCGGGCGCGCGCCTATGCTAAGGAGCTGGAGACCCACGCGGGCTCTCTTGAGGCAGGGGAGAGACCCCTTGGTCGTGCGGTCGCGCTTCTCGCTGCTCTCGCCGGGATTCTCGTGACGCTCGTGAGCTGCGCCATGACGGTGGCTGCTGTGGTGCTCATCTCAAAGGGCGCCATGAGCCCGGGCGTAGGCGCGGCCTGCGTGCTTGCGGTCATGGCCGACGCCCTGATCGTTGCGGACGTCAGTCGCCTTGGCTTCTCGCTCCAACGGACGCTCGAGTCCGCCAACCGCATCATCGACGTGATGGAGGAGGAGCCTGCGGTCGAGGAGGTCCCGCCAGGCCCTGGCCCGCATGGGAACCAGGATCTAGGTGCCGTGCCTGTCGAGGCGAGGGACGTCTCTTTCTCCTATGGGAAGAGGGAGGTGCTCCACGGCCTGTCCCTTCGGGTCAGGGCCAATGCCCTGCTCAGGCTCACGGGTCCCTCAGGTGCTGGCAAGTCGACCTTGCTCAGGCTCATCATGCGCTACTGGGACGTGGGTGCGGGGTCCATCACCGTCGGCGGCAGGGACGTGCGCTCGATCGCCTCGGATGAGCTGCGTACAAGCGTCTGTCAGATGACCCAGGACAGCTACCTGCTGGATGCGACCCTGCGTGAGAACCTCCTCATCGCCCGTCTTCGGGCGAGCGACGAGGAGCTTGGGCGTGCCATCGACGCCTCCTCGCTTCGAGAGGTTGTCGATCGTTTGCCTCAGGGACTCGACACGCCCGTCGGCATGCACGGGACGGCGCTTTCCGATGGGGAGCGGCAACGCGTGGGGCTCTGTCGCGCGCTCGTCTCGGGTGCCCCCCTCATGCTGCTCGACGAGCCTACGAGCAGGCTCGATAGCCTGAACGAGGCCGCAGTCCTCTCTGCCCTGGGGGCGGCGGCAGAGGGCAGGACCATCGTCTTGGTGAGCCATCGCCGTGTAGCCGCAGCCATCGCGGACGAGACGTTCGTGCTTCAGGCGAAAGGACGATAGGGCTTTCAACAACAGTGAGCGTGGCATGTCAGCATGACAGGCCTCTCACGAATGCCCCAGCAAGTTTACTCTTGCAAACGCATCCGAAAAGGGCTATAAAGTTACCCACACCTAAGCCGAATCGGATAGTTATATGTGACAATTTTAATAGCAATTAAGTTCGTGTAGCGCACGTACGAAGGGTCGTGTTCCGTGGAGATATTTGTCGCAAACTTCTTGATTGCCCTGAGGGAGGGCGTCGAGGCCGCTCTGGTGGTAGGCATCCTCATCGCCTATATCTACAAGGTCGGTCGCAAGGACATCATGCCTAAGCTCTGGCTGGGTGTCGCGCTCGCCGCTGTAATTCCTTTGGGTCTTGGCGTCTGGTGGACCTGGGGACCCTACACCATCACCTTCCAGACCCAGGAGATCCTGGGAGGGTCGCTCTCCATCGTGGCCATGGCCTTCGTCACCTGGATGATCTTCTGGATGGGAAAGAACTCACGCAAGCTTGCGCAGAGCGTGCGGACCCAGGCCGAGGAGGCGCTCGACGCGGGCAATGTCATGGGTCTCGTCTGGCTCGCCATCATATCGGTGGGACGCGAGGGGGCCGAGACTGCCGTCTTCGTCTGGGCGACGGTCAAGTCCTCGGGCGAGCAAGGCGTCGTGGGGCCGGCGGCCGGTGTGCTGCTCGGCCTGGTTGCCGCCATCGTCGTGGGCTACCTCATATACAAGGGCTCCGTCCTCATAGACATCCACAAGTTCTTTGCTGTGACCGGCTACCTACTCATTTTGGTCGCTGCTGGCATCGTGATGTATGGCGTCAAGGATCTCCAGGAGGCCGGCGTGATCCCGGGATATGGCGTTAGTCTCTATGACTGCTCTAGCGTGATCCAAGGTGTGGCGCATACGTGGTGGTTCGTGCTCCTGCGGGCCTTCTTCAACCTCGACATCCTCTTCGCGCCCACCATCGCGCAACTTGGAGCGTGGGTCGCCTACCTCGCGGTGGTGCCTCTCCTCTTCACGCTGCAGCTGCACGGTGTGATCTTTACAGATAAGAGTGTCTCGCACGAAAAGCAGGGCGATACGCCTCAGGTTGCCGAGACGAGCGCGGTATCGCAGGAAGAGGACAGGTCGACCTAGCCAACCGATGGCTCAGGGTTTTCGACATGCAGGCAATGGACGTGGGAAGAAAGGATAGTTTCTATGATCAAACTGAACTCAGGTTCCTGGTGGAGGAAGGCCACGGCAGTCGCGCTTGCCGGCGCCCTGGTCGCGATGCCTCTTGCCGGTTGCCAGTCCAACTCGCCGAGTGGCTCAGGTGGTTCCGGTACCTCCCAGACAGCGAGTGACAAGTCCTCCAACAACATCGACGTCACGATCACCGATGACTCCTGCAAACTCACGGCCAACTCCGCCCAGTCCGGCACCGTGACCTTCACTGTCACGAACAAGGGGACTGCCGTCAACGAGTTCGAGATCCTCGCCGAGGACAAGCTGCAGATCAAGACCGAGCGCGAGAACATCACCCCTGGCACCACCGTCACCGTGACCGCCCAGCTCGAGCCTGGTACCTACTACACCGCGTCCAAGACCAACATGGTCGGCGCGCTCGTCGATGCCACGAAGTTCGAGGTCACCGACTCTGGCAAGGAGGTCAAGGTCTCTGATGATGAGCAGCAACTGCGCGAGGCCGCCCAGACCAACTACACCTCCTACGTCAAGGACCAGTCTGGTCAGCTCCTCGAGGCAACCAAGGCCTTCGCCGAGGCGTACAAGAAGGGCGACTACGATACCTGCCGCAATACCTATGCGATCGCGCGCATGCACTACGAGCGCATCGAGCCCACGGCCGAGGCCTTCGGTGACATCGACCCCTACCTCGACGAGCGTCGCGCCGATGCGGGCGACGACGGTTACGTGACCGACTTCTCCAGCTACAAGCCAGGGACCAACCTCCACGAGGCAAAGTACTGGACCGGCTGGCACGCCATCGAGCTTGACCTGTGGACCAAGGACTCGGGCTACACGAACGAGTTCCGTGCGGCTCTGGCCGATACGCTCGTAAGCGACACCCAGAGCCTCTATGACCTCGTGTACTCCAATGACTTCAGGGTCTCGCTCGACGAGATCTCCAACGGCGCCATCTCGCTTCTGGAGGAGGTCGCGACCACTAAGATCACCGGCGAGGAGGAGGCCTTCTCCCATACCGACCTCTATGACTTCCAGGCCAACATCGAGGGTGCCAAGGTCGCCTATGGGGACGTCCGCGACCTCGTCAAGATGAAGAGCCCCGACACGGCTGATGCGATCGACAAGGCGTTCCAGCAGATGGAGTCCGAGCTCGCCAAGTACAACACCGGCACGGCCGAGAAGCCCGTCTATCCCTCCTACACCGAGATCGATGCAAACGCCGGTGAGAACCAGACGGATGACAAGCTCTCGAGCGGCGCCCGTTCCCTGTCCAACCAGATCAACGCCCTGCGCGAGTCCGTCGCGCAGCTGACGTCCATCGTACTAAAGGAGTCGTAAGCGTCACGGCGCCTAGACTCATCTTAGTGCGGGCAAACTCCCTCGGGCTGGCGGCCATACGGCCGTCGGCCCGAGGGTCACAGCATACGTTCGAGCGCACGGAGGCGTCATGAGTCGCTTCCTCGTGTGTCAAAAGAGAGGAATGCCCATGTCTGATAGCCTGGAGGAGGGACGCGAGCGGGACGAGGACGGCATCACCAGGCGTGGTGCCCTCAAGGGACTCGGGGCGTTCGCGGCCGGAGCGGTTGCCACGGTGGCACTCTCGGGCTGTAGCGGCTCGAGCGCGAGCGGTGGCGCAACGGTCGAGGGAACGACGTCGAACCTCATCGAGACAGACGTTCCCGTTGCCGCCAACGACTGGACCGACAACGGAGCCTACGTGCGCAACGTCCAGCGCATGAGCCAAAAGATGCGTGGCGTCGACCATCAGCCCGGAGTGACGTCGGCCCAGCAGAACCTGCAGGCCGTCGCCTTCGACATGACGAGCACCGCTACCCGTGACGACTTGATCAAGCTCCTCAAGACCTGGACCACCTATGCCGAGAACCTCTGTGGCGGCTATCCTGTCAACGGACCCAACTCCGACAAGAACGCCTCGCCGCTCGACTCCGGGGAGGTGTACGACCTCGGCGCCAGCAACCTCACCATCACCTTCGGCTTTGGGGCGTCGCTGTTCCAGACCGCCGACGGAAAGGACCGTTATGGTCTTGCCTCCATCAAGCCCCAGAAGCTCGACCTGACCATGCCGCATTTCTCGGGCGACCAGTTGCAGAGCGACGAGTGTGGGGGAGACCTCTTCCTGCTCATTGGCTCCGAGGATCCCAAGGTCGCCTTCCATGCCGCGCGAAACCTCATCCGCGCCGCCTACGGCACGGCCACCATACGCTGGAACAAGGTGGGCTACTACCACACGATCTCGCCCGAGGGCTACGCGCATGCGGACCGTGACCTCTTTGGCTTCAGGGACGGGACAACCGCCCCGAGCGCGGAGGATGAGGACTACATGAACCGGGACGTCTGGATCCAGGATGGCGACGATCCCAACAGCGCTCTCTATAAGGGCGGCACCTACATGATGTGGCGCTCCTTCGACATGAAGATCGAGGCGTGGGACCAGCAGACCCTGGCCGAGCAGGAGCGCATCATCGGTCGCACCAAGCTCGAGGGCATACCGCTTTCGGGTGGCGAGGACGAGACGGCCGAACCCGATCCCAGTGCCACGGATGAGGATGGCAATCCGCTCATCGATCCCAAGAGCCATGTGGGGCTCTTCTCGTCCTTACGGCACTCGTCTGGTCACACGATGTTTCGCTGGGGCTGGAACTTCTCGAATGGCTTCAACGCCGTTGGGCAGCTCAAGGCGGGCATGCACACCGGCGGCATGGTGAGGGACCCCGAGGAGGACTTCTACGCGTTCATGCGACTCTGGCGTGACTGTGACCTCACCGAGTACATGTCGTTTACGAGTTCGGCTGTCTGGCTCATGCTTCCGGGCCTCCAGAAGGACCAGACCTACATTGGCCAGCAGATCTTCGAGGCCGTCTAGGGGTGGCAGGGACAGGTGTGGGTACCATGCCCTCGGGCACGGTACCTGTTGCGATCCGTAAACCACAGAGCAGGCGGGACCCTGCATCGTGAGGGCGTCCAAGAGAGCTGCCCTGCGCGAGCGAGGCGTTCCGTCGTCCCTGCACGTGTGAAGGAGCGCGTCCATGGAACATGGGCCTAACAAAAACCTGCTGGTTCGATCGGCCGTCGTGGCGGGGACGACCCTTGCGCTCGCGGGGTTCAGCACCTACACGGCCCTCTCTGCCGCACGGGCACAGGAGGCGGCTCAGAGCCAGCGCAACTCGGGCGAGCGAGGAGCGCTGCTCAAGGACGGTACGTTTACGGGAGCTGCTCGTTCGTTCGGAGGCGTCATGCACGTCTCGGTCGTCGTCTCGAACGGCTACATCACAAGCATCGAGGTGACTGGTACGGGAGACAACAGTCCCTACTTCGATCGCGCAAAGGAGAAGGTCATCCCTGCGATCGTCGACCGGCAGAGCGTGAGTGTGGATACCGTGAGCGGTGCCACGTTCTCGAGCAAGGGGATCATGAACGCAATCAACAATGCTCTCGTGTCGGCGGGGGCCATGGAGGGGCAGACTGCGAGGACCAACTTGACGACCTCAAGTTCGTCGAAGCCCCACTCGACCGCTGAGCTCAAGAAGCTTGCGCAGCAACGGGCTCCAGAGGCACCTCCCTGGTGGGAGGTCACCGTCGATGATCTGCTGGGTACCAACGATGACGGTACGGGTGGATATAACTACACGATTCGTCAGGGTTCGGGCGGTACCAACTAGGGGGCCATCGCATGAGCGATATCGCAGACGCCACGACGCCCGCGCAGCGCGATGCCAGGCCTGCGGCAGGCGACGCGGGAGATGTCAAGGTAAGCAGGGCCGAAGATGGGACTGCCCGCAGGTCAGGGCAACAGGTAAGTCCCCGTAAGCGCCGCCATAACTTCGTGAGGTGGACACGCCTTGGTGTTCAGCTGGTCTTTCTTTTCCTCTCGCCGCAGGCGTTCTCGACTGCCTTCTCGGCAGCGCGCTCCATCATGGTGAGCCTGGGCAAGGGCGAGGCCATCGAGATGACGGGCTTTACGATTACGCTCGTGGCCCTTCTCGTTCACACGATCGTGTTCGGTCGCTTCTTCTGCGGCTATGCCTGCGCCTTCGGCACCTTGGGAGATGTGCTCTTTCAGCTTGGAGATGCTATCCGGCGCAAGCTGCGCCTGAGGTTACCCAGGGTCCCCGACAAGGTGGAGGATGTCCTGCGACTCCTCAAGTACCTTGTCCTTGTGGCCCTGCTCGCAGGGTCCTTTCTTGGTGCGGGTTCGATCATCAGCTCCGCCTCCCCCTGGACTGCCTTCGGGCACCTTACGAGCCTCTCGCTCGGGAGCATGGGGATCGCGGGCGGTATCATCCTTCTCGTGCTGATGGTGCCCATGCTTCTCAAGGAGCGCGTGTTTTGCGAGTTTCTTTGTCCGCTTGGCGCACTCTTCTCGCTCATGCCCATCATCCCCAGGTCAAATCGCCATCGCAATCCCCATGACCTCGCTGGCAGCGTCGGCTGCAAGCGTGCCTGCCCCGTGCGCATCTATCCGCCCGGCGAGGGTCGGTGGATGGGGGAGTGCATCCAGTGCGATCGTTGCGAGTGCGTGGCCAGGCCCGGGTGCGTGACGCTTGGTCCCGCCC
>ERZ773067.1645-NODE-1645-length-11753-cov-3.084630_pt1 | contig 11753 bp, 7 predicted proteins | sample MGYA00580622_ERZ773067 | MGnify/ENA primary metagenome ERZ773067 (study PRJEB29015, sample SAMEA2737998) | human oral metagenome | biome: human oral; feature: human-associated habitat; material: dental | place: China | collected 2113 ...
AAGAATTTGTAATTACGGAAAAATATCTGATTTTACAGCAAATCCGCTATGGAGATATGCTCAGTTTTGAATTTGAACCTGATGAAGAAACCAAGGATTGTATGGTTCCTGCCCTTATTCTCCAACCTATAGTTGAAAATGCAATCTTTCATGGCATAGAAGCTAAAAATGAAATGGGAATCATAATAATTGCTTCTAAAATACAAAACGGAACTCTGATTATTTCCGTCAGTGATGACGGTATAGGTATGAACAGCGAAGTCTTGGAACAGGTTATCAGCAAGTGTAATAAAAAAGAATATACAAGAAATGAATCCATTGGATTTGCCAATGTTTCAGGTCGTATCAAAGTGGAATTTGGCGATGAATACGGACTACATATAGAAAGTGAACCTGATATCGGTACCACAGTCACTCTGGAACTGCCGGCTATCAGTAAAAAGACAAGGATTAGTGACAATGAAAATTTTAATTGCAGATGATGAAAGATTGATTTGTGAATGGTTGCAGTTTTGCATTAAAGAAAACCCCGAATATGAGATTGTCGGAGTTGCAAACAATGGGGAACAGGCCTTAAAAATATATAAAGAAACTGAGCCTGACCTGGTGCTTACCGACATTAAAATGCCGGTTATGGACGGTCTTAGGCTATTAAAAGAAATTAAGAAAATTAATAGCTCTACCTTTGTAATACTCTTAACCGCATTTTCTGAATTTGATTATGTGCGCGAGGCAATGCGCGAAAATGCTGATGAATACATTTTAAAAACAGAGATAAGCAAACAGTCCTTTCAGGAAATGCTTGCCGCTACCGCTGCCAAAATAAAAGAAACACACAGGCAAAACGAAGATGATATGTCCTACAACGGACACAAACACTCTATTATAAGAAATATACTTATTAGCGGAAAGCCAATTACAGAAAATGATATTAGCCTCCTAAGAGAGTATAACATAAAATGGCGTGATTCCGGATTGTTTGCTTTGGCTGTATGGAAACAAAAACTTTTTGATAACTTTACAGTGCCAAAGCAAGAAAATATAGTGCATGTAATAGGCATAGAATATGATGAGTTTGTCTACGTTTTAATCGGTAATCTTTCAAGAAGTCTAAGTGAGCTTGAAAAACTGAACTACCTGCAAGAATATGCCAATAAGATTATAAGCGAAAATAATTGTATGGTTGGTATCAGCAATATTACAGAAAGCTTAATTAATGTAAGTGAAGTGGCAGAAGAAGCTGTAAATGCCTTATCTCTTGGCTTCTATAAGGAGCAGGTAAAGCTGTACCACCCACTTCATTCTAACAAGCATCAAGATGAAGAGAACGAAAAATCCGGCATGGAATTAAAACAGATTTATCAAGACTTTTATTCTGCCTCAGGAAAAGAACAATATTTACAGCTTAAAAAAATCTTAGATTATATTGAATCAAACAAAGTACTTCAAATTAAATATATAAAAATGCTCTGTAAAGAATGTCTTGATGTAATATATTTACGATATGTAAATGATAATACTACCTTTACTAAAGACGCTTTAAATCAGGCAAAATCAGGCATTGATGAAACAGTACACTTTTCAGAAATGAAACGTATCTCTTTAGAATACGCCGGTGCGAATATACCTGACAATGAGATTAACGAAAAGGATCTTTCCCAAAGAATATTTAAGGCCGTAGTGTTTATCCAACAGCATTATAATGAGCCAATCAGCTTAGAACAAATCGCTCAGGAAGCTAATTTAAATCCTGAATACCTTTCCAGAGTGTTTAAAGAGGAAACCGGCTACAATTACAGTGCTTTCTTGTCCAATATCCGCTTGAAAAAAGCTGAGCATTTATTGATTAACACTGTCGAAAAAGTCCAAAATATAGCTGAAATGGTCGGCTATTCCAATGTCAGTTATTTTTCCACGATATTTAAGAAGAAGTATGGAGTAAATCCTTATGAATTCAGGCGGAATAATGCAGTGAAGTATACCTGTGTGGACAAGAAGTTACCCTAACAACTTTTAAACTTGAAATCTCCTTAAAAATGATGTAGTATTGTATAACACATCATGTAGTTTTGAAAACTACATCAAGGAGGTAAACTATGAAGGTAAAAAATAGAGAAAAAACCAGATTCGGTGTACTACCGGGAACTATCTCCATTCGGATAAGAGAACCCGGCTCTGCCCTTACTCATTTTTTTGGCTTGATTCTTTTATGGATTGGGGCAGGTCCCCTTCTGCAAAGGTCTCTGGAACATGGCAGTACTGCCACGGCTTTGTCTATGTTTGTTTTTATTCTGTCTGCCAGTCTGCTCTACGCAGCCAGTACCTTGTATCACTCTGTGGTTTTAGACCTTAAAAAAACGTTAATCTTCCGTAAAATAGACCATATTATGATTTCTGTGCTGATTGCGGGAACATATACACCTGTATGCCTTACTGCGCTTAAAGGCCCGGTAGGTTATCTTTTGCTGGGAAGTATATGGACATTGGCTCTGGGAGGAATTTTATTAAAAATCTTTTTTGTACATTGTCCTAAATGGCTTTCCTCCACACTTTATGTGGTAATGGGCTGGCTCTGTGTCTTTGCCATGAAGCCTTTGTACAGCATTTTACCTCTCTCCGCTTTTTTATGGCTGTTATTCGGAGGCATTGCCTATACCGTAGGAGCTGTTATTTATGCTTTTAAGTTAAAAGCTTTTAACGAAAAACATATTTATTTCGGTTCCCACGAAATCTTTCATGTTTTTATTATGATAGGAACCTTCTGCCATTATATGTTGCTTTATGGTACTTTGGCTTTTTATAAATAACTTCGGTTATCCTTACGCAGAGGTTGACGGACAAAAAAGAGCCTGCCCAAACCCGGCAGACTCTTTTTTATTTTACTTAATTTCTTAATTATTGATGATATAATTATTTTTCAATCAACTTCTTCGGTAAAATCAGGTAGTCGGAGCAACGAGATATTTTAAGTCTTAATACTCCTTTGCTTAGAACCTTAACCTCACTGTTATCGGCTGCTTCTATCCTGTTTTTCTTCTCATTGTAATAATATACATAGAGCTTTTTATTCTTAGGATAGTTAAACTTTTTAGCATCATAGATTTTTATTGTTGCCGCTGCCGGCAGTTTTCCCTTATGTGCAAATGAAACTACAGTCCCTTTCTTACCTTTGAGCAGTGATTTCAAAGCCTTTATCTTATTAGATGAAACTACCTTTAATGATAAATTGATATCATTAAATTTGCTCTTAGATTTATTCAATTCCTTTCCTGAGATTGACCATGAATAGAGCAATTTCTTATTTTCATCTCTGACCGAAAGAATTAAATCGACAGACTTCTTTGCAGCTTCCTTCAATACGTCTTTTTTAACCAATATCTTTGAGAGGTTTGCAAGACCTTTCTTCAACTCATCCTTTTTAATATTGAAGTTAAGCTTTATCTTTTTAATTGAATCAGCCTTCTTTGTCTCATCCGGGTTACTCTTTTTATTATCCGGTTCTTTTGCCTGACCTTCAGGAGTCTTATCTTCAGGAATCTGAACTCCCGGAGCAGGAACTGTAGGATTGCTTGGATTACCCGAATTACTTGGATTACTTGGATTACTTGGATTACTTGGAGGTGTGGCTGTTTTTAATTTTACCACAGCCAAAGAAGTGTCACCGTTTTTACCTTTAGTGTTTACAACAAGGTGAATCTTACCGTTGTTTGCAGAAACGGCTACATTAGTGTCTGCACTTACAAGACTACCAAATTCCTTATCAATTTCCGCTTCTATTGTTTCAAGATTCTTCATAGTCGGATCGGATACACCGATTTCTAAGGTATCTCCTGTCTGCTTAACAATTATAGAAGCCTTCTTATTACAGGTTATACCACTTACGCTAACTGTTTTATCCTGCCAGAAGTTTGCACCGATTACATTCTTACTCTTATACCTTACAGCCTGTACATCGGTAGTATTTGCCAGGATTTCTACAGTTGGATTCTTCTCGTATTCCTTCATCTCTTCCACAGTCTTGCCCGGAAGCATTACATAAGAATACTCAGCATTCTGAGGATTCTTGCCATGGTCAAACCATAACTCAAAATAGTTTTTCACTACATCTGTAGAAGAGATTATATTAATATTCCCCCAGTTACCTGTACTTGCCACCTTTCTTGCCTTTAGCTGTCCTGATTCCTTTGGAAAATAGTATCCAACAGCATCCCCTGTGACATTTCCTTCAACATGAACCCATTTAGCATTATCAAGAGTTGTCCCTTCCATAGAACCGGTTCCGCCACCTAAGCCTTCACCATTTACTATTTCTGCTACATTTACGGGAGCAGTCTGAAGTTCAAGCTTGTTTCCGTTTAAGGTAATCTGATTTGACGCATCATTTAACTTCCTGTTTCCAACAGTAGTCTCTGTAATATAATTACTGTCGCTGTCATTGATTCCTGTACCTAAGCATACCACTTCATCATCAAACATAAAATATGACTTTAATGCTCTGAGATTAGGTTCATATATGGTTTTGGTTCCACAGTCTCCCGAAAGTGACATACCGTTTACACCGTATCCACCAAGCTCACTTCCGCCAACCCAGGCCTCTTTTGAAGTATAATCACCTTCCTGATAGAAGCCGCTGCTGTCTTTTACACCATTACCAATATTCTTTGAAACTGTAGTTGTTCCCGGTAAGCGGAACGGATTAATGGTATTCCAGTAATTATCGTTATAGTAGGTATTATCCTTTCCGTACAGATAAGTCATACCGTCACCCTGATGCCAACCGTACAGGTTCTCACCGTTCATGATTTCAGTGTTTAATATTCTCTCAGAAAACATACTGAGGGCGAAAAGCCAGTTGTCGGCCCTGTGAATTGCTCTGTCCATCAGTGGATAATTCTTATGAGCACTTGGAACAACTCCTGATATTCCTGCATTTCCAATTATTTCCCGGGCTTTTTGCTTTACAACTATTTCATTTAACTCTTTAAGTGAACCCACATACTCCGGATCAGCCGTTAACCAGTTCTTGAGGTAGTTCAATAAGGTCTTCCTTCCTTCCTCACTGACTGAATCTAAGGACTTAATTATATGTGTCCTTACCTGACGGCCGATTATTTTATCTGTAAGCGCTTCTCTCGAAATCGCTCTACCACGCAAGGTATCCAACATTACACCGTTATAAACGCTGAGTCCATAGGTATTTATTAATATATCCTCTAATATCTTTGCCTTTTCCGGCCTAAACTGCCAAGGAGAATTACTTAAAATAGCAGAGATATTTACTATACCCTCTAATACAACTATTCCGTAAGAACCTGCATAAGGTGTACGTGAATGGTCTATGTAAGAACCGTCTTTATAATATCCGTTCAGATAGCCTTTTTCAGCAAGTACGGTACTGTCCTCAACTGAAACAAATTCGAGTACAGAGGATGAAGCCTCACTTGCAAGATGTACAAACTCATTGTCTTCCAGCAATAATCCAAGTCCCAATGCGGTCATTGAATTATCAACTCTATTAGCCGCATATTGCATACGATATCCCAATACATGAGTAGAGCCTGTACCGATGGCACCTCCATGATAAGGATCGGGTTGGAAAAATCTCACTCCCTCAGTAAATTTTACCTTCTGCTCCGGTGTTAATTCATCTGATAAAAGAATAAGTGTAGGGATTATATCCTTTGGAATACCTATCTCCCAGGTCCACCAGTTATCAGTCTGTGACTGTGGGCGATAGCAATTCTTTGTCAACCAGTCAAGGATATTTATCATATCCTTCAATAATTCCTGATTTTTATATAACGCACCATGTTCTAATCGATATGCCTTAGCCATAAGAAGGACGTTCTTAAATGACTGTCTGAATTCAACGGCATCTCTGGTAAACTCAATTGCCTTATTTCCCTTTTTCCCGACTTCCTCAGGCCAAGGTACATCAGTGCAGGCAGGCTGTCCCTTATAACTGTATTTATCCCATACTGCCTGAGCCTGCGCATTGAGACTGTTAATTGTCTCCATAATGGCAGCATCGTTCTTATCCGGATTTTCACCAACCAACTGTGCTGTCCATTTCCCTATAAGTCTCTTGTAATCTTCAGAAGAAACAATCGGAAGATTTTCTTTTGCCGTATATAATACATTAACCTTCCACTCTTTGGTCTTACCGTCTTTATCAGTTGCTTTGGCGTAAACCATTCCCTTTTCATACGCAGTTATGAGACCGCCTTTATCAGTTTTCTCTATCTTTGCAATATGGTCTGTCTTTGCAACACCCTCAGTACGGTCTCCGTCTACATCACCAGGCTTTAATTCATCCTTCTTTTTCTTGCTTCCCACATTTTTGATTGGATTTCCGTCTGCGTTTTTAAACAGTGTAGTCCATGTGATTGGCTCCGCAAATCCTTCAGGTGTCTGAAGTACGGCAGTATTACCTCTGACAACATCAATGCTTGTTATTTCACTTTCTGCAGTGCTGCTTGAATCCAACCTTGCCGCCTCCTCAATCAAAGATGCCTTTGCAATCACCGGAGTTTTTGGCATTATCATCTGTGTACATAAAATTGCTGTCATCATAAGGCTGACTGTTTTTGTTATCCTTTTAAATTTCATAAGCTACCCCCATAAGTTTGTCTTTTACCTTCTGTCTGTTTTAGAGCTTACTATCAAGGCTGCTTTCCTATGTATGCAAGGATTCCTCCGTCTACATAGAGAATATGACCGTTTACAAAATTAGATGCATCTGATGCTAAAAATACCGCAGGGCCTGCCAAATCTTCAGGATCTCCCCAACGTGCCGCAGGAGTTTTAGCTATGATAAATGAATCAAACGGATGTCTTGAACCGTCAGCCTGCTTTTCTCTTAAAGGAGCAGTCTGAGGTGTTGCAATATAACCCGGTCCTATTCCGTTACACTGGATATTATGCTCACCGAACTCAGATGCAATATTCTTTGTAAGCATTTTAAGACCGCCCTTTGCAGCAGCATATGCACTTACTGTTTCTCTTCCAAGCTCACTCATCATAGAGCAGATATTTATAATCTTTCCATGTCCTTTTTTAATCATGCCCGGAATTACAGCCTTAGACATTATAAATGGTGCATTAAGGTCTACGTCTATTACCTCTCTGAACTCTGCTGCCTTCATCTCGCACATAGGTATACGCTTAATAATACCTGCGTTATTTACAAGTATATCAACCACACCCACTTCATTTTCTATCTTCTTTATAAGCTCTTCTACCGCATCCTCATCAGTTACGTCACAAACATAACCGTAAGCCTTAATGCCCTCTTCTTTGTAAGCCTCAATGCCTTTTCCCACAAGTTCTTCTTTTCTGTCGTTAAACACTATAGTTGCACCTGCGGAAGCAAGTCCCTTTGCAATAGCAAAGCCTATACCGTAAGATGCACCCGTAACAAGGGCTACCTTTCCGGTCAAATCATACTGCTTCATTATGTTCTCCATATTTTTCTCCTATCTTAAATCAGTAGTTGCTATATTGTCCATATCATCAAATGCCTGGTTTTCTCCGCCCATTGCCCATATAAAGGTGTAGTTTGAAGTTCCGGCACCTGAATGAATACTCCAGGATGGTGAAATAACAGCCTGTTCATTCTGCATAACGATATGTCTTGTTTCTGTACCCTCTCCCATCATGTGGAATACCACCTGATTTTCAGGCACTTCAAAGTACATATATACTTCCATTCTGCGCTCATGTGTGTGTGCAGGCATTGTGTTCCATACGCTTCCCGGCTCCAATACAGTCATACCCATTGAAAGCTGGCAGGTTTTAAGTACATCCGGATGTATAAACTGGTTAATAACTCTTTTATTAGAAGTTTCCATGCTTCCGAGAGGCTTTTTTGCCGCCTTTTCTATAGGTATAAATGTAGTCTGGTAGGAAGTGTGGGCAGGTGCACTTACCATATAAAATTTAGCAGGTGCATCAGGAGAGTTACTTTCAAATGTTACTTCCTTTGTACCCTTTGTAATATAAAGGCAGTCCTTATAGCCCATTTCAAAAACTTCACCGTCAGCCTTTATTTTTCCTGCACCGCCTATGTTGAAAATACCGATTTCACGTCTTTCAAGGAAATAGTCGGTACCGAAGTTTGCCCAGACATCAATTCCCTTGCTGATGGAAACTGTCTCATTTACAGGCATACAGCCAAGAGTTACCATTCTGTCCACATGGGAATATACTGCTACTACTTCATCTTTCTTGTATAAATTCTCAATCAGAAATTCTCCTCTGATTTCCTCTGTAGTGTAACGTTTAAAATCCCTCTGATTTGCTGAATATCTTATATCCATTTCGTCCTCCTTCTATAAATAAAAATTAAACTCAATTTATTCACACCATAGGTCTCAGACTCTTACTCCATATAGTACAGTAAGATAAACTGTTTTGGTCTGCGACTATGGGGTGATTTTTCACAAGATGTTTCGTGAATAATTTGGGGTTAGTTACCTACGCTTCAACTCCCCAGGCTTCAATCTGCGTAAGTGCAGGGAACGGAGATTCGCCCTCTGCTTTTATAAGCTTGTCAAGTATAAAGCTCTTAACCTTTCTTTCCTTTATCTTAAAGCACTGTGGTTTTTCTGATTTTTCAAGCTTTAATACCTCTTTGCTTCCATCATCAAAGCTAATGGTTGCACTTACCCAATAATTATCGTGAGGATAATCTGCTCTTAGTGTAAGCCTTAGTTCATTGATAAGCACCTCTCTTCCAAAATCTATGGTAAGAGCGGCATTTGGATCTCTGTTGATGCCCCAGCTCTGATATGGGTATCTTCCATGTGAAGAATTGGCATACATTCCGTCTACGGCATTTCTTGCCGCAAACACCGCCTCTCCTCTGGTTTCCACGTTTGCTGATGCATGAGGATAAAATGTAGCATTTTCATGCTGGTCATATACATTCAGTGCCAGGTTTTTTACCTTGCTTATTTCCTCATCTGTTGCATAACGTGCCTCTATATAGTGCATTGCTCCCGTAAAACTTTTAGGAGAATAATTAGGTCTGTTGTTTGCAGGTGGTATAAAGAATGCCACATTTCTACCCGGTACATATATAAATGCCTCTCTCATACTGTCTTCAAAACGAACCACACAGTATCTTCCGGTTCTGTCCGTATCAAGTACTATTCTGTCTCCGTCAAGGTATTCACTGCAGTACACAAGCTCCGCCTTATCATCTCCTTCAAATCCACAGGCTTTTTCTCTTTCATCTTTGCCTACTATTTTTAATTTAATCATCTTTCTACTCCTGTAGTTGATTCACCAGTACATTTCCCAATCCGATCTTACCAGTCTTGTAAGAGCCTCCATAAAGAAGTAATCCCCCCAGATAACACATTCGTCCACACCTCTGTTTTTGCAGGTATTATATGGTGTCTTCTTAGCATAGGTTCCATGCAGAAGCTGGCCGTTTGATATACTCTTATCCTTTACCTGATAATTCTCTATAAGAGAGTGCATAAGTTTCTTTGCAACTGATGTATAATATGCTGCCTTCTCCTCATCAAGGTACTTGCTCATTTCCAAGAAGCCGCAAATTGCAATCGCTGCTGATGAAGAGTCTCTCGGCTGTTCAGCCTCATCCCCGTCTCCAAAACTTAAATCCCAGTATGGGCAAAGGTCTTTTGGAAGATGGCTGAGAAAATATTTTGATACTCTTTCAAAATACTTAATATATTCTTTATCGCCTGTATTCTTATATGCAATAGCTGTTCCGTAAACTCCCCAAGCCTGTCCTCTTGCCCAGGCCGAAGCATCCTTATAGCCCTGGCAGGTAGCACCATGAGAAAATTCACCGCTGTCCGGATCAAAGAATATTGTATGCCAGGTGGAGTCATCATCCCTTATTACATACTTCATTGTTGTAAGGATATGGTTTTTGGCTATATCCGCATAATGTCCGTCCTTTGTTACCTCACTTGCCCAGTATAACAACGGAACATTAAGCATACAGTCTATAATAAGTCTTGCATTATCCCTTGCCCACATCTCTCCCCAGGCCTGAATGTATTTTCCTTCAGGACGGTATCTGCTTACAAGCTGGTCTGCAGCCTTTATTGCCGCCTCCTTTCCATTCTCATAAGAAAGCAGCTTATATGCAGCAACACAGGACGGTATATATAAAAATCCCATATCGTGATGGTCTATATAATGTCTTACATTGATTCTCTCTAAGAATGAATCTGCCTGCTTCTTGCCCGCTGTTTCAAATAATGCTTTGTCCTCTGCATTTGCGGCATTTTCATAGGCAAGCCATACCTCTCCTGTCCAGAAACCGCTGGTCCAGTCTGTATTAATATCCGGTTTATAAAAATTTCCTTCACTGTTTGCAGGAGGAAAATGCTCCTCAAATTCAGGAAGATTGTTCTTCACCTGCTTTGTACAGGTATCAAGAGCATTTTTCACCATCTCATCCGTAGCTTCCGGATAATTCTGTAATAAATCAACATCAATCCATTTATCCACTTATCCAATCTCCTTTTTATCTTACTAACATAGGTAACACACCTTCTTATCCCTTTGTTAGCTGTAATTTACGTAAATACCAATTTACCTACCACCTAAGTACTGTCATATACTCAGGCTTTTGATGAAATGTGCAAGCCATAGTCTGTCCAAGTCCGTATACTCCTTTTATACCGTTTAAGTCTCTTCCGTTTCCCACATCGTTTCTAAGAAGTACTATACCGTATTGCTCTTCTTTCCTTGTAATTAAATATCCCTGTGCTTCATCTTTTCTTAGTGCAGCATCATAGGCATAATTATATACTTCCTCTTCTGAAATACTTGCTTTTTCACCCATTACAGTTTTTGCAATTATGGTAGTTAAAAAATATGAGCCTTCCGTATTTATTTTAAGGGCTTCACTTTCTTCTATCTGATTATAATGCCTTGATACCGGAGATTTGACTATATCCTGTGTTACCTCTCCCTTTTCATCAAAGCTTTTTATTATAAATTCAGATTTATCACCTTTGCCTATTATCATGTTACTTTCTCTTCTAAGGCTTATATTTTCAGCAAAGGCAAAATGCTGTGACAATACATTATCCTTGTTTCCGATAATTTCATCACTGATAATAATTATATCAGACCTCGGTGCTACCACTCTTCTTCTGAGCAGCACTCCGGACTCCATATATCCACAGTGAACACCTTCAAACAACAGAAAATCACCCTTTTTAGTAAAAATGTTGCCAAGTGAAGGCGGCAGTTTTTTATAAGTCCAGGAATTCACACCAGGTGCGTATTCACTATTATTTATAAGAGGCACATTGTGAGCCTTTGCACCCTTAAGCATGTATCTTTCTTCTACGTCTTTATACGTATATCGTCCGCTGTCTCTAAGTATCTGCTCTCCGTCAAACCACAGCTCTGTATGAAGCTTATCCTGATGACCATGACCTCCTCCGAGACTGCCGTTTCTAAAATACAGAAAATCTGAATCTTCATTATAGGAATTTCTACAGATTGCTTCACCGCTTTCCGGTAAGGATACAAGCCCTGCAGGAATTTCTAAAGCTTCCAGCTTTTCATAATCTTCTATTCCCTTAACTCCGAAAAGCCAGGCTCCTTCAAAGTCAAGTTGTGTAAAGCCTGCAAATTTAAGTACCTTATCACCAAATATAACCGCCGCCTGACTTAACAAATCCCTTACATCGGTATCATCTGAATCCCCTGTCATAAGCTGATGATGGTTAGGATATGTTCTCTTAAATGTGGCATGA
>ERZ773067.1648-NODE-1648-length-11741-cov-3.308831_pt1 | contig 11741 bp, 7 predicted proteins | sample MGYA00580622_ERZ773067 | MGnify/ENA primary metagenome ERZ773067 (study PRJEB29015, sample SAMEA2737998) | human oral metagenome | biome: human oral; feature: human-associated habitat; material: dental | place: China | collected 2113 ...
AGCGTGTGGGCCAGCGGCTTAACCGCTGTATCTCCGGCTCTGAGATAAGCCTACGGGGAGTCGCGGGCACCCTCCCTCCACCTACGGGTGGATCTTGTCGCGACACTGTGTCGCGCTGAATAAAACCGCGTGATTTCGGGATTAACTGTCGAGGTAGGAAAGTGACGAAACAAATTAGGTCTGTGATGAGGGGACCTTGTGGAGGAATGTAGCGATCAGACCACCGTCTGTACCCGGGCTACGCCGTGAACATTCTCGCTCGATCCGCCTCCTGGCGCGTAATGCATATGAGAAATCCGTCCGTTGAGCAGTGGGAGGAGGGGCCGCGGGCCAGTCTGTTGTCGGTATATTTGCATTCCGTCCGTTGGGCAGTGGGAGAATGCGTGTCCTTAAAGGCCTTTGTCTGAGGGGAGAGGATGCCCCTGGGCCAACATCGCCCGCAGAGTGAGAGCCGCTTTCGGGATGACGGCTTGCGAAACGAGGGCTGCTTTCGGGATGCGGTTCGCTGAGCGAGGGCTTCCCACGGAGTGACGGCCCCCGCGGAGGCTGTAATGTAAGCCTTGCTCGAACCTGGAGGGATTCATGGGAAGTCTCGCGCGCCTTCTACGCTTCACGAAGAACCTTGCCCCGTACTACGCAATCATTGTCATTTCTTCGATACTGGTCGCCTTAGCGGGAATCGCGATTCCGTTCATCATCGGCAATGCGACAGATGCGATTGTCCACGCCATACAATCCGGGCAAACGGATGTGGCCGGAAAGGTCGTATGGCTGGCGGCGGCTTTCTTCGCCGTCGACCTGCTGTCGACCACCGCGAGTTCGATCGGGAACTACTACGGCGACGTCATGAGCCAAAAGATGCGGGCCATCCTTTCGAGTCGCTACTTCCGTAAGCTCCTCGCGCTGCCGCAGAGTTATTTTGACGACGAGCTGACGGGCACGATCACCTCGCGTCTCAACCGTTCGATAGCCGAGGTGACAAACTTCGCGAAGATGTTCTCGAATTCCCTCTTTACCGTTGCGCTGACGACGATAGCGGTTCTCGTGATCTCGGCGATTTACTCTCCGTGGTTGGCATTCCTGCTGCTTTTCATTTTCCCGACCTACCTGTGGTTGACCATGCTCACGTCGAGAGGGTGGCAGGTTTACGAAACGCAGAAGAACCAAAAAGTGGATGAGGCCAGCGGCCGATTCATGGAAGTGGTTGGCCAGATCAAGGTGGTCAAGTCCTTCGTCCAGGAATTGCGCGAGTTGACGAACTTTTCGGTTTCATTCGGCGAAACCGTGAGCTTGACCGAACGTCAGTCCCGCTACTGGCACACGATGGATTTTATTCGCCGTGCATTCATGGGCCTGATGTTCTTCGGCATCTACGCGATAATCTTCGTCAATACTTCACGCGGTGTGTTCTCCGTTGGCGACATGATTCTGCTCATCCAGCTTATAGCGATGGCCCGGCAACCGATTGCCAACCTGAGCTGGATCGTTGATACGTCCCAGCGCGCGATCACCGGGTCCAACGATTTCTTCGCCGTCATGGAAAAGATGAACGACGTCAGGCCCGCAATCGAAAGCGAGATCGCCGATGCCGAGAAGTTGGGAAATTTGGCCAAACCTGTGCGTGAATACGCAGCATTAAGGCCGTTGAGCGACGATGCGAGCAGCGTCAAGCAAAACGACGAGGGCATTGAGACCGAGGACGGTGGCGTCAGCTGGACCGAAAGCGACAATGGCGCCAGCTGGGCCGCAAAGGCTGTAGTTGACAGGTCGGCGAGCGGAACCGGAGATGATGCCGCTATGTTCGGCCAAGTGGTGAACGGGGTAAATAGTACGAGCATGGCGCAGAGCGCGAGCGCGACGGAAAGTGCCGAAAGAGCCGCGGCCCGAGATGGCGCGGCAAGGAGCACCGGTGGTGCCAGTGAGGCCGGAGCAAGTGCCGTGAGCTTCGAGCATGTCTATTTTGGATACGAGGGCGGCGACGACGTTGTGCGGGATGTTTCTTTTGAGGTGCACGCCGGTGAGCATGTCGCCTTCGTCAGCGAGTCGGGTGGAGGCAAATCCACTCTCACCTCGCTTCTGCTCGGTTTGTACGAGCCGCGCTCGGGCCGGATCAGCGTGTTTGGGCGCCCGACGTCGGCGATCCCCGTCGCGGAGCTGCGACGTCGAATCGGCGTGGTCTTCCAGGACGCCTCGCTGTTTTCGGGAACAGTCGAGGAGAATATAGCCTACGGTCGGCAAGATGCGGCCCGTCAAGATGTGGTGGCGGCCGCCGAACGGGCCAATGCCGATTCCTTCGTTCGCAAATTGCCCGAGGGTTACCAAACGGTGATCGGGGAGCGTGGACTCAAGTTATCCGGCGGGCAGCGCCAAAGGATCGCCGTAGCGCGCGCAATTCTCAAGGACGCAGACATCCTGGTTCTCGACGAGGCCACCAGCGCTCTCGACACGCGTTCCGAGCGTATGGTCCAAGCCGGGTTGGATTCGCTCATGGAAGGCCGCACGAGCATTATCATCGCGCATCGCCTGTCGACTATCGCGGAGGTTGACAGGATTATCACGCTCAAAGACGGTCGAATTGACGAGATTGGCACGCCCGCCGAGCTCGCGGCCACCGGCGGCATCTATGCGACGCTGCTCGCCCTTCAATCCGAGGGGACGAAAAGCGCCAGACGGCGCCTGCGCAAATACGGCTTCGAACGCTAAAACCCGCGATGACGCGGTTTTCCCGTCATCTTCGGGTAGCCTGGTAACACTACCCGCGCGGGGGCGTGAACGGAGAGACGCGGGGGCATGAAGGGACAGAAGGGAATATCGATGAATGTCGCAACGACGGGACGCGCATGCGCACGCGCAGCTGCCGCCGCCGCTCTGGTTTCGGCGCTTGCCGCACCCGTGGCGAAGGCGGATGAGCCCGCTTCTTCGGGCAATGGCATGGTCGCCATATCTGAGATTCAGGGCACGGGCGATGCGAGCCCGCTAGTTGGCAAAACGGTGACAACTAAGGGGGTTGTGACGGCCGTCTATCCAACCGGAGGGTTCGACGGCGTCTACATTCAAACGCCGGGAAGCGGCGGTCAAGGCCATTCGGGGGCGTCGCACGGCGTATTCGTCCACTCTCGCAAGGTTGCCTCCTCGGTGAAGATTGGCGATTACCTTCAGGTCAAAGGCTCGGTCAAGGAGTTCCACGGCATGACCGAGGTGAGCGCCACAAGCTTTTCCAAACTTGACGAGAAGGTCGCCCCGCCGGCGGCCGTGCCATTGACGTCCGTTCCCGACGCCGCCGGCAAAGAAGCCCTTGAGGGGATGCTTGTTGACGTGCAAGCCCCTATGACGGTCTCGAATAATTACGAGACCAACCGCTACGGCCAATTGGGCGTAGCCTTCGGCAAAGAGCCTTTGCGCCAGCCGTCGGATGCCTACAATCCGACCGTCGACCGGCGGGAAATCGACAAGCTTGCGGCCGCGAATGCCGAGCGTTCCCTCACTCTTGACGATGGCCTCTCGTGGGCCTACACCGGGACGAAGAACGCCCACCCCGAAGTTCCGCTGCCCTATCTGTCGCAGGAAAGCCCCGCGCGGGTGGGGTCGTCGATCTCACTGAAGAAGCCGGCGATCCTCGACTTCAGGAAACAGTGGAATCTCCAGCCCGTGTCGCCGGTGACGAGCGCGGAGGCAGGCGATCGTTCGTCCGAGTACGTCGACGTGGCCAACACTCGCAAAGCCACGCCGGAAAACGTGGGTGGGGACCTCGCCATCTCCTCGTTCAACGTTCTCAACTACTTCACCGACCTGGGAGAATCGGAGGCCGGATGCAAGGCTTACGTGGATCGCGAGGGCAATCCGGTCACAGCCAAACGATGCGATGTGCGAGGAGCCTTCAGCAAGGATGCTTTTGCAAAACAACAGCAGAAGATCGTCTCGGCCATCGATACTCTGGACGCTTCCGTCGTTTCGCTCGAAGAAATCGAAACGGCATCGAAATTCGGCCACGACCGTGACGCTTCCATAGCGGCGTTGGTCAAAGCGCTCAATGAACGTGCGGGGTATGAACGCTGGGCTTACGTTCCTTCGCCGTCGAAGGTTCCAGCATCGGAGGATGTCATTCGCCTCGCATTCATCTATCAAAAAGGCAAGGTGGCTCCCGTGGGGGAGTCTCGTATTCTCATGGGAAGCAAGGATTTCACGGGATATGCGCGCGAACCTTTGGGGCAGGAGTGGCGGGCGCTCGACGCCGCGGGCGCGCCCCGAGGGCAGACATTTGCGATCGTGGCCAATCACTTCAAGTCGAAAGGCTCGCTGTCTAGTGCTTACCCGGAGGATCGCGACGCGTATCAGGGAAATAACAACCGCCTGCGTGTAGCCCAGGCGAAGGCGCTGGCCCGGTGGACGAAGGAGCAGTATGCAGACCGTCCCGTATTCCTGGTAGGCGACTTTAATTCCTATTCTGCCGAGGATCCCATGCTTGCTCTAAGAGACGCCGGCTATACGGAAGTCCGCGATTCGGTGGGGCGAACTGATTATTCTTACCAGTACGGAGGGAACGTCGGCTCCCTCGACCACGTTCTGGCCAACGAAAGCGCCCGTCGAATGGTCGCCGGTGCGGATGTGTGGAGCGTCAACGCCATGGAATCGCAGGCGTTTGAGTATTCGCGCACGAATTACAACGTCAAACAGCTGTGGGATAGCGGGCCGTTCCGCTCCTCCGATCACGATCCCGTGAAAGTGGGGATTGCCATCGGAGGATCGTCTAAGCCTTCGCCCAGCCAAGCATCGAAGCCATCTCCGAGCTAATCGCCTGCGCCCTCGTCGAAGCCGTTACCCAGCCAATCGTCGGCTTCTTCACCGAATGCCGGCGCTTCTCCATCCGAAGAAACGAGGAGTTTTCTGAAGACGTCCGGCGTCGGCCCGTCTTCTAAGAGCTTCGGATCGATCCGAAAGGCGGGGCGCATAAGCGCCTGCGGGGTCAAAAGGGCGGCGAAATTCTCGGCCGTTCGGGGATGGTCCATGCCCAGGCTGGCGCCCAGCAGATCGACGACGTCAGCCGGCGCCCACCCGAATTCCCTGAGTGCGGCCAGGGTGACCGCACCGTCGCGCTTGGCGAGTCTGACCCCCTCGCCATTTGTGACCAGTGGCACGTGTATGTACTCGGGCCGTTCGAGGCTGAGCAGGTCCTGCAGATAGGCCTGACGCGGAGTTGAGGCTAGAAGGTCGTCGCCGCGTACGATCTGGGTTACGCCCGTGGCGCCGTCGTCAAGCACAGAAACGAAGTTGTAACTGAAAACGCCGTCACCGCGCCGAATCACGAGGTCGTCGACCGCTCCGGTATACGGCCCCAGCACCGTATCGACGATCTCGAAGCTCGCCACGTCCGCCGCCAACCGAAGGGCGGGCCCCCTATTGGCCAGTGCCGCTCGGCGTTCGGTTCTTTGATCGTCGCTGAGGTTGCGGCATGTGCCCGGGTACGCCCCGGGCGGAGCGTGCGGAGCTGACGGCGCCTCGGCCAGGTCACGACGTGTGCAATAGCACTCGTAAAGTAATCCTCTCGACAGAAGATCCTCGAGGACGTCGCGGTAGTCGGCCGCCCTTTCGGATTGGAAGAGGACAGGGCCGTCCCAATCCACGCCGAGAGCTTCGAGGTCGGTCAACTGACCGGTGACGAACTCGCTGCGGGAACGAGCGTCGAGGTCTTCCATTCGCATGAGAAAGCCGCGGCCGCTGCGCCGCGCCAAACTCCAGGCGAGCAGGGCGGTGCGAAGATTGCCGAGGTGCAGATCTCCCGTGGGAGACGGCGCAAATCTACCATATTCTGTGCTTGCGCCGGCAATAATGTATTTTCCTGTTTCGTTTGTCATTGAGTTTGTGACCGTTCTCATTTTTACGATTGCGTGACGTGAGGGTTGGCGGACGTGTTGATGCGCAGGACTTTTGCTTCACATGGGAGACTCGCGGGGCGAAATGACCGCGTGAGCTGTGAGGACGCCGGTGTCCCGCCAAGCCACATTTTTGCTTCACGTAGAACGGGTGCCAAGTGAAAGAGCGCTGAACCGCGACAGACGATTCAGCGCTCTCATCATCGCCGTGACGGTGTCACTCGTTGCCGATGTGGCGATCGATGGCGTCGCGCACCTTCGACACTTTTTCGGCCTTGTCCTCGCCCAATTTGTTCGAGGCGAAGTCTTCTGCCTTGTCGAGGACGGCGTCGGACTTTTCTTCGATGCCCTCGCTGTGGAGGGCGTCCTTGGCTTTGTCGAAAATGCCCATGTGTTCTCCAAACGGTTGTCTTGTGCGGGCAGTTGGCCCGCTCGAGGCAGTCCAATCCTAGCGTAGGCACGATGAATTCGGTTATTGCATTTTCTGGAGAGTCGTAGCGTTCGCGCTCTCTTTTTGCATGCGGTTGTTCGTGCCTGAAAGGTAGGAAGCGCCGGCTTCCGAGGATCCGGGTCGCAAAATGTGGTCGTTCGTGTCCGGAAGGCGGGGCAGTGGCGTCATGACGACGTCGGCGTGCCCGGACGGCGTCCGCGCCCTGGGCCTATGCCCTGAAAAGGACGCTCGTGCGCTCACAAGTAAGCGTTCGATACACCGCGTCAACACTGAGGAAGGAGTAAGGAAATTCTCACGCTGGTCGCTTCGTGGCGCGATTGACGTAGACGACCGAGGCAAAACACTGTTATTTCGCGTAAAACGGGCTCGCTACCAGCAAGGCCTGCAGGCCCGACGTCGGCCTTGGGGAGAACTAACCCCGCCGCTTCTGGCCGCAGGAAAAGCTCCCCTGTAGGCTGAACCAGCGGGTCCGATCCTGGTTCCGCTGCCATTCTCACCAGTTTTACGAGGAGGGTCCTGAAGTCATGTCGATATTCAAACTCGATCAGGAGATTTTCTCCCGACGGATTAACGAATTGAAGAATGCCTCCGACGAATTCGCCAAAGCTAAGGGTGCTTTCGAACGCATGGACATCGGGGAGGTGTGGACGGCTCTCAACGAGGTCAATAAGTTTTCGGGTCCTCTGGTCCAGACGATGAAAGTGATCGACGGCGAGCTTGCGAACATCTCCCGGCATTACACGGAAGTGATTAGCCACCTGCAGCACGCCCTTGAGGAGTTCATAGGCGAGGATCGCTCTCAAAGCAAGGTCTACGCCGACTATTTGGGGCTTTTAGCTCAAGCTTCGCAGCACTTTTCCTACAGGACTCCTAGTTTCATGAGTAAAATAGGCTTGAACCCCACCAAGCAATCACTAGCCGAATCCGAGGGTTCTGCCAGTGCCGAGGACAACAGAGTGGCGCGGGAGAATTCCAAAGAAACCACGCAAAAGGCTAATGAGGCTCAAGAGAGGGCGAAGGCCCAGGAAGCCGAGGGAGAGAACTGATGACCACACCACATGTCAATCGCCTTGGGTTGATCGAACCCTGGGCCCCCGATGCACACGATGTCGTTTCGGAGAGTCTGGAGAAGATATCGCAGCACCTCGAGTTGGTTGCCCACTCGACGAAGTCCATCGCGGGGGAGCTTGGCATGGAGGGAAGCACCGCGGATGCGGTGACCCAGGACCTCGACAAGCTGCAGACGCGTGTTTTCAAGTATTCGGACGGAATCAAGCAGGTTGCCTCCGTGCGGCGCGAGGTGGTCAAAGCCGGCCGCGAAGCCCAGGCCCAGTATGGCGAGATCAAAAAGAATGTCGGCGCTACGAACGCCACTCGAGACACGGTGATGACATACGCCGCTCTGGCAGGCCCCGTCGCAGGACCGCTTGTGGCGGCACATGCGCATACGGCCCACGCAAGCGCGATGGGCGTTCTCGACGTTCAAGCTTCCGGAGTGCTCAATGGGCTGGATGTGCGCACATCCGACGCCATCAGCAAGCTTCCGCGGTTTGCGAATGAAGCTGAATCCGCGCCGCCGGCGCCAGAGCAAAAACCGGAGTCCGAAACTCCGGCTCCGCCTCAGCCCCGCCTGCCTACACCGCAGGAAGTCGTCGACACTATCCACAAGGTCGATCAGGGGCTCCGCTTGTACGATCAGGTGAAATCGCTTCTGAGCCCTCCTGAGCAGGCCAGTCTGCCCAGGCGGTCGGCGACGGACTGGTTCACGGGCAGTTCGAGCCTGGACCCGTCGCTCGATGGCGACGTGTCCCTGCAAGGGTCGCATCACCACGGTTCCACATCCCAGACCGGGCGCATAGTGGCCCGGCCGTCGGTGCTGGAATCCCCGGCCGTCCACAATCCGATGGCCATGGCTGCGTCTATGGGCGGGGGCGCCGCCGCTGCCGGGTACAAGGCCTATCAAGCGCTCAGGGCCGCCAGAGCGATGTCCGCTGCGCCTCAGTCGCCTTCGACGAGCTTGCGCTCAGGTGCCACGATGCGCGTACCGCAGAATTCGAGTGGATCGGGAATCTTGCGAGGAGCCACCACTGCGGTGCGTGCGGAAGCTCCCGCGTCCGCTAAAACGGTGGGGCTTCGCGGAGCTAGCGGTGTGGCTCGCCCGGTCTCGCCGTCGGCCACCGGACGAAGCTCCGGCATCCTGAAAGGCACCACAACGGCAGTGCGGGCGAGAACGTCCACTGCACCACAAGGAAGCGGTCTCCTCAAGGGAGCGACCACAGCGTCGCGAGCAACGGCATTGCCTTCCCGCGCGGGGGCCAACGGCGTGCGCCCTGCTTCGAGCATGCGCGCGGCGGGGGCAGGAAATCGTGGAGCTGGTACGGCCGGCCGAGCAGCTGCCGGGCGGGCAGGAACTGCGGGACGGGCAGGAGCCACCCGGACAACCGGTGCACGCAACGCCAGCACGCGCGGGACTGCTAGCACGCGTGGAACAAGTACACGCGGAACCGGAACGCGCGGGGCTGCCAGCACGCGCGGAACCGGCACGACACGCGGGACCAGCACACGCGGAGCTAGTACACGTGGAACCAGCACGCGCGGGACAAGTACACGCGGGACGGACAGGGCGAGAACCGCCCGCCCCGTCGACTCGAAGACTCGTTCAGGCTCCGCACGTTCGGGCTCTGCAAGGGGGACGACGGCGGGTGCTTCGACTCGTGGAACTTCGACGACGCGCGCGACCACTGCCTCCACGCGTACAGGGCGCGGCAGCTCGACAGCGCCAAAGGGATCGCGCGGTGCCTCGCGCGGGATTTTCAACGGGCTGATCGGTCGCGGCCGCCAGGAAAAGGAAAGCGAGAAGACCCGAAAGTCGAGAAAGGGACGGAACCACGATGTTTCGCCCTATGAGACGGATCGGAAGATCACCTTCTTGGAAGCCGGCAGGCGAGACGAGGAAGAAAGCCAGTGAGAGCCGCGGCTCGGCTGGGTCGGTGAAAAGCCGGCTCAGCCGAGCAAAGCCGACGCAGCCTGGCCATGCCAGCCGAACCGACTCATGAAATGACGAGATGCGGCTAGTGCCATTTACGCCGACAGTGGCGGCAGGCTGACTAGGCTGGCTCATCGAAGGTAGGCGCCGATCGCGGGGTTCGCTTCGCGAGATTGATCGAAAGTGGCTGGGCGGGAAATTCCCGCCCAGCCACTTTTATTTGAAAGAGATCGCGTATTTGAAAGAGATCGCGGAGAAAGTTGCCGTCGCGTTCACCAATCCTCACCGTTCACGAATCGCCGTCACGTTCGCACACGGCTATGTCTGTTTTGGTGAGCCTTTGCTTTATTCTTCTTCGGTTTCTTCGGCCGAGGAATCGTCGGATTTCCTCAGCGCCGTTCTACTCCGGCCCGCCGCAACGATGAGAAGCACCACGATGAGGCCTACACCCGCTCCGGCCCAGATCATCCCCGCCTTTCGGCCGATGCCCTGAGGGTCATGCTCCGGCGGGGGAACTTTTGATCCGATCGTGGGCACGGGTTTGAGGCGCTGGATCACGGGCGACGTCGGCCCTGGGATCTGCCCGTCGTCGACCATGGTGACTGCCCCGTAGGGGTCGACAAAGCCCCATCCGCGTTCTTTGGTCCAGCCGGGTGCGCTGCCGCGATTGGCGGAAGAAAGCAGGCGGTATGTGATCATCGCCCCGCTTTCCTTCGGATGGCGGGACTTTACGAGTGCGGCCACCCCCGCGACATAGGCGGTGGCATAGCTCGTGCTCGGGGCTTGCGTGGAGGTCAGGCAGATGCCCGTGCTTCCGTTAGCCACGATCATGTTTTGACCGGGTGCCACCAGCTGGACGGCTTCGGAGTGAATAACCGATTCGTCGACATTTCCTTTTGCATCCGAGGCCGTCACCCCGATGACCCCAGGATACCCCGCGGGGTAACGTATGTTGGCCTTCGCCCCCTTTGAGCCCTCGGAAGATGACGTGGAGCTTTCGGCAGACCGGCTTGAAGAAGAACCGGACGATGAACCGTCCGAGTCATCTTCTTTGTTTTCCGCGTTGCCGGCCGCGGCGACCACCACTTTGCCCTTGGCTATCGCTTTAGCGACCGCATCCTTGAGCTGTTGGTTGTCGGCGTCCACGATCAGGGGGAGAGCGATGATGTCGACCCCCGCGTTGTCTGCGGCCCAGTTTATTCCCTGGATGAGCCTTTCAAGGGTCGCTTTCTTTTGGGCCATCTTGGCGTTCGGGTCGGCGCTGTCGTCCGGCTGACTGTCGATGATCTTGACCGGTATGACCTTCGCTTCGGGAGCGACGCCGCGAATGGGTCTCGTCTTGCTCGCCTGCCCCACAATGATCGAAGCGGTTGCCGTTCCGTGACCGTCATTGTCCGCCCAGGGGTTGTTGGATCCCGTGCGATCTACTCCGCCCTTGTCCAGTTTCTCCCTGGAAATCGCCGGATTGAAGTTGCCGTTGCTCGTGGCGATCCCGGTGTCGAGCAGAGCTACGGTCGAGCCTTTTCCCTTCGTTAGGCGATGGGTGCTCGTGAGATCGATGGCGTAGGAACCGATCGACCCCTTTTCGCTTTCTTTCGGATGATAGACCTTTGTGGATCCCTGTTTGCACCCTTCGCCGTCCAGGTGCCACGAGGCCCGAATCGTGCCCCCGGCATTGGCGGGAGCCGAGATTCCGATGGCGCCGAGGCTGATCGCGATCGCAGAAGAGATCGCCGCGCAGCGCCGGACGTTCTGCTTTCTTCTGTGCGTTGTCACTTGTTTGCCGCCTTGCGAGCATCGGCCGGAACGGTCGACCATGCGGCCTCGACCGACAGTACGGGAGTCTTCTGGTTGTTAGTGAACAGATCCATCCATGCCGAGGGAGCCTCGAGCGGCTTGACCTTCTGGTATCCCAAAGATGCGCCCGTCTTTTCGAAATCGTCCATTTCGTAGGCGAGGCCGTCCTCGTCAATGAGATGGTAACGCTTCATCCGATTCCCGGGCTGGGTCACGATTGCTCCTGTCTGTGAAGCAACCTCCACATGGTTGCTGGAGGTCACTTTCGGGATGCCCGTGCCCACCATGAGCCTTGTGGTCTCGCCCGTTCCGACGTGCGCGCAGGGCTTCGACGACGTGTTGTTGATGAGGGAAGGAATGTTCTCGGGCCACGTCGGCATGAGCTTTTCATCGCTCAGGGAAGCGCGGCTCGTGTCGTAGGGCGTGATCTTGGACGTCGTCGCGGCGACGCCGGCCTTGGACAGCGTGTACATGCGGAATGCGGTGGTCGACATGCGCTGCAGGGTGCCATCCTTGCGCACCAGGTAGTACTTCATCCCCTGATCGTCTTCTGCCCTCAAAACAGTTCCGACGGCATACTCCTTATCGATGCCCTGGACTCTCACGTTGCCCTTGCCTTCGTCAAGCTGAAGAGGGG
>ERZ773067.1652-NODE-1652-length-11738-cov-2.892665_pt1 | contig 11738 bp, 11 predicted proteins | sample MGYA00580622_ERZ773067 | MGnify/ENA primary metagenome ERZ773067 (study PRJEB29015, sample SAMEA2737998) | human oral metagenome | biome: human oral; feature: human-associated habitat; material: dental | place: China | collected 2113 ...
AGCAGATTTCCGGCGGCTGCTCCCAGCACACTGCCCGCAATCCAGTACAGATGGTCCAGGAGGCTGACCCAGAAATAATAAGCCATGCGGTCCTGTTCCCCCAGCCCCTTCTCCTGTACCAGCAGGGAATAGGTTTCATCCGTCAGGGCAAAGGCAAGGTAAAATTTGAACTTTTTCACCGGTTTAAACTTGTCGATCATGGACAGGGCATAGAAAATATGTCTGGCATGCACCATAAGGGTAATCAAAGCCGTGGTCAGCACCCCGGCCCTTGAGGCCAAAAGCCCTGCCCCGATGTACTGCATGGAGCCTCCATAAATCACAATACACATCAAAAAAGCATAGAACACTCCATAGCCCTTGGACGCTAAGAGAACCCCAAAGCCAAAGCCCAGCACCAAATAGCCTGCCATAATGGGGAGGGTCCTTGTGAGGGCCCTTTTAAACATACGGCTATTCATCCCAAAAGCCGCTCTCCCTTAACATCTCCTCCGCCCGATCCATATCCTTCTTTTTTGTCCTATCCATTTTTCCTCCTTTCCCCATGGGAATGCCTCTTATATCAGATCCTTAAAATGAAAGGACTTTTCTCCCGCTGCATACGCCCCCACGGTTTGGCCCTGACCCCGCAGCAGATATTTATAGGTGCAAAGCCCCTCCAGACCCACAGGCCCCCTGGCATGAAGCTTGCCTGTAGCAATCCCCACCTCTGCCCCGAATCCATAGCGGAAGCCGTCTGCAAAGCGGGTGGAACAGTTTTGGTATACCCCGGCAGAATCCACATAGCGGAAAAACAGCTCTGCTGCTTTGGCATCCTGGGTAATAATGGCATCGGTATGATGGGAGCCGTAACGGTTAATATGGTCTATGGCCTCCTGGATATCCCCCACCTCCTTCACGGCCAGGGTTTGTTCCAAAAATTCCTTCCCATAATCCCCATCTCCAGCCTTTTCTCCTCCATACTGCAAAAGCTTCTCTGGAGCCAGAATCCTGGTTCCCGCTTCCTTCAGGGCAGCAAAGAGGGCCGGAGCCAGTTCCTGGCTGATATCCCTGTGCAAAAGCAGGGTTTCCACTGCATTGCAGGCCACAGGATACTGGTTTTTGGCATCCAGCACAATCTCTATGGCCTTTTGTCTATCATAGATTTTGTCAACATAAATATGGCAGACACCATCTGCATGGCCCATAACCGGGATGGAGGTATGCTCCATAATATAGCCCACAAAGGCATTGGAGCCTCTGGGAATCAATAGATCCACATACTCGGAGCAGGTCAGAAGCTGAGCAATATCCTCCCGGTCCGAGAGCTGGGCCAGGGAAAATTCCGGCAGGCCTGCCTCTACCGCTGCCTCTTTGATACAAGCAAACAAAATCCCATTGGTGCAGGCTGCCTCCCGGCCTCCCTTTAAAATAGCTGCATTCCCGCTTTTGATGCACAAAGAAGCAATTTGAATCAGGGCATCGGGCCGGGACTCAAATACCACTCCGATCACCCCGATGGGACAGCTGATCCGTTCCAGCACCAGGTCCCTGTCCAGCTGCCGTTTCAAACTGATCTTTCCAATGGGATCCTCCAGAGCGGCCAGCTGCTGCAGTCCCGCCACCGCCCCCTTCCATTTTTCCTCATCAAATTTCAGACGGCCCAAAAGGGCCTGCTCTCCCTCCTCACTGGCCCTTTCCAAATCCTTTTTGTTTTCTGCAAAAATCTCTTCTTTTCTCCTTGTAAGCTCCTGAATCATATATTCAATGGCTTTGTTCCGCCTCTCCAGGGAGGAGGCCATTAATGTAAAACTGTCCCTTTTTACCAGGGCAGCCAATTCCCGTACCTGCATACGCACCGCCTTTCTGCCTGTAAGCTTACCACATACCTGGCTTCACAACAATATCTGCCAACTGCAGCCTAATCCATCCATTGTTCTGCCCATGCCTTTAATTCCCCTGCCCCGGCCTTTCCCTTCCATAGCTTTGCATCCAATATTCGAGCTGTGTCAGACACATAGGGCTTTAGCTTCTCTGCACTTCTCCCGATTCCGCTGGCTCCAGATGTTGCAAACAGCACAAGCTTTTTGCCTGACAAATCATACCCCTTTACAAAGGTATATACCACATTGGGGGCACCCCCATACCAAATAGGAAATCCAATAAAAATCAAATCATATTCGGACATATTTTCAACCTTTCCTTCTACCTCCACCTCCTTTTTCCCTAATTTTTCCTTATTGCATCGGGCTAAAGGATTGATCCAGTTGATATCTGACTTGGTATAAGGCTCCTTTGGCTTGATCTGAAATACATCAGCCTGAATGGCCTCCGCCAGGCGCCTGGCTACCCTCTCCGTTACTCTGCCTTCACTTGCGGTAAAATAAGCAACCAATACTTTTTCATTCTGTTTCATATCTGTTCTTCCTTTCCTGTATCAAATGTAGCGAACTCCAATAAATATCCTTTACTAATTATAACATTCCTTATATCATTGTAAATGTTTACGGAATGTTTTGGCAGTTATGACGATATTGTCTCTATATTCTCCTGCAAAATATTCAAAAGACCATCCAAAAAAATCCCCGGCGGACACTGACTTTCCTCAGCGCCCGCCAGGGCCATCATACCTATGCCTGCTTCCTGTATCGGCTTTTTTATATTGTCTCCAGATCCTCCTAGGGATAGATCTGATACACATGGTATTCCTTCAAAAATTCAAACCCCAGTCCCTGAGCCAGCTCCACCGAGTGCTGATTGCGCACGTCAATGACCTGGGGACCCTTTCCCTTTCCAAAGGAAAGCACCAGCTTGGCTGCCGCCGTCAAAGCCAGATTCCTTCTGCGGTAATCCGGATTGGTGGCAAACACCAGCTCCATAAAGCGATCCTCATAGGAGCGGCCTACACAGCCGCTGACAATTTCCTTATCCTTTACAATAAAATGGCCCCGGACATTCTCAATATAATCTGCCGGATCCTCAAAGCAAAGGCTAAAGTCCTCGCTCCACATATCCTTCATCACCTTGTTATAGGCGGTTTTCCCCGGTTTTTTCAGGGCAAATTCCTCCTCCAGGGCAGCCACCAGCTCCTTTAGCACCTCTCGGTTCTCCTCTCCGGTGCGGCCCAGAGCATAACGGGAAAAGCTTCGGTATCTGCAGTCGATGTTTTCCACCAGCCAGTCAATCCAGCTTTCTGAGGTGGGGACGATGTAGCAGCCCGGTGCCGTCTTTAGAAGCTGGGCCCAGAAGCGGACAGCCCGCTCCTGCTTGGGGGTAATACCCAAAAGATATACATAATGGGACATCTTTACAATTCCACAGGAAGGCAGGGCAGATTCTAATTCAGGGATCCAGACCCGACCGCTTTCCAAAGCCATATCCACCAGGAGCTCTCCGCTCCCCTTCCATATGTCCTTCAACCCTTCTCTGTCTTTTAGATCAATCTCAACCATTACCCCCTCCTCATGACAAGCTCCCGCTGGCTAACCCCTGTATATAGTAACCCCCATGCCGATCCCCAGGCAGCATCCCCGCGCCCAGGGGCAAATCGTCACAGCTTATATCCCAGTATAACACAGAGGGGGATTTTCAAACAGCCCCTGTTTTCAGAAAACACAGGGACTTATATGGTTGCTCTTCAAGTACTTACGATTGTTCCATTAACACTTGCTTCCTCTGGTGTTTGATAATTCCCTATTATTGTCCACTCGCTTCGAATTCAATTCGTAAACTGGGATCCGTTTCGACTTTCTCAATTATCTTATTATAACGATCTATGATGTCTCCCAGCGTTGAATTCCGACCGGCCTCTTCAAACATGCTGTGTTCTAATATATTTGAAGAAAGAAATTGTTGAATGTCCCATATTTCAACTCTTCCTGCAAGATCAGCGTCCTCAGCAAGTGTCATTGCTGTGTGAACTCTTTCGTAGATTGTTATAATGACAGGCCTGCTTCCAGCCTTTATGTTTGCTTTACATTTCTCCATTAACAAATCGCCTGGCATAGTAGTGCAATGAATACTGGTATTATTGATGACAAAATCCCCAGAACGATCAGTCTGAGCATCAGCAACTGAAGCACCGTGTATCGCAAAGATTCCTTCTGGAAGAATTACTTGAAGTTTAGCTGCTACCAAATGCTGAAGCATCACCCCTAAGTATCTTGTTCCTTTGTTTTGTTGCTCTCGCTTTTTCGTTTGTTCAAACAAATCATCCAAATTTGCACGAATTGTTTTTGATGAATCAGCAGAAAGTATAAAAGGTTGATTATTGAAAAATTGGCGTACTTCCTCTGCCCAATAATTCTCAGCCTCATCGAGATTTACTCTCTTTTTCTCATTTAATGCATTTAAAAACTTAACATAGGCCATCATTAAGCCCATGCTCCCTCTGCTTGTTCTTCCGCCTTCTGATGTTAATTGTCTTGTAATGCCGTGATCCTTAAGAATTCTCTTAAGATTTGCTCCTCCTATACCACTAACCTGGCCCTTACTATCTGTTTGAAAGTCAGAAACCTGTAAAGGAAATCCCCGGCCTTTAACCATACGGGTAAACTGAATAACAAGTGAAAGTTTTCCTTTTGAAAAAACGTCACATTCGATTTGAAATGGCTTGAATACTTTTTTAGTCTCCTCGGATATCGTTTCCTTCAATCCTCCTTCATCCTTTTTTTCATCACTCATCGTATAAAGCCTCCGTTAATGGTAGTAAGAATCTTTCAGCAATAAAGTTTGCAACAGGCATAACCACTGCATCACCCATTGCAAAATATCCATCATTATAACTGCCCGGTAATGAGTAAGAATCGGGGGCACCCATAAGTCTCGCCGCTTCACGTACAGTTAATAGCCTTGCATGGTTTTTTCCGTTTTCTCTCTTTATCACATATTGTTTGCTACTCCCACCACCAGGAGTCCTCAAACAGCCGGCTATTCCATCAAACCGAAGTTCCAATTGCTGTTTCCCATTTCTGGTCCTTCGATATCCAGTTGCAACAGCATTATCATTAGAATTTAGTTCATCTATCATTCTTTGAGGTATGAGTCGAAGCACATCGTCTTTATCAAACGGAGCAGACTCTAAAATGTCCAAAATCATCTGGGTCCTAGGTTTTGGCCGTTCAGTTTTCCACCAAACCCATCTATCTAATTGCTTTCCTAAATTTGCAGCCACTTTGTTATGAAGCCAGTTAGGGCCATCTCCTTGTAGGAAAGTAGGAATCTTAACATCATCCTTAATTGCAACCACGAATACTCTTGGTCTTGATTGAGGAACAAATAAATCAGCGTTTAACGCAATGGCCCCACACTGATATCCTCGTTCAACTAATGCGTGGTGTAAACTTCTATAGTTCTCTCCACTATTTGCAGAAAGCAAGCCAGACACATTTTCAAGTGCCAATATCCCAGGTCGCTCCGGCATTTCATCCATTACTCTAAGCCATTCCCAAACGAGACCGCTTCTTTCTGCATGGATTCCTTTCATATTGCCAGCAAGAGATAAATCCTGACAGGGAAAAGAAGCCCATGATAGATGAGCTGAAGGAAGACTAGACCCACTTATGTTTTTGATGTCATCCAACACAAAATGATTGCTTTTAAAATTGGCCCTATATACAGCAGCTTTACGAGCATTTATATCATTTGCCCAAACTGGTGCAAACATTCCTTTCATGCCAAATGCTACAAGGCCGCTTCCAGCGAAGAACTCTAACATTCTCCAATGTGCTTTAGATAGGTCAACTTTTTTTTCTGCATCATCAACATCCATCGGGAATGTAGGCTTCTCCGCATTCTCAGGAATAGCCCATACTCGACTAAACTTTGTAGCACCTGGAATCCGGTTCTCCTTACAAAGCCCCTGAACTCGCCTTGCAGTTACGCCCCATCTTTCGGCAGTATCCTGCACTGACATAAATCCGTTCAAACAAGTACACTCCTTTCTTTGATAATGGCTTTATTTTATTTTGTAATAACGAAGCAGTCAAGGCCACGCTATAGTAAACGCTTTTATTTTTTCTCCAAGAAAACGCACAGAGGGACGCAAGCGTTTTGTTTGGCAGAGCAAAAGTGCCGAACCATTGTCTGGTAATTGTTGCCTCTTCCGTGAAATGAACTTCGTCCTGAAAGACGCCCCGCGTTTTCTTTTCCATGCAGAGCTCGTTTGTTTTTTTAACTCTTCACGGTTGGAATCTTTTTTATGATCTTTTGGAAGAAAAAGACTGAGGTCGAATCTGGGAAAAACCAAGCTGATGAAACAACCTCTGGCATTAACGGATCCCCCACTTAACGCCTCTTTGTCATACACAAAGGTCTGGAAATCCATATAAATATCTTCATGCCAAATGTTTACATTTTAGATGCTGTATAAATAGATTTTATTTATGACGTTTACTATAACTGCCTTTGCTCCACACACCACCGCTCATGCGGTTTTGCAAGCGGCGGTTCAATCAATTTAACAAGTAATACACTCAAAACAGCCCCCGGGAATTCCCGGAGACTGCTACAGCCCGCAAATGTTTTATGAACCGATGACATTCACCATCTTCACCGGTGTTCTGTAATTATAAGGTGTCACAATGATTCCTGTTCTGGAAGAAGAGGCATGCACCACCCTGCCATTGCCGATATACATAGCCACATGATTGATATATCTGGAGCCTGTTCCATAGAAAATCAAATCTCCCGGCTTTAACTGATCCACACTGCCCACAGGAGTGCCCTGGGTGGCCTGAGAACTGGAGGTTCTAAGCATGCCCACTCCTCCGGCCTTCTCCAAAACATACTTCACAAATCCGGAGCAGTCAGCTCCCACATGGGGATTGGTTCCACCGTATACATACCTTCCTCCTACAAACTGCAGGGCAAAGTTCACAATGCTTTGTCTTCTGTCTCTGGACTGGCTTTCTGTACTGGCAGCTACGGCATCCTCTACTGTTTCTACTTCTCTTACATCAGCCTTGCCGTCTCCCACTGCTAAGAAGCCTTCCTGATCAAAATAAGAAACCTTTACATATCCGTTTCCCATGTCTCCTAAAATCTGGAACACATCCCCCTTCTGGGCTCTGCCAATGGTCTCACCGGATCCCATATTTTTGTAAATCTCCAAACCTTCTGCCGTAACGGTGGCAATAAAGGTGCCGCTGACCAAAGCAGGCCCCCTCACTGCATCCTCTGCCTGCACAGCGTAGCGGTGCACCACAGGCTTTACCACTGTGGTGGCAAAGGCTGTACTGGTAAAGGCAGCACTTAAGGCTACTGCGGACAAAATGCTGGCGATGGCTTTCTTAGCTGTTTTCATGGATTATCTTCCTCTTTTCTTCTTTTCTTTTTTAAACAGGACCCGCTCCTATATCCTGCTCTCTTCACTCTTCTCTTTTCTTACGGGTCTCTGAATCCAATCTATGGATTCCTGATTCCTCCCGGCCCATCAAAGGCTTCCGACAGGAAATTTTCTTTAATTTATTAACTAAATGTTACAGAAGGAAGTATATATATGTTACGTGCCTCTGTCAAGTACTTTTTTAAAAAATAACATTTTTCTTTCTTTGTATCTGGTCCAGAATTAAAAACCCCTGTAAATTCCTTGATTTTCACTGATTTTCAAAAAGAAATATTTTCGTAAGAAATCAAATAAAGTCCTGTGCAGCCAAAAAATTTCCACACAGAACTTCATGAAATTGAAAGATTTGAATCCTTAATTCTCTGAATCCCGTTAACAATCTGTATTTTTTCTCTTTCTCTTCCGTTTATATAGACAAAGGGAAAATCCAGATGAAATCAGCGCCGCCTGCCCCAGCCAAACATTCCCAAAATGATAAGGACAAGGAACAGGGGAAGCAAAACAGGACTGAGCAAACGAAGAATCTCCATTCCCAGGGCAATGATCAGCACCAGGAAAAGCACCGTCAGGAAAAATACTGCTCCCAGCAAAAGCCAGGCTTTGCCTCCTCCCAGAAAAAAGATTCCTCCCCTGTTTGGCTCCTCCCTTTGGAAAAAATCTTCCTGGTAGTCCGGAGCACTGCTTTCCGGGGCAAAGGTATCCTCCAAACCGGCGGCTGTCTTAATGGAATTGGCGATGAGTCTGGGATCCCCCAGTTCCTCCATCACCTCTGCCTCACTGCGGCCCTTGGCCATTTCCCCCTCAATATAAGAAGAATAGAAGCTTAGATTTTCCTCCACCAGCCGCCTCTGCCCTGTAAGGGAAAGACTTTCTTTCAGCTCCTTTAAAAATTCCCTTTTATTCATAGCATCTTTCCTTCTTTTATATCCCGTATAAAAATACCGCTTCGCAGCTTTGGCTCAAACCAGGTGGACTTGGGAGGCATGAGTCTGCCCGCATCCGCCACCCTAAGAAGCTCCTCCATGGAGGTGGGATACATGCAAAAGGCTGCGGCAGCCTTGCCTTCCTCCACCAGCTTCTTTAGATACCCTCTGCCCCGGATCCCTCCGATAAAGGAGATCCTGGTGTCGGTTCTGGGATCCTGAATCTGCAAAACCGGATCCAGTACCTCCCTTTGCAAATAAGCCACATCCAAAGACTCCACCGGATCCTTGGCATACTTTTCTTTTATCCAGGGAAGGGTCTCCAGCCGGTAATAGGCATTGGACAAATACAGTCCCATTTCCCCCTGCTGACGGGGCTCCCAGCCCTCAGCTGCCGGAGCAATGGAAAAGCTCTTTGCCAGGGCCTTCAAAAAGGCCTCCTGGGAGAGTCCTGCCAGATCCGCCACACTGCGGTTATAGGGGAGAATCCTTAACTCCTCTGCTGCAAAAAGCACCACCAGGAAAAAGTGAAAGGCCTCCTGGCCGGTATACTCCCCTGATGCCCTTCTTTTTTCTTCGCAAACCTTCACTGCAGAGGCCGCCCGGTGGTGTCCGTCTGCAATATACAAAGCAGACATCCTGGCAAAGGCCTGCTGTATTGCTTGATTTTTTGCAGCACTCAGCTTCCAAACCCTGTGCTCCACCCCATCCTCTGAGACAAAATCATACAGAGGGGAGGTTTTTTTCCCTTCCTGCAAAATTTCCCTTAAAACCGGGCAGGAGGGGTAGGCTAAAAAAACCGGCCCTGTCTGGGCCTGAAGAGCCGAAATATGCCGGATCCGATCCAGCTCCTTATCCGCCCGGGTATTTTCATGGCGCTTTACCACTCCCTCCAGGTAATCATCCACCGCCACAGCGGCTGCAATACCTGTTTGGGAATGTCCCTGGACGGTGAGCTCATACAGATAATAAACCGCATCCCCATCCTCCAGGTAAATCCCCTGCTCCAGCTCCCTGAAAAACAGGGCCGCCCCCTTTTCATACACCTTGTCAGCATACATATCCTGCTCTGGAGGAAAACAGGTTTCCGGACGGTCGATATTTAAAAAGGACAAGGGCTTTCCCTTCACTGCCTCCCTGGCCTCTTCTCTGGTATATACATCATAGGGCAGAGCCGCCGTTTGGGAGGCATACGCCGCCTCCGGTCTGATACAATGAAAAGCCTTTACCTTTGCCATACTGCCATCCTCCGTTTTTACTCTTTAATAATCCTTACCTTCAACACGCCCTCAATGGCTCCCAGATCCCCGATCAAGGTTTTGTCCCGAAGAGCATCATCGGAATCAATCAAGGTATAGGCAAATTTATCCCGGCTCTTGTTTACCATATTGGTGATGTTAAATCCGGCCCGGGCAAAGGCAGAGGAGATCTGGCCGATCATATTGGGAACATTTTTATGCAGCAGCGCAATCCGGGTGGCCACATTGCACTCTCCCATGTCGCAGTCGGGAAAGTTGACGGAATTTTTAATATTGCCGTTCTCCAGGTAATCTATCATTTCCTCTGCTGCCATCACAGCGCAGTTCTCCTCGCTCTCTTTGGTGGAGGCCCCCAAATGGGGCAGCACAATGCATCCCTGTGTATGGGAGGACAGAGTATTGGGAAAGTCCGTCACATAGTGGGAAATTCTCTTGCTTTCCAAAGCTGCCTTCAGATCCTCCTCATTCACCAAAAGATCTCTGGCAAAGTTTAAAAGCACCACTCCCTTCTTCATCTGGGAGAAGGCCTGGGCATCCACCATTCCCTGGTTATCCTTGGTCAGGGGCAGATGCAGGGTAATATAGTCGCATTCCCTGTAGATTTCATTCAGATCTGTAATATGGCGGATCTTTCTGGACAGCCGCCAGGCGGAATTCACAGAGATATAGGGGTCAAATCCCAGCACCTCCATCCCCAGAGAAGCGCCGGCATTGGCCACTTCTGCTCCAATGGCTCCCAAACCGATGACGCCCAGCTTCTTTCCCTTGATTTCCCGGCCGGCAAAGGCGGATTTTCCCTTTTCCACATCCTTTGCCAAAGTATCGGAATCCTTAATACTCTGTACCCATTCAATCCCCCCCACAATATCCCGGGAAGCCAAAAGCATACCGCAAATCACCAGCTCCTTTACCCCATTGGCATTGGCTCCAGGGGTATTAAACACCACAATCCCCTGGGAAGCACAGCGCTCCAGAGGGATATTATTTACTCCGGCTCCGGCCCTGGCAATGGCCCGGAGATTTTTGGAAAATTCCATATCTCCCATGGCAGCGGAGCGCACCAAAATCCCATCTGCCTCCCCGGGCTGATCCGTAAATACATATCCCTCTTTAAATACATCCGTTCCTGCCTTGGAAATGGCATTTAAGCAATGAATTTTTCTCATAACCCCTCCTTAGAGATTCTCCCCTTCAAATTTTGCCATAAAGTCCACCAGCGTCTCCACACCCCTTTGGGGCATGGCATTGTAAATACTGGCCCGCATGCCGCCCACACTTCTGTGGCCCTTTAAATTCACCAGTCCGGCAGCAGTGGCTGCCTTTACAAAGGCGGCATCCTTTTGGGGATCTCCGGTAACAAAGGGAACATTCATCAGGGAACGGTCCTTCGGCCTTACAGTGCCCTTAAACAGCTTGGACTGATCCAAAAAGTCATACAGAATCTTTGCCTTTTGCACATTCCGCTGCTTCATGGCCTCCAGTCCCCCCTGGGTCTTGAGCCATTCAAATACTTTGCCGCAGAAATAAATATTATAGGTGGGAGGGGTATTGTACAGGGAGTTATTCTCTGCATGGATCTGATAGCGCAGCATGGAGGGGGTGCCGGGCAGTACCTCTTCCCGGATCAGATCCTCTCTGATAATGACAATCACCACTCCGGCAGGACCCACATTCTTCTGGGCTCCGGCCCAGATCAGGCCGTATTGCTTTACATCCACCGGCTCTGATAAAAAGCAGGAGGACATATCCGCCACCAGATCCTTCCCCTTGGTATTGGGCAAAGTCCAAAACTTGGTTCCATAAATGGTATTGTTCTCACAAATATAGACATAGTCCGCATCCGGGGAAATATCCAGATCAGAACAGTCAGGGATATAGGAAAAGGTTTCATCCTGACTGGAGGCCACCGCCCTGGCCTCTCCAAAAAGTTTGGCCTCCTGCCAGGCCTTTTTGGCCCACTGGCCTGTAAGGATATAATCTGCCACCCGGTTTTTCATCAGATTCATGGGCACCATGGCAAACTGGGTATGCCCGCCTCCCTGCAAAAACAAAACCTTGTAATTGTCCGGAATCTGCATCAGGGCCCTGAGGTCTTCTATGGCCTTGTTTAAAATATCCTCAAAATCCTTGGACCGGTGGCTCATTTCCATGACGCTCATGCCGCTGCCCTGGTACTCTAATAATTCCTCCACGGCCTGACGCAGCACCTCCTCCGGCAAAACCGCCGGACCG
>ERZ773067.1653-NODE-1653-length-11734-cov-5.745526_pt1 | contig 11734 bp, 2 predicted proteins | sample MGYA00580622_ERZ773067 | MGnify/ENA primary metagenome ERZ773067 (study PRJEB29015, sample SAMEA2737998) | human oral metagenome | biome: human oral; feature: human-associated habitat; material: dental | place: China | collected 2113 ...
TTGTTGTTGGAGCCTCTGTTGTTGTTGGAGCTTCAGTCGTTGTTGGAGCTTCAGTTGTTGTTGGAGCCTCTGTTGTTGTAGTGTAAGTGTTTGTGAACTTACGAACTTCATCAGCTTCTTTAACAGTTGCAACTAGTTTACCTTCGCCATTATCTACTACTGAGACGTGGATTGTGTAACTTTCAGTTGAGTATGTAACTCCTTCTTCTGAACCAGCTTTTTCTTTCAACACGTATTCGTGCTCACCTGCTTCGGTGTATGAAAGTTTGAATGCTACTTCGTTTGTTGCAACTTCAACACCCTCAACTTCTTTACCGTTTGATGATGTTGCGATGACGTTTCCGCCTTCGCTCAATTCAAACTCAAATTGTTCTTTAGCAAGTTCTTTACCAACTAATTCTTTAGTTGCTTTGATAACAGCTTCTGCTGGAGTTGCTTTATATGTGTTTGTAAACTTACGAGCTTCGTCTGCTTCTGTAACAGTAGCTACGAGTTTACCTTCACCGTTATCTACAACTTTAACATGAACTGTATAGCTTTCTTTAGAGTATGTAACTCCTTCTGCTGTACCAGCTTTTTCTGTAATTGTATATTCGTGGTCTCCAGCTTCAGTGTAGAGAACTGAGAAGACTACTTCATTTGTTGCTGCTTCAACACCATTGACTGTCTTACCATTTGAAGACGTTGCAATGACTTGACCACCTTCGCTCAATTCAAACTCAAATTGTTCGTTAGCAAGTTTTTTACCAACCAATTCTTTAGTTGCTTTGAATGTAGCACGAGCTGGTGATGGCTCATATGTGTTTGTTAAAGTTGGTGCTTGAGTTGTAACCTCAGCTTTAAGTGTTCCACCTTCAGCTTTAACAACCACTGTTACTTCGTATGAGTTTTCATCAAATGTGATTCCTGGAACTTTAGTTTCAGTATTTTCTTTGATGACATAGTTGTAGGTACCAGGACCTTTAGCTTTCAAACCTTCAAATGTGATGCTTCCATCTGCTTTGTTTGTTGTTGAAGCAATTGGAGTAGTCAAGTTATTTGCATTGTACAAATCAAACTTGAACTCACCATCTTTCAAGGCTACTGGACGATTTCCAGCAATTACTTTCTTAGCAGTAATTGAGAAATCTGCTGCGATTGGTTCGTCTTGAAGGTTGATCTTAGAACCTTCAGCTCCAAGTGTTACCTTGTATTCTTTTTCATCAAGAGTATATCCAGCAGGAGCTGTCTTTTCTTTTATGATGAATGTCTTACCGACATATTTCTGATCAAACTCATCAGAGATTGCCACACCTTTTTCATTTGTAGTCAATTCTGTAGAGATAGTTCCGTCTTCTGACTTAACAGTATAAACTGCGCCTGCAACTGGAACCAATGTGAAAGCATTTGTCTTGTTGATCTTAATCTTGAAGGCTGTAGAAGCTTCGATTTGTCCTTTTACAAGAGATACACGTTCAGCTTTAAATTCTGATTGTGGACGATTACTACGATAAGTAAGTGGAGTTCCATCTGCTGTAGTCAACTGGATAACGTTTTGAACTTTTCTTCCGTCACCAGGTGTAGTTGTATGGTACTCAACCCAGTATGATTTAGACCCATCTGCAAAGATGATTTTAAACTGAGTATAGTTCTCATTCCAAGCTACAGTATAGTCAGTACCTTCTACCATCTTCTTAGCATCAGAAGGAACTTGAGAAGTACCGTCATTCAATGTAGCTGAAGAATAAACTACCAATGACTCAGGGATATACTGGATAGGAGCAAACTCAGCTGTGTTTGGAAGGAAGTCATTAAGAACTAGGTTTTTGCCATAGTCTTGTTTTCCTGTATTGACACGGATTCTCCATGGAGAGTATACATCACCTTTACCTACTGAACCGATAGCTGCAAGTTTTTGTGATTCCCATGCTTTGTTAACTACATCGTTACCGACCTTAGCATAGTTTTCGAAACCTTCTTGCTTGCCGTCAACGGTCTTAGATGTAAAGGTATGTGTGATTGTCTTTCCAACACCCTTGTTTTCAAAAGTAAGCGGCGTTGCTGTTTGGTCACTCTTGAACAAGAAAGTAATTGCATAATTTCCTTTCACGCCTTTAACGATATCCCCGCCTGTTTTAGCTTGGAACTCATCAAGGTTCTTCAAAGTAACACGTGCCTTACCACCTTGGTTATCACCATTAGCAGTAACAACTACTGTACCGATATTAACTTTTGTTTCCTTATCGACCAATTCAGTTGTGCCGTTATACACGGTTACTGGTGTAGGAATATCTACATCAAAGTAATCGCCATTGGCCAATTTACCATCATATTTCTTGAGGTCAAATTGGACAAAGAACTGATTTGAACGATTGGTAATAATCTGATAAGTACCATCTGCATTCGGTTCCAATTTGGAATCCGACATGTTGAGGACACTTATATCAGTTACTACACCCGTTAATTCTTTCCCATCCGCATAAGCGACATTGGTCGATAAGAACAATGCACTCAGGAAGGTCAGAACTGATACAAAAAATATTAAAAACGGCTTTTTCTTAAACTTTTTCACCATTAAATATTTCCTTCTTTCCCTATTTTTTAAAATATATTGAATTATTAACTAACTCACCATCATAGTACTATAATTTAACCTAAAAGTCAATAAAATCGAGGCTCAGAAGCCTCATTTTTAATAAATTACAAATATAATTATTTTATTTCTTTACAATTATAGGTTTTCAAGTCATAATATACGTTTTTCTTATAATTTTATTTTTTGATATACATAAATTTTCACAAAAGTTACAAAAACCATTCGAAAATTTTCGAATGGTTTTCATTTATGCGAGAACTATTTTTTCAATAAGCTAAGTGCTTCAGCATCTGCGATAATAATAACATCATCATGGTTCTGAAGGCTACTTGCTGGAAGGCTTTCAGTAACGGGACCTTCGACAGTTCCAGCGATAGCTTCTGCTTTTGACTCACCGTAGGCAAAGAGAAGAATAGATTTGGCATCTAAGATGTTTTTGATTCCCATTGAAATAGCTTGGGTAGGTACATCTTCGATTTTATCAAAGAATCGAGCATTTGCTTCAATTGTAGATTGATCTAAATTAACCAGGTGTGTCTGGCTGTCAAATGGTGTGCCAGGTTCATTAAATCCAATATGCCCATTACGACCAATTCCCAATATCTGCAAATCTACAGGATGGTCTGCAAGAATTTGATTGTAACGTTCTACCTCTTCTTCTGCATGGTCTTTATCACCACGAGGTAAGAAACTTTCTTTAAATGGTTTTTTGTTGAAAAGATTTTCTTGCATGAAGTAACGGTAAGACTGAGGATTATCTCCATCAAGTCCTACATATTCATCTAAGTTCACACTTGTTAGGCTTGAAAAATCAAGGTCACTCTCAACGATTTGTTGATAAAACTCGAGAGGGCTGCTTCCTGTCGCAAGACCCAGTGTTTTAGCACCATTTTCTAATTTTTCTTTTAAAATATCAAAGGCAACTTTCCCACCTTCAATTGGATTGTCCACTTGAATAATTTTCATAATCAATTCCTCCGTTTTTCTTTCTTTCATTATATGGTATAGACCAATTTTTGTCAAGTGAAAACGGTTTATTTTTTTAAGAAGAGATTATATTTACTTGAATCCATAATGAAATAGAAAGAATGAATGAATCAAAAAAGAGAGAGCAATTAAGCCCTCTCCATTTTTTTGAATAAGAATCAGAAACTTAACCAATCTTAAAAGGTATTCGTTTAAACTTCATCTTCTTTACGCTTGGTAACCAACCCAAGACCAAATAGTCCAAGAACTGCACCAATAGCCGAAACAACTATAGTTGATTCTTCACTAGTATTTGGTAATTCACCTTCCTTAGGTGTTTCTGGGGTTGGTGGTGTTACCGGTGGAGTTGGTGGTGTCATCGGTGGGGTCGGTGGTGTTACCGGTGGGGTCGGTGGTGTTACCGGCGGTGTCGGTGGTGTTACCTTGTTATTGAACTCGGTATCTTCTGGCATTTGTGTTGTTAGGGTCAACACTTTTCCATCCTTGGTTACTGTAACATTTACAGTAGCAACCATACCATCATATTCCATACCAGTCTCAGTACCTTTTACTTCTTCTACATGATAGAGGTGTGTACCTTCTTCACCACGTTTGAATTCAAGGGCGGAGAACTTGATTTTACCTTCAGCATCATTGCTTACAGTTTCAATCACTTTTCCATCCTTATCTTTCAGTACAAAAGTAAATTCACCAGCCTTTAATTCACGGCCTTCTAATTTCTTAGTGAAACTGAACTCAACTTTAACCGGAATATTAACAACACGTTTTTCAGTTGGTTTCTCTGGTTTTTCAACTGTTTTCTTAGTTGGATCGTATTGGTGAACGATTTGAGAAGCTGTATTTTCAATATCTACACCTTCTTTGGCAGCCTCTTTGATACGAGCTGGAATATCAAACTTGTAGTAACGTCCAAATGCTAGCTTAGCAGTGTCAATTACTTGAGTAGATTCCTCATCACCAAGTGACTTCGTTAAATCAGCTTTAGATGTAGCAGTAATAACACCATTTACGATTGCAATATCAAATTTAGCTGTTACGTCTTCACCTGTTACTGAATCGTATGCTTTAATATCAGCTACATTAACATCCAAGTTTTCACTGTCATATTTATCCGTTACACCTACAGATTGAATATGATGAGCTTCAGTGAATTTAGTTGTATCCAACCACACTTGGTAAACGACCTTATCACCTTTCTTAAGTGTCTTGGTATTGATATTTTGAGCTTCGTTGTTATCAGCTTGATCAACATAAGGATTTGCATTTGTATCAGCAACCTTATCTGCCAATTCTTTATCATCATCGAGAAGTTTGTTACCAGTGATATCGAATTTCTCTTCATTAAGAATGTATTTCTCTGGGTTGAACTCTGGCGTTGATGGAGGTGCCACACGGTTGTTGAACTCTTTATCCTCAGCATCTGTTACGTTTGCAACAATCGCTTTAGCTGTGCCATCATGTGATACTACAACTTTTACAGTTGCAACCATTGGATCATAAGTAACAGTTGTGTCTACTCCAGTAAGCTCTTCAACTGTGTAGTTATATGTCTTACCTAAATCATCTTTACCAAACTCAAGAGTCTTGAAGGTAATCTTACCAGTCGCATCGTTCTTAACCGTTTCGACAATATCGCCGTCTTTCTTAAGAACAAATCTGAATTCACCTTCTGCTAAATCACGACCTTCCAGTTTCTTAGTAAATTTAAGATCAAGTGGAACCGGAACATTGTTTACACGTTTTTGAGTTGGTTTTTCTGGTTTCTCAACTTTCTTAGTAGTTGGATTATAGTAGTTCACTACTTGAGCTGCAGTATTTTCGATATCTGCGCCAGCAGCTACATCTTCCTTAACTGTTGTTGGGATATCAAATTTATAGTAACGTCCAAATTCAAATTTAGTTGTATCAATAATTTGAGTATTTTCTGCATCACCTAATGACTTAGTATTACCAGCTTTAAGTGTTGCTGTAATAACTCCATTATTAACAGCAATATCAAATTTATCTGTTACTTCAGCTCCTGTTATAGAATCATAGGCTTTGATATCGGCTTCATTCAGAGTTAATTTACCTTCGTCATAGTTATCAGAAATTCCAACTGTTTGAATATTATCTCTGTTATTAGCATCAAATTGAGTTGTATCTAACCATACTTGGTAAACCAATTTAGAACCACGTTTAACAGTCTTAGTATTTAAGTTTTCTGCTTCATTGTTGTTATCTTTATCAACATATGGATCAGTATTTGTTTCTGTATACTTGTTTGTTAATTCTTTATCGTCATCAAGCAGTTTGTCACCAGTAATATCGTATTTCTCTGTAGCGACAACATATTTTTCTGGCTGGAACTTAGGCTCTTCAGGTGGTGTTACAGTGTTGTTGAACTCTTTGTCAGCAGGATTAGTCAAAGTTGCAATTAGAGCTTTAGCTGTACCATCATGTGATACTGTCACGGTCACTTCTGCTTTCATAGTATCATATGTTACAGTAGCGTCTGTTCCTACAACTTCCTCAACAGTGTAGTTATATACACCTTCTTCACCCTTCTTGTATTCTAGGGCTGAGAATTTAACATTTCCAGTTGCGTCGTTCTTAACTGTTTCAACTTCATTACCTTTTGAATCTTTCAGAACAAAGCTAAATTCGTTGGCTTGCAGCTCACGACCTTCTAGTTTCTTAGTGAAATTAAATTCTACTGAAATAGGTACACTGTTCACACGTTTTTCAGTTGGTTTAGATGGTTTTTCAACTTTCTTAGAAACTGGGTTATAGTAGTTAACTACTTGTGTAGCAGTATTTTCAATATCTACTCCACCATCAACATCATTTTTGACTACTGCTGGGATATCGAACTTATAGTAACGTCCAAACTCAAATTTAGCTGTATCGATAATTTGAGTATTTTCAGCATCACCAAGTGACTTAGTATTGCCAGCTTTAAGCGTCGCTGTCATTACTCCATTTTCAACTGTAATATCAAATTTATTTGTTACATCATCACCTGATACTGAATCGTAGGCTTTTATCTTAGTACCATCAACATCAACCTTAGTTTCATCAAAATCATCTGTAATTCCAACTGACTGTACCTTTTCCTTGTTATCAGTTGTGAATTTTGTAGTATCCAACCAAACTTGGTAGACTAGTTTATCACCACGTTTAACAGTCTTGGTATTGATATTTTCAGCTTCGTTGTTAGTAATTTGATCAACATATGGGTTGATATTCGTATCTTTATACTTATCTTCCAACTCTTTATCGTCATCCAACAATTTGTTGTCTGTAATAGAGTATTTCTCAGTATTCAAGACGTACTTCTCTGGTTGGAACTTAGGTTCAGTTGGTGGTGTAACTGTATTATTGAATTCTTTATCAGCTGGTTCAGTTACATTTGCGATTAAAGCTTTTGCAGTACCATCATGTGAAACAGTAACTTTAACTTCAGCTTTCATCGTATCGTAAGTAATAGTTGCATCTGCTCCTGCTACTTCTTCAACAGTGTATTTATGTTCACCAACTTGGCTCTTTTCAAATTTAAGAGCTTTGAATTTTACTTTACCATCTGCATCATTCTTAACAGTTTCAACTTCTTTCCCTTTTGAGTCTTTCAGAACAAAGCTGAATTCGCTGGCTTGCAGTTCACGACCTTCTAGTTTCTTAGTGAAGTTAAATTCTACTTCGATAGGAACACTGTTCACACGTTTTTGAGTAGGTTTTTCTGGTTTTTCAACTGTTTTACTTACTGGATTATAAACGTGAACGATTTGGTTGGCAGTGTTTTCGATATCAGCTCCTGCAGCAACATTTTCTTTGACTGTAGCTGGGATATCAAACTTGTAGTATCTTCCAAATTCAAATTCAGTTGTATTAATGACATTATCAGCATTGACAAATTTCTTCTTAGATGTCGCACTAATAGTACCATTTTCAACTGTAATATCAAATTTATCAGTTACATCAACACCAGTTTTACCATCGTAAGCTTTAATTGAAGAAGACTCAACTGTAAGTTTGTCAGCATCATATTTATCTGAAACACCTACATATTGGACATTGTTTTTATCAGTAAATTTAGTTGTATCCAACCAAACTTGATAAACAAGTTTTGAACCACGTTCAACAGTCTTGGTATTAATGTTTTCTGCTTCGTTGTTCGTAGTTATATCAGCGTAAGGGTCAGCATTTGTATCTGTGTACTCATTTGTCAACTCATCATCGTCGTCAACGAGTTTTGTACCAGTAATATCAAATTTTTCTTTGTTAAGAACAAATTTTTCTGGTCGGAACTCAGGAGTCTCTGGAGGAGTAATCTTATTGTTGAACTCTTTATCTTCAGTTCCATCTGTAGATTCTCCATTCTCATTTACACCACCTGCTGAGCTTACATTTGTTACAGTTGTTAAGGCATGTCCATTTTTAGTAACTTCCACAGTAAGCGTTGCTTTCATGGTGTCATAAGTCATCCCTAGCTCTTTAGTAGCTGGGATAACCTCTTCTACTGTATAAGTATGTCTACCAACTTTTGTATTATCAAATGACAGTTCAGAGAAGGTAACAGTACCGTCTTCTTTATTTTTAACAGTTTCAACTTCTTCACCTGCTGCATTCTTCAGGACAAAGCTAAATTCACCTTCCTTAAGTTTGCGGCCTGCGAGTTTCTTCGTAAAATCAAACTTAGTAACTACTGGTGAAACTACATAGTTGTTAAAGATTTTATCATTAGCATCTGCACTAAATCCACCTTCTGAATCATACTTAACTGTAGCTTCGAGATCACCCACTGCATTTTTTTCAGTTACCGTAACTGTCATTGTAACTGTCATCGCATCGTAGTCAACGTTCGTATCAGAACCTTTTAACTCTGTAATCTTGTATTTATAGTTACCAGGGTTACTAAATGATAATTCACTAAATGTAGCCTTACCATTTTTGTTAGTGACTGTTTCTTCATGTTTATCAGGAGTACTCTTTTCCTCTGTTAACTTGAATCTAAACTCTCCATCTGTTAATGCGCGTCCAGCAAGCTCTTTTTCGAATTCTGGTGTAACTTTTGCTGGTTCGCGTTTGACATAGTAGTAAATAGGTTGTTTGTACGGTGTTAAGGAGTTGAGCAAGTCAACGTTTGTACCGATACCATTTACTCCACGAACTAATTGTTCGTTTGGAGAAAGGTGACCAATGTTATCTCCCAGGAATGGAACGAATACAGTCTTCTTAGGCGTGTAGCCACCAGCTTTTTGGAAGTCAAATGGAATTTCTTTACCGTTTGGATAGTTTACACCTTTACTATCTGTGAAAGGAATAGTATAAAGTGGAGACTTCTTAACTACCAAATCTTCGGTATTTACTTTTCCCGGTTTAATCGGTTTGGTTTCTGCAAGCAACATATAACCGTCAGTACTTAGTGAACCATTTGAACGTTTGCTTTGTTGTTTTGGATCAAGAAGATAAACACGAACAACTACAGAACCGTCTTCCCCTACGATTTCTTTGATACGTTTTATTCCTGCACGCTCAGCGTCAATAAATTTAGTACCAACTTTGTATGGACGACTTACATAGCCAGTTGTAGTATCTGGATCTGCCGTTTGATACAATTTGTAGCCATCAAATTGACGCTCGCCAGACGCTGTGAAGTTTTGTCCTTCCATAGCTTTAGTTGTGTACTTAGCTAAATCTACTTCATTACCATTTGGCACGTAGTCTTGAACAGTTTTATCTGTTTTATTAGCGTTAAATGTAGCATTATTTTTATCTACTACTCTATAATAGGTTGTTTTTTCAACAAAGCTAGGGATTTTACTGTTTGTATCTGTAATTTGACGCCCATTATAAGCTGGTTCTACAACATTTATAATATCTGTAGAAGTTCTTGCAGCATAAACAGCATCGAATAGTTTTTGTTCCTCAGTAGTAAGATTATGTCCTGGAGCTACCAAAGCTTGGATAGCAGCACCAACTTCAAATCCGTATTGTAAGAATGGTTGAGCTGTTTCAGCCTTACTAGTAGGTGTCCCTTTATCGAAATCTACTTGATACGTTAACTCGCCATTAGATGCAGTTGCAGTCGTAGCAAATTTTTGAACACCACTTGTCGCTGAAATTGTTTTTGTTTCAACCACTGCACCGGTATTTTTATCAATTAACTCAACAGTAGTATCTGTAGAATCATTAAATTTCTTGTAAGAACGTGAATAATAGTTAGTATTGTAACGCTTGTTAAACTCAGTTAGGTCTACAATACTATATGTATAGTAGTCACCTTCTTTTCTGGAATAACCAGCTGGTACAGTTTGAGAACGAACAGTTGCTCCATTCGGATCTGTCATGTCTGGAGTCGTGGTTTCACCATTTTTAAGGTAAGTTTCTACGGAAACCGGCTCGTTATTGTGGTCTGTAGCAGCACGACGACCACGAACCTTAGGCATATAACCTTCTGAAACAGCTGGCTTTACTTCTTTCTTTGTTTCAAAAGCTTTGATAGTTTCTGTAGCAGGTTTTTCTGAAGTTGCAGCTTCAGACTTTACTTCAGTAGTTTCTGGCTTTATTCCTTCTTTTACTTCTGGCGCAGCTTGACCTTCTGCTACATTAGTAGTTTCCGTCGGTTGAGGTTCAGTGACTTCTTCCTTAGCTTCAGCTACTACTTCAGTAGTTTCCACATTCTTGTTTGATGATTCCCCACTAGAATCACCCGTATTTACCAACTCTGTTTTCTCTTCGGTAACTGGCTGTGCCGGAAGCTCGGACGCAAATGCTGCGGCTCCATTAGCCATCATGAAGCTAAGAGTTATTCCTAAAAAGACTGATGCAACACCAACCTTATATTTACGCAAAGAGAAGCGTTGTTGTTCTTTTCTTATCATATTGATAAGTTCTCCTTTTTAATATTTTTACTATTAGTCAGAAACAATTTAATGTTTTAATATCTTTGTCTTTTAAATACAAATTTTTTCTAGACTCTTTAGCATCTCCATCTTATCATAAGAATTTAAATAGTTCAAAGAATTATGTGCTCTTGAAAACGTTTACTTTTTATCTTTGTTTTTTTAAAAAAATAATTAAAATTTATACTATTTTTAAAATGTTTGTTAATGAAAAACCTTAATTAAAAGTGTTCTTTAAGTAAAGAAATAACATCTTCTATTATATTTATATTTCTATTCTATATTTGCGGATCCTTTATTTTACTTATGTATGTGATTTTTATAACTAAATTTATATTATTGTAAAAAAAAGATTCTCAAAAGAGAATCTTATTTCTTAAATCGCTTCTGTGACAAAACTTCTGCTTTCTAGTACTTTTAACATCGCATCTGCTGTGTCTAGAGCTGTAAAGAGAGGAACCCCATGTTCAATTGCTGAACGTCTGATTTGTTCACCATCTTCATCAGCTGTCCTTTTGGTACCAACTGTGTTGATGATAGCTTGAATTTTTCCTTTGCGGACGTAGCTTGGGATATCGTGTTCATCATCACCAATCTTTCCAACGAGTTGAGCCTGCAATCCATGACTTGCAAAGAACTCTGCAGTTCCTTCAGTAGCAAGGATTCCGTAGCCAATATTTTGGAAACGACGAGCTAAATCCAAAGCTTCTTCTTTTGCATCATCCGCGATGGTAAAGACAACATTACCAAAGGTTGGCAAGTGAAGATAAGAAGCTTCAAAGGCCTTGTAGAGAGCTTTTTCGAGAGTGGTATCAGAACCCATGACTTCCCCTGTTGACTTCATTTCAGGGCCAAGAAGGCTGTCTACCTTAGCTAGCTTGGTAAAGGAGAAGACTGGTGCCTTGATATGAACGCGTGTGCTTTCTGGGTAAAGTCCATCTTGGTAACCAAGCTCATAGAGACTTTGACCGAGAATTAACTTAGTCGCTACCTGAGCCATTGGGATATTGGTTACTTTAGAAAGGAATGGAACAGTCCGACTAGCACGAGGGTTAACTTCAATAACGTAGACTTTCTCATCCTTGATAACAAACTGAATATTCATCATCCCAAGACAGTTGAGGCCGATTGCTAGACGTTTGGTGTAGTCTGCAATCGTTTCTTGAACTTTTTGCGACAAGGTTTGAGGAGGATAAACCGCCATGGAGTCACCTGAGTGGACACCAGCGCGTTCGATATGCTCCATGATACCTGGGATGAGGACATTTTGTCCGTCTGAAATGGCATC
>ERZ773067.1656-NODE-1656-length-11726-cov-3.973438_pt1 | contig 11726 bp, 1 predicted proteins | sample MGYA00580622_ERZ773067 | MGnify/ENA primary metagenome ERZ773067 (study PRJEB29015, sample SAMEA2737998) | human oral metagenome | biome: human oral; feature: human-associated habitat; material: dental | place: China | collected 2113 ...
GCCTGAGCGCCAGAAAGGAACAGATCGATAAAGCCATCCGCAATGCTCGAAACAGTGGTGATGAGGGGGGAGGTTGGCCTTCCTTGCAGTACTTCTGGCCACTTCATCCCGTGGCTGCTTGGCTGGACTACAAGCTGCTGGCATCGTTTGGCCGCCAGCGCGCGCCCATCCTGAAGGTGCCTCATGGGGTGAAGCCGGGTCAGGCCATCATCCTGGTACAGGCCCAGTATCCCAACAAGCGTGGCCAGACCTTGCTGACCCGGTGGATGGGCATCACCGTGAATGCCGATGGAAGGGTGGCGCCGGACATTCTGACCCTGGAAGAAACGCTTATGCAGACAGGGTTGCTGCGGAACCTGGAAGATGGCCAACACGCGGCGGACCTGGCCAACGATGGCCGGGTGCCTGATGCCAGCCTCTGGCAGCAGGCCCTGCCGGAAGTCATCCAGACGGCAAAGAGTCATCTCCAGCCCATCAAACAGAAGGTGGACGAAGAGAACGAGGCCAGGATCTGGCAGGAGCTGGCAAAGCTGGCAGAACTCAAGGAAAAGCATCAGAACCAGCTGGAGCTGGACCTGAAAGGCGGCCTTGAGCAGGTTCGCCAGTCCAGGCGTCAGCGGCGCGATACCGAGATCCAGGACCTCTTCCAGAGCTACCAGACCTGGGTAAGAGAAACCCTGGAACTGGATGACACGCCCCAGTTCACCGTGGTGGCCGCATTGGCAGGCTGACCCCTACCGCAGACTTTAAGACAGCAGGCAGCATTCAAGGAACCCGCGCATGAGCTTCAACGTCAACGGGCTGATCAATGCCAACGAGTTCTATAGCCAGCATTATCTGGATGACATCCTGGCAAATGATCTCAAGCCCTTGTTCGATCGCTGGAACAAGGAGGGCAAGAACAGCCCGGTTTCTCGTCTGAGTCCGCTCATTGGCAGCAATGGCTACTTCCGGGCCCGGGAGCGCTTTCTGGCCCAGCGGCAGCCGGCCGATCGCGTCCAGCATCTGGTCGAGCTGGCCAGGCCCATTCTGAATGTGCTGGGCTATGAGGTCCGCCCCCAAGGTCTGGAGCTGCCGGACTCATCCCGGGAAGGAGAGGTTCCCGCGCTGGCCATCTACCGTAACGAGAAAGGCCAGCCACTGCTGATGATCGTGGCAGCTGCCGATCTTGACGTTTCTGCCGGCCAGGAAGGAGAGGGAAGCGCACCGCTGGCACTACCGCCGGTTGATGATGTGGGTCACCCGCTGGGCAGGGCAGGGCTGGACTGGGAAGAGACACTGACCCGGCGGGTATTTGCCGACGATGACCCGCCTCGCTGGGTGCTGCTGGTTCATCACGAGCAATGGCTGCTGGTGGAGCGGGCAAAATGGGCGCACAAGGCCATGCTGCGCTTTGACCTGCCCGAGCTGTTTGGCCCTAGGGATGAGCAGAGCCTGAGGGCCTTTGTAGCCCTGTTGCGCAAGGAATCCGTCTTGCCGGCAGACGGGGGCATCACGCTGCTGGACCGACTGGATGAAAGCTCGCACAAGCATGCTTTCGAGGTTTCGACTGACCTGAAGTACGCCCTGCGTGAGTGCATCGAACTGATTGCCAACGAAGCCCTGCACTACAAGCGCAAGGTGGCCAAGGAAAAGGTGTTTGACCGCACGGATACCGATCTGGCTGAACAGCTGGGCCTGGAGTGCCTGCGCTTCATGTATCGGCTGCTCTTCCTGTTCTACATCGAGGCGCGGCCAGAGCTGGGTTATGCCCCTGTACAGGATGAAACCTACCTGAAGGGCTACAGCGTCGAGCATCTGCGTGATCTGGAGAATGTTCCGCTCAGTACGGATGAAGCACGCAACGGCACCTACTTCCACCAAAGCCTGAAGCAGCTCTTCCGGATGATCTGGGAGGGCTATCCGACTCGTAGCCTGGAGAGCATGACTTCCGGGCAGCAGCAGTTGGGAGATTCTGCTGAACCATGGGACGGGCACGGCGCCACGGGCGGGACCCGGTATGTTGATGGGTTTTTCATGGCCCCGCTGCAGGGGCACCTGTTTGACCCAGAGCGAACCCCGCTGCTCAACAGCGTGAAGCTGCGCAATCACGTCCTGCAGAAGGTCATTGAGCTGATGTCCCTGTCACGGCAGGCCGGAAAGTCTGGCAAGAACAGACGGCGCGGTCGTATCAGCTACGCCACGCTAGGCATCAACCAGTTAGGGGCGGTTTACGAGGCGCTGCTCTCCTTCCGTGGCTTCTTTGCCGAAGAAGACCTGTATGAGGTCCGCAGCGATCCGAAAACAGCCAAAAAAACCGCTTCGACTTCCACGCAACAAGAAGATGCTGACGTGGGGGATGATGATGGCGCCTGGTCGGAGGATGGCGATGGCGAGACCGGTGCAACCGTGTCGGCACGGGAGAAACGCAAGGACGCCGAGCTGGACCCCTTGCAAGCAGCATACTTCGTGCCGCAGCGGGCGCTGGCCAACTATTCTGATGCCGAGAAGCTGTTTGGTGGTGAGCCGCGCCGGTACGAGAAAGGGACTTTCATCTATCGTCTGGCTGGTCGGGCCCGGGAGAAATCAGCCAGCTACTACACGCCCGATGTTCTGACCCGTTGCCTGGTGGACCATGCGCTGCGGGAGATTCTGCCTGGCAAAACAGCGGACGAGATCCTGAAGCTGACCATCTGCGAGCCTGCCATGGGCAGCGCGGCATTCTTGAACGAAGCCGTGAACCAGCTGGCTGAAGCCTACCTGCAGAAAAAGCAGCAGGAACTGAAGGAGGCCGGGGCAGACGTGCAGACCATTGGCCATGACCAGTACATGGCCGAGCGCCAGCGGGTGAAGATGTACATTGCCGACAACAATGTGTACGGCGTGGACCTGAATCCGGTGGCAGTGGAGCTGGCCGAGGTTTCTCTGTGGCTCAACGCCATCTCCCAGGGGGGACATGTGCCCTGGTTTGGCCTGCAGCTGGTCGTGGGCAATTCACTGGTGGGGGCAAGGCGCGAAGTGTTCGAGGTGTCGCCGAACCAGGCAGATCCCCGATCGCCGGCCGATGCCAAGGCGAAGGAAAGCTGGTACGACTACCAGAAGGAACCGACGCAAGCCCTGGCCTTCTCGGAAACCCCTGAGGTTTCAGGTCCCGAGCCAGACAGCGCGGCACGCGGGGTCAGGCGGATCTTCCACTTTTTGCTGCCGGCCGAGGGCATGGGCAATGTGTCCGACAAGGTGGTGAAGGGGCTGGAGCCGGAACGTTTCGATGCCTTCAGGGCCTGGCGCAGGAACTTCATCCGCCCCTTGACCCGGAAAGAGTTCCAGCGGGTACAACGCCTGAGTGTGGCCGTGGACAGGCTGTGGAAACAGCACGCCAAGGAACTGGCCAAGGTACGCGCCGCCACCAGTGATGACCTGCACGTGTGGCCAGACCAGGCCCCCAACCGGACGCCCACTACCACCGCGCAGAAGGACCATCTCTACCAGACGGAGATGCTGAGCAAGGCGCAGAAAAACGCCAGCCCCTACCGCCGGCTGAAGCTGGTGATGGACTTCTGGTGCGCCCTGTGGTTCTGGCCGTTGACGGAGGCTGACCATCTGCCTTCCATGGAGGACTGGCTGTTCATTCTGGAAGGGGTGCTGCATGGCAATGATATCCTGGTTCTGCAGCAAGAAGAGGGCCTGGCGCAGAACGTGCCGTCTGGTGATGAATGCACTGTTGGCGAAACGCCAGACATGTTTGCCGCAGAGAGCGTGGCTGAGCCGGCGGCAGGCATCGAGCTGCACCGGGACGACTTTGGTTACGTGGACCTTGAAGTGCTTTCGCAGCTTCCAGCCCTGCAGGTGGTGGAGCAGGTGGCCGGTCAGCAGCGCTTTCTGCACTGGGAGCTGGAGTTTGCCGACATCTTCCAGACCCGGGGAGGCTTCGACCTGGTGTTGGGGAACCCTCCCTGGATCAAGGTGGAGTGGAATGAACAGGGCCTGTTGTCGGACTTCGATCCCAGGTTTGCTATTCGTAACCTTAATGCCAAGCAGACGGCTGATAGTCGGGAGAAAGTTTTTGATGCCATGCCAGAGGTTCGGGAACAGTACCTTGCCGAGAATGTTTCGGTGAGTGGCCTGGCGTCCTACCTGAATGCGGAGCAGAACTATCCTCTACTGAAAGGACAGCAGAGCAACCTGTACAAATGCTTCCTGCCGCAGGTATGGCGGATTGGGAATGGTGTACAGGCACTGTTGCATCCGGAAGGGCCTTATGATGATCCGAAAGGAGGTCTATTAAGGGAAGAACTCTATCGTAGATTGAGGTGGCACCTTCATTTTGTAAACGAAAGGCTCCTTTTTTCGGATGTTGATCACCATACCAAGTATAGTATCAACGTGTATGGAGGTTCCGAAAGTTCCATCGAGTTTGTGACAGCGTCAAATCTCTTGGATCCTGTTACTCTGTACAGATCCATGGAGCATTCCGGTAGCGGAGTTGTTCCTGGAATAAAAACTGAAGAAGGAAAATGGAACTTGGAGGGACACGCCAGTCGTTTGGTCAAGGTGGATGAAAAATCACTGGCCATCTTCGCAAAACTATATGATCCCCCGGGTACGCCTGCGGTTCAGGCGCGTCTCCCTGCAATCCATAGCACCGAACTTTTGTCTGTTTTGGAGAAGTTTTCTCAGTTCTCAATGAGATTATCGCATCTCCAAGGAAAGTACATGACTATGGAGATGTGGCATGAAACAGGAGCGCAGAAGGACGGCACGATACTCAGGGAAACGAGCTTTGTAGATGGCCTGGATGATTTCGTGCTTTCAGGCCCGCATTTCTTTGTTGGAAATCCATTCAACAAGACCCCAAGGTCTATTTGTACGTTGAACAGCCATTACGATGTCCTCGACCTAGAATTCCTCCCTGACGACTACCTGCCCCGCAGCAACTACCGCCCTGCATGCGACGCCAAAGAATACCAGACAAGGATTCCGCGCGTCAGTTGGGTGGAGCCCGGAGAGAATCTGCCTCGGAAGGTCACGGAATACTATCGACATGTAAACCGGGAAATGATCGGCGCTTCGGCAGAGCGTACATTGGTTTGTTCCATCGTTCCAAAAGGGATTGGGCATATTAACACGGTTTTATCAACCGTATTTAAGGACGCGGCCACGATGGTTATTTTTAATGCGTTCTGCTTGTCCGTTCCCGTCGATTACCGGGTCAAAAGTACGGGGGCTGGTCATGCGAACATTTCTCTTATAAATCAACTTCCGCTAATAAAAAATGATGGCCGAATAGCAGATAGATTGATGGTGCGTTCGCTTTCGCTCAATTGTTTGACATCTTGTTATGGAGATCTGTGGGGTGATTGCTGGAAAGATTCTTTCAATGAGGACTCTTGGTTCAGCGATGATGAGCGACTTCCACGAGATTTCTTCAAGCAATTGACCTCTGACTGGAAGCGTGATCATGCGCTTCGCAGTGACTACGCCCGTCGCCAGGCGTTGGTCGAGATCGATGTCCTCGTCGCGCAGGCACTGGGTCTCACACTGGAAGAGCTGCTCACAGTGTATCGGGTTCAGTTCCCGGTCATGCGTCAGTACGAGCGGGATACCTGGTACGACGCCAACGGGCGAATCGTGTTCACTGCCAGCAAGGGGCTGGTGGGTGTGGGCTTGCCGCGAAAGGCGGGAAAGAAGGACTTACCCTGCCTTTCGAAGGTTCCTGGCAAGGATCCCGTAGAGAAGTCCTTGGGTTGGTCAGACATCCAGCCTGTCTTGCAACCAGATGGCTCTTGGAAGCCCAAGGTGCCAGACGGTACTGTCATTGAAAGACGGGTCATGGACGATACACAGCCAGGCGGCCCCAAGGAAAGGGTCATTCGCTATGTGGCCCCGTTTGCCTTGGCCGACCGTGAGCAGGATTACAAAACCGCGTGGAATAACTTCACGGAAAAGAAGCACTGACCTGGGATCGATCTTCAAATGCAACCATTGATTCTTGCTGATCAGCTTACCCGTGGGGTGACAGACTTTCTCAGGGCGGCTTTCCCTTCCAGTACGCCGGGCTTTGATGGCCTGCTGGAGCGCTTTCTGGCCAAGCCCGGTAATCTGTTTAAGGGGCCCTATCTGACGTTACCTCTGCCATTTCGGACTGAGCCAGATACGGGTAAACCGTTCTTTTCGTGGCTGCCGGGGGGATTCAGGCCCTATGCGCACCAGGCCAGAGCCTTCAAGAGGCTGTCGGGCGACGACGCGGCGTCCACACTGGTGGCCACTGGTACGGGCTCGGGTAAGACCGAGTGCTTTCTCTACCCCATTCTGGAACACTGCCGTCAGCAGCAGGCGGCCGGCCGCAAGGGCATCAAGGCCATCATCCTGTACCCGATGAACGCGCTGGCCACGGACCAGGCCTCACGGTTGGCCAGACTCATCCTGTCCAATGCGCATCTGTCGGGAATTCGGGCAGGGCTGTATGTGGGTGGCGATGCCAAGGCCGACCCTGCAGATGGCAGCACCGCATCCGACAAGGTCCAGCAGCTGAAAAATGGCGCTTATTCGCTCATCACCGACCGGGCCGTTCTGCGCAAGGATCCGCCAGACATCCTGCTGACCAACTACAAGATGCTGGATTTCCTGCTGATCCGGGCGGAGGACTGTCCTCTGTGGGCCCATCAGCAGCCGGATACCCTGCGCTATCTGGTGGTGGATGAGCTGCACACCTTTGATGGGGCTCAGGGTACCGATCTGGCCTGTCTCATCCGCCGTCTGAAGGGGCGGCTGCAGACTCCACCCGGACAACTGGTTTGTGTGGGCACCTCGGCAACGCTGGGTAGCGAGGGTGAGGATGGTCTACAGACCTTTGCAGGACAGATCTTTGGGGAACGCTTCCAGTCTTCGGGGAACTCATCCGGATCATCCACGGAGGGCAACGACGCCATCATCACCGAGGACCGTCTTTCGGTGGCCGAGTACCTTCAGAATCTGGTGGTGGAGTACACCCAAACGCCGCAACAGGAAGACGAGGCCATATTGGACCCGTCTTCTGACGTTGCAGGTACTCCCACAGAATGGTTGGCTGCGCAGGTTCCGCTGTGGTTCGGTGAGACTCACCGCTGCAAGACGCCCAATGAGGTGGAGGACCCACTCTGGCGCTGCAAGCTGGCGGACATGCTGCGTGGGCACTTTGCTTTCCAGAACCTGCTGAAGGACCTGGAACGGCTGACATCCCGGTCCGTACCTGTAGAGCAGGTTCTGCAGACCCTGACATCGCGTCTTCCTGCCGGATCCAGTTCCCGCTTTGCCAGCCTGTGGCTGGGCAGCCTGCTGGCGTTGGTGGCCCATGCCAGAACGGCACGCGGTGGAACCCCCGCCCGGCAGGTGGCCGGACCGGAATCTGCCTCACAGAGCGTTGCTCGTACGGGCAAGGCCATTGAAACCACCTTCTTCCTGCAGGTGAAGGTTGAAATCTGGCTGCGTGAGCTGCGCCGTATGGTGGCCAGTCTGGACAGTGCCAGCCCAGAGCTGAAGCACCATGACGATATCCATGTCAGGCCGGACAACAGGCTGTGGGCGCCGGTCATATCCTGCCGCGACTGTCATGTCACAGGCTGGGGGGCAACAATCTCGCACGCAGACGAGAATGTCCTGATCACCGATCCGCAGACTTTCTATAACGCGTACTTTGGCGAGTCGCTTTCTACCCGCATGATATTCCCGCTTTCTGTTCTGCGAGCGGGTAAGTTCGATGCAGGGATTCTCCGGCAGTTTTCTGTCCGCAAGCTATGCCCATCCTGTGGCACGTTGCATCACAAGGATGTAACGGCATGTGGTTGCATGGAAGGTGCGTCTGCCATGCTGGAGGTGCTGCTTACCAACAACATGAAGCAGCGGCAGTGTAAGGGTGCCAAGCAGACGTACTCCAGCCACGACTGCCCTTTCTGCGATGGTGACAACACGCTCTCCATCCTGGGCTCTCAGGCGGCCAGCCTGTCGGCGGTGATGCTTGGTCAGTTGTTTGGTTCATCGTTCAACGCCGACAAGAAACTCATTGCCTTTTCAGATTCGGTGCAGGACGCCGCGCATCGAGCAGGATTCCTGCAGGCCCGTACCTGGCGACTGAACCTTCGCCCAGCGCTGGCCCAGGTCATTGAACAAGGAGATGAAGGTGGGCAGCCACTGACGATGGAGACGTTGCCCACGCACTTTGAACGATACTGGAAGACGGCGCTGGGTGAAGGCCTCTATCTTTCCAACTTCCTGCCGACATCGCTGCATTGGTTGCGAGACTTTGAGCATCTGCTGGAACACGGTGACCTTCCGGCTGGAAGCTCGCTGCCTGAAAAGTTCTCTGCGCTGTTGCCCTGGCTCCTGCATGCAGAGTTCGGCCGAGAAGCTGCTATTGGCCGTAGCTTGGTGGCTACGGGAACTGCCGTCGTTCATCTGCCAGCAGAGACACTGGACAAGGCGGTGCAGTACATGTCGGGAGTCCTGCCAGAAAAGCTGGGAGAACTTCGTGACGCCAAGCCCGAAGAGATGAGGGTATTCCTTCTGGGTCTGGTGGAGAGTTTCCTGCGGGCGGGCGCCTGGAAGGCGCCAGGACTGGAAAGCTACATGGGGGATGGTTGCCAGCCATGGCGCTATAAGAAATATCCTCTGGCGATGTCGCATCTTTCTTCCGGCCTGCGCGCGCCCCGCTTTGTTTCCTTGGTCAAGTACGGACGCTGCATCAGCGTGCTGGGCACGGCACAGCGGTGGTACCAGGCGTGGGCTTTCAAGGCATTTCCAGTGCTGAACGCGTTGGCATTGCCGCCAGGTAACTTGATGTCCGGACTTTATCAGGTGGGTCTGGATGCCTTGCAGCATGCTGGTATTGCGGACTGTGTTGCGGATTCGAAAGGGCAGAATATTCATGTCTGGGGGCTGCTGCCAGGATCGTTCCAGGTTGTCTCTCATGTCCGCAAATGGTGCTGTGATTCCTGTCACCGGGTGGTATGGGGGGGGCGTACAACCGGTTCCGAGGGGGCTCGGCCTGGATATGAAGATCTGGAGGGACAGCCCTGTCGAGACATGGTCTGCAATGGAAGGCTGAAGCACGCTTCATCCGATATAGAGCTCGATAGACAAGGGTATTACCGAAGGCTGTACCTTTCGGCAGACATCCAGCGTGTGGTGGCGAAAGAGCACACCAGCCTGCTGGAGCGCCCCGTGCGTGAGGAAGTGGAAAGGCGCTTCAAGGCCAATCACCACCCTATCAGGCCCGGGGATGTGAACGTGCTGTCAGCCACCCCAACGTTGGAGATGGGTATAGACATTGGTGACCTGTCAGCCGTGTTGCAGTGCTCGGTTCCACCCCGGCAGGCCAGCTACATCCAGCGGGCGGGTCGTGCAGGACGAAGTACCGGCAACGCACTGGTCATGACCATGACCAACGCCATACCGCATGACCTGTACTTCTGGCATGACCCGCGCATGATGATTGCCGGGGCGGTGGATGCTCCGGGGGTCTTCCTGAATGCTTCTGCCGTGCTTGAACGCCAGTTGACGGCCTACACGCTGGACAGCTGGGTACAGGATGCGCTTCGGGCTGGAGCACGTGCCAAGGGCGCTTCCATTCCGAAGACGCTGGGAGAAGTCCTGAAATATGTGGGGAAAGCAGATGAAACAGCTTTCCCGTACACGTGGTTGAAGTATGTGGAAGACAATCAGGAAGCCCTTCTGGCGGGCTTCCTTGAACTGTTCAGGTCTGAGGAATCTTCCGGGTCTTTCCGGAACAGGCTGGATGCTGAGCTGACACCCGAATCCACTCAATGGCTACGGTCCTTCATTCAGGGTGGGGAAGACAGGGAGGGTGTTGCGCCATCCTTGGCTTTCCGGATCCTGAACCGGCTGAATGAAGTGGACAAGGACCGGGCAGAGCTGAAGAAGCGTCAGGAGAGGATCGGCAAGGAGACCGCCAAGCGCCAGAGCGAGGTGCAATCCGATTCCGTGAAGGAAGATCTGGCCAGGCTGCGACAGGAGCGACGAGCCATTGGCGCACTGTTGGCCCGTATCGATAGCAAGCAGACCCTGAATTTCATGACGGATGAAGGACTGCTGCCCAACTATGCCTTCCCGGAAGAAGGTGTGGTGCTTCGCTCCGTCATCACGCGCGCTGATCAATCTGCCAGTCATTCATCGCAGTCCTCCGGTGCCAGCTCGTCCGAGAGTTCGAGTCATGAGGCCGCCCCGCAGACTTTCGAGTACGAGCGGGCTGCTTCGGTCGCCATTCGGGAGCTGGCACCCAACAATACCTTCTATGCGGAAGGCCGCCGGGTTGTGGTCAACCAGGTGGATATCAGTCAGGCCAAGCCTGAGCCTTGGCGTTTCTGTCGCCAATGCGGCCATGCAGAGCAGGGGGGCACCACTACAGGCTTGAAGCAGTGTCCGCGCTGCGGGGATGGCATGTGGGCAGACTCTGGCCGCGTGCGCAGGATGGCACGGTTGACCACGGTCTATGCCCGGACGCCTGACAGTGAAAGCCGAATTGGTGATGACAGCGATGAGCGAAAGCGGGCTTTCTATGTTGACAAGATGCTGGTGGACGTTGCACCTGAAGATGTCAGTGACGCCTACATGGTGAAGAGTTCCGGCTTTCCGTTCGGCTTCGAGTTTCTGCGGAAAGTGACGCTACGGCAGGTGAACTTCGGAGAGTCGGGTGATGCAGCGCAGAATGAACCGATGACCATTGCCGGGGAGGCGCGCCCCCGACCCGGGTTCCAGCTGTGTGAGACTTGTGGCACCCTGCAGATAACGAGGAATGTTGAAATAGCGTATCTGAATCATGCACCCTGGTGCAGTGCGCGTCATCAAGCGCCCTCCGGGCTGTTCGGGTCCCCCAGTTCATCGGAAGAGGGCATCTTCCTGTACCGGGAGTTCGCCAGCGAGGGCATTCGCTTTTTCCTTCCGGAAGTGGCGTTCTCAGAAGTTCCGAAAGCCATGCACAGCTTCATGTCTGCGCTGGAGCTGGGTCTCATGCGTCGCTTTCATGGTGCGGTGGGCCATCTGCGCGTTGCCGCCGATGTACGCATGGCCAGCAACACGCAGTCGGCTCAGACCTACCTGGTCATTTATGACACGGTTCCAGGCGGTACCGGGTATCTGAAGGAGTTGATGCGGGACAGAACCCCGGTGCTGGAGGTTCTTGAAGAAGCTCTGCAGGTCCTGCGTAACTGCGCCTGCAAGGATGACGAGAGGGCTAACGGCTGCTATCGCTGCGTCTACCGTTACAACAACAATCATGATCGTGGGTTGATCTCTCGTCGCCTGGCGGTGCAGCTGCTGGAAGAGGTGCTTGGCCATAAGGATCAGCTTGTGAAGGTGCACAGCCTGGCTGCGCGTCAGCAAGACAACCCGCTGCTGGAAAGTTCACTGGAGAAGCGCTTCCTGGAAGCGTTGCGGCGTCCATGGCCAGGCGGTCAGTTCCAGCTTAAGGATGCGATGTTCAATGGTAAGCACGGCTATTGGGTGTATGCCGGGAAGCGTCGCTGGCGGCTGGAACTGCAGGTGATGCTGGACAACAGCCAGGGGGTTGCAATTCCCTGCAAGCCGGATTTCGTGTTCTGGCCCGATGACGGTGTGGATGATCTGCCCATTGCCGTGTTCACTGATGGTTGGCAATATCACAAGGACCGGGTTCTGGATGACCTGGCCAAGAGACAAGCCATTGCGCATAGTGGCAAGTTCTCGGTATGGACGCTGACCTGGTCTGATGTATCGGC
>ERZ773067.1659-NODE-1659-length-11713-cov-7.812060_pt1 | contig 11713 bp, 14 predicted proteins | sample MGYA00580622_ERZ773067 | MGnify/ENA primary metagenome ERZ773067 (study PRJEB29015, sample SAMEA2737998) | human oral metagenome | biome: human oral; feature: human-associated habitat; material: dental | place: China | collected 2113 ...
AACCGTTGGCATCTGCTTCAACCTTAACAGCACCTTTTTGGCGGTCAGTTGTTGCGTAGATACGTTTGTTAGCTTCTTCTTGTCCGTATTTCTTAACCAAAAGTTCTTTGAAGACACGGAAAGCGATAGCTGGTTCAGTTGTTGTACCTGATTTAGAAATCACGTTTACTGAGAAGTCTTTATCTGCAACATACTCTACCAAGTCAGCAAGGTAAGTAGATGAGATAGAGTTTCCAGCGTATAGGATTTGTGGTGCTTTGCGTTCTTCTTTTGTTTGCAAGTTTGCAAAATGGTGATTCAAGAAATCAATCGCAGCTTTAGCTCCAAGGTAAGATCCACCGATACCGATAACCACCAAAACATCGCTGTCTGCTTTGATTTGTTCAGCAGCTTTCAAGATGCGGTCAAATTCTTCGCGGTCATAGTTTTCAGGAAGGTCCAACCAACCCAAAAAGTCGCTACCAGCACCAGTTCCTTTACGGATCAATTCGTCTGCTGCTGTTACTTGTGCTTGCATGTATTCCACTTCATGCGGAGCTACAAATTTATCTAACACTTTTGAATAATCAAATTTAATATGTGACATGTTATTCCTCCATAATTTCTTCTTTACTATCATAACGCTTACCAGCAATTTTTTCAAGTTTTTATGCTGAATTTCCTCAAATTTTATCACAATTCAAACGTTTGCGTAAAATCTTACAAAATTTAAAAACTTGAGGAATTAACCTCTACGAAAAAAACGACTAGGATTCTAGTCGTTATAATTCATTTAATAAATACTCAAATAATTCTAAATTGCCATCTTCTTCATTGACCAGAAACTCTGGATGCCACTGAAGACCAATAATACGGTGTTCGTCGATAGATTCGATTGCCTCAATGGTTTGGTCGCGGGGATCTACTGCCGTTACGCGGAAATTGGGTGCCAAGTCTTTAATACTCTGACGATGTACTGAGTTAACCTGACTTTCTTTACCAAACAATTTGGACACAACACTGCCGTCAACTGTCTCAATAGAATGTGAAGTCCCAAAAGGTAGACCTTGCCAATGACCTTCAATATCCTGATTGAGCGTTCCACCAAAGGCAACGTTGACAAGCTGAACGCCACGGCAAATGGCTAAGATTGGCTTGTTTTGACGCAAGGCTTCTTGTAGAAGAGCTAGCTCAAACTCGTCGCGAGTTAGGTTATAGTCGTCGCTATCAATTGTTTTTTCCTCACCATAAAACTGAGGATGAACATTTTGTCCCCCAGTCAAGATGAGCTTATCAATCATTTCTACATAGTCATGGACAACCGACTCATCACCAACCGGAATGACCAAAGGAAGTCCGCCAACCTGACGAATACTCTCAGCAAATTTACAAGAGACTGATGAATGAATATTTTTTCCTTCTGCGTCCACAGGACATAGATTCGCAGCTACTCCAACAACCGTTCTCGCCATACTGTTTTCCTTTCAATTTCCTTTGATAAATCTATCTTATCACTCCAACTCCTTCCTGTCTAATATGTATTTTAAAAGACTGTGATAGGTTTCTTTTATCAGAAAAAGTTGCCCTAGTCTAGGACAACCTTCTGTTTATTCAAAGACAAATTGATTGTGATAGAGTTCAGCATAGAATCCACCAAGTTTCAGCAATTCCTGGTGATTGCCTTGCTCAATGACTTGACCATCTTTGAGAACGATAATCTGATCGGCATTGAGAATGGTTTTCAAGCGATGGGCAATCACAAAACTAGTTCTTCCTGCTACAATCGCCTCCATAGCATGCTGGATCTTACTTTCGGTTACAGTGTCCACGTTAGAAGTTGCCTCATCTAAAATCAAGACCTGGGGATCTGTCATCAGAGTTCGAGCAATGGAAATCAACTGTTTTTGGCCAGTTGAGAAGACGCTCTGGTCATCATTAATCAAAGTATCATACTTATCTGGCAGGCTTTCGATATATTCATGGATATGCGTAGCCTTAGCAGCCGCTTCTACCATCTCTTGACTAGCATCAGGGACACCAAAGCGAATATTGTCTCGGATGGTTCCGCTAAATAAAACTGAATCCTGCAAGACAATTCCCACCTTGCTTCGCAAGCTATCCAAATCAAATTCTCGGATATCTCTACCATCAAAACTGATACTTCCTGCATCCACATCATAAAAACGATTGATTAAGTTCATGATGGTCGTTTTTCCTGATCCTGTTGGCCCAACCACTGCAATCATCTTCCCTTTTGGAGCTGAAATGCTGACATCTTTTAGAATTGGTTTACCTGGAACGTATGAGAAGTCTACGTTTCGAATCTCCACACCCTCTCGTAATTCTGTGAAAGCTGGAGCATTTTGAGGGCGGACTTCTTCTTCTGCATCAAACATTTCTTGGATACGTTCTGCACCTGTAAAGGCCAGTTGCAAACTTCCCCAACTCGCTGCCAATTGGATAATTGGTTGGTAATATTGCTGAGAAAACTGGGTAAACATGACAATCAAACCCAGAGCAGTTGCTGTCTCGATGTTCTGATCATTCAGTAAGACAGCTGAACCGACAAAAATAACAATAGCTGTATTGACCAAGCTCATTCCGTTCATGACAGGAAAGAGAATTCCAGAAAACAATCTACCCTTAAAGGTTGCTTTACGGACACGCTCGTTTTGCTCAACAAAACCTGCTATCACATCATCTTGAATGCCTTGAACAATAACGGCTTTTTGACCTGAAATACTCTCATCCATGTAGGCGTTGAGCTTCCCAACCTCTTTTTGCTGAAGATTGGTATATTTTCTTGCCAATTTCAAAATGACAATCAACATGATAACAGCTATCGGAGTGCTAGCAATCGTAATCAAAGCCAAGGTCACATTTTTTGCGAACATGACAATCAACAAACCAATATAAAGGGCAATATTGGTCATAACAGACACCAGACTTTCGTTGAAAGCCTGTAGGATGTTATCCAAATCACTGGTAAAACGTGACAGGATATCACCATCTTGATGGCGGTCAAAGAAGGAAACAGTCAAGCGAGAAAGTTTGCCAAAAAGTCCCTTACGCATCTCATTTGTCGATTCGGCAATAATACGGCTCATCAAAACCATATAGATAAAACTCGACACCACTAGCACAATCAAAATATAAGCAAGATTGATTAGGAGTCCTAATAGACTTTGCCAAACCATATCAGGATTTCCATTTTGATAAGCTATAACCAAATTAGCCAGTTCTGTGACTGTTTGACCTGCAAATACTGGAAAGAGGGCTTGTGCAATCGTTGCAATGATAATCATAGCAATGACAACGATAAAGGATATCTTATAAACTTTAAAATAGTTCCAAAAGAATTCAAATGTCTTCATCCTACTCCTCCTTTCCTTTTTGTGTTTCATAAATCTCACGATAGATCGGATTATTGGTCACCAAATCAGCATGTTTTCCTTGCCCAATCAAACGACCTTGATCAAGCACTAAGATTTTATCCGCATGAACAACAGAACTAATTTTCTGAGCGATAATAATAGTAGTTGTTCCCTTCAAGTCCCTATTAAGAGCTTCTTGTACCAAGCGTTCTGACTTAGCATCAAGTGCCGAAGTCGAATCATCAAAAATCAAAATTTTAGGATTGCTAACAATTCCACGCGCAATAGACATTCGTTGTTTTTGTCCACCAGAAAAGTTATTCCCACGTTCCTCAACCGGACTCTCAAAGGCCAAATCCATACGACTAATAAATTCACTAGCCTGGGCGATACGAGCTGCACGTTCCAGTTCTGAAACTGTCGCATCTCCCTTTCCTTGTCTGAGATTATCTGCGATAGTACCACTAAAGAGAATGGCTCTTTGTAAAACGATCGAAACAGTCTTGCGAAGCGTCCCTTCACTAACTGTCCGAATGTCCTTTCCACCAATTTTAATAGAACCTTCCTGAGGGTCAAACAGTCGTGGAATCAACTGAGCCAAGGTCGATTTCCCTGCACCGGTTGCTCCTACAACCCCAACCATCTCGCCAGGCGCGATATCGAAGGAAACATCTTTTAGGATAGGTTCCTCATCATTCGGATAGGTGAAGGTTACATGTTCAAAGCTGAGACTTCCTTCTAAAACTTCATCTTCCACATCCTCAAAGGTCATAGCCGGTTCTGTATCAAGGATTTCACGGATACGACGGAGGGAAATCATGGCACGAGTGACTGAGTTCCCTAAAAAGCCAACCATGACGATGGTAAAGATAATCTGACTCAGGTAGTTTACAAAGGAAGCAATGGATCCAACAACTGATGGGTCTGACTCCGCCATACCTGCTACAAGCCAGATTGAAAGGAAGACGGCCCCGTAAGAAATCAACATCATTGCAGGTTGCATAACAGAAAAGGCATAACCGATATAAAGGTTTTCTCCCAACAATTCATCTGACACCTGCGTAAATTTATCAAACTGATCTTTTTCTCGGACAAAAGACTTAACCACGCGCACACCACGCAAATTTTCTTTAGCAATGGCATTAATACGCTCTAGCAAGGTCTGGAATTTTGCAAAGCGTGGTCCCACAACTCCCATCATAAAACCCATTATGGCAACAATCAGAACGACCAAGAGAACTAGCACCCACCATAGAGAAGGTAGGGTGACAACTGCTAGAATAAAGGAACCGATAAACAAAAGTGGTAGTCTAAAGAGAATTTGGAAGGTCATCATAACGACGTTTTGAATCTGATTGATATCGTTGGTCATACGAACGACAAGGTTCCCTGCATTAAACTTTTCGATATTAGCATATGAAAAAGTTTGAATCTTACGAAAGGCATCTTCGCGTAAGTCAGACGAAACTCCTTGAGCAATGTAGGCTGCTAACACAACATTGATTCCACCTGCGATCAAACCAATTAAGGCAACAAGAATTAGCCAAAAACCGATAGTATAAATAGCTTCATGATCACCCGTTAGCAGTGCCTCTAAAACCTCCTGCAAATAACGTGGTTGCAAAAGTGAACTTGTAACCATTAGACCTGTCATGATCAAGGACGCTAGCGCCTGCCATTTATAGGCTTTTATTTTCTGAAACAGCATATTTCCCCCTTATAAGATAGACAAAAGGGGACGACAATTCTGTCAGTCCCTTCTTATGCTTTCATGTTGATACTATTCTAACAAAAAAGAATGCTATTGTCAAAGCACTCAGCTCTTACAAGCTTGTGCAATCACGACTTTAGCATTCTATGAATCCTTTTAAAATTTTTCTAATTTAGTACTGAATGTTATTGGTCTGAACTAGCTTGCTCGTCTAGTTGATCTCGTCCAATTTCACGGTAACTACGATCCCCAACAATCTGGACTGAGAACTGACCATCTTCGTACTCGAGGATTGTTACACTCCCATTATCAAGACCATGCGGATGCATTCCATTAATTAAATAAACAATGGTTCCAATAGTCATTCCATGGCTGACTACGAGGGCATTCCCTCCCCCATTAGCTTCCATTTCCTTGGCGATAGCCTCAAAGCCTTCCCAAATACGACCACTTAGTTTTTCCCAGCCTTCAGCCCAGCCTGCTGTGTCTACTTCTACCAATCCTTCAGCTAGCTCCGCATAGGACAAACGATGCACATGGTCGACATTAAAGATACGTGGGATGATGCCCATAAAAAGGTCCCCATCATATGCACCATCAAAACTACCAAAGCACCATTCACGGATTCGCTTATCCATTCTATAAGGGATTCGTCCGGTTAACCCAAGTTCCTCAAGGATAATTCCCATAGTCTGGATGGTACGTCCTGAGTCACTTGAGTAGGCGCGTTCGAAGGTTAAGCCTGACTCACGCAAACCAATTCCCAATTCGTGAATACCTCGCTCACCTTCAGCTGTTAAAGGAGTATCACTCCAGCCTTGAGCACGCCCAATCGTATTAAACATTGTTTTCCCATGACGCACTAGATACAATTTTACACTTGCCATTTTTGGTCCTCCATATGTATCTATTATAGCATGATTTCAGGTAAAATCCTCGTCAAAACTACTCTGTGCCCTTCTTTGAAGGTGCTAATTTGGAAGATCTAGCAGTCTCTTTTTTGACCCCTTCTTCTTTTTTCTCCTCATTTCCTTCTTTGGACTTGTTTTCTGTTTTCTCAGACTTTTGACCGGTCTTTTTTAAAGGAGAAAAGTGAAATTCAAACTTATTTTTTCCTGTGTCAATAGTCGTTGTGAAGAATTTCTCGTCATTTCGATAAGTTGATGTCCCTACATTAAATGACTGCTCTCCATTTTCAGAAGTAGCTTTTTCATAGGTTCTCTTAGCCATGGCAAATGCAAGAAGTTTTTCTTTATTTAAGGCATAATCCTGATGATGTGCTACTTGCCGATTTAGATAAAACTGCAACAAAAGACTAAAAATTCCAGCAATAGTGATAGCGTATAGGAGAACTCCTGCTCTAACTTTTTTCTTTTTCAACACGATAGATAAATTCCCTCTCTAGTCCCTTTTCAAACTGAAAGTGAAAGTGCAGCTCCTGCCCTTTTTCTTGAATTCGAGCTAATTTTAGACCGTAGACCATGGGTTGATAACCACGTCCACTAGCATCTGTTTTCCGGAAATCATTTGACTTTGATTTGCCCATGGAAATGGCTTTACCTTCCTGTTTGAGGTAAAGCCTATCATTCTCCACTTTTTCAAATTGGGCTCGATTCAGCTCTGCTTCCAGCTGATCCAAAAATAAAAGCCATTCTTTTTGCTCACTTCTCTGCTGATAGCGAACTTCTGAAACCAAGAGTCGGCTCATAGATTGAAAAAGAAGCAAGCCACCACTAATAACGATAAGGGCAACCAAGGATTCTAAAAGTGTAAAAGCTCTGACCCTACTTGTCTTGAATCGCCAGTAATTTCTCCGTTCCATGGTATACCTCCAAACCTCGCTCATTCGAGACAACACGAACCGTAAGGCCATTGACAGTCAACTGCTTTTGTCCAGTCTGCAAAGCCATACGAGCCACTCGCAAAACTTCTTCCTGTTTTAGAAGTTCTACTTCTCTTTTTCTACTTTCTTGAATTTGTCCCAGCAAGAGGGTTGCTATACTGGCAAAAATGGCTAGTGAAATCACTGCTTCCAGTAAAATAACCGCCTTAATTTTTTGCTTCTTGAATACGTTTAATCTTTCCATTTCCTAGATATAGTTGGTAGCGAACCACTTCTTTCCTTGTTTGAAATCTCACGCTGGCCAAAGACGAATTCCCTCCAGCCTTATCAAAGGTAATTGACTGATTAGACTGCAGTTGAACTCCTTTAGGAATAGCCAATTTCTGATAGCCATTCCCAATACTTCTCTCTTCTAGCATTAAGTTCATCTTTTGCTGACTAGCCAGACTTCGCTTCTGTGTTTCTCGATAAAGTTCCTCAAACTCCATAAAGAAAATTTGTTCTTCCACAGCAGCAAAAGTCGTCTGAACCGAGCCTGACAAGGCGAAAGCTAAAACACTAGCTATTCCCAATACCAATAAACTTTCCAACATAGTAAAGGCTCTAATCCGCAACTGACTGACTCTTGTTTTGTTTAGCATGATACTCTTTATAAGCTTTGGCCTGTTCCGCAGTAATACGTCCATCTGCCTGTAATTTAGTCAAACTAGCATCTTCATTTCTGTCTAAGCTATAAAGTTCTGCCTGACTTTCTACCACCTTGACGACAGCTGCTTTCCCTTTGTCATTTACTGCATCCTTTTGCTTAGTAAGATTTGGCACAAAAAGCAAAAGTAGGACGCTAATGATAAGCAACACCACCAACATTTCTACCAGTGTAAAAGCTTTTGCCTTCGTTTCTTTTAATTTCATCATCATTTTTTTCATCTAAAAATTTACCTCCATATTTTGATACATCGGCAGCAACATGGCTGCGTACAATAAAACGATTAGCAGGGCTACAAAAATAAAGACCAGCGGTTGAACAAGGTTCATGGTCCGATTGACTCGAGTAAAGAAGGATTCCCAGGTTTTTTCCGCATATATTTCCAATTCACTTCCCAACTTGGATTTAACCTCTCCATATTCAATGATTAATCCCAACTCCTTTCTAAAGAAGGGATAGATCTGAACAACCTTAGAAAATTCATGCCCATTTTGCAAAGATTGATCTAAATTGTATCCAATTTCCTTAAAAAGAGGATTCCCTTGCTCTTGCATCATCTGGAAAATCTGTGCCAACTCTAAACCTTGTCCAATCATATTTCCCCATTCCCGAGCATAATAGGCAGTTAGATAATACTGAACAAACACACCTAAAAAAGGGATTCTAGACAGATAAGAAAAGACTTGTATCTTCTTAGATCTCCTGTAGAAAATCAGCCCTGTTATAGATAGCAGACCTAACGATAGAACAACCCCAAGAAAAATCTGTGGTAGATTGCTAATCACTAAAGTAGCTATGTTACTACTATCCAGTTGGGGCAAGAGATAATTTCGCAACCCCAACATTATGAGCAGTAAGAAAGCTAGCAAAATAAGTGGGTAGGTCGCAACTTCAATTAACTTCTTCTTGATCTTAGCAAGATTATCCAAATATTCTTCAATTTTCCCCAAACTCAAATGGAGATTTCCATGAACTTCAGCCAATGAAAGTTGAGTGACAATCGCACTCGAAAAACCTAAATTTCCCATCATTTCCGAGAAAGATTTTCCTTTCGATAGTCCTAGGCGCATCTGTGAAACATATTCCTTCTCCAACAAAAGACTTCTATCAAGAAAAGAAATGATTTCTACCAAGTGAAAACCACTAGAAAACAAATTGTTAAAGAGGGTGATAATTTTCTTCTGCTTACTGGTAGCTAATTTTCTCCGTTTCAGCTTGAAGGGCAGTGATATGTCCGTCTTTAAGAAGCTGATCAATTTGCTCATTCCACTTTTCTGCCTGGTGTTCTGAATAATTTTGGTTTGCAAAATCAATAATTCCTCCTCCCCCGATTAGTCTCTGGTAGCAAACACCTTGTAAAACCACCGCTAATTCTTCCTCGCTGACCCCTAATTCTAGGAGACGTTCATAAACTCCTCGAATACTCTTGGCATGGATGGTCGAAAATACTGTAGCACCCGTCAAACTAGCCCTAACAACTGCTCGTGCCGTCTCGCTATCCCGGATTTCTCCAATGATTAAAAGATCTGGGCGGTGTCGCAAAGAAAGTTTTATCAAGTTTTCATAACTCAGTCCAATAGCTTCATTGAGTTGTAATTGCAGCATCTCTTCTTGCTTAATCTCGACTGGGTCCTCAATGGACATGACTTGTTGTCCCTTGAACAATGACTTAGCTAATTCATGCATTAAGGTAGTTTTACCACTTCCTACAGGGCCTGCAAAAAATAAAGACCGCGTTGCCTAAAGCCCTTTTCCAGTTCCTTAAGGTCTTGAAACCAGAAGCGCAACTCTTGTTCTTCATCGTGCAAAAGACGAATAACTAAACTCTCATGACCACGATAATCTCCTACCGTCGATAAACGTAGTGAAGAAACCTTGCCATTAAGCTGATAATCGCAGGACCCAAGCTGACTACGACGCTTTTCTCCAACATTCATACCCGCAATAAATTTAAAATGACTAATAACAGCACCTAGCTTATCAAAGTCATAAGAGTCAATCAAACACCTTTCATCACCTATTCGCATATGCAACTCATAAACCTTGTCCTTGGGAATAAAATAGATATCCTGAGCCCCTTTTTTCTTTGCAAGAGTAATTAATTCTTGCGCAAGTTCTTGTACCATATCTTCCTCCTCATTCTTATTATTCGAAGAAAATATAAAAAAAGAACAACTTCTTTAAAAAGTTGTTCATCCTTTTTTAATGTGACAAGTTCTGTGAGCTTCAAGACCTGTTTGTTTTTCATATCCAGGTCGAAATTTTTCATCCGGAATAACTTGACCATCCTCTAATAAGACTATCGAATGGTATTGTTGAAGAAATTCATCACATTCCTCACACCATCTTTTATCGCCTGGATCCCAAAAAATAGTCATCAAATCGCCTCGACTCTTATATAGAGGAATTCTTTCTTCCAAATCAAACCAACAAGATTTATAAAATTTTAAAGCAGCATAGTAATTATCAAATCGCCGACTAGCGATAATATCCTCTTCCCAGCCTTCCATAAACCACCAAGGCTCAAAATCCCCATACATCTCTATTACTCGATACATAACATTACTTCCTTTTAACGTATATTATATCTAATTTTGGCAAACATTGAAAGAATTTTGCTTATTTTCACGAATAGTCTGACATTTCCATAATAAAAAAAATAAATGTATTTAAAAGCAAAAAATGTTAAAGAATTCTCTATTTTCTTTAAAAAAATAAAAACAGAAACTGTAAACCAGTTTCTGCTTATTCTTATGCTTGATAACGTTTCTCACCATCAAGGTAGGTTGCCACCAATTCCAAATCTTTATCGAGAACAATGAAGTCAGCATCATAGCCTTCTCGAATTTGTCCACATACATCATCGATATTTACTGACTTAGCTGGATTAAGGCTAGCCATCATAACAGCTTCATGTGGATTAGCAATTCCCCATTCAACTACATTCTTCAAACCATCTTTCAACTTAAGAATAGAACCTGCCAAGTTCCCGGAAGATTTCAAACGAGCAGTTCCGTTTGCAACTACAACCGGAAATTCTCCAAGCATGTAGTCACCATCTTGCAAACCACCAGCTGTCATACAGTCAGTAATCAGAGCAATATTTTCAGTACCTTTTTGTTTGAGTAGAATGTCACAAGCCTTAGGATCAACGTGATGACCGTCACAAATGAGTTCAGCATAAGTATGGGGAAGTTGATACATGGCACCAACCATACCCAATTCACGATGTGTTAGACCACGCATCCCATTATAAGCATGAACCCAAACACTTGCTCCCGCATCAACGGCTTTCTTAGCCTCATCAAAAGTGGCATTCGAGTGCCCCAGAGCAACAGTTACACCTTCACCAGTTACAGTACGAACAAAGTCCTCAACTCCTTCACGTTCAGGTGCCAAAGCAATTTTATTTAGAAGACCATTAGCAGCCTTCTGCCAAGCTCGAAACTCATCCATACGTGGATCTTTCATATAAGCAGGATTTTGAGCACCTTTAAATTCTTCTGTAAAATATGGTCCTTCAAAATAGATTCCACGAATCTTAGCTCCACTGGCCTCTTGGTAACGTTCCCCAATATTTTTAGTCACCGCAAGTAATTGCTCGAAAGAAGAAGTAAGTGTAGTTGGTAAGAAGCTTGTAACACCAGTACTTAAGAGGCCCTCACTCATCGTATGCAGTGTTCCTTCAATATTATTATCCATAACATCAACACCACCAAATCCGTGAATATGAGTATCTACAAGACCCGGAGCAACACTGTATCCAGTATAATCAATAACTTCGACACCATCAGGTAACTCTTCAACATGTTTACCAAACTTTCCATCAATAAGCTCCAAATAGCCACCACGGCGAATACCATGTGGATAAAAGAATTGATCTGCTTTAATATACTTTGGCATAATACTAACCCCCTTTTAAAATTATACTTCGTTTATTATGTCAATTACATTATAAACCTTTCTATAAAATTTGTAAATGGTCTAGACCTATTTGAAGTGAAAAATTTATAAAAAAAGACAAGGTCCGAAAACCTTGTCTTTAATACTATACCGGCGGCCGGGGTCGAACCGGCACGTCCTTGCGGACACTGGATTTT
>ERZ773067.1661-NODE-1661-length-11708-cov-4.264910_pt1 | contig 11708 bp, 8 predicted proteins | sample MGYA00580622_ERZ773067 | MGnify/ENA primary metagenome ERZ773067 (study PRJEB29015, sample SAMEA2737998) | human oral metagenome | biome: human oral; feature: human-associated habitat; material: dental | place: China | collected 2113 ...
CGGATAAGAACCTCTCGAACTACAGAATTCCGGAGACGGCTGCCGTGTTCCAGGAATTTGTCGAAGACATGTCGAACTGGTACGTGCGCCGCTGCCGGAACCGCTTCTGGGCAAAGGGCATGGAGCAGGACAAGATCAATGCCTATATGACGCTCTACACGGCGCTGGTCACACTTGCAAAGGCGGCGGCTCCCATGATCCCGTTCATGAGCGAGCAGATTTACCAAAACCTGGTGCGCACGGTCGATGCATCCGCGACGGAGTCCGTGCACCTCTCTGATTATCCGGTTGCGGACGAGGCGCACATCGACGCGGAACTCGAGAAGAGCATGGACGAGGTTCTTAAGATTGTCGTGCTCGGCCGCTCGGCGCGTGAGGCTTCCGGCAGAAAGAACCGTCAGCCGCTCTCGAAGCTCTATGTGAAGGCGCCGGAGGAACTCGGCAGCTTCTATCAGGAGATTATCCGCGATGAGCTGAACGTAAAGGAAATCGAGTTCACGGACGATGCGGAGCGCTTTGTGAACTATGTCTTTAAGCCGCAGTTAAAGACCGTCGGCCCGAAGTACGGTAAGCAGCTCGGTGCCATCAAGGAGCACTTAAAGGCGCTGGACGGCCAAAAGGCCATGGCGGAACTCAACGAGAACGGTGCGCTCGGCTTTGCCCTCCCGGACGGCACCGAAGTAAAGCTTAGCAGAGAGGATCTCTTAATCGAGAGCACCCAGTCAGAGCGCTATGTCTCCGCACAGGATAACGGTATCACCGTGGTGCTCGACATTGCGCTTACCGAAGCGCTCATCGAAGAGGGCTTCGTGCGTGAGCTCATCTCCAAAGTGCAGACCATGCGGAAAGACGCCGGATTTGAGGTCACAGATCACATTGCGCTCGGTCTTTCCGGCAACGAAAAGATTGCGGCACTTGCGGAAAAGTACGAAGAATTGTTGAAGAACACCCTGCTTGCGGATGCAATTCATGGTGAATCGGCTGAAAATGGCGGAGATTTCGTGAAAGAGTGGAATTTGAACGGAGAAATGGTTACACTTTCTGTGAAACGCGTCGTACAGCAGTGAGATACGGAGGATACAAAGTTGGCGGGAGTTATCAGACGTTTGGATAAAGATACTCTGAAAAAGGAGATCATCAACAACTTAAAAACGCTCTACCGCAAGGATGTCAGCGAAGCAACTTTGCAGATGGTCTATCAGGCGGTTGCCTATGCGGTCAAGGACGATGTGATTGACAGTTGGCTTGCGACGCAGAAGGCCTATGACAAGGCAGACGCAAAGCGCGTCTACTATCTCTCGATGGAGTTCCTGGTCGGCAGAGCGCTCGGCAACACCATGCTCGCGCTCAAGGAAGAGCAGATTATCCGCGAGGCGGTCGAGGAGCTCGGCTTCGACTTAACGGAGATTGAGGACGAGGAGAGAGATCCGGCGCTCGGAAACGGCGGTCTCGGCCGTCTGGCGGCTTGCTTCCTCGACTCGCTCTCGACCCTCAACTACCCGGCTTACGGCTGCGGCATCCGCTATCACTACGGCATGTTCCGCCAGAAGATCGAGAACGGCTACCAGAAGGAAATTCCGGACGAGTGGTTAAAGGATGGCTATCCCTTTGAGATTAAGCGCGACGAGCATGCCTGCGAGGTCAAGTTCGGCGGCTATGTCGTGACCCGCATGGAGAACGGCGAGCCCCGCTTCTACCAGGAGAACTACCAGTCGGTCCGTGCGATTCCCTACGATCTCCCGGTTGTGGGCTACGGCAACCACATCGTGAACACGCTTCGCATCTGGGATGCGGAGGCAATTACGCGCTTCCGTCTGGATTCCTTTGACCGCGGTGACTATCAGAGAGCCGTGGAAGAGCAGAACCTCGCGAGAACCATCTCCGAGGTGCTCTACCCGAACGACAACCACTACTCGGGTAAGGAGCTCCGCTTAAAGCAGCAGTATTTCTTCATCTCCGCTTCGCTGCAGACCGCAATCAAGAAGTTCCTGCAGACCCACGATGACATCAAGAAGCTCCCGGATTACTGTGTGTTCCAGATGAACGACACCCATCCCACGGTTGCGGTGCCGGAGCTCATGCGCATTCTGATGGACGAACAGGGACTCGGCTGGGAAGAGGCGTGGGAAATTACGAGCAAGGCCTGCGCGTACACGAACCACACCATCATGACCGAGGCACTCGAAAAGTGGCCCATTGAGCTCTTCTCCCGTCTGCTTCCGCGTATTTATCAGATTGTCGAAGAGATCAACCGCCGCTTCCTGCTTGCCATCGAGCACAAGTTCCCGGGCGATCAGGCGAGAAAAGACCGCATGGCCATCATCCACGACGGCCAGGTGCGCATGGCATTCATGGCCTGCGCGGCTTCCTTCTCGATCAACGGTGTCGCGAAGATTCACACCGAGATTCTGAAGGAGCAGACGCTTCGCGACTTCTACGAGTTCTCTCCGGAAAAGTTCAACAACAAGACCAACGGCATCACGCAGCGCCGCTTCCTGCTCCACGCGAACCCGCTGCTTGCGGACTGGATTACGGAGCGCATCGGCGACAAGTGGATCACGGACCTCTCCGAAGTGAAGAAGCTCGGTGTCTATGTGGAAGATGAGAAGAGCCGCCAGGAGTACATGAACATCAAGTACAAGAATAAGCTTCGCCTTGCGAACTACATTCTCGAGCACAACGGCATTGTCGTGGACCCGCGTTCCATCTTCGATGTTCAGGTAAAGCGCCTGCACGAGTACAAGCGCCAGCTCATGAACATCCTCCACGTCATGTACCTCTACAACAAGATTAAGGATAATCCGAACATGCCGTTCTATCCGCACACCTTTATTTTCGGTGCAAAGGCGGCTGCGGGCTATCACCGTGCAAAGCTCACGATTAAGCTGATCAATGCCGTGGCGGATGTGATTAACAACGACGCTTCGATCAACGGCAAGATCAAGGTGGTCTTCATCGAGGACTACTGCGTCTCGAGCGCGGAGCTCATCTTTGCGGCGGCGGATGTCTCCGAGCAGATTTCGACCGCCAGTAAGGAGGCGTCCGGCACCTCGAACATGAAGTTCATGCTGAACGGCGCACCGACACTCGGCACCATGGACGGCGCAAACATCGAGATCGTGCACGAAGTCGGCGAGGAAAATGCCTTCATTTTCGGCATGTCCGCGGAGGAGGTCATTCAGCTCGAGAAAAACGGCGGTTACAACCCCATGGATATCTTCAATGCCGATCAGGAGATTCGCCGCGTGCTCATGCAGCTCATCAACGGCTACTACTCGCCGGATGATCCGGAGCGCTTCCGCGATATCTACAACTCCCTGCTCACCGGCTCGAACGGAGACCGTCCGGATGTCTACTTCATCCTCAAGGACTTCCGCGCCTATGCCGAGGCACATGAGCGCGTGGACAAGGCGTACGCGGACGAGGAGAACTGGGCAAAGATGTGCCTTCGGAATACCGCGGCGGCAGGCCCCTTCAGCTCCGACCGCACAATCGAAGAGTACGTGAGAGATATCTGGCACTTGAAAAAGGTTCGGGTAGAACTTTGAGCTTTTCGGCCGTAAAGGCAAATAAAAACAGCGTTCCGGTTCATTCCGGGACGCTGTTTTCTTGTGTCCGTAACGCTTGATTCCGCAGGTGTAGCGGGGGGGGCCGCCAACTATTTTATGCGCCGAGCAGGTCGAGAAGCTGGGCGATATCTTTCTTGCCGAACTGCGGCGGCGCATCGTTTACGAGGAAGCAGGGGACACTCATGACCTCGTAGCGTTCGCGAAGCGCCGGGAAACGGTTTAAGTCGTAAACCTCGGTTTTCACGTTCGGGTTCAGGGTTGCAATGCGCTGGGCGCTCGTCACGAGCTCCGGGCACATGGTGCAGGAGAGGCTCACAAAAATTTTGATGGAAATATCCTTTTGCAGGGCGTCAATGCGGCTTCTCAGCTCTTCGGAGACCGCCTGCCCTGTGCTGCCCGCATTGTAGAGCCCAAGCACAAAAGAGGTGAACTCGTGGCCGCCCGGCACACCGTGGAAGCAGATTCCAGCGTAGCTTCCGTCCTCGCGGAACACACGGACATAGGGAAGTTCCGGCTCGCCGTTTACAAGCGGATCCGGCGCGCTCTCTTCGGAGAGCGTCAGCTTATCGCTGAGCGCGGTGAGCGCCTCCAAATAGTGCCTGAGTTCGGAGGAGACCGCACCTTCGTCGGTGTAGAGCTTCAGGGTGAGCCCCACAGTGAGCCGCGAAAAGACCGTGTTCAGCTGCTGTATCATTGCGCTGTCAAAGGGCGTATCGCCGCTCGGCGTGGCAGCTGCCGCGGGGGCGCTGTCCTGCGCCGAATGGACTGCGGCGCGCTTGGTCTTTACTTCCGCCTTGACCCCGGTTTCTCTCTGGCGTACCGAGATATACTTTTCGAGTTCGGTCGCCGCCGTCGCGCCGTCGCCGGTCGCAGTCACGACCTGACGAAGGTCCTTCTGGCAGACATCGCCCGCGGCATAAATGCCGTCACGGCTCGTCTTTTGGTTCCGGTCGGTGAGCACATAGCCGTGGTCGTCGAGCGCCGCGATCCCCTTAAGGAGGCCGGCGGAGGGCGCGTAGCCGGCAAAAACAAAGACGCCGAAGCTGCCGCCGTCCGCCGGACTGAATTCGGTCACTTCTCCGGTCTTCGAGTTCCGGTAGCGAATGCGACGCAGCAGGCTGTCTCCGGACACTTCCTCTACCTCGGTGTCGTATTTCACCGTGATTTTTTCATGCTGTTTTGCGGGCTCCGCGACCTTTGCGGCGCAGGTAAAATCGGGTTCGCGTATCAGTATGGTCACATGGGACGCGTACTTCGTGAGGAACACGGCCTCCTCGGCCGCGGCAAAGCCACCGCCGACTACGAAGACCTCGCGTCCGGTGAAGAATTCGCCGTCACAGGTCGCGCAGTAGGCAACGCCGTGCCCCTTATACTCCGCTTCGCCGGGGAAGCCTATCATGCGGGGGTGAGCGCCGGTTGCAAGTATCACACCGTGGGTCAGAAAATCTCCCTTGGCGGTTGAGATGCGGTAAAAGCCCTCCTCCTCGCGGAGGGACTGTACCTCGGCAAGCATAAATTCCGCGCCGAACTGCTCCGCCTGCAGACGCATGCGCTCGGTAAGCGCTTCGCCGCTCATGGGTTCGGCACCCGGGTAGTTTACGACTTCGGCGGTAATCGTAATCTGGCCGCCGAACTTTTCCTTTTCGATGACTAGGACGCGATAGCAGGCTCTCGCAAGATAGAGACCGGCGGTCAGCCCCGCAGGGCCGCCGCCGATGACAATCGCGTCATAGAAAGATGTTCTCTCTGCTGACGTCATGGATATTCCTTTCTTTTTGAATTACAGGGCACCGACAAGATCCAGGCTCGGCTTCAGGGTCTCTGCGCCGGGGGTCCACTTTGCCGGGCAAACCTCATCGCCGTGCTCGCGGACAAACTGGCAAGCCTGTACCTTGCGGAGCAGCTCCTCTGCGTTGCGGCCCACATTGCCCGCGTTGACTTCGTAAGCGACAATCTTAAGATCGGGATCGACGATGAAGGTGCCGCGCTCTGCGAGACCGGCCTCCGGAATCAGGACCTCAAAGTCGCGCGCCAGCGCCTGGGTCGGATCTGCGAGCATGGGATAGGTGATTTTCGAGATCTTCTCGGAGTGATCGTGCCAAGCCTTGTGAACAAAGTGGGTGTCGCAGGAGACCGAGTAGATCTCGCAGCCTGCCTTCTGAAACGCGGCGTAGTTGTTCTCGAGGTCTTCGAGCTCGGTCGGGCAGACAAAGGTGAAGTCCGCCGGGTAGAAGAAGAAGACGCTCCACTTGCCGCGGAGATCCTCGCGGTTCACGGTCTTAAAGCTGTTGTTCTGGAACGCCTGTGCGCTGAAATCGCCGATTTCCTTGCCGATAAGAGACATGTGGTTTTCCTCCTTGTAAAAACGGTGAATGTGAATTAGATCAAACTTATAAAGATTAGATGAATGAAAATCATCTTAGCTACAGTTTATCACAACTCATTCAAATGTCAATAATAATTCCTATTTTTATTTGACTGTATACTTCTTGAGAAATCCTTGTCCCACCGCATCATTTGTGGTATTATATCGGAAAATGTGCCCGCACTCAGGCGAACTGCGGCACAAGCTGGAGGAACGGGATGATTATACTGAACAGAGTTTTATCGATTTTCTTTGTTATTGTCTGCGTGTTTCTCTCCGGTGTCGTTTTGATGCAGGAGGGAAAAGATCAGGGACTCGGTGCAATCGGCGGTATCGCGGATTCTTACTGGGGCAAGATTCGCGGACGCTCGGTGGAGGGAACACTGGAAAAGCTCACGGCAGCTGCGGCGGTGCTCTTTCTCGTCCTTGCATTTGCACTGAACATGATAAAATAAACAGAGAGAGGCTCCCGCAGAAAGCGCGGGGGCTTTTTTTCACGGTATTCGACCTTTGAAAGCCGGAGAAAGAGGAGAGAGTCGGGCGTATGACCCAAGATGAATTGTTAAAAAAAAGAGAGCAGGTATTGCTCAAGCTGATGGAAGATCCCATGTACCAGCCCATGCGCCTGCAAGACATAGCGGTCTTTTTGGATGTGCCGAAATCCAAGCGGAAAGACTTAGAGAGCGCGCTCGATGCGCTCGTTCGGGAGGGTAGGATTCGCGTCTCGAAGAACGGCAAATACGGTAAGTCCGAGAGTCAGGAGAAAGAGGGCGTTTTCGCGGCAAATGCAAAGGGCTTCGGCTTTGTGCGCATCCCGGGAGAGGAGAACGATGTCTTTATTCCCCGCGATAAGACGAGGGGAGCGCTGCAGGGAGACACGGTGCGCATTTTGATTCCGCGCGGACAACAGCTCGAGCGCCGCGAAGGACGCGTGTTGGAAATTGTGGCGCGCGGCGTGACTCGTCTGGTGGGCTATTACCGGAGAGAGAACCGAAGCGGCGTGGTCTTGCCGGATAATACCCGCTTTGCGGCGGATGTCATCATTCCGCAGGGTGCTTCCCTCGGCGCGCAGACCGGCGAAAAGGTGCTGGTGGAGATTACGGCCTACCCGAAGGAGAGAGGCGGAGATTTAGAGGGGCGTGTATTGGAACGCCTCGGCAAGGCGAGCGCGGTCGGCGTGGACCTCACCTCGATTGTGCGAAGCTTTGAAATTCCGGATACCTTCTCGGAGGAATGTCTCGCGGAAGCGGTGCGCGCGGAGCGGCAGGGCACGGAGGTACTTCGCGGCGAAGTTGCGGGACGGCGCGATTTGAGAGCGCTCTGTACCGTGACCATAGACGGCGAGGATTCAAAAGACTTGGACGATGCGATCTCCCTCACCGAACTGGAGAACGGAAACGTACAGCTCGGCGTCCACATCGCGGATGTCAGTGAATATGTGAAAGAGGGCGGCCCCCTGGACCGCGAGGCCTTAAACCGCGGCACGAGCGTATACCTTCCGGATCGCGTGATTCCCATGTTGCCGGTTGAACTCTCGAACGGCATCTGTTCTCTGAACGAGGGCGAGGATCGCTTTGCGCTCTCCTGCCTCATGGAGTTTTCGGCAGAGGGAGAACTTGTACACAGCGAAATCTGCGAGTCCGTGATTCGCTCTGATTGCCGCCTCACCTATACGACGGTCAACCAGATTATCACGAACCATGAGCCGGAACTCTGCGAGCACTATGCGGAGTTTGTGCCCATGCTGGAGCGCATGGACGTGCTGGCAAGACAGCTCCGCGCCCTTCGCAGCGAGCGCGGTTACATTGACTTTGACTTCCCGGAGAGCAAGGTGATTTTGAGCCCTTCCGGCAAGCCGCTCGAAATTCGCGCTTACGAGCGCAACGAGGCGACCCGCCTCATTGAGGACTTTATGCTCGCGGCCAATGAGACGGTCGCAAAGACCTACTGTTTAAAGCACGTTCCGTTCGTGTACCGCATTCACGAGGCCCCGACGCCTGAGAAGCTGCAGGTGTTAAAGACCTTTGTCATGAACTTCGGGTTGAACTTAAAGTTAAAGAACGGCGAGGTGACACCGCGGGAAATTCAGAAACTCCTGCTCCGTGTCGAGGGCACCGAGGCAGAGGATCTTGTGAGCCGCATGGCACTGCGCACCATGACGCAGGCCAGTTATTCGGTAGAGTGTGTGGGCCACTTCGGTCTTGCTTCCCGCTATTACACGCACTTTACCTCCCCGATACGGCGCTATCCGGACCTCCAGATTCACCGCATCATCAAGGAAGAACTGCGCCGCGGCTTAAACGAAAAGCGGAAGGAGCACTACCGCGCAATTCTGTCCGGTGTTTCGGACCGCGCAAGTCAGACCGAGCGGAGGGCGCAGGAGTGCGAGCGCGATGCGGTCAAGTACAAGAAGTGCGAGTACATGGAAGGCCACATCAACGAGATTTACGAGGGCATTATCAGCGGCGTGACGCGCTACGGCATCTATGTGGAATTAAAGAACACGGTGGACGGCATGATACGGGTCTCCGAACTCCGGGACGACCACTATCAGTACAACGAAGAGAAGGCAGAGCTGGTCGGAGAGTTCACGAAGAAGCGCTACCGTCTCGGCGAGCCGCTCCGCGTCCGCGTGACCGGCGCAGACCGCCTCATGCGCACCGTAGACTTCCTGCCGGAGCCGCCGCTGCCTTCGGAGGAAGAGGATTAAGGAAACAGAGAGGAGAGGCATGGGAAAAGAGAGCAAGAAACTCATCGCGAACAATAAGAAAGCCCGCTTCGACTATTTTATTCTGGAGAGCTTTGAGACCGGCATTGAGCTCTTCGGCACGGAGGTCAAATCCCTGCGCCTCGGCCAGTGCTCGATCAAGGAGAGCTGGGTCGATATCAAAAACGGGGAAGTGTTCATCTACGGCATGCACATTAACCCCTACGAGAAGGGAAATATCTTCAACAAGGACCCGCTCCGCGTGCGAAAGCTCCTCATGCACAAGGGAGAGATACGCCGTCTGATCGGCACCATCAAGGAGAAGGGACTCACACTCGTGCCGCTTGAAGTGTACCTGAAGGGCAGACTGGTGAAAGTCGAGATCGGCCTCGCCCAGGGTAAGAAAAAGTACGATAAGCGCGCAACCATCGCAAAGAACGATGCGAGACGCGAAGTGGAACGAGAGTTTAAAGGCAGCGTGCGCTACTGAGTGTAGCGTGGGATTCCCGCCGCCCGGAATGTTTGTATACAAGGCTGCGGAAAAAGCTAAAAAAAGCATAAACATTTTTAAGAATCACAAAAAACGCTTGTTTTCTCATCATAAGTGGCTATACTTGTCTTCATTGCAGGCGGAATCTTCCGCAGGCATAACTTAAGGAGGATAAAATGATGAGAAAGAATATGGTTCGCGCACTTGTACTGGCAACGGCTGCTGCGGCAGCACTGGCATTCACCGCTTGCGGCGATAAGAAGGCTGAGGAGACCACCGCAAAGCAGGAGTCTTCGGTCGAGACCAAGGCAGACGAGTCCAAGAAGGACGAGACCAAGGCAGGCGAGTCCATGAAGGGCGAGACCAAGGCTGAGGAGTCCAAGAAGGACGAGAAGGCTATGGACGCAAAGGAAGGCACCCTGGTCGGTACGCTTGACGAGGTCAAGGACTTCTCCTTCACCGTTACCGATGAGAAGGGCACTTCCTATATGTTCAGCTTTGAGCAGGGCAAGGCTCCGGAAGGCCTTTCCGATGTCAAGGCAGGCGACAAGGTCACCGTTACCTACACGGGCACCCTTTCCGAGGTCGATCCGTTCGACGGCACGATTGTCTCTGTCAAGAAGGCTTGAGTTTAAACCAGAATTTGAGAAGCGGCTCCGGGAAACCGGGGCTGCTTTTTCCGTTGCGGAAAATTTGCGCACACTGTGGTACACTGGAAGCGGCGGCAGAATGAACAAAGAACAGAAGCCGCAGGGAGTAAACACATGAATATTTTTAATATTATCGGTCCTGTGATGATAGGTCCTTCCAGTTCCCATACCGCGGGCGCCTGCCGGATCGGGCGGGTCGCAAATAAACTTGCCGGGGATGCGCGCATCATTCGCGCGCGCATCCAGCTCTCCGGTTCCTTTGCGCGCACCTACCGGGGGCACGGCACGGACAATGCAATCCTCGCCGGCATTCTCGGCTATTACAGCTGGTCGGAGGAGCTTCGCGACTCCATGCGCATTGCGGCGGAGCGCGGACTCTCCTATGAGTTTATCCCGGAAGATATTTCGGGCGCACACCCGAATACGGCGCGCATCTACTATGAGTGCGACAATGGCAAAAAGGGTATGGTTGAAGGTGCCAGCATAGGCGGCGGCAACATCCAGATTACGAACATCGACGGCATGGAGGTGAATTTCACCGGCGACAACAACACCCTGCTCATCCTGCATCACGACCGTCCGGGTGTCATTGCGGCCGTGACCCAGCTCATGTATGAGAAGTACGCGGATCTTAACATCGGGAATTTCCGCTTGAGCCGTAAAGAAAAGGGCGGTGAGGCGCTCATGATGTTGGAGCTTGACCAGGCACCGCCGGAGGGCATGATTGAAGATCTGAACAAAATCAAAAATGTGGAGCGCACGGTCTTAATCCGGGCGCTGGGCTGACGGGGGACGCGATGATTCAATACAATTCAATTCAGGAAATCGTAGAAGCGGCAGAGAAAGCGGGGATTAAAATCAGTGAGCTCTGTCTGAAGGATCAGGCGGCGCAGCTCGGCATCAGCGAGGAAGATCTGTACCGTGAACTTGAAAAAGACTTTGACGTGATGATAGAGGCTGCGGACTGGGGTCAGCAGCCGGGGCGCATATCCCGCTCGGGTCTCACCGGCGAAGAGGGATACCGCATGAAGCAGTATGCGGACACAAAGGGCGGATTAACGGGCAACCTGATGACCAAGGCCATGGCGCGCGCGCTCGCGGTGAGTAACTGTAACGCAGCCATGGGGCGTATCGTCGCGACGCCGACCGCAGGAAGCTGCGGTATTCTGCCGGGCTGCCTGGTGCCCATGTATGAGGACAGAAACTTTCCGAAGCGCGATGTGGTCATGTCCATCTTTACGGCGGGAGCCTTCGGCATGGTCATTGCGACCAATGCCTGCATTGCGGGCGCCCAGGGCGGATGTCAGGCGGAGTGCGGCTCCGCGGCCGGCATGGCGGCGGCTGCGCTGGTGGAACTCATGGGCGGTACGCCCACGCAGTGTGCGGATGCACTCGGCATGGTCATTGTAAACGAACTGGGTCTGGTCTGCGATCCGGTTGCGGGCCTGGTTGAGATTCCCTGCATCAAGCGAAATGCGGCAGGCGTGATTCTGGCCTACGCCTGCGCCGATATGGCACTTGCCGACATAGGCTTAAAAATTCCCGCGGACGAGTGCATCCTTGCGATGAAGGAAGTCGGCGACCAGATGCACGAGGGACTCAAGGAGACCGCGGGCGGCGGTCTTGCGACAACACCGACCGGAAGAAGACTCAAGGAACAGGTCTTCGGAAAAGAGTAAGCCGGAGAACGCGAAAACAACACACGGACAACAGGAGGAAAATATGAGAAAATTTGTGACATGGACCCTTGCACTGAGCCTTGCGCTTCCGCTCGTTGCTTGCGGCGGCGGGAAAAAAGCGGAGACAAAGAGCGAGACCGTAGCGGCAAGCGAGGCGAGCGGCGAGGCAGAGAAGCCCTTTACCATCCAGCCCTTTCAGGCCGTCGACAAGCAGGATTACGGCATCCGCGTCGACGGGTATATGACGG
>ERZ773067.1665-NODE-1665-length-11694-cov-2.740613_pt1 | contig 11694 bp, 10 predicted proteins | sample MGYA00580622_ERZ773067 | MGnify/ENA primary metagenome ERZ773067 (study PRJEB29015, sample SAMEA2737998) | human oral metagenome | biome: human oral; feature: human-associated habitat; material: dental | place: China | collected 2113 ...
CATCCACATGTTTGCCGTCCGGGGACTTATACAATAAATAACATTACCCGTATTATGAGGAGCGTATGATTGAGAAGATGACTGTGGCCCAGGCCGCAAAGCGAATGAAAAAATGGTCTGAAGAGGTGGATTTGCTTTTACAAAGGGAGGAGCTGGTCAGTGTATTCCATGCCGCCCTGGGAGAGGTTGTGGAGGAGGTGCGTCCTCCCTATGATTACCAAAGCACCCAGGAGAAGCTGGCCCGTTTGGAGGCCGGGATCCGGGCCTTAAAGCATGCGGTAAATCTATTTAATACCACCCATTTGGTGGGAGAGAGCAAAATGACAGTGGATGAGGTGCTGGTATATTTGCCCCAGCTGGCCAGGAGAAAGGATAAGTATGCCGCCATGGCAGGCCGTTTGGAGAAAAGCCGCAGTCTGGCAGCGGGGATGGGCAGCAATACTGTGATTGATTATGAATATGCCAACTATTCCATTGAACAGGCCCAGGCAGACTACAACAGAGTTTGTGAAGAGATCAGCAGCCTGCAAATGGCTTTGGATCTTTTGAATAATACAGAGATGTTGGAGGCGGATCTCCCGGAATAGATCTTCCAGAAAACGACAGTGTATGGTCGGCCCGGTGTTTTCCCGGGCTTTCCATCCATAGGCCCTTTTTATTAACTGCAGGTTTAGGGTTTTATATTATGCTTTATTTTTGTTTATGGATTATGGATTAAGGTATAAGGTACAGAACATCTTCACAGTACAGGTTTTGGCCTATGGAAAAAACCGGCCCTTTGGGCCTGGCAGGGTCCGGTATGGTTTGGAACCCTGCCCTTTGTGTTTCAGGCCGCAGGCTGCCTTTAGCTGTTCATGCCTGTATATTCTTGAATATCTCCGTTGCGGTAGGCATTTAAGAGCTCTTCCAGATCCTGGATCTGGCGTTTGATGGCCTTTCCCTTATCGGTTTCGCCCACCAGAACACGGTTCTCCATACGCTCCACCATGTCAATGGATGGAGTGTTTTCCTTCCCCTTTTCAAAATTTTTATGTTCCGCCAGAATCAGATGCAGTGAGTTAAAGATCAAGGTATAGCCGGCAATACCGGTTTTGGAATGATAGGCCCTGGAGATGCCGCCGTCGATAATGAACAGCTTTCCATTGGCCTTAATGGGGGATTCTCCTTTTTTTGTTTTCACCGGCACATGGCCATTGATAATATGTCCTGTGCGGGGATCCATCTGGAATTCTTTGAAAATCCGATCCACATATTCCTCTTTCTTGGAAAATTCATAATAGGGGTTGAACACCTCCACTTTGGCCTCCTCATCATCCAAAAAGCAGCGCTCAAAGGTGGTGATTTTATTTTTTCCAAAGAGGGGGGAATTGGGTCCGCACCACATATACCAGAAGAAATCACTGGCATAGAGCTTCCCCTGGGGATCCGCTTGTCCATCCAGGAAATAGGCGTCCACCGCCTTTTCATTAAAATAATCCATGAGCCCTTTGCCATACAGCTCTCCATTGGGAGTTGTAAGGCTTAGAAATTCCCCGGTATCCGTCATAGGAATGCAGCCATGGTAGAGAAGATTGTTGTTTACAATCTTGTACATGGAGCCATTGGTAAACAAAAAGTTAATATGCTTTTTTAAAAGCCTGGAGTGGGTAAAGCTGTAAATTAAGGTTTCCATCAGCTGCTGCTCCCCTGGTGTCAGAGCATAGGGATCCTCCTTTTGAATGGAGGGGAAATTCTTATCCTTAAGCTCATAGTGCTTTCCATCAATCTCCACAGTTCCCTTGTCATAGTCAATTTTATCCAAAAGAAGTCTGTGTTCCAGATGATATTCCGGATGGCGTTTAATAAGCTGCCCTTCCATTTTCAGCATAATAATAGTGATGGCTTTGCACATTTTGGCGGCCAGCTCCGGCTTTACCCAGTCGGAAATATTTTCGTCTAAGATATGGGGCATAAAGGCTGTACAGGGATCATCTGCATAGGTACTCTCTGCATACATGGACAGGGGACGCAGATTAATGCCATAGCCGTCCTCCAGCATATCAAAGGAATTGTAGGAGGTGGCAATGCGCAGTACACCGGCAATACAGGCGGGATTGCCGCAGGCGGCTCCCATCCACTGGGCATCGTGGTTTCCCCATTGAATATCCACATCATGAAAGCCCATAAGCTCCTCCATAATGATTTCCGGATGGGGGCCCCGGTCAAAAATATCCCCGATGATGTGGAGGGAATCCATGGTCAGATTTTGGATCAGCTCTGAAAGCGCAATGATCAGCCGGTCTCCCATATGAATATTGATAATGGCGTCAATAATTCCGTGATGGTACATTTTCTTATCTGGATCCTTCTGATCCATGTGTAAAAGCTCATCAATAATATAGGCATGTTCCTGGGGCATTTTTTTACGCACCTTGGAACGGGTATATTTATGGGAAACCACCTTGCAAATGGTTAGCAGCCGGTTGATGGTGATTTTTTGCCAGCCCTTGGTGTCCCTTTCCTTCAACTGCAGATCCGGCAGAATTTCCTTGGGATAGTAAATCAGATTGGCCAGGCAAAGCTGCTCCTCTTCGGAAAGGAGATGACCGAAGGTTTCATGGATCTTGGCCCGGATCATGCCCGAGGAGCTTCGCATCAGGTAAATAAAGGCCTCACTCTCTCCATGAAGGTCGGAAAAAAAATACTCCGTACCCTTTGGAAGGCGGCAGATGGCCCGCAGATTAATGATTTCCGAACCTGCTGCGGTGGCGGTAGGGAACTGCCTGGCAAGCAGGCGAAGATAATCCATGTCTCTCATTTTTCCTCCTTATGTACTTTGAACAGTCCTTCAGAGAAAACCGGCTGTCCTGCGTACAGAATAAATCATTCATAAAATTTCACTTCTATTATCCGGGATATAGGGAAAAATGTAAACCAAAGATCATAAAATGTAAGATTTAATATAAAACCTAATAATATTTTACCTTGAATTAAGGAATAAATCAGGGTAGTATATAGAAGGTACGCATGAAAACCGCTGTAGAATATTGGTTATCTTTATGGATTTGCCATTTTCTTCAGGTAAAAGAAAGATGCATGTAAGAAAGGAAAGAACATAGATGAAAATATTGCGCTCCATACCGCTGCTGGCGGTTGTTTTGTTATTGGCTGCAGGCTGCCGCCGGGAGGCCCCTGCTCCAAAGCTCACCTATTCTAATTTGCTGGATCAAAAAACCCAGGGAGAGGTGGGGGAAGAGCTTTTGCAAGCAGGGGTAAGCCAGGAGGCCCTCCAGGCTTATTTTGAAAATGTGGATTATTTTAATCAGACCATCCATCAGAAGGATTTGGTGCAGGAGGGCTTTAAAACCATTGATACCTGGATTCCCCAGTACGATGAAGGAACCATGGCGGATGTATGGAACAGCAAGCATCCCGATTTTATTGGAATCAACTGCCGTGTCAGCGCCTTTTCCATCCTGAAGGATTTTGTCAAAGTAGAGCATACTGACAATATACAGGACGACTACTTAACCTTTGATAAGGAGGCTCTGGAAAAGGGACCCTGCCCCTTGTTTTACGGGGAGGACACCCGGTCTTTTCTGAGTCTGTTTTCCCAGATCCCTGCGGCTAAGTCCAACCAGGTCCCGGACCAGGTGGCCCAGATTCAAAAAGCCTGGGAAGAGAAGGGGGTACATTTTCAAGAAGGGCACCTTTCCCTGATCAGTGTGTTTTTCCATTCCCAAATCGGGGAAGAGGATATTTTGTTTCCCGGGCATGTGGGTGTGCTGCTTACCAGAGAGGGGGGAGACCTGATGCTGCTTGAAAAGCTGGCCTTCCAAAAGCCCTATCAGGCAGTGCTTTTTGAAAACAGGAACCAGCTGAATGCCTATTTAATGGCCAATTATGATGTGGATGAAAACCAGTCCACCACCCCGGTGTTTATTATGGAGAACGAGAAGCTGATGGAGGGATATAAAAGGCTGCGGTAATCAAAGCTTGTATTCAGACAGCAAAAACTCCGGATCCTCCTCCAGGGAGTGGGGAAAGTCCTCGGCTGTCAGCAAAGAAAGAAGCATCTCCACCAAAATAAACTCATGCAAGTAGGAATAGCTTTTTTGAAGGGAGAAATTCCCCTGGGGCTCCCCGCAGTTTAAAGTGTAATGGGCCAGGTTGGAAACCGGAGAGGGAAGGCAGGAGGTGATGGCAATGATTTTCAGCCCTCGTTCCTTTGCCAGTTCCATCACCTGGATCACAGACTTAGAAAGGCCGGATTTACTGATGGCCACCAAAATATCCCCCTGTTCCGACAGGTTGATATGATTGATGTAATATTCCGGAACAGGGGAATAGGTGCTGCGGATTCCCATGCGTTCCAGGCGGAACCCCATATAGCCTGTGATATGGCAGGTATTGCCTGCTGCCACCAGATGAACGGTTCTTGCATTTTTCATAAGCTCAATACTGGGCAGAAGGTCCTGGTAGGAGAGACTGGATTTTACATTTCTGGTGGCGGCTTCATACTCATTGAAAATTTTATCAATGGCGTTGATGTCCTGGCCCGGGGCCATTCCCTGCTGCCGTCCCAGATCCCTGGACAGGGTAATGCGGAATTGATAATATCCAGTATATCCCAGGTCATGACAAAATCGGATCACAGTGGAGGCGCTGACGCCGCTGAGGGAGGCCAGGGCAAATACAGTGGAATCCACTGCAGATTGGGGGTGAGCCAGAACATAATCCGCCACCTTTTGTTCAGCAGAAAAAATCTCATGGTATTTTTCCTGAATAACCTGCAGCACCTCTTTTTGCACGATGGTATTTTTCAAGCTTTTTTTCACAAAAATCTCCTTTCGGCTCATCCTTTACAGGTTTCGAATCTAAGATCTCCCAATGCTCCGGGAAGGGCGCATTGGGAGATCTCTTGGCAAAGACCCTTGGATCCGCCAAAGGCGTGCAGCCGTAGCCAGAGGATTATTCTCCCTGTTTGTGGTACAGGCAGGCTTTCCCCAGAGTCTGAAAGAGCTCTAATTTGTGCCGTACCACCTTTTTCATGGCATCCATACATACCGGTTCAATCACATTGGGTTCCCGCAGGCTCCGATCTTCTAAAACCTCCCGCATTTTCTCAAAATAGGCGGATTTTATATCAGAGGAAATATTGATTTTGCAAATGCCCAAGGCAACCGACTGAGCAATTTCCTTGTCGGGATTGTTGGAGCCTCCGTGGAGCACCAGGGGGATGTCCACCACTGCTTCAATTTCTTTTAAAATATCCAGCCTTAATTCCGGCTTCATCCCCGCAGGATACAGTCCATGACAGGTTCCTATGGCCACAGCCAGGGTATCAATGCCGGTGGCCTGGGCAAATTGTCTGGCATCCTTTGGATCGGTATAAATGATCCTGGCGGCTCCGCCTTCCAAATCCTGGGCCTCCAGGGATCCGATGGTTCCCAGCTCTGCTTCCACAGATACGTCCACGGGATGGGCCAGTTCCACAATTTTTTTGGCACCGGCGATATTTTCTTCAAAGGGCAGATGGGCTCCGTCAAACATGACGGAAGTAAAACCATAGCGGATTGCCTGCACTATTTTTCCAAAGTCTGAACAATGATCCAGATGCAGGCAAAGGGGAAGGGGGCTTTTTTTGGCTCTTTCTAAAATTGCTCCCACCATTTCCGGGCCGATAAAGCTTAGCTCGTCGGGATGAATTTCAATAATCACTGGAGAGCCGGTGGCTTCACATTCCTCCATTACCCCCAGAAACATGGCATAATCGCTGATATTAAAGGCAGGGATGGCAAAGTTGTGTTCTTTGGCAACGGACAGAATGTCTTTCATGTTTAACAGCATAGGTTTACCTCTCAAAAATATTCAATAAACCCCCATGCCGGGGGCGGCAGCACCATAGATATAAGTCTGCGCATCACTTCGCTGCGAGGCAGCTTGCGTGCCGCTGACAGGTATTTGGATCATGGGTGCTTTCTTAAAAATGACAAAGCACCTGCAGGCGGTTTTTCACATAGGGCAGAAGCTTGTCCACCACATAGTCCGGCATGTGGATCACCTTCACCGGGTCAGGGTTGGCACTGTATTCTGCAGCATACTCCTCAAGAGCCTGATGATACTTGCCCAGAAATTCCGTGCCCAGGTTGAATTTTCGTATTCCCCTGGAGAAGGCTTGTAAAAGCTGCTTATCGGGAATGCCGCTGCCTCCATGGAGCACCAAAGGGGTAGATACAGCAGCCTGGATCTCCTCCAGCCGCTTCAGATCCAAACAGGGGGGACTTTTATATTCTCCATGGGCATTTCCAATGGAAACAGCCAGCAGATCCACCTGGGTTTCTTTGCAAAACCGGGCTGCTGCCTCCGGCTTTGTAAAAAGATCCTCTGTTTCATGGGCCTGGTCGCTGGCCAGCCCCACATGGCCGATTTCTCCCTCAATAACTGCCCCCAGGGGATGGAAGGCGGAAACCACCTGCTTTGTAAGGGCGATATTGGTTTCCAGATCCTGCATGGAACCATCAAACATCATGGAGCGAAAACCGCTTTGATAGGTATGCAAAATCCCTTTATAGGAAAAATCATGATCCATATGCAGGCCGATGGGTACGGAAACCTGCTCCGCCTGGGATTTTACATCCTGAAAAAAACCCGCTTTGGTACAGGTTTTTTGGATGGAGGCATGCTCCGGGTACAGCATCACAAGGGCCGGCGTATTGGCAGCGGCGGCGGCCTCTATCACAGCCCGGCTCATAATATGATCCATACAGATAAAGGCAATAACGGATGTATTGCTTTCCTTGGCCAATTTAACAATATGATTTACATTTTCCAGCATCAGGATTCCCTCATTTCTCCTTCTTTTTCTGCAAACTTTTCCAGTGCAGGCAGCAGTCCTCCGGCAAAACAGTCCCCCAGACCCACCACAACTGGTGATTTTACAAACTGCAAATCCTTACTGGGAACGGCGATGCAGTCCGGCAGCAGGGTTTCCAGCTCTTTGCAAAAGGAAATACTATCCTCCCGCTCCGGCAGCAGGGCGGTTTGTTGATATTCTGCCTGGCCATAGTCGTCTCCGTAAATAAAACGGGTGGATGCCAGTGCAATGCCGCCCTGCAAAGCCTCTGTCATACGGGAGGCCTGTTTTCCATAGGCAATGGCCCAGCGTGAAGAGTGAACAATCAACAATGGAACCTGGAGCTGCCGGTAAATAGATGCCAGGGCAGCAGCCACAGAGGGAGGATGGGAAAGATCAATTCTTTCCTGGATATAATCCTGCATTTCATCCTCATTCATACTCAGGGCATCCAGTCTTTTCCGCAGGGCTTTGTGTACGGCCTTCTGGAAGGGCTTTTGAATATAACAGCCGTCCTCAAAAATCACAAAGGCCCGGGGAGGAAGGTGTGTCAGGAGCTGATTCACTTCCTCCATTCTTTTTTGCAGAATTTCCTCCTCCATCACTTCGCTGAAGCAGGAAATCAGCATCACCCTGGCCTGAAGCAGATAGGGCGCAAAGCCCTGGGAAATCACCATATTGGCGCTGTTCCTGTCCTTGGAAAACAAAATACGGTTTTCCCTTGGGGTGATAAAGTCAATGTCGTTTGCCTGAATATGGGCGCCGCCTGGATAGGTAAATACCACATGAGGATAGACCTCCTCTGAGGCTTCTCCCGTATTGGCATAATACTGTATTTCTTTGGGCAGGCGTTCTTTAATATATCGGTTGCAGCATACCATGGACAGGGCGGTGGGATATCCCAGCTGCCCCAGTGCAATGGCGGCCCGGGTGGCAGTGCCTCCCACGGTGATTTTGTAATGGAAATGCTTGGAAAAATCAAAGCACAGGGAGGAGGTGCTGGGGGTAAATTCAGCCCCCCGGCCTTGTTTCATATAGGCCAGCAGGATTCGGACCATATTTTCCTGGGAATCCACCGGCAGATCAAGGGTTAATTCCCCATCGGAAATGTGATAGGACTTGATTAAGTCTTCAAATTTTTTCTGATCCCACTGCAGCTCAAAATCCACACAGGAGTGAAAGCCTAAAACAATGGAGGCTCCCATAAACAATACTCCTTTCTTTAAAAAACATTACAGCAGTTCTAACCTTTTACGCCTCCGGAGGACATTCCCGCAATAAAATATTTCTGGAAGATGATGAAGAGCACCAAAACAGGGATGGATCCCAGGACACTCATGGCCATCATTTGGCTCCAGTCATAGGCATGCTGTCCCATCAGGAGATTAATGCCAATGGGAATGGTGCGCATGGAGGTCTTTTGTGTCAAAGCCAGGGCAAACAAATATTCATTCCAGGCCTGCATAAAGGTGTACATTCCCACAGATACCATGCCCGGCAGGGAAACGGGTACCAGTACGCTCCACAGGGCTTTCCACCGGGAGCCTCCGTCAATCATAACTGCCTCATCCAGCTCCTTGGACAGAGTGTTAAAATATCCTGTCATCATCAGGATGCAATAGGGCAAGGTGGTGATCAAATAGGTGAGAATCAAAGCCAGGTAGGTATCAAAGAGCTTCATGGCTACGATTAATCCCATGTAGGGAATCAGAAGCACAATGGGGGGAATGGCCTGGACGCTGACAATCAGGGAATTGAAGAGCCCCTTTCCCGGAAAATCAAAACGGCTAAAGGCATAGGAGGCCAAAATCCCAATGAACAAAGTGGCAATTACCACAGAGGCCGCCACCACATAGCTGTTTACAAAAAAACGCAGCTTCACCGGGTCTGTAAGCACCGCCCGGTAGGAAGCCAGGGAAGCGCTTTGATCAAAAAAGGCAGGGGGCCAGGAAAAAATGGCGGCATTTGCCTTAAAGGAGGAAAGCACCATCCAGAGAATGGGAAACGCAGCAAAGCATCCCCCTGTGATCAAAAGAATCCATAGGATAAGGGCGGTTGTTTTTTTTCGACTGCCTACCATATCACTCCCTCACTTTTTTTTGCTGTTGAACATAGAAAACCGCCACCAGAATGCATACAAACAGCAGAACAGTGGCAGCGGTGCCGGCCATGCTGTAGTTTACCTTTTGAAAGGCCAGTTTATAAATATAAATACTCAGGGTTTCCGTGGCATTCACCGGTCCTCCCCCTGTTAACATCCAAATAACATTAAAGGACTGGAGGGTCCAGATAAAATCCAGCATGGAAATACTGATCAATATGGGCTTTAGCTGGGGAATGGTGATGTGGAAAAAAGAGGAAGCAGCAGTGGCCCCATCCATGGCTGCACTTTCATAAAGGTCTGTGGGAATGCCCTGAAGTCCTGCCAGGATGCTGATCATATAAAAGGGATAGCCGCACCAGATGTTGATAAAGCAAATCACCCCAAGGGCAATGCTCCGATTGCTTAACCATTCTGTATTCCGCTGGATTTGGGGGAAAAGGATCAGCAGATAATTGATAATGCCAGAGGGCTGGAGCATCAGCTTCCAAAGGATGGCCACAACAGATGCCGTGAAAACCCAGGGCAGTATAAAAATAACTCTGGCAATGGTTTTGATGCGGACAGAAAAATATCTGGTGTTCAGCAGGCTGGCAAAAACCATGCCAAGAATTAAATGGGCCGCCACACTGGTGGCTACAAAAATCACCGTATTTTTTATTGCATTCCAAAAGTGGCGGTCAGAAAAAAGCTTCTGGTAATTTTCTATGCCTGCAAAGCCTGGGGTTTTGGAAACCACTGCCCGGTCCACAAAGGAGTAGCCGATCACCATCACAATGGGGACTACCAAAAACAAAATCATTAAAAGCAGTGTAGGGGATAAATAGGCATATGCGGTAGAATTTTTTTTAATTGCATTCAATTCCATAACCTCCTAAAGGAAAGGGGAGGGCAGAATGCCCTGTCCCCTTTTAAGGATTATTGTCCGGCCTCATCCAGATAGTTCTGCCAGTTTTGCAGCATGGTGTCGCTGTCCATATCTCCTTCCAGATACTGTACCAGATCATTGGTCATGGAGGTCATAACAGAGGAAGCATTGGGCAGGCCGATGTATTCGTTGATGACATAATTTTTCTTATACAGTTCATAGTAGGACTGGAACTGGGCAGGGGCTGTACTGTAATCCGGCTTTGCAGCGGTGCTGTTGGGGAAGGCGGACATGGTGGCAGCCAGGCCTGCGGAAACAGATCCGTCGGTGCCGTCGCTGCCTCCCAGAAGGAAGTTGATAAAATCCGCCGCTTCTTTTTTGTGTTCGCAGTTTTCAGAAATGGCCACTGCCCAGCTGGCATAGCAGATGCCGCTTTTATCGGTAAAATCATCCCGAACCGGAATGGTCACCGCTTCAAAATCCACATCCTTAAACTGGCTCATGGTGGCAGCGGAGGCGATGGTAAAGGCGCAGTTTCCGGCTGCAAAATTGCTGGTCATCTCTGACTCCTCCAGGGTACTCATGCCCGGATAGAGGGAGCCGTCATCATAGAGGGTCTTATAAAACTCTGCCAGGGCCTTCAAGTCTCCATTGCCGGCCACCTGATACTTGCCGCTGTCATCTCTTAGCTTAATACCGGAAGCCCATCCGGTCCCTCCAAAGACATTTTGAATACCATTGGCATTGGTGGTTCCCAAATTCAGGGCCAGGGCGGAATGTCCTGCTGCGGTGATTTTTTTGCAGGCCTCCCGGAGTTCACTCCAGGTTTTTGGAATTTCGCTGACTCCGGATTCCTCTAAAATCTTTTTGTTCACATACATGGGATAGGCAAAATTATTGATGGGAACCACATAGCTGGTGCCACCCACCTTCCAGACATCACTGGCCAGATCCGTTTTGACACCGGCTTTTTCCACGTCCGTCAGCACGCCCATATCTGCAAATTCTGCCAGCCAGGCACCGTCCACACTGAGAATATCTGCAATGGTATGGTTGGCAGCGCCTGCTGTAATGGCAGTTTTGGTGTCAGCCCAGGGAGCGGTCAGCAGCTCCACCTTGACGCCGGTGGCCTGCTCATATTTGCTGCAGATGTCCTCTAAATATCCCTGGGGCAGCTCTGCCCCCCACCATTGCTGAAATTTTAAGGTAACCCCAGCCTGTTCCTGGGGGGCAGAGGCCTGGCTGCCTCCCTCCGAGGGCTGGGGAGCGTTTTGTCCTGATGCGCCGCAGGCGGACAAAGAAAGCAGCATACTTCCGGCAGTCAGAAGTGCCAGGGATTTACACAGCATTGATTTGGATTTCATAGATCTCCTCCTAAAAAATAAAATTTTTTTGAATTCCTATTAAAAAACGAAATATATAGGAATTAGAAGCCGAAAAATATATTATACCTAAATAATTTTTTAAATTTACTATAAATATAGGGCAAAAATCCTATAAAATACGAAAAATCTTGCTTTCATTATAAAATAAAATTTTTTGTTGTCAAGGGATTGGATGTATCCAGCCGGAGTACTTTTTTAATAGGTATATTCTCCGTGAATTCCTGAAATTTCTTTTAAAATTTTTTCGGAAAAATCCGGGGAATATAGTATGATAGAGGATATGGAAACAGAAAGGGGGGCGTTGTGTCAGAAAACTATTATAGCATTCTGCCGGATAGTCCTTTGGGGCGGCTGTATCTGACGGCCAGGGAGGAAAGCCTGTCAGGGCTGTGGTTTTCGGGAGAGGTGCAGGAGGAGATGCTGATCCAAAGGGGGCTGAGAAGGCAGGAGGATATTCCGGTATTGGTGCAGGCAAAGGACTGGCTTGCCGGATACTTTCGGGGGG
>ERZ773067.1666-NODE-1666-length-11693-cov-3.143324_pt1 | contig 11693 bp, 8 predicted proteins | sample MGYA00580622_ERZ773067 | MGnify/ENA primary metagenome ERZ773067 (study PRJEB29015, sample SAMEA2737998) | human oral metagenome | biome: human oral; feature: human-associated habitat; material: dental | place: China | collected 2113 ...
GTTCACGTATTCAATCAGAACACCGTGAGTTGGTATCAGCTATCCAGTCTTATATTGGGGCTCAGGATGATCCATCAGACGTTAAGAATATTACTATTGCAGATCTGGCACCATACATTTCTAAAAATTCCGCTAAAAAAGATGCCTCTACAATTGTAGAAAGCTTAGCTAAGAATGGTGAGAATACAGCCCATGCTATTAATGGCACTAAGCTGACTTCAACCTTTATCCCATCTGGTAAAACTGCTACTGATAAGGGAGCTAAAACTTGGGAATACGACTGGTCATCGTCTGGTGTAAATTCTAACTAGGGATAATTTCTCTACTCCGACTGCTTCGGCAGTCGGATATTACCAAAGTAGTTGTCAGACTGTGACAACTATTTTGGCAATATCAAAAGTAGAAGTATTAGGAGAGTAATAAAATGAAAGGGAAAAAAAGACAGGGATCAACCTTGCCCATGGTCATTGTAACCATTGTGCTACTGGTAGCTATGATTGGGATTCTAGCTTCCATTGTCGATACAGGACAAACACAGACTCAGCGCATGTATAGCTATCTCAAAGCCAAATATGTGGCAACATCTGGTTCACAGTTGGCTTTGGGAGCATATTTTGAGCCTCAAAACGGAAATCCCTCATCGCTCAATACAGAGTTTAGAAATCGGGCTGAAGGTCGGTCGCGTTCAACTGAACCTATTACTGCAACCCATACTTTCAAGGATGGAGGCGTAGCTGAGATTGAAATGACAGGGAAGTTTGATGGAAATGGTTCCGAAAATTACAATGTCACCATTAGATCTAAGTCTAAATTGCCTGGTAGCAGTGATTATTATGAACATGTTGTCATTTTTAACTGGTCAACCAGCGGTATTCGCTCAGAAGAAGGTCACTTGGTTTCGGCTCAGAAATGAAAAATAGGTAGGAAAGATGAAACAATTACGCAAAGGATTTACCCTAGTCGAGATGATTATGGCCATTATGCTCATGAGCATGATAGCGGTAATTATCGGTATTATATTTAATACTATGTTTTCCAGTCGGGAGTTAATAGAACGTGAAGCCAGTATTCAGGCAGAAATGAGAACTTCTATGCAGTATGTTGACCGAACCATTGGCAAGGCCACCTCAATTTTTGTCTTGGATGATAGCAAGTTCAAAGGAAACAAACAAGGATTAACCAGAGAATGGAGCTATATCGGTCTCTCTGAAGATGGCAAAAAGGTCATGAACTATGTCTGGAATAAGCAAAAGCAGGACTGGGATGTCAGTGAGCTAGGAACTAAATCCCTTTATAATATGAAGTTGGACTTGGAGTTTAAGACTGAAGGTAGCTATCAGGACAATCGCTTGATTAGCTATAATCTGACAGGGAAATATCCTGATACTAACAATAAGTTGTCCATTGATACAGCTATATCAGCTCTTAATACTAAGCAGGTCTTCTCTAAAGTTGCTAAAGGTAAGAAAGGAATTGCTTTAGCCTATCGGAATGATCCGATTGAAGGACAGATGAATGTAGCTATTTCTTTTGTTTTTGACAAATCTGGCTCCATGTCTTGGGATTTGAACGGTAATGATATTCCACAAGGCAGCAATACTGCCAGTCGGATGAAAATTTTGCAGGACAAAGCCACAATCATGATGAGAGATTTAAAAGATATTGGGAATGTCAGTGTTAATCTAGTTTCTTTTTCAATATTGGGTTCTTATGTTCAGAAAGACTTTTCTGAGCTAGACAAGGGGACAACAACTATAGAAGCAAGCATTAGCGCTTTACAGACAGGTGGTGTAACTAATCCAGGGGATGGTCTACGCTATGGTATGATGAGTCTACAAAATCATTCTGCACAGCTTAAATACGTTGTTTTGTTGACAGATGGAATCCCTAATGCTTATACTGTGGACACTAATGATACATCTTGGCGTAATCGAAACGTCCACCCCTACTATAATCGTTGGAGAGAAACAGTTGGGGAATTAGTAACCTTTAATAATGGTCCTTATGATGTAACGACAAATCTAACAACAGATCAAAATCGTGTTTCTTATGACTCTTATTCTAATGAAGCACTACGGAAAAAGGCTATTGAATATGCAGGGAAAGTTTCTCAGACCTTTGGTGCAGGAGTTAAGCGCGTCAATGTTATCGGTTTTTCTGGAGTGCCGTCTGAGATTGCTTATGGTGAGGATTTAACGAGAAGTATAGGAAGCGGAGGTATGGAAGCTAAGTATGTACCTGCTGCTGATGAGGCAGCCTTACAGCAGACCTTCTCTGATATTAAGAAGCAGATTCAGCAGGATCTTTGGTTTGTATCAGGACCATAGAAAGGACAAAAGATGAAAGGATTGAAGAAACGTAAAGGAGTAACTCTGGTTGAGGTCTTGATTTCTCTAGTACTGATAGGCGTTATTACAGCTGGCCTATTGACTTTCTTTGCTGGAAGTTTTGATAATATCCTCCGTCAGCGGAAGCAGAATACAACAAATTTTGATATTCAGGAGTCCTTTGAAACTCAGCTGGCTGATATTAAGAAAAACAGTGGTAAAGGAACAGAGGTTGAAACGTTTACTTATCGTGTTGGTGCAGGGAACAGTCAAAGCGTCAATGTGACGGGGCAAACCCTATCTTATAAAGAAAAAAATATTCATCTTTTTGCTGCTAACGAAAAAGAAAGCGTATTGTCAATTCCAGACGATTTACAAGTTCAAATTCCTAATTCCAAACGGTACTATTATGTTGGTGAAACAACTCCCAGTGGAGTGGTGGGTTTGAAAGATAGTCAGCAAAATAGTAAAGCTCGAGTTTATACTGAGTCTGGTTGGTTTCTCAGTGATCGCAGTATTGGTTCTGGGATTTCTGGTGTTGTACCTGTTGGAACAATCGGTCAAGCAGGAAATGATAGTATTTCTAAAATGGTTTTGCCAGAAATGCCGACTGATTTTCGTGAAATATCAAAGCAGGACACTGGCCGCCGGATTACGGATGAGATGCGAGGCAAATACTTGACCTTCGCTGCCAGAGCTATTAACTCTTACGGTCGTGTTGGTAACTATCAAGAATCAAAAGATCAGGGGGAGAATAGTCGTATATGGGTTATGGGTCTGCCATTTACAAATAAGTTACGGATCCATACTGATGCAGATTTAGCTTTGCTTAAAAATGGGAACAAGACTACAAGGATTCCAACAACTGACCAACCTTATGAAAATACTGAGGTTCGCGACTATTTTAACAATGTCCTATATGGTGCAACAATCCCGGTTCTTAACTATTATGAGGAGGCCATTAAGCAAACTCGTCAGTTGATTGCTCTGAATGATAATACTATGATGTTTAGTCGAGATGGCAAGAACGGGACCATTGATTTCAATACTGGCTATACTACTTCAGTTCTGATAGGTAATCGTCAGCAGACAGGGGCACTTCTGACATATAAGCTGGATAATACCCTGACTTGGGGTCTCAATCTAGAGAGCGATGGTAGGATTGCTGTTAAAACTGTAGATACTACAGGAGCTAATAACGGTGGTCAGGAATTTATACAAAATGTTAAATTAGACTATAGCAAGGATAATTCTATACAAGTCCGAAGTGCTGTGAAGAATGGCGGTCTAGGAATTGAAATTTTTATTAATGGACAGTTAGTCCATAATAAGACACTTACACTGAGACGCGGACAAATAACCCATAACATTGGTAGTGGTCAGATCATTTTTAGTGGCAAAACTTACATCAATGAATTTGCAATTTATATGCAAAGTTTGAGTGATAGCGATATACAAAAGCTTGCTAAATATTTCAGTGAAAAATACAAGGCGAGCTAATAGGGAAATAGTTTTTAGGAAAAATAAGGGAGATTAGGAGATTATGGCAAAAAATATGTTTTCGTCCAAGGGGCGCAGAAGCACTCTGGATGAAGAAGATAATGAGAAAAAAGGCTCATTTTTAGGAAAATTAAATAAACCGCTCTTCTCATCAAAAGGGAAAAAGAGAGAACACCTTTCTATTCAGGGGGTTCAGATTAAGTCAGATCGTCAGGATGACTTTGATGACGAAGAAAAGTCAACAGCAAAAGGTAGCTTCCTAACCAAGCTCAACAAGCCACTCTTTTCGAAGAATAGTGGTGACGATTCGTCTGCCAAGCCAGGGAACCGCTCGCCCTTTGCCAAGAAAGGCAGTGGAGCTGCTAGTCAGCCAGTTACCAGAATGCATGCACCTTACACCATGTTCGGCAAGCCAATCAAGGGCAATCTAATGGCCATTGACTTCAACGATGAATCAGTCTATCTGGTTGTTGCTAGACAGAAGCGCAATGAGCTGGAAATTATCAAGATGGCTTCTGCTAATCTGCCAGAAGGTGTTGTGCTGAATAGTGAGATTGTCGATCCGATTACTCTCAAGGATGTTATCAGCGACCTGATGGAGCAGCATTCTATCACTGCTAAGTACGCTTTCTTCGCTCTGGGAAATACCAATATCATCGCTCGTTCGGTTGATGTAGCAGCTAGTGTGCAGAATGATGAGGATATTGAGGGCTTGGTATCTTACGAGCTCCAGCAATATCTGGATATTGATCCGACTTCTTATGTCATCCAGTTCCAAGAGCAGGAGTCTAATTCAGCTTTTCCGCTTGATGAAGATACTCGCTCTCTCATGGTCTATGCTGTTCCAAAAAGTATAGTAGAGCAATATCTGGGCTTGGCTAATAATCTGAAGCTGACACCTTATGTCTTTGATCTTCAGTCCAATACCTTTGAGAAATGGCTGGAACGCGTTCAAGCGATTAACAACCGCGCCAAAAGGCTGACTCAAGAAAATGTCGGCATGGTGCATTTGAGCAAGAGCTTTATCGGTGTTTATCTCTACTCAGAAGGTAAGTTTGTGACCAGCAACTATCTCAATCGTGGCTACAAGGACATCCTGATCTATGCAGACGATGCTAGTCTGCTGCAGAAGCTTCCGGCAGTAGCATCAGATGATCTGGATACAGGTCTCTTGAAGCATGCCTTGGATGAGTGGGTGGCTGATGCTAAGAACCACATTCTCAATACTGAAAACTTCTTTAGTGGATCGACTGGTCTCAACATTGACAGTTTCTATGTCTTTGGTGACCAAGATATCTGCTGGCAGTTGGCAGCTATTCTGAAGCAGAGCATGAATCGAGAATTCATCTCAATTGATAACGTAGATTATGAGAATGTACTGTGGGAAGGTTCGGCCGAGTTTAATGCGGAGTTCATTCCAGCTACAGCCATGTTGATTAGGAGAGCAAACTAATGCGGAGAGATTTAAACTACTTTTCAAAATATCATGTGGCACCGGCTAAAACCAGTCCACTAAAACTTGCTGCTATTTCTGCTTTTGCTGGGATTGCAGCGATTATGATTGTGCTGATTGGTTTCTTCCAGTTCAGCGCTATGCACCTCCAAGGCGAGATTGACCAAGCGGAGCAGACACTTAAGAGTCCAGAAATGGCTCAAGAGCTGAAGGCAGTCTCTGAGACTGAAGATAAGATTGTAACGGTTAAGAATGATCAGGTGCTCTTTGGTAGTCTGGAAGGCGACTTCCGTCGACTGCACCGAGTAAACAAAGCCTTTATAGACTTCCTTAATAAAAATGTGACACGGGACTTGGTCTTTGATCAGATTAAGATTAATAACGATAATGTAGAAATCGTTGGTTCGGCTCAAGAGCAACTTTCCATTGCTAAGTTTGAAGAAGAGCTTCGTAAGTCTGAGAAGTTTAATCATATTTTTGTGGATAACATTACTCGCGAGGAAAAAGATAATAATTCAAGATATGTGTTTAACATTAAAATTTTGACGAAGGATGTAGATTTCAATGAAGAACAAAAATGAGAAAGAAAAGAAAAAAATCCTGAGTAATTTAAATGAGCGTGACAAGAAGTTGTTGGCCTGTGTCGGAGGAGTAGCAGTACTTGCTGGTGGGGGGTATCTGGTATCAAATTCATATACTCGGATGGCTCAGCTGAATGAAGAACACGCAACAATCATGACAGAGCTGGATGGCAAGAATGCCAAGATTAGTCAAAAAAGATCTCTTGGGAACCAGCTGAAAACTCTGAATGCCAAGACTCTGGATCAAGCTAAAAAATACTATGGTACAACCAATCAAGGGGAGTTCATTTTCTTGATTGACAAATTGGTCAGAGAAAGTGGCATTAAATTCAAGTCTGTCAACTATACTGAAAGCAAAGAGTTGGAACTCCAGCAGGAGGGGCTAGCTGCGACCTCATCTAATGGTCAAAGCTCCAACTCTTCTGGTACGACTGGCAGCTCAAGTTCCAGTGGAACATCATCGTCATCCAGTACGACCTCTAGCTCGTCTACTACATCATCCTCGACCTCATCTAGCAGCAGTTCTTCATCAGATGCGAATACTGCAACGACAACCGCGGCTAGTACAGCGACTTCAGGAAACGGTAAGTACAACAATTCCAATATTACTCAGATGACAGCGGACATTGAGTTCGAAGGAACTTATACACAGGTTCTGAAATTGTTGGAATTGATTGATGGCAATCAACAAAAAATCGTTTCCAGCGAGCTTGAACTAGGTGAAAAGACAAGCCACTCCAATGTTGAGGAGAACAGGAATCCAGAGCTAGCTACCGGTAAAATCAAGCTGCGTTTCTATCAAGTAAAAGACGTTGAGCGCTATGTGACTCTGGAAAGCAATGTCGATAAGACGCCGATTCAGTTTGCAAACTGGCAGTCTCCATTTGCGATTCCGACTTGGCAGGCAGGTTCTATATCTGTAACGACAGCTGGTGGCGGCACAGATGCAACTGGCAATAAGGGCAGTTTGGGGGCCGCAACAACCAATACAACTAGCAGCGCGAATGCTAACAGCAGTACCAATCTAGCTCCGTCTTATCTGGAGCAGCTTAGCACTCAGTCAAGTCGGAACGATGGTCTGTCAGCTTATTACAATTCATCAACCATCTACCGCTTCGAGTCACCTCTTAAGCTGACTCAGTCAGGCGGCAGCAATCAGTATGATGTGACGGTTGACAATACGGACTTCCTTGAGGGTTCAGGTTCCAATGTGGTTAAGATTCCAGCAACCAAGTCTTCTACTATGTATGAAATGGAATTTGCAGCACCGTATGTATCCTTGAACAATAAGCCGGATGCTATCAGCTTCTCTCTATCTCTGTCTAATCAATGGCAGGGCAAGATTGGCTTGATTGTCAAGAATGCCAGCGGTCAGAAGATTTACCTTCACGTCATTCGTCCAAACAGCTGGACTGGCTGGCGCGAAGTTAGCTTCGATCCTGAAAACATTCCAGGATTCAGCTATCCAATGACTATTGTGGGTTACTACTTCGAAACTCCAAGCGGAGAAAGCCCTGAAACGACTATGAAGCTTGATAACCTATCTGTGAATAACTTGGTAGTTAGCTAAAATACTTTGAAAAAATACCAAATAAGTCTATGGTTTAAAATTTCAAGAGCATGACTAAATTTTTCTTAAAAAAATGCTAAAAACCAAGTTATTAGACTAGTATTCACGGTGCATTTATAGTAAACTAAAACATAGAGATATTTGAAGTATAATACAAGCAAACTCAGAATAGACGCCCGAGTCTATTTTGGGTTTTAATGGAGTTTATGGAAAAACAAAATCAAGACTGGTTTTGCATTGAAAAAGTTTAATATCATTTAGAAAGTGGGGGGTGTCGAAAATATTCAAATGGCATATTTTTTACCTTTTGGAGCAGGGCTTATAGCGCTGCATACGATTAGCATTTTATTTGTTTCTAGGATTTCATTAATAAAGCGCCTTTTTCTCGTAGTATGGGTCATGCTATTTGCGATTGGTGCTCCATTCCTCTTTCAACAAGTTCCCGGCATAGCCTTTGTAGGGCTCTGTGCCTTGGCCTTGGCTGTCTATATGGTGCTGCTCTTTTCACAGGAGCTAGCTCCAGTCAAGAAGAGAGCAACTGCTTCAGCGCGAAGCAGAAGCCAGAAGCATGCCAATAGCTCACGTAAGAAAGCGGAAGCGACGAGCGCAGGCTTGTCATCTGCTAGAGATTTGAACTTCTCCAATGCTTCAACCGGTAGGATGAGAAAGGAAAGTAAAGAAAGGGTTCAGGCTGAGGAAAGTCCGGCAAGGCAGAGAGTATCTGCTTCTGGTCGCACCCTAGCAGACCGTTCTATCAAAAAGGATATGACAAGATTTGAGAAAGTAAAACCTCTCTACCCTGTTGATAACTTGGCTACAGCTCCTGCCTTTGGAGAATATGAGCCAAACAGTCAGCTAGCGGCAGCTGAGGTCGGTATGGTGGGTATGGACCACAGCTCACAAAAGGCCAATGATGAATTTTTGCAGTCTCTGCTTCATCATCGCAAGGGCTCTACTAAGATTAAGGTGGCCAACTCTCTGATTCAGCCTACGGAAGCAAATGCAGCCGGCAATCAAGGCTATACAGATATAGATGATCCAGCCTTTGAGACAGCTGTTCTGTCTAAGATTAGACCGATGTCCTATACTGAGTCTAGCTATGGCAACTTTAAACCGCAGGCTGTTGAGGTGACAGGTGTTGTTTCTCAAGATGAGGAAGAATTCTTCACTGAGCAAGAACAAGCTCAGCAGCCAGTGGCAGAAGAAGTAGGAGGCAACAGCCTGGAAGATGTTTTTGCTGCTACGGGAGACATCAAGCCAGTTAGAGCGGAAGAGTCAAGAGCAGCAAATAGCTTAGAATCTCTCTTCTTTGCTGACTCAGACACTGAGCCACAAGCTAAAATGGATTCCGCCTTCAGTCAAGCGGCTGCAGAGCCAGAATTTTCTGCTACTGAAGAGTCTATGGTTAGCCGTGATCGTGCTGATATTCAGGGTTATCAAGATATTCTCAGCCAGATTCAGCATGATTTGCTTGGGGCTGAAGAGGAAGATTTGACTGCTGAATTGGCAGAGACTTGGGAAGAAGAAAGCAGCTTCTCACCTGCAGCAGAAACGTTTGAGTTTGAACCAGCAGTTGTTCAATCAGTTTCTGAAGACACTCTTTGGACACAGGCTGGGCCTGTTCAAGAAGCAGTTGCAGATGAAACAGAAGAAGACTTGCTCAAGGGAATTGCTGACATCCTCAAAGCTGAGGAAGCGGCAGAAGCAAGACCAGCTGCAGCAACTGCGGGAGATAAAGAAGTCTATTTCCAATTCCTCCTACTGGAAAGTCAGGAATTATTGGCTTCTAATGCAGTTCAAGAAGCTGAGAGCTATCTGAAAGAAATTGTCCAAGGCAGCTCAGATCAAAATCTTCGTCAAGAAGCGTTCAACATGCTGGACAAAATCGTGAAAAATTAATACTATATAAACATACAATTGATTGTAATCAATTAGAAGGGTTTTAGGGGAAATTATGAAAAGTTGTAAAACAATCACAGGGACCGTCGTCATTGAGATTGAAAAAGGGATGGGACTGGGTGAAGTCCATGAAGTCTTTGTTGACGAGGGGGTCAATCTGACTTTTGTCATTAAGTCAAAGCAGTCTGAACAGCCTTTTGCCTTGCTGTCTAGCAAGAACATCCAAGGCATCGGTGACTTTGCGGTCATGGTAGAAAATAGCTCAGTCTTTCAAGAGTTGGAAGAGGCTGATCTGAAGGTCTTGAACGACAAGCAGGGTAGCGTCTTTGACGAAATTGTCATCACAATTGATGGAAACAAGGTGGGAACTGTTGTTGACTATCACATTGATGAAAAGAATGAAATTGGTTACTTGGTGGTTAATTCTGAAGATGCCAGCGAGGAAATTCAGATTCCTAAATCACGCATCTTGATGATTGGTAAAGAGTATATCATCCTCAATGATGAAAAAAAGACAGCTCCTCATCTTGAAGCAGATGTAGAGATGGGACGTCTGGCTGCAGCAGATCTGCTCCATGAGACTGAAGCTGCAAAACCTGCCGAAAAAATTGAGGAAGTAGTTGCTGAAGCGCCTGTATTTGAGCCAGTTGTAGATAAAAAAGCAGATGTAAAAGAAGAAGTTGCGACAGATTTGACAGAGGCCTTGGCAGCTGTAGGTCTGGGAGCTGCTTCTCCTGAGTTGGAGTTTTCTGAAGCAGTCGTAGAGACAGTAGAAGAGCCAGAAGTTCAAGACTTGGTACAAGAAATGACAGCTCCAGCTGAAGAAGAAGTTGAAGAAACAGATGCAGCGCTGAGTCTGGATGCTGCTTTGGAAGAAGTATTGGCAGCCCCTGCTGAGGAAGTAGAAACAGCCATCAGTACAGCGCCAGTTGCCGAAGAAGAGTCAGGAGCAAAGAAAGCTGTTAACGACTTTATCGATCGGCAAAAACGTCTTCTGGTAGGCAAAACACTGCAAAAAGATCTTGTTAATGCAGATGGAGGAGTTATCCTGAATGCCGGAGATACTGTTTCAGATGATATCATTGATTTTCTTCGCCGTATCGACCGTAAATTCCTTATCCGCTTAGCTGAATGCGTAGTATAAGGTTGGGATGAGATTCATGTCAAGAAGAAAAAGAAAGGTTTCATCAAAATATCAAAAACTACTTCCAGCAGCGACACTTGCTGCCTTTCTGCTGGGTAGTTTATTTTATGTCATTTTTGTCTTTAATCCAACGATTGATCTGAGTATCAATGGCCGTCCCTCTATGAAGGTACGCTCTCGAAGCGAAGCTGAGATTGAAGTTTACAGAGAACTGCCTTATAAGGCGACTTTTCAGCTGTCTACAGGGCAACACTTCTCTGTAGATATGCGATTTTTAGGACTGAGCTATTTCACAGAAGAAGAGCTCAAGCGGCTGGATAATATTTCAGCCAAGACAGTCTGGGATAAGTTTACACCGTTTTTCGATACCAAGGAAAATCTACAGATTTCCATCTATCCCAATCGACTCTTTTGGCTTAGACCTTTAAACGATGTCTTAGCTGCCCATCCTGATGTTCTCAGTCAGCTTCCAACGACCAATCATTTGGTCATGGACGGCGAGTCTAACGTAAAGGTGGGAGACAAGTCTAATGGCTATAAGATTGACCCTGCTGCTTTTATCCAAGCATCTGAGGAGATTGCCAAGACTGGTAAATTTGATGATGTCAAGGTTGAGAGCACGCCTGTTGAAGCAGAAGATCAGAGTGAGCTTCTGAGCCAGTATACGCACTTTATAGAGCGTAAGGAAGTACCACTGCCGACTAACGCTGCCCAAGCTCAAAACATGAAGACAGCCTTTTACAAGCTGCAGAATGTTTACTTGGCTCCTGGCGAGACCAAGTCAATCTCAGAGTTGCTGGGTGCTTTGAATGCAGAGTCTGGCTATCTTCCAGTCAAGGACAAGGATAATAAAGAAGTTTACGGTCAGGGTGCTGAGCAGATTGTAGATGCCATTCAGCAGCTCGCCTTTTCAAGGACCAATGTTATTTCCTATCGAGGACAGTATTTCAACATCGGAACGCCGGCTGAAGGTTTGACCGAATTGACCATTCAAAACAATACAGAAACGGATATGGTGTTTTCATTAAGTTTGGAGGAGGGGCAAGTATCCATCATTCTGGCATCTAAGTGATACTCAAGGGAAGTCTAAGTTTGACACCGTCATCTGAGATTTTCAAAGAGTATAAAAAGCGGGCAAGCCCGCTTTTAGTCTATCTTAGTAACGTTTAGCATGAGTGAACTGATCAAAACAGATACAGAGCTAAAGGCCATGGCTAGA
>ERZ773067.1672-NODE-1672-length-11683-cov-12.533024_pt1 | contig 11683 bp, 8 predicted proteins | sample MGYA00580622_ERZ773067 | MGnify/ENA primary metagenome ERZ773067 (study PRJEB29015, sample SAMEA2737998) | human oral metagenome | biome: human oral; feature: human-associated habitat; material: dental | place: China | collected 2113 ...
TGCTAAATGCAGTGCAATATGCCGCTAAACGCAATGCGTTTTGATGCTAAATGCAAGCTAAAATGGTGCAAAACGCCGTGCAAAATGTTGGTAAACGCGAGGTGAAAAGCATAAATATCCACTGAAATGGTATAAACAAAATCCTTTCTAGCCATGAAAAACATGGCTGAAAGGGGCAAAACGGCCATCAAAAAGTAGGGTTTTAGGGGTAAAAAGTGCATATTTGAAGTTGAAAAATTACGAGCTGGGAAGCAAAATAGAAAGGCAAAATGGTGCAAAATGCACGTAAATGTCTTAAAGTTGGACTAAAAACAAAACGTACAAGACCGAAAACGGCGGCTAAAAGCATGCTTTTGGGCCTACGTTTTCGCTAGAATGGGGTGGCAAGAAAGGTGTGGTTTGTAAATTATTATTATCCAATTTAACTTTAATCTATTTGTTATAAACAGCCTGAAAGCAGGTCTTTAACAAACCGATTAGGGTTAAACCGCTTTCGTTCACCACCTGTTCCATTGCCTGTCGCCCAGAAATCGCCGTCAAAACAGCATTTGGGGTTCTGCTCCAAGCATTCTTTTCTTCTTCTTGACATACAGCATGGTGTAAACGATAGAGAGGGCAATGCCTAACGCAACACATATAATTGAGGCCTCTGGCCCAAACGCTCCACCCGACAATATGTCTGCCCCGCTTATCCTTGGGGTGATAAGCGGCAGGTAATTTAGTGGCGTACCCGATACGGCACAGCCGAAAACGCCCCCTTCAAGATAGTTCCATGCCCAGTGTATGCCGATGGGCACCCATATCGTTTGGTGGTAGGCGTAGGCCATTCCGAATAGCCAGCCCGAGGCTAGGGCTATGGCCAACGCTGCCCACAGCGTGGCTCCGGGGTTTCCCAAATGTGCCAGTCCAAAGAGCAAAGCCGACGTTGTAAGGCCAACGGCTATGTTCCACTTGTCGGTTATAAGCCTAAAAAGAATGCCGCGGAAAATAACTTCCTCCATCACGCCCACCAACAAGAAAAACGACAGCCAACTGAGTTGACTGGCTACATCGAACTTAACGGTCACAATGCGATAATATCCGCATAGGAATAAGCACACGATTATCGCCAAGAAGTATATGGCAGAAACTGCCCAGCCAATGCCCATCATCTGCATCTTGCCCCTAAAAGACAAGCTTTCACTATCCTCCGCATACCAGCTTATATACTTCTTAAAGGCAAATAGCGTAACAACCGCCCCTATTGTGGATAGGGGCACGGCGGCATAGGCTGGAATGTTGCGCAACAATACATACCCAACCACTCCTGGAATAATGGTGAATGCCAAAACGCCTAGGATAAGATAGCAGCTCCACGCAAGGTTGTCGTCTTTTGATATGATAGTCATGTTTGATAAAACTTAGTTCAATTTGCTTGTTTTTGTTATGAACGCTAAAACATTAATCTTATTTCATTTTCAGATTTGGATTTGACTTTCATCTTCTTAAAGTACAGCACTGTGTATATGGCAGAGATGATAACAGCTATTACGAACGAAGGACACACCATAGCATCCGTATTATGAGCGTGCATAAACCTGAATATCAATAGGGCGTATTCCTATATTCTTTATACCGCTTCATCCTCCACTTCTGGTTCGAAAATGATACATCCAGCTTCTTCGGGATGGTCTTGCACCAGCAGAGAATCGGGTTCTTTACGTAATTTCCATACTATAAGTATGTCGCCTACTGCTGAAGTAACGAAAAGTATACCCCACAACAACAACGGCACACTTCTCAAAGGATAGGCAAGCAACAAGGGGAGAATGCCAAGAATAATCAAAGGCGTAAGCGCACCTATCCTATAATGCCGTATGGTTAGCGGCTCCTTACAATGGCAATAAGGGGTTAGCATTCCCCACATCACACCAATGCGAATACTCCTAAATCCGCGCTTTGCAAAGCATGCCCATGTGATGCCGTGGATAAGCTCGTGAGCAATAATGCCTGCAACAAGCATAACGAGCACCAGCACAGCTGCTCCCAATGGGTTTACATCCTTTAAAAGGCTGCCTCCAAAATCTTTAAATGAGGGCGTACCCCAAAGAACATACCATGCTGCCGAACTGATTAATGCCACAAAGGCAAAGAAAATTAGGGCAAAAACGTTTGCCCAAGCGAGATTGATGGTGACTTTTCGCTGTTTCATATATCTAAATGGATGGATGCTTTTACATTCACTTTTATGTTTTTTGTTTTGAAGTTGTCTGTCGGGTGGCAGCGTTGTTGCTTGGCTTTTCAAAAGTACTCAATATCATTTACCGAAACAAATATATTGTCTACAAAAACATTTTCGTGCAGTTATTTTGCACGGAAGGTGTGCAATATCACCGCGAACAGGTTTTACAACGAAAAAGAGAGTTTAAAAAGCAACTCGCTTGGGCGCAAGCGTGTTTGTAGATATATCTGTTGTGCGTTGGCATTGTAGGTTTGTTCCAAGCTTGTTGTTCCCCATACATTGTTGTATATGAGTGTTGCCTCCCATCGTTTTTGGCGATAAGACACAGAAAGGTCGGTGAAAAAGCTGTTGCTAATGCTCTTGTCTTGGCTCTGAAACAGCTCGTTTGACAATTCCATCTGCCATTTCCCCGGTAAGAAATAGAGCCTAAGCCGATGGTGAAGAAAGGTTTGCTGGTTGTTGAATAGGGTGTGGTTGTTGCCCTTTCGCGCGCTCGTGTTATACGAACTCTTGTGTTCAATAGAGAAAACCTCCCACGGATGGTAAGCAATGGCGATACCCATAGACAGGTCGCGCCTTGTAAAGTCTATCACCTCTTTGGCAATTAGCAATTGGTATTTGGTGTCGGATGCCGAGGCGTTAAGTTCGATAGAGGCTTTACCCCAACCAATAGACTTGCCGATGCCGCCGCTGATGCTGGTGCTGGTGTTGTGACTTGTGTGTTGGGAGGCTCTGCTTTTATAAAACCCGTCTTCGAAAACGCTTTCGTAAAGCGGCAGATTGCTTGTGCGACTGTACGAAAGGCCGAGGTTGCCAAACAAGCCCCATATAACATCGTTGTACTTCCACGTGTTACTTAGCATGTTGGATGTGGTGGTGTTGAGCTGCGCCTTTCCCTGTATAAGCGAATAATAGTTGGTAAATACAGGAGCCTCGATATATGAAGAGAAGGCGTTGGGCGACAGTGCATGACTGAAAAGCATGTCCGTGCTCCACCTACTTGTTAGCCGATAGTTGGCAAACACAAGGGGTTCGAGATGGAATGTGGGCTTGCTTTCGTCCCCATATTTTCGGTATAGCAGTTCGCCACTTAGCCCTGCGTTAAGTTTTAAGCTAGGGGTGATGTAGCTAAGTGAGGGCATTACGTAAACTTGCGCTTGCGTATATGTGGCGTTAAGGCTGGTGTAGAAGTTGTCTATCCTCATCTTTTGGCGCTTATAGGTCGCCCCTATGTTGTAGGTTATGTACATTCCAAGCAGCTTATGCCTAAATCCCGTGCTGGCACCCCATTCTATTTTTTGCTGCGATATGCGCTCCGTACTGCCGTTGACAAGTAGCAACGAGGAGGGCAGCTCGTTGTAGAGGAAACGCGACTTGATGGAGAATGTGTTGTTGTTGGCCAGGGTTTTAATCCATTCGAAATTATCTGAAAGCACTTTCTTGTCTCTGTTTGCCCTTTGAAGTATGGGGGCATGGTTCAGAACGGCCTCTCCCCTCGAACGGTTAAAGCCGATATAGCCCTTGGCAACGTTGGCGAAATAATGATTGTCTTTGTTTACTTTATATGTTAGTTCGGCAGTCCATTCGTGGGTTTTGTCGTTCAACGCCTCGTCTTCCGTAACGCTAACCCCCGTTGTCCCTGCATCGAGATAAGTCTTGCGCGTGTGTCCTGTCACTTTGGTCTTGTCTATTAGGCCATTAACCTGCAACCGCAGGTCGTTGTCTTTGGCGGTTTTAAACAGCCAGTTGGTAGCGAAAACGTGCGTATCGTTAAAGTTATAACGTTGGTCTGAGATTGAAGGCGTGCTTATTGTTACGCTCTCAATCAGCGGATTATCTGCTTTTAGCGATGCTTTTGCCGTGGTGTAGTCGATGGTTTCGTGGCCAATGTCTTTGCCTGTGTTGTTGGTTTTGTACATCGAGATACTCTGTTTGCTTTTCGAAAACAGCATTTCCAGCAGTTGGGCATCGCGTAACAGCTGTGCCTTGCCTTGTAAAGAAGCACCCAAACCAGCTTCAACAGCACTTTGCCACACGTTCTTGGCATCATCTTTCAGCACGATGTTGAGTGCGGCCTGGTCGGAAAACTTCACCTTCTTCAATGCTTTCACGGGCTGGTGGTCTTCCAGCACTTGCACATTCTTCACATGGTTGGCCTTGATGTTCTCGCTGGCCAATGCGTACTTGCCGCCAAGCAGGTCGGCACCTTCGATGTAGAACTTGTTGATGGCCTTGCCTTGATACTTAATTTGCCCAGACGGCGAGACCGACAAGCCAGGCATTTTGGCGATAACGTCGGCGATGCTGCGGTCTTGTTTCTGCATAAATGCAGCCACGCTGTAAGTAAGCGTGTCGCCACTTCGCCTTATTTTTTCGGCTTTCACCTTCACTTCTTTCAGCATAAAGGCATCGTTCTCCAACACAACATCCTGTCCTTGCTTAAAGTTGTTCAGCGCAATACACCTTTTTGCATAGCCAATCATGCTAAACACCAAGTGTTCAGCGGTTTCGGATTGGGGCAATTCGATGGAGAATGTGCCGTCTTCGTTGGTGTTGCAAAAGGCAACGGGTCTGTCGTCGCTGGTTCTCAGCGTTACCGACACGCCTTCTAGGGTGATGCCCTTGTTGTTAACCACCCGTCCGCCTATTGTCTGTGCCGTGGCGTTAAGACAAAACACCATTAAGAATATAAGTGCAAATATTTTTCGCAAGTGCATCATGAAGGCTTTTATTTGTCGAACTCTTCTTTCAGACATGCAGTAAAAGACGCGTCGAGTTTCGTTGGTTTACCACTAGCATCGAAGTGTTGCGGCTTTGCACCCGTCAGTCGATAGAAAAACTCATCCAGGTCTTTGCTCAACAACGAAAGCATGTTGGCCATTTCTTTCGCGCTGCATTTCCTGTATTTCTTCGTTTTGAGAGCGATGGGATGTTTTACATCGTTCGTCATCCCTACACATTCGTAACAGAATTGATTGAGGCTATCGGCGGCGAACAAAATCAGTCCTGGCAGTCCGCAAAGTTTCCATGGCCCTTCGCTAATGGGAATGTCGGGCGTATAAAATGCGCGCCATGTTCGTCCGCGATAAGTGGTGGTGCCCTCGAAACATTTGTAACCCAGTATGGTGGTGTCTTTGTTTGTGAGTTTCCAGCTGAATTTGGGCATGTTTTCTTCATACAAAAGCGTTTCAACAACCTGTTCGGTCACTGTTACTTTGCCTTTATTGGGGAAGTTTTTAAGTACGCAGGTGCTTTCCCAAACACCTGCTAACCCTTCCTTTTTCTTTTCTGCGCGTATCTCATAGGCATTGCACCCACGCTGTTGCATGCTGTCCGTTATCTCTTGTGCACGTTCAAAATCACGATTGTAAAAACGCGAGTTGCAGCCAATGATATCTAGTATGCAAAGAACTTGCGACTTATTTTTTATTTCTTGATGATGTTGATAGCTAAGCCGATAGGTGATAGATACGCCCTTTTCGGTCTGTGCAAAGACCGCTGTTGCACAGATAATGCTCGTAAGAGCCATGATAAATGCCTTAGTTTTCATGTTTGTTGGGTTTTAATGGTTGCCCAATCTTACTTGGGCAACCTGTTATTTAAAGTTCTTTATGCGTACGCAATGAGTCGAGTTCTTGAAGTTTTCTTCTCGTTCTTTGCCTTGGGTGCTAACGATTGCTCTACACCAGCTTGTCAAGTCTAGCTATGCTATTACGTCTATACCCATCTGTTTAACCCCAATCGGTGGTTAGAACGCTTATCAATTATTTTAGTTTTTTCCATCGCTTCCTGTTCATCTTTCGTTTGCTTGTCGGCATCTTGCCTGTCTTATTCTCTCGACGTAGCCCGCTACGCCTTCAAGAATAAGACAGGCAATAGGCTCAACAATACACAAAATCTGCACAGGCTCTAACGGCCGGTTTGGGTTTAAGGCTGTTTTCTGGTTTTAAATCGTCCTCTTCTAATTGCAATTTTACGAATTTTATTTTACATAACCTAGTGGGTTGACGTTAAATTTACCTAGAATGATGTCTCAGACCAAACGGTGTGTTAGTGTTATTTTAACCCGCATCGCTGAAAAAGCTGTTGCTAATGTTGTTTTAAGCGTGGGGCCATGTTTGGTTTGGTCTCCTTTTTGTCTACGCTCCAAATTGTTTGTGGTTTGGTTAAATGTAAAACAAACAGCAGGAAATTTAACAATGTGAGTGCCTTTTTTGCTCGCCAATTGCCCGTCGCTCGCAAATATTCGATTCTCGCGAGGGTTTGTTTCGATGCAAAAAGGGGTGGCATGTGAATGTTAGTAAAATGAATTTTTATTTAAAAAACACCGCCATTTACACCTCTTTCGGAGCTATTTGCCGCTAAATGCAGTGCGTTTTGGTGCTAAATAGCGTGCGTTTTGGTGCAAAATGGCGTGCGTTTTGGTGCAAAACGCAAGGTGTTTTGGTACTAAATGTAGTGTGTTTTGGTGCTAAATGCAAGGATAAATGCTGCTAAATGTGAAACGAAAAGCATAAATATCCACGGCAATTGTATAAATAAAACCCTTTCTAGCCATGAAAAACATGGCTGAAGGGGGCTAAATAGTCATCAATAAGTAGGGTTTTAGGGGCAAAAAGTGGGTAATTGGGCTTGAAAAATTACGAGCTGGCAACCAAACTAGAAAGGCAAAATGGTGCAAAATGCAGGTCTTCTTCTTAAAAGGCGACAAGTTAGAAGGCATGAAAGGGCAGAAAAAGGGGCTTTTTACCTACTTTTTAACCCATATTTTCGCTAGAACGGAGCGAAAATTAGAGCAGTTTTGTAAAATAAAAGATAATGATTTAAGTTTTTGAGTTGGTGAGTTTGTAAGTTGGCGAGTTGATGTCTTCGGGGGTTGTTGGGCTTTAGTGAGTTTATAAGCCAGTGAGTTGACTTGTCTTGCACTCCTCTCGGTTTGTAGAAATATTAAAAGTCAAGACGACTTCAACATAATAATCTAATGTATTTATCCTCATGAACCGATTTATAGAAGGTTCTGCTTTTCTTTCTTCAATTGATTATACAAAGCCAAACCTTTCATGGTGAGCAGATATTTCTGGCGAGGATGTCTTGGCGAGTTGGGATAAAGCAAGCGGACGTAGCCCTCGCGGATAGCTGGCTTCAAATAAAGATTAAGGAAATTGTCTCTTCCCTTTAATGCTGAAGCATCCATCATATTCTTCACGGACAACTCCTGATTTCCTATTACAAGGACCAGTCGTTTGATGTTGGCATCATCCGTTTGTAGCTTGTCCTGTACTTGTCCTGCACTTGTCCCGTACTTATCCTCTTCTTGCTGCGTACTTGTTGCATATGCAAGGTTCGGCTGCACCTTCCATTCGTCAGTGGCATGGATGTGCAAAAACCGATTGCGAAGGTCCCACTTTTCCCCTAATAGCAGATTTCGGAAGAAACGTTCAAGATATACGGTCGTGTAGTCAATTCCCAGTCGAGCGTTTTTGTAATTGGCACGCACCAATGCGTTTCTGAAATACCATGAATGACGAGCGAATAAGTCGTTGTCTGCCTCGAAACCAATAGAACGTAGATAGAGTATTGTGAATACCGCCGTAGTTCGAGTATTACCCTCGCCAAAAGCATGAATCTGCCACAGCCCAGACACGAAGCGTGTGATATGATGTACCATCTTGTCTGGCGAGAGACCTTTATAGCTGAATTCTCGTTCCTGGGAAATATCATAATCAAGAGCTCTTCTCAGGTCTTCCCAGTTCAGGTAGTTAACCGTATCACCATTCAGCACCCACTCCTTCTTGGTGATGTCATAATCACGTAGCTTTCCCGCATGTATGAATACATCCTCAAACACACGTCTGTGAACGGAGATGTAACCACCTGTACTGAAATCTAAGGTCTGTGAAGAAAGAATCTTTGTGATGTTTGCCGACACCTTATCCGCCTCCTGCTTATCGTCATCGTCGGGTTCACGCATTGACCTCGACTGATAATAGGTCTTGATTAGCTCACGAGCTTCATCAATATCTATCTCACCCTCAATATGTCTGCAAGCAGTGGCTTTCAGATACTCAGAGGTCTGCAAGCCGTCCACGGCCTGCAAGCCAATAGCTGTCTGCCAGTTACTGGCTTTCTCCTTCTTGCTCGGTTCTCCTTGGCGGATGTACTCGTCAAAGTCGAGATAGCCTTGTTTGAGATTCTTTTTTGTTGGCATACTTGATGATTTACTTCACTCAATTGTTATTATCGTTAAGCACGTGAGTTGGTCCAGTGAGTTCTCTTCCTGAAACATCTGCAAAGCCTGTCACCCACTCAACTTTCATCTCTGTAACGTTAAATGCTATTATGTCACGAATAGATGCCCAATCAATATCGGTATCTATTTGAGAAGAAATGTCTGCTTAACCTTTCTTTGACCAAGGGATATATCAGCAAACATGGGGAGGGTTACTTTTGTTTGATACAATAAAGGTACAACATATATTTGATATGGGCAAATTAAATGAAGAGTTTTGCAGATGCTTCATTTAGTAAGATGTTTGCAGAATATCGCCATCTAACCTAATGGATGGGCGGTAAATTGACATTGAATAACGTTTAAGGGAAGGGGCGTTTATGCTGTTTAGGCAGTCCGTTGGTTACAGACAGGCGTGTTTCCGTGCAGTTTACCTCTACACAACGATTGATAGGGGCGAATGTAAACACTTGTTTCATCGTCATGCAGTCTGTCACTCGCTTGGTGCAAGAGTCAAGGCAGATAAAAATTGTGAACGATGGTTTGTGTTTTTGCAGTTGGAAAAGGTATGTGGCGTTGGGCATGGTGTTGCTGTAATGCGAGATTTCTCTCGCGCGTACGCGCGCGTATTATATATATGGTGTTTGGGGGTAACGAGTGCTTGGCATGCTCGGCTCTTCATCCATCATGTTTCTTGCCCTATTTTAGCTTAATAGGCTTTAAAGTAGGTGGCGTTAACGTGGAGAAGGGGGGAGTTGTGGCGTACATAAAGCCAAATTGTTAACCTATGCGATGGTGGAGTGGGGGATATGTAGTGCGCGATTGGTGGTTTGGTAGAATGGTCAACGTTCTGTTAGCTTTCAGTTTATGGCGTATAAGGGTCTTGGTATATGCCGGCGTTAACATCTAGAAGTACTAAAGGCATGTTCTAAAAATTCCTCGCAAAGGTTCAATTGTTGTTCCTTGTTTTGCTCTTTGCTGTCTTTTTGCTTTTATCTGGCATCTTTGGCTTACTCTTTCAGTCGCATAGTTCACTATGCCCCTTCAAGAAGTAAGCAAAACCTGCACAGCTAAAAGCTAAAAATACAGTAAAGGTTATTTTTAGAACACGCCTAAAAAGTGCCGAATTGCCGCATTTTTATTAAACAATGCAAAAATATATGGCGTATTACGAAAAAACGTTGTACCTTTAACCCTGTATTTTCCTAAACTTCTTATTAATGCGATGAGAATAAACAAATTTACCGCCTTAGCTGTGGTTCTGGCGATGACCGTGGGAGCTAACGCACAACGCAAGGTAACTGCGCCCGCTCCGTGTGGTCCACTGCCTAACGCCAACCAGCTGCGTTGGCATCAATTAGAGACTTATGCTTTCTTGCACTATTCGCTCAACACCTACACCGATCAAGAGTGGGGCTTTGGCGATGAGGACCCTATGTTGTTCAATCCCACCAACCTAGACGCACGTCAATGGGCGCGAACATGCAAAGAGGCAGGCATGAAAGGTATCATACTTACGGCCAAACACCATTGCGGCTTTTGCCTATGGCCATCGAAATACACCGAGTTCTCGGTGAAAAACGCGCCGTGGAAAAACGGAAAGGGCGACGTGGTGCGCGAACTGGCCGACGCCTGTAAGGAGTATGGGCTGAAGTTTGCCGTGTATCTGTCGCCGTGGGACCGCAACCACGCCGAGTATGCACGCCCCGAATACGTTACTTATTTCCGTAATCAGCTTGAAGAACTGCTCACCCAGTATGGCGAGATGTTCGAAGTGTGGTTCGACGGAGCTAATGGCGGCACGGGATATTACGGCGGAGCAAACGAGGAACGCAAGATAGACGGCGCCACATATTATGATTGGCCCAAAACGTTTGAGATGATACACAAATGGCAACCCAAACTGGCCATCTGGGGCGACCGTGCTGAACTGCGATGGATTGGTACGGAGAAGGGTTACGCCGGATTGACAAACTGGTGTACGATAGATTACGCGTTTAATATGCCGCAAGACACTTTGATGCACGGACAGGAAAATGGCAAGCACTGGTCGCCAGGCGAATGCGACACGTCTATACGTCCAGGATGGTTCTATCACGAGAACGAAGACTCGAAGGTAAAGAGCCTTCGCAAGCTGGTAGACACGTATTACGAGTCGGTTGGTCGTAATGCGTCGTTGCTGCTCAACTTCCCCATCACGCACGAAGGTCGCATCCATCCCATCGATTCGGCTCATGCCGTGGCTATGGCGCGCGTTATCAAGGCCGAACTGGCTAACAACTTGGTGCGCCAAGCCAGCGTAACGGCATCGCAAGTGCGCGGAGGCAGTGCCAAGTATGGCGCACAAAAGGCCATCGACAGCAGCACCGAAACCTATTGGGCCACCAACGATGGCGTTACGCGGGCATCGCTAACGCTTAGCTTTAAACGCCCAACTGCAATAAATCGCTTTATGGCGCAAGAGTATATCGCACTGGGTCAGCGCGTGAAGAGTTTCTCGCTCGAAGCATTGGTGAACGGAAAATGGGTGCAGCTGCGCGACGAACGCGCGCCCGAAGGCACAACGGGACTAACCACCATTGGCTATAAGCGCATCGTATGTTTCCCCACGGTGAAGACCACACGCCTGCGTTTCACCATCAATAGCGCAAAGGCTTGTCCGCTGATAAGCAACATTGGCGTGTATTGCGCTCCGCCATTGCCCGAAGATGCTGTGCAATTGCCCGCTTCGGTGCTTGCAACGGCTAACGAAAAGCAGGAAGAACCCGAACGCCTCCTTATTTCTGTGGGCTATGATAACCCGCGAGAGCTGCTCATTGACGTGCAAGAAAAGCGCGTATGCCATAGTCTTACCTATGTTCCAAGGCAGGATACGAAAGACGGATTGGTGCTTAACTATGAGATATACGCATCGGACGACCTCGTAACATGGAAACGTTGGCTGGGCGGAGAGTTCTCGAACATCGAGAATAACCCCGTACCCCAGACCGTGAAGTTGCCTGCAATACCCACACGTTATCTTAAACTGGTGGCCACAAGGTTGGCACAAGGTGAGAATATGGCAAGGAATGATTTAATTGTGAGGTAAATATAAGTGGTAAAGGAGTAAGTAGTAAAAGGAGTAAGTTCGAGGAGTAAAGGAGTTATGGAGTAAAGGAGTTAAGCCGTATGCTTGGTTGCAGAGCGGTAGACATCCTTGTTAACTCGTCAACTTGTCAACTTGTCAACTAACA